>Ga0180432_10001665_pt1 | contig 34691 bp, 39 predicted proteins | sample SS_ome_10_FD_132414 | JGI IMG/M metagenome (GOLD analysis project Ga0180432, IMG submission 132414) | Hypersaline lake sediment archaeal communities from the Salton Sea, California, USA - SS_1_MS_2 metaG | ecosystem: Environmental > Aquatic > Non-marine Saline and Alkaline > Hypersaline >... | reverse complement strand
ACTGCCACGGCCTGAATTGAAACTCCAGTTCCGAATTCGAGTTCTGTGGCCAACGCCTGAAGCGCTTGGATGGAACTCTCGAATAGCTCGTCACCGGTGTGGTTTGTGTCCAGCAACAGTCCCTGTCGAATTTCGACCTGGCGGACGTTGGAGTCGCCCACGTAGGTGCCGTCGGCGAGGAAGGGAGGTGTGTCCGTTTCACTACCGGCGAATATGTGGTCGCTACCTACCTGCGTGTTGCCAAGCGAAATAGCCTGGTCAACCAAGGTCCGAACGTGATCAAGGGCGGCCTGCCGGTTCGGATCAGTCGGGTCGTCTGAGTGGTTTCCAATCGCAACCGCTCGCGCCTGCTCAACCAAATCACGCAAGGCGGTGGTGACTTCCTCCTCCACCGAGAGACTGGTTCGAACCGCCGCGGCGTTGCGCCGGAACTGCTCCGTGGCTCGCAGTTTCTGGTCGATCCGCATGATTGAGCCCGCGTTTGTTGGATCATCGGAGACAGTGCGGACGCGTCTTCCCGTGGCCACCTCGAGCTCCGCATCAGCCAGTGTCTTCTGGCTGGTGCGCAGGTACTGAAGCGTGTTCAACAAATGTGATTGACTAGTAATTCTCATACTCGCACCACCGGCAGGAGTTGCCGCCTCTCTCTAGCATCGGTAGGTTAGGAGCAATTCTCAAGCCATCTAGGAGTGCTGCTTCAATGGCGACTGTGCTATGCGTAGATGACGAAGCTCCAGTCAGCGTCGTACTCGAAAACGCGTTGGTCAGCCTGGGACACGAGGCCGTGATTGCCACGAGTGTTGCCGAGGCACTCGAAAAGGTGAACACCGCGCCCTGTGATCTCATCATATCCGACTACAGCATGCCGAATGCCAGCGGCATGGATCTGATAAAGCAACTCGATGAAGCGGGGCACGAAATCCCGGTCATCATCATGACGGGGTACGGAAGCATCGAGAATGCTGTAGAGCTGATGCGCGTGGGTGCCATCGATTATCTAACCAAACCGGTGCAGACAGAAACCCTGCGCATTGCGGTGAACCAGGCGATTGAGCTGACGCGCCTTCGCAAGGAGAACAGTTCCTTTAGAAGGGAGATAAGCTCGCTCAAGGGTAGGCGGGCGATTGTGGGAGAGAGTTCGGCTTTGGCAGGTGTGTTGGATATGGTGGCCCAAGTAGCTCCAACGAAAGCCACGGTACTGCTCGAAGGCGAATCCGGTACGGGCAAAGAACTGCTCGCGCGCGCCATCCACGAACAGAGTCCCCGTGCCGAGAATCCGTTTATCACGCTCAACTGTGCCGCGATGCCTGAGGGATTGGTCGAGAGCGCACTGTTTGGGCATGAAAGAGGTGCTTTCACCGGGGCCTCGTCGCGATCGTTGGGCGCGTTTGAGCGAGCGAATCGCGGTACACTGCTTCTGGATGAGATCTCCGAGATGCGGCTGGACCTGCAGGCCAAGCTACTGCGAGTGATCCAAGAGCAGGAATTCGAGCGAGTTGGAGGCACCCAGCCGATCCGAGTGGATATTCGAATTGTTGCCACCACGAATTGCGACCTGGAGGAGGAGGTAAAGGCGGGCAGATTCCGAGACGACCTCTTTTTCCGCCTGAGCGTCGTACCGATTCGTACGCCGCCGCTGAGAGAGAGAAGAGAAGACATTCCTTTGTTGGTGCGACATTTCCAGATGCGTGTTGCCACAGAGCTGGACGTGCCCGCCGAACCGGTCGACGAAGCGACGATGCTCGTTCTCCAGGAGTACGATTGGCCGGGGAATGTGCGGGAGTTGGCCAACGTGGTGGAGCGCGCGGTCATCCTGTCGGGCGGCAAGCTAAGGATGGAACACTTCGATCGTGTCCGCAATGCGGTCAATTCAGGGGATGATTCAGGCGACAAAGTCCAGGAGGCTGGTGTTACCGCAGATGTCACTTCCGATACGCTGCCGCTGAATTTGGGTCAGCTCGAAGCCCTGGCCATCGAACGGGCTCTGAATACCACCGGTGGCCATCGCCGCAAGGCGGCCGGCTTGCTCGGCATCAGCGAGAGGACCCTTCGCAACAAGCTCAACAGCCCATCCAAGAGCCGCGATAGCTAGTCAAAGCGGCAAGGATATCCCGCCCACGGCCGGAATTTTATTCCGTTCGTGGGCGTCTGTTTTTATCGCAAAATCCCTTTTGTACGACCAACACTCAGCCTAATGGTTGACAGCTAAGTCGTTATAAGACAATCAGTTAATGCTGGTTGTGCCAGGCTGGAAAATGAGCTGATCTCAAACGGTACGGGGATTGCCCTAGGACCGCGGTTACGAACCGCAATCTCGGAGGTCGGAATGCTGCGGGGACTGTTTGGATCGGACACGACAACGTACATGCTGCGCGGCGCGCTGGAGGAAACGAGCGCAACCCACCGGGAGATATCCTCGCGGGTTGCAAACGCGTCAGTGGCGAGCACGCAGGAAGGGTTCGCGAATGAGCTTGCGGCCGCTCAGGCGGCCAACGAAGAGGTCGATCTGCAGCGCGAAATGGTGGCGCTCGCGGACACTCAGATTCGTTACGAGGCTGAAGCAAAACTCCTGCAGATCCAGTACACGCAGCTCAGAACGGCGATGCGCGATGCCTAACGTCAATGGATTTCCGGTATGGCCCAGGCCAATTCGGGCCCTGATGCGGCCCCTTGGCGCAAGCGCGGCCGGTATGGCGACCCAACAGAGCTTCCTTGAAACGATAGCCAGGAACATTGCCAACGCGGAAACCACGAGGACTCCGGACGGGACACCATATCGGCGGCAGATCGCCGTGACCGAACGTGATCCTGTCTCGGGTGAGTTGACTACTCGTATCGTCGAAGACCCGAGTGCCGGGCAGATGGTCTATGACCCAGGACATCCAGATGCGAACCAAGACGGTTATGTGGAATACCCCAACGTGGATGTCAACACAGAATTGGTCGACCTGATGCTTGCGCGACGCATGCATGAGGCGAACGCCAGCGCGTTTCAGGCTGCGAAGAGCATGCTACGTCGGGCATTGGAGATCTGAGATCATGGAGGCCTACTGACATGGTTGTGTACGGTCCGACACTTCCTACTCCACCGACTGCGAATCCGGCGCCGGCTGCACCATCTACCGGTGTCGAACCGACGGATGCCAACAGGCAGGCATCATCGGCTGCAGTGAACAGCGATGTGGCGAGCGAAAACTCTCTGTGGGGCGTCCTGACGGAGGAAGAACGGACGTTCTTTGCCCAACAAGCAGAGCTGGGAGCGCTCACGTACGGGCCTGGCGGTGCGAGAACTGAGCAACTCGAACCGCCTAAAGGCCAACGCCTCGATGTGAGGGTTTAAGCGATGACCATTCCTGTTCGTCCCCAACTGCCACCAGTTGTAAGCCCGCTCGAGCAGGGACGGGGCATTCAGCTGGAACTAGGTACGGAGTCTCCTTCATTCAGCGAGGTGTTTACGCGCGTCTTGAACGACGCGAGCCAACTTCAGACCGATTCTCGCAATCTCATCGAAGCATTTGTTAGAGGAGAGCCGGTCGAGTTGCACCAAGTAATGGCAGCGGCGGAGGAGGCGGCCATTTCACTCGAATTCCTGGTGGAAATCAGGAACAAGCTCACCGACGCGTATCGCGCGGTGATGAATATGCAGGCATGAGCGGTGTGTGATTCATGAGCGATTCGATTGTTGCTAACCCACTCGACGCAGTCCGCAAAATGACGGCTACCAAGCGCTTCGTTGTTCTCGGCGTCGCTGCTGTCTCGCTCGTGGGCATATGGATGGTGGGCAGTTGGGCAAGCCAACCAAACTACGTCCCCCTATATGAAGACCTCGAATTGGGAGAGGTCGGCACCATTACCGAAGCATTGGCCCAATCCGACATTAGCTACCGCCTCGCAAGCGGTGGGTCTGGAGTGCTCGTGTCGGATGAGGATCTGGCGCGCGCGAGGGTGACGCTTGCCAGAGACGGTCTCTCGGTGGGTAGCAGGCCGGGCCTGGAGCTGTTCGATCAGCCCTCGTGGGGCATGACCGATTTCACGCAGAGGGTGACATATCAAAGGGCCTTGGAAGGAGAACTGGCACGAACCATCGGCGGGTTGAGAGGTGTCCAACGCGCGCAGGTGCATCTGGTTTTACCGAAGACGAATTCGTTCAGAAACCAAGACAAACAGGTCGGCGCCTCGGTAGTGGTGCAGCTATCCCCCGGATCTTCGCTCAATCCAGAGACAGTTCGAGGCATTACGTACATTGTTGCGAATAGCGTTGAGCAATTGAACAGTGAGGATGTCGCCGTCTTGGACGACGCTGGTCACGTGCTCTCGGTACCGGCTGCAAATGCTTCAGTCAGCGGCCTCACTTCACGTCAGTTGGACATCCAACAAAGCGTTGAGGAACACCTGGTTTCGAAGGTGGAACGTCTCCTGTCGACGGTGGTTGGACTGGGTCGCGCTCGGGTGCAGGTGTCGGCGCAGCTCAACTTCGAGCAAGTCGACAGGACGATTGAATCTTTCGATCCTGACGGTCAGGTAGTACAGACGGAGCAGAGAAGCGAAACCGGCGATGGCACAGCCGCGGCTGGGGTAGGATCTCAGAAGATCATAAGTAACTCTTACCAAAACTCTCGCAGACTCGAACGAATTGTAGGCGCCGTAGGCGGAATTACCCGGCTAACCGTGGCCGTACTCGTCGACGAGAATGCCCTCGAGTCCGGCGAATTAGCTGAAGGCGGGACCGCAAATCGGTTGGCTAGCGTCGATGCAATGGTTCGCGATGCAATCGGCATCGATGCAGCCCGGGGCGATAGACTTACGGTCACTGCAATCCCATTCATGCCTCTCTCTGGGGGTGACGGGCCGGCGATCGGGATGATTGACGCTCCTGAGCAGTCTTTCGACGTAATCGACATGATACAGCGACTCAGTCGACCGGTACTTGGCTTGGCTGCAATCGCTGCGCTCATAGCGCTTGCGTGGAGCGTACTAAAAACGACGCCGGCGCTACCGCCAGCAGTCAGCGGTGGGACGCAACCCGGTTCGGTACCCGCGACCGATACAGTTGTGGATCTGCCTGCAACCGAGCAAGTACCACCGGCGGTGCAACTTCAGAGTCATCTGAACAAAGCCACTGAACGACCTGAGCTGGCCGCCCAGGTGGTTCGTGCGTGGTTAGGCGGGACGACCTGATGTCTGAGCAAGACATAGACGCGCAAGAAACACTGTCGATGAGCGGCGTGCGAAAGGCCGCGGTTCTATGCATGGCAATGGGCGCAGAACAGGCCGCACAGGTGCTCCAATCCCTTTCCCCGAAGGAAGTAGAGCTGGTGACCAGAGAAATCGCGGCGATCCAGGCCGTGCCACCGGAAGTCGTACAGACTGTGATGGGAGAGTTCAGCGAAGTCTCTCGGTCGGTGGAATCTGTAGCCGGGGGAGGTGTTGAGTACGCAAGACAAATCCTGCAGCACACGTTCGGTGAAAACAAAGCCAAAAACATTGTAGAAAGAATAGAAGACGATCTCGAAGGCACGAGCCTCACTCAACTCAAGGGCGCGGCGCCGGAAGTGTTGTCAAATCTGCTGCGCGGCGAGCACCCACAAACGATCGCGCTCGTTCTGGCACACCTCGATGTGGATCAGACCCTGACTGTTATCGGATCGATGGAGTCCGAACTGGCAGCGGATGTGCTGTTTCGAGTGGCCAACATGACTCAGGTCTCCCCGGAGATGCTCGACGCGGTGGAGGCGTGTTTGGCCCAGAAGGGCGATGTGTCGCTTTCACAAGAGATGACGTTAACCGGCGGTCCTGCCGCGGTCGCAAAGGTCCTCAATCAGGCGAATCCAGAGATCGAGTCGAAGCTGATGGAGGAGATCGCAGAGCGCAACGGGGAGCTCGCAGACGAGATCCGCCGTCTCATGTTCGTGTTCGAAGACTTGCTGCTCCTGGACGATCGAAGCATGCAGCGACTGCTGCGGGAGGTCGAGGGGAAGGAACTCGCTCTGGCTCTCAAAGTCGCTAGCGACGAGATGAAGCAGCACATAATGAAGAACATGTCTGAACGGGCTGCGTCAGCGCTCGAAGAAGAAATGGAATTCCTGGGGCCGGTGAAAGCGCGTGAGGTGGAGGCATGCCACTCTCGAATCATCGAGTCCGTGAGGCGTTTGGAGGATGCTGGTGAAGTGATAATTCAGGGCCGCGGCGGGGATGATGATGTCATCGCCTGAGTTCAGCCCGATGTGGACGGCTCGAGAGAGCCGTGATCTCACTTCACTCCCCCTGACGGAGATCGCCGGCGAAAAGGAGGAAAGTCGGTCCTCGTATGCAATGCATCATCTCCGGGAGTTCTGCGAAAAACCGGAACCCAATGTCGCGACTGCTGAACCGGATATCGTTGTGACCCCACACGAAGTCCAGTCCGCATATGAACGCGGTTTCTCGGAGGGCCGAGAGCAGGGAATCGCGGAAGGCTACGAGAAGATGTTGCCGGCGTTGGAAACGTTGAGCGGATTGACCGAGGCCCTAGAGCAAACACATGCCGATTTTAGACTCGACCTCGAACGCGGGTTGCATGCCTTGGCGATAGCAGTTGCCAGGCAGCTAATCCAACGCGAGGTGACCGCGGATCCGTCGATTGTCAGCGACTTGATCGTACGCGCTCTGGAGCTGGTACCGCACGATTTGACTCTCGAAGTGCGGCTCAATCCGACTGACCTCGAAGTGTTACAGACGAAACTCGATCAAATTGAAATCGCGGGGCGCCCATTGAACGTCCAATGGATGGAAGATGCTTCTCTCGATCGCGGCAGTTTCCTGCTCGAGACACCGTTGAGGGTGGTCGACGGACGCACCGACGACGCACTCCGTGCACTCTACGAACGGTTGAGCAATGATTGAGACCGAGATGCCCGAGATCGTTGCCGAGCTGCTTCCGAAGATCGCGGCACACCCTCCGTATGCTGTTCACGGGAGAGTGACGCGTGTCATAGGACAAGTGGTAGAAGTGTCCTCACTGGAAGTCGCCGTAGGTGAAGTGTGCAGGATCGAACCTGACAACCACAATAGCGTTCTAGCACAGGTGGTAGGGTTCCACGAACGCGGTGTGCTACTGATGCCACTAGGTGATCCACAGGGGATACATCCCGGCGCGCTGGTTGTACGGCTGGCACGGGCCCTGTATGCAAAAGTGGGAGATGGGTTGATTGGACGTGTGTTGAACGGTCTCGGAGAACCGATCGACGGTCTTCAAGACAACACGTTCTCACGACGCCGTCCTTTGACCGCGCCTCCGCCAGGCCCGCTGGAGCGAACCCAGATCGAAAACCCGCTGGGCACAGGTGTGCGGGCGATAGATGGTCTGATCACCCTCGGCAAAGGCCAGCGTATAGGGATCATGGCGGGGAGCGGTGTCGGCAAGAGTGTTCTGATAGGGATGATTGCTCGCCAGACCACGGCGGACGTAAATGTGATAGCACTGTTGGGAGAGCGCGGTAGAGAGGTACGGCACTTCATAGAGCGTGATTTGGGCCCGGACGGTCTCAAACGCTCAGTCGTGATCGCCGCCACGAGCGACCAAAGCGCGGTAGTGCGCGCGACCGGTGCTTTAGTGGCGACTGCGATAGCTGAGCACTTCAGAGACACTGGTAGAGACGTGCTACTGATGATGGATTCTGTAACGCGCGTGGCCATGGCTTGGCGCGAAGTGGGCTTGGCAGTTGGTGAGCCTCCCACCACCAAGGGATATCCACCCTCCGTGTTCGCGCAGTTGCCGCGGTTGCTGGAACGTGCCGGAACCGGAGCCAGGGGTAGCATCACTGGACTCTACACGGTCTTGGTTGAGGGCGACGACTTCAACGAGCCAGTTGCCGACGCGACTCGCTCCATTCTGGACGGTCACATCGTGCTGGCTCGAAGCCTGGCAAGCGCCAAACATTTCCCGGCGATTGACGTCCTCGACAGTGTCAGCCGCGTGCGAGATGAGGTGGTAGACATCGCCCACCGCGATGCGGCCAACACGATCCTGCAACTAGAAGCGGCATATCGTGCCAACGAGGACCTCATCTCCGTAGGTGCGTACAAGCCAGGCGCTAACCCAGCGGTTGACACCGCGATCGCCGTGCGTCCGCAAGTACTCGACTTTCTACAACAACCGGCTGGTGAGCCTGCATCCCTGGTCGATGCGAGAGAGACACTGATTCGCATTGCATCAGAAGCAACAGCAATCAAGGAAGGAGTATCTGAATGAGTCCGTTTGTCTTTCGCCTTGACCGTTTTCTCAAGCTTCGCAAACACGCGGAGCAGGAGAGAGCGGAAGCACTCGGTGCCGCGGTCCATGCTGAAGAGAAGTCCAAGGCCGACGCTGAGGCGAAGGCTGAGCGCCTGGACGCTGTGGCGGACTGTATCACCACTGAGATGAATACTGTTGCGACAGCTGGTGCGCTTCGAAACCTGGGGCTAGTGCTGGGAGCCGCGATTGCCGAAGCCGACTCGGCTAAGGGTGAACACGAAGATAGAAAACGTGCGACCGAGCAGGAACGGGAACGCTGGGGCAAGGCTAGAGTCGAGCGACGCATCATCGAACGTCTGAGGACGCGCCGGCTCAATGCATGGGCCAGTGGTGCCGCTAGGGCCGAACAGAAGGAGATGGACGAGACGGCATCTCGAATCAGAACGGCCACTGGGTGGGGCACATGAAGTGGATGGTGGTGAGTGTCCTCGCCTTAGGCGCTAGTTCCGCGGCGGCCGCGGGTTATGTGGCAATGCAGTCTTCCAGAGAGGAAGCTGCGATGGAGAGTGATTCCACTCAAGCCGCAGCGGAAGCTCCGGACACCACCGAGCACCCTTCGGACTCGATTGACAGTGTGACTGCGATCGTTGAGGCAACCGAGGTGCAAACACCGGTGGAGGAGGTTGTGTCGGACTCGACAGACCGTCAGTCAGAAGAGAATTGCTCCGCGGTTGCTGGGGTAGAAACAACCGCTTCTGCGGCTGCACCGGAGGCGGTAGCGCCGGACCCGGAGGCACAGAAACAGGCCTACCGGCAAGTAGCTCGGATTCTATCGAATATGGGGGATTCTGAAGTGGCTCAACTTCTTGCCCATATAGAAGACGATGAAATCGAGGTGATTCTCCGCAACGTGACAGCACGTGAAGGTGCTCGGCTCCTGAGCCAGATGTCGGGTGAACGTGCAGCGGCACTGAGCCGCCGGCTTCTGGTTGCGGCAACCGATTCGGGGAGTAGCGACTGATGACAGTCATCCAAGGTCCCATGCCCGCCGCTGCACCCAACACGAAGTTGGGGCAGTCGAACACGCCCGACCGCGCGCAAGCGGAAGCGTTCGGGCTGTCGATGCTGCTGGCTTTGATTGCGCCGCAGGCGACTCCGGTTACGCAGCAGCCAACGAATGAAGGGACGGCTGTTTTGAACACAGACCAGCATCCCGAGGGCGAGGGCGCCAGGCAGCAGCAGTTGGTAACCAAGGAGGAAGTAGCTGGTGCCACTCCGGCGGCGCTGAGGCGCGCGAGCATTACGCGGGCGACGGCGGAATTGTCCACGCTTCCACCGACACCGACACCGACACCGACACCGACACTTACACCGACACTGAACGCGGACTCCGGATCGGAGGCTAAGGACGTGGGTCAATCAATGCCCGATCCAACGCATCCGGAGACACGCGCAACGGTGCCCACGCTGCCGGCTGTAGACGAAGAGATGGGGGACATGCGTATACCGATTGCCAAAGCGGAGGCACCTGCGACGCGGTCTCGTGGCGAAATGCCGTTGGTCTCTGAGACATCGCAGCCTGTCAAGACGGAGCCCGCAAGGATTGAAACGTCGCAGACCAAGGCGGCACCGCCTCATATCACGATCGAATCTGCTGAAATATCGAGTGGCGCACCTAAGTCGATACCCGAGACGCCAACTTTGAAGGGCCACCCGCTCGAGGTGCCCACCCGCAGCAATGAGCGCCCCATTGTGGTCACGCGGCATGCGGGCGCAGGTGAATCGGCCGTTACTTCGAATGCTTCGTTCTCGACGCAAGCAGCCGAAGAGGCTGTCAGGGAACCTGCAACTCCCGCACGTAGCACGTTGCCTCCGATAGAGGGCAAGCCAGTGCAATTGCCTGCGCAAGACACGGCGTCCACTGCAGCACCAGCGTTGAGGGAGGAGTTGGTGCCAAAACCGACGCAGGTTAGTGAGCGCGAGGAACAGCCACGGGCTTTCAAGCGCCAGGCGGCGACGCAGCCCCAAAGTCCCGAACGGATCAGGCCCACGCTCACGGTGCGTGAGAGGCCCGCCGTTCGAGAACTTTCCGTCGCAGGCGTCGCAGATCTGGATGCTGGGCGCGCCGATGCTACTGAAACCACAAGGGCAGACAGAGTTCCGGAGCACACTGTCGAGAGGGAGACGGCCCAAGCACCGGCTGCTCCCAAGGGGTCTCCGAGTCAAAGAGCGGTCCCGAGCCCACAGACTCAAACGGATGTGGCTGCTCCAGTGGTTGGTGTACGGCCCAATGGAGGATTGGATAGCACGCCCCTCAACCGCCAGGAGAGTGGTCAGGTCGAACAGACGGTATTCAAGACTCCCGCCGACGATTTGGCGTTCCAACCCAAACCCGAAGACCGAGTTACGCTCAAGTTCACGGACGACGCCGGCGTTGAAGGACGGCTCCGGGTGGCGCTCAGAGGACAGTCTGTGCGAGCGACGATCGTGTCCAACGACCCCGCCACGGCGGAGCGAATAAATGCCGGGGTTCCGGAATTACAACGTGCCTTGGACAAGCAGGGATTCCGGGATCCGCGAATAGCAGTCCAACAGACGAGGGGCTCCGAGGGGGCTGCCAACGTCGCAATCGCCTCGGGCGTTCGAGCGGGACAGGAAATCCAGGGAGGGTCCTCAGCGGGGAGAACACTAGAAGATCAGGCGAATCGTGAACGTCAGCAGCCGAGTACGCGTGATCACCAACACCAAAACAGCGGACGTTCGCAACAACGCTCCAGAGAGCGGCAGGAAAGGTAGGCTCGACATGACTGCACCTATCTCAACGATGAGCGGTTTGACGGCGCAGACAACAAGTCAATCAAATGGGGCATCACTGGATAAAGACTCGTTCCTGACTCTGCTGGTGGCCCAGCTACGCAACCAGGATCCGTACAGCACACTCCAGCCGCATGAGTTTGCAGCGCAACTGGCGCAGTTCACGAGTGTGGAACAGCTGACGCAGCTGAATGAAGCGGTGGCAATGCAGGCCGAAGCCAGCCAGATGGCCACCTTCCTAAGCGAAACCAGCTTGAGCGCCTCACTCCTGGGGCAGGAAATCGTCGCAGAGGGGAATCAGGTCCAAGTGACGGGTGATGGCGTGACGTATGTGCAAATCGATGTCGGCGGCCAAGGCGGCACCGGCCAACTTCAAGTGCTCGACGGGACGGGGCGCCAAGTCGCTAGTGTCGAGCTCGGACACCTATCTCCCGGCAAGCAGACCATACCGATACCTACCGAGGTTGCCCCGGGTGAGTACTCGTACGCAGTTGAAGTCGACGGTGGAGAGGGCAGTTCGGTCCCCGTCGTGACGTATTCATCGGGTGTCGTCGATGGAGTCTACTTCAGAGACGGCGACATCGTACTTCGGATTGGAGCGATGGAGGTGCCGCTCCACTCGTTAGCAGAGATCAGACCGGCAACACTCCCGACATGACGAAGATCGATCCGATGACGGGACAACAGGCTAACCTAAAGCAGGAGTAGTGGAAAAATGATGCGTGCACTCTTCGCCGGCGTCTCCGGGCTCAGGAACCACCAGACCTGGATGGACGTGATCGGCAACAACATCGCGAATGTGAACACGGTGGCCTACAAAGGGTCGCGCGTCACATTCAAAGAAGCATTTGCTCAGCTCATTCAGGGCGGTGCGCAACCAACGAGCACCATGGGTGGCACAAACCCGGTCCAGATCGGTGCCGGTGTGAATATCGGTAGCATCGACCAGATGTTCACCCAAGGTAGCCTACAGTCGACTGGCCGAAACACGGATCTCGCCATCCAGGGTGATGGTTTCTTCATTGTTAACAACGGATCACGTGACGTTTACACCAGAGCCGGCAACTTCCAACTGGATGCTACCGGCAGGCTCGTGACACCGGTGGGATATGTGGCTCAAGGCAGGGTCGCTGACGAGACCGGCAACTTCCCATCTGGAAATCAGATCGAGGATATCCAGATCAACATGGGCCAGACTGCGCCGGCTCGCGCGACAACCACGGTGGGTTTCTCAGGTAACCTGGATGCAGCTGCAGCAGTCGACGACACCCATGTAATGGGGATCACCGTTTACGATGCGACTGGAGCAGGTCACGAAGTAGAGATTGAATTCATCAATACAGGTCCCGGAGCATGGGACTGGATTGCCACTTGCGGCACCACGGCGATAGCGCCTGCCGGCAACGGGACGGTCACATTTAATGGCGACGGCACTCTCGACCTGTTCACTTACCCGGGTGGCGGTGCTGGTTTGACGATAACGCCAGCGGGCGGCTCGGCCGATCCGTTCGACATTACGATTGACGCCGGCGCCACTGGCGGGATCGGCGGGTTGACCGGGTTTGCCGGAACGTCGGACGCGGTGGTCAATACCCAGGATGGATACCAGGCTGGCAACCTCGTTGAGATTGGCGTCGACTACCGTGGAATGATCACGGGCTATTTCACGAACGGAACGAGCACCAATCTGGCTCAACTCGCTCTAGCGAATTTCGACAACCCATCCGGTTTGCAGAGAATGGGTGAGAATGTCTATTCGGAATCGTCGAACTCGGGCCTGGCGATCTTGAACTTTGCCGGTGAAGGAAGTGCTTCCTCGATAACACCGGGTGCGCTCGAAAGCTCGAACGTGGACATCTCACAAGAGTTCACGAACATGATCATTGCTCAACGCGGGTTCCAAGCGAATGCCCGTGTAATCAGTACAGCAGACGAGATTCTCCAAGAACTGGTCAATATCCGCAGGTAGCACGTCTCGGTAGTGATGCCACTCCGAAAGGAGTGGCGTCATTCACCGGCAAGATTCACCGCCACCCCCGGCACACTCTTCCCATCGCCCAAATGCCAATCCATCCGCTCTCCGGGCTTTTCTGCCGCTCGTGCGAACGTGTGTACCAGTAAATCGTTATTTCGCAATACTTTACACGTCATTTCGACGCCGACGAATAGGTTGGTACGGCAGTTGCTTTTTCCGCTCCACGTAATGAAGCGCAACAGCTAACCCGTGTAGCGACTGGAAGAGATGACGAGCGACGCAAAGAACAAGACTACAAAGAAGACCGGCGACGCGGACTCCGAAAAAACTGCCAAGAAAAGCCCGCTACTCATAGGTGTCTTGCTGATCGCGGTTGTAGTCGGGGGCGGTTTCGGAGGCTTCACCTACGGTCCGAAACTCGTAGCCTCGATTACTAGCCATGGAGATGAGGCGGATGCCACAGCGGCCTCAGAGGCGGAATCGGATCCGGAACACGCAGAGGAAACGCACGAAGACGTCACAGGGAAGTTCCTCGAGCTGGAAAACCTCCTGGTAAACCCGGCAGGTTCGCGTGGAGAACGATTTCTCATGGTGTCGGTCGCGTTCGAGGTCCCGGATGATGACGCATTAGAGCATCTGCACGAACGCGAGATACAGATCCGCGACGCTGTCAGCGCCACCTTGGAAGCCTGCACATTGGACGATCTAACGCAGCCAGGCGTTCGTGATACGCTGAAACAGGACCTGTTGGAGGTGGTGAAACCGTTCTCGGGTGCGGCGGCTTGGGTGCGTGTCTATCTCCCAAGGTTTGTCATTCAATAGGTGGTGACACCATGGCCGAAGATTCCAAGAGAACGACGATGGGCGTGAAGCCGACCGAGAAGGAACTGGTCGAGACCGAAGTCCAGTCGTTCGACTTTGTGCGCACGACCAAGATCACGAACGAACAGCAGATCTCGTTCAAAATGGCGACCGAACGGCTCGCGCGCTCTGTCGAGAGAAAGCTGTCATCGATCGCCAGGGTACCGGCGCAGGTGACGATTGAGAGCACCGAAAACATGCCGTTCGCCGATTTCACGGATCTGCTGGGGGACCCGTGTGCGGCATACGTCTTCAGGACCGGCGACACCGGAGCGGAAGGCGCAGTCGACATGGGTGCCGAATGCGCGTTCTACCTCATCGATCGTCTTTTCGGCGGCTCAGGCGATTCCGCACAGCAAGCACGGCCGCTCAGCGAACTCGAGCAGTCAGTAGTGCGCGGAGTTGCTGAACGGATGTTGGAAGCGTTGAAGTCTGGGTGGAGCGAGCACATGGAGCTGCAGCTCGAGATCGCGATGTTTGCATCCAGGCCCGAAGACCTGCGCGCCAAAGACCGTGGCGAGGCATTCGTTACACGACTAGCCGTGAGTCTGGAGTCGCTTGAAGGCCACATCACCATCGCACTCCCGTTGCAGGCGCTCGAATCAATTCTGCAACGCGAGCATAGCGGTGCGCGGTCCTCGGATCGATTCGAAGCTCGCGAGTACCGATCCGCGATCGAGAGGGACCTCAAGCATGCTCGCTTGTCGCTATCGGCGCGGCTCGCACCGCTTTCGCTGACCGCGAGGACATTAGCCGACCTCTCAGTGGGCCAGGTGATACAGACGAACCAGCACGTAGACACGCCGATCGAGGTTCACATCAACGGACAACGGAGGTTCCTGGGCACGCTGGGTCAGGTCCGCAAGCATGTGGGCGTTCAGCTCGCTGAGGCGAATCCAGGAGTACCAACAGGGAAAACAGTACGCACCACGAGCGGGAGAATCTTGTGACCAGCCCAAATACGAAGGAGACGCCGACCGAAGCAGTAGCGGCGGACAACAAGGGTCGCGGTGCCCTCGATGCACTGCTCGATGTCTCAGTTCCGGTAGTCATTGAGTTCGGACGTACGAGCATGATGCTGCAGGATGTCTTGGAACTTCAACCAGGTTCAGTGATCCAGCTGGACCGCTCCGTTGGTGAGCCTGTTGACATCTTCGTGAGCGACCGGAAACTGGCTGCTGGTGAGGTTGTCGTGGTCGACGACCGCTTCGGCATCCAGATCACCGATATCCTCACTGACCGCAACGGCAGGGCAAAGGAGTAACGGCGTGGGGATCTTGGGCTTGCTCGCCGCCCTCGCTGTCACGTTGGGTGTGCTGTTATTGGGCTTGAAGCTTCTGAAACAGTATCAGAGTGCTCGTCCATGGAACGGCCGAGGTGTGCCGCTGCGTGTGTTGCAGCGCGTTTCAATGGGACCGCGTCACGGTGTTGCGTTGCTGCGCGTGGCGGATCGGGTGCTGCTGGTTTCTGTAAGTGAAGGCGGCACTCAGCTGTTGACGGAACTCACTGGTGAAAGCCTCGATGCGGCGCTCGAGAGCACTGAAATCGAGATACCGGAACAGCAACAGAGTCGGTGGCGCCTGCCCCGGTTGGGATGGGCAGGGCTGGCGATTCTTCTGATGTTGATGCCGATCCGGTCGATGGCTCAGACAGTTCCGGTGGCGCCGAGTGTCCCGATACAAGCTGGCCCCACTGTCTACGCACCTTCGCCCCCGACAATCTCCTTGGATCTGAGCAATGGCGAGAGCGAACTGCAGCTGACAGGAGCTGTGGGCATAGTTGTTTTCCTAGGTGCGTTGACTCTGCTTCCGGCGCTGCTTTTGCTCATGACGAGCTTTACCCGGATCCTTGTCACCCTGCACTTTCTGCGATCTGCGCTTGGCACGCAGACAACACCGCCTGGGCAACTGCTCGTTGCGATTGCCGTGTTGTTGACTGCGGTAGTCATGTCGCCGGTGCTAGACGAAGCAAACAGAGTGGCAGTCACTCCGTATTTTGATGGTGAGATAACTCAAGCTGAGGCCTTCAAACGCGGGCTTGTACCGTTTCGCGATTTCATGATAGCCAATACGCGTGAACAGGATCTCTCAGCACTTGCCGATCTGAGCAACACGCCGCCAGTCGAGTCGATCGAAGAGCTACCCACAATGGTCGTCGTCTCGGCGTTTGTTGTGAGTGAGCTGAGGACTGCATTTCAGATTGGATTCCTCATATACGTGCCGTTCATCGTGGTGGACCTCATCGTCGCTTCTGTGCTGATGAGTATGGGCATGTTCATGCTGCCACCGATAATGGTCTCTCTACCCTTCAAGCTGCTGCTGTTCGTTCTGGCCGATGGCTGGACACTTGTCGTGCAGAACGTAGTGGCTGGATTCAGGATGTAGTCTCATGTCGGTCACCCTCGCCATCGAGTTTACGCGTTCTGCCGTCACCCTGTGCCTCATGGTGGCTGGGCCACTGCTGTTGACCGCACTTGTGGTTGGTGTGGTAGTGAGCCTGGTGCAGGCAGTCACACAGCTTCAGGAACAGACACTCACGTTCATCCCGAAGCTCTTGGCGGTAGGATTGATGTTGGTCATAACCTTGCCGTGGGTGTTGGTAAAACTCACGGAATTCCTAGTCTCGGTGCTCCGAAGTCTCCCAACCGTGGTCAGTTGATGCCCACATTCGTCAACGAGTTCTTCGGCCCTGACCGCTGGGCGGTCTTCGTGTTCATCACGGCTCGTCTGATCGGGCTGGGCCTCACCGCACCTCTCTGGTCTATGCCCACGTACCCCCGCAGCATCCGAGCCGCTGCGATTGCAGTGCTGGCTCTGCTGCTGCTGCCGTCGGTGCCGGAGACAACCATGCCGGAAAAGGTGCTGGACATTCCGCTGCCGCTGGTAATGGAGTTCATCGTCGGCATGTCGATCGGGTTGACTGCCGCCGTGATAATCCAAGGAGTCGCGTATGCGGGAGACGTGCTGTCATTGCAGACTGGCTTGTCTCTCGGTGCAGCACTCTCAGGCGGGGATATCCCGGGTGCCGGCCTTGGCCAGATGAAGAGTGTGGCAGCTCTGCTGATCTACGTAGCACTCGGCGGTCACCTGATCATGCTCCAGGGGCTGGCAGAGAGCCTGCAGGTCTTGCCACCGGGCGGGCCTGTGAACATCGAAACGGGCGGAGCAACCGCTGCCGCTGCGTTTAGCGTGGTGTTCACGAGCGCAGCGCGAGTCGCGGCACCCGCGATGGTTGCCCTGTTGCTCACCAACATAGCACTCGCAATTCTGGCGCGGGCGGTGCCACAGCTGAACGTGATAATGGTCTCGTTTCCGATGACAATAGGAATCGGACTGCTGATGATCGGCGTCTCCTTGCCGATAATCGCCTCCGCCGTGAATGGATGGATACTGGATCTTCCCGTCCATATCACCACCGTGATTGATGGCTACGCAGCTGAAGCCGGGGTGCCCTGACAATGGCTGAAGATCGGGCGACTAGTCAGGAACGCACGGAGAAGGCGACCCCCCAACAGCGTCAACGGGCACGCGAAGAGGGTCGCATTGCTCGCAGTCCCGAGCTCTCCGCCGCCGTTGTCTTGCTGGGCGGAGCGTTGGCGCTCGCAATCGTCGGTGGGGAGGCACTGGCTTCGCATCTACGTCAGTTGATGATAGAAGCGACTCGATTGATCTCTGTCCATGCAATGACCCCATCGGCTGCAATTGGCGTTGTGAGAAATGTCGCGTCTTCCACTTTGACAGCAATCGTACCGTTCACTGTGGTTGTCCTCGCGGCGGTGTTGTTGGTGAATCTGATCCAGGCACGTGGCGTCGTGTCGGTCAAGCCCGTAACGCCGAAGCTTTCAAACCTCAGCCCGCTCTCGGGTATCAAGCGCATAGTCGGATTGGACTCCGTGGCCAACCTGGTCAAGTCGACCTTCAAGATCGCGATCCTCGGCCTCATTACGTATTTGGTTCTGTCGAGCAGCTGGCCGGAACTCGTCTCGTTGGGAGATACAGGTGCGGCGGAGGCCGTGTCGGTTCTGAAGAGTCTGGCTTTCAAGCTGGCGGCAGTAACGGGCTTCTCGTTCTTGATTCTCGCGGCTGCCGATTACGGCTACCAAATCTACAAGCTCGAGAAGAGCCTCCGGATGACCAAACAAGAAGTCATTCGCGAGCATCGTGAAACTGAGGGAGACCCGCTGGTCAAGAGCCGCATCCGGTCGATCGCAATGTCGATGGCACGGAAGCGCATGCTGCAGGACGTTTCGACAGCAGACGTGGTGGTGGTCAACCCCACTCACATAGCCGTGGCACTGAAGTACGACATGACCGCTGCATTAGCGCCGGTGGTAGTTGCAATGGGTCAGCGGAAGCTGGCCGCACGAATCAAACAAATCGCCCTGGAATCGCAGGTGCCGGTCGTAGAGAACAAACCGGTGGCGCGCGCACTACTTGCGACTGCTACGGTTGGACAGCCCATACCTCCGGCACTGTACGCGGTGATTGCCGAGATACTCGCGTTCGTGTACCGCCAACGCGCTGGCCTGCATATGGGTGATCTACTAGCAGGTAAGGAGGTCAATTGACCGCTCCAAGTTCGCCAATCGCCGCCTCGCCCGCACCGCCTTTCGTGGGCAATAGCGGAGCTCCCTTGAATCAGGCGAGCGCGCCGGCGCGCTCGCCCAAGGGAGAAGCGGTGGTCAACCGTCTCGTGTCGGCATCGGCCGAGACGTATCTGGCGTTGGGAGTGGTCGTGGTTGTGGCACTGTTGGTCGTGCCGCTCCGCCCTTTCGTACTCGATGCGCTGCTGGCGCTCAGCTTTGCAATATCCATAGTCGTTTTGCTGGTCACGCTGTCCGCACGGAATCCGCTCGAGTTCAGCATCTTCCCGAGCCTGTTGCTGCTCATCACGCTGTTGCGGCTTGGTCTGAATGTAAGTAGCACGCGGTTGATTCTGAGCACGGGGCAGGCGGGCGAAGTGATCAGGGCTTTCGGTGGATTTGTTATCGGAGGTAACTACGTAGTCGGCCTCGTGATTTTTCTGATCCTGGTCGTGATCAACTTCTTGGTGATCACGAAGGGAGCGGGGCGCATCGCTGAGGTAGCGGCTCGCTTCACCCTCGATGCAATGCCCGGCAGGCAAATGAGCATCGACGCAGACCTCAGTGCAGGGTTGATAGATGAATCTGAAGCGCGTCGTCGCCGGGAAGAGATCAACCAATATGCCGACTTTTACGGATCTATGGACGGTGCCGCGAAATTTGTTCGAGGTGATGCGATTGCCGGGTTAGTCATAACCGCGATCAACTTGATCGGAGGCTTCACCATCGGGATGCTGCAGCGAGGCATGAGTGCTCTCGATGCGTTGGCGACCTACTCATCTCTCTCGGTCGGTGACGGCCTGGTCACTCAGATTCCCGCTCTTGTTGTGAGCACTTCGGCCGGTATTCTGGTTACCTACGGTTCCAGGGGAGCTACCATGGCTCCCGCCATCGCCTCCCAGCTGACTGGCAACGCCCGGACAATTTGGGTGGCGGCCGGGATTCTCGCAGTATTCGCGGCCGTTCCCGGCTTGCCGGCCATACCGTTTCTATTGCTTTCTGGTTCGTCGGCAACGATCGCTTACCGAGTAGGACGTCGGAAGCGTGTTGAAGAGGACGCAGAAGCTGTGGAAGTCGGTCAACGTCCGGAATCGCTGGCGGAGCCGGCGACTCCGTTGCAAGACCTCCTTGCTGTTGAGCCTCTCGAACTCGAAGTCGGATATGCGCTCGTGCCTCTGGTCGACGAAGAGCAGGAAGGCGACCTCCTCAAGCGCGTCGGGATCATGCGAAAGCAGCTCGCGCTCGAGCTCGGCATAATAGTCCCATCCGCTCGAATTCGAGACAACATACAGCTAAAAGCCACCGAGTATGTCATAAGACTGCGGGGTGTTCGGGTTGCATCGGGCGAAGTCATGCCCCGCCATCTCCTGGCCTTGGATATGGAAGGGAATGGCGTTCCCATCGAGGGTGTGCCGACCATGGATCCGAGCTTCGGTATCGACGCAGTTTGGATTACTTCCGATCGCAGGGTTGAGGCTGAGTCGGGCGGCTATCACGTGGTGGAACCACAGACTGTGCTGGCTACACACTTGATGGAAACGATCAGAGGCCACGCCGCCGAGCTGATCAGCAGGCAGGATACGCGGGAGTTGCTGGATAGTCTCAAAGAAACAAACCCTGCTCTGATCGAAGACGTGGTACCGGCCAAGCTATCACTCGGGACGGTACACCGCGTGCTGCAGCGCCTGCTTCGCGAGGGAGTACCGGTTCGCGATTTGGTCACAGTGCTGGAAGCGCTTTCCGACGCCTCCGATCAGACGAAAGACCCTGAGATGCTCGCGGAGAATGTGCGCCGGGCTCTCTCGCCAGTGATTGTTGAGATGTTCAAGGACGAAGCGGGCGTAATCTCCGCGATCACGGTCGGTCCTCGCCTAGAAGCCGCCCTCATGCAGCTGTTCAGCCCTCGGTCCAACTCCGAAGGTTCGCGGATGTTGAGTCCAGAGGAGATCACCGACCTGCTCAGATCTCTTTCTGACCTGTCCGATCGAACAAAGCGCGAAGGCGAATACGTCCCGTTGATCGCACCACCCAGTCTGCGGGTGGGAATACGTCGTTTGGTTGAATCGGTTGTGCCGCGGCTGCCAGTGATTTCGCTGAGTGAGCTGCCCACGCAGACACCGGTTCAGAGCCTCGCCATATGGGAGCTTGGCAATGAAACTTGAGACATACACCGGCCCACGCGTGCCTGCGTTGCTGGCCCAGGCCCAGGCAGAACTGGGTAGCAACGCCATTGTGGTCCATGTGCATCGCAGGAGACTGCCGAACGGCTTCGCTTACTTCGAGCTCACCGCAGCTGACGAAGCCTCGGCGTTGGCACTGGTGAGTACTCCAACACCCCGACCTGTTGAGTCGGCGAGTGAGCCAGCCCCGGTGGAAGAACAGCGTGCGGTGCAACAGGTGATAGCACTCGTGGGTCCTACGGGATCCGGCAAAACGACGACCGTAGCGAAGCTGGCTCTCAACCGAGCTGCATTCGGCAATCGCAAAGTTGGATTGTTGAGCCTCGATACTCACCGTGCCGGTGGCGCTGATCAGCTGAAGGAATATTCGAGTGCCGCGGGCATCAGACTAGAACGGGTGTTTCAGCTGAAAGATTTGGCCAAGGCGAAGCGCCGGCTGCGCAAGTGCGAGGTAGTTCTAGTGGATACTCCGGGACGGGGTCCTGCAAAGCATGAGGAGGCCTCCGTGGTTTTGGAGATGTTGAGAGAGCTAGCCCCTCACGAGATACATCTCGTACTCCCCGAAGGGATGATGTCACAACACGCGGAGCGGATCCTCGGCGACTACAAGTGGCGCGGCGTGACACACCTACTGGCCACGAAGCTGGATGAATATCCCGGCGAGCGCAACGTCGAGGCGCTCGCACGGGCACACGACACGCCCGTCCGGTGGGTATGTGCCGGCCAGGAAGTGCCTGGCGATCTAACATCCGCGTCCGGGGGCGCCTCCTCAACAACGGCATCTCTGGACGACGCCCTGCGTCGTGACGTGTCGGCCGCATGATGCTTGCCGACTACCCGTTGGACGACAGCGCCGTCGTGATGGACTCGGCTCTAGCGGATCGTGACGGACCGGCAGCGGTTGTGCTGGCCAGCGGCAAGGGCGGTGTTGGCAAGTCCGTCCTGACGGTCACGCTCGGGTCCGTGCTGGCCGACAGTGGGCGAAGGGTTTTGTTGCTGGACGGATCCCAGAATCTCGGCAATCTGCACATTCTACTAGGCTGTTCCAACTTCGGCCGGATGGATGCTTTGCTTGCAGGTGAAGCTGCTCCGGAAGACATGCTCAATTGCGTGAGCGATAATCTCTGGCTCTTGCCCAGTGATTCCGGAGGTGAGTCGGTCTATTCGCTCAACCCGATCGACCGCGCACGACTGCACTACAGCTTGAGCAATCTCTATCAGGGATTCGATTCTGTGGTGGTCGACGCGGGCCCGTCAATTGAGGATGTTGTAAGGCTCTGCACGATCAGAGCGTCCGGACTCGTGATCGTGACAATGGCAGAGCCCACTGCTCTCGCCGATGCATATGCGGTCGTCAAAATCGTGAGTTCCCGTGTGCCAGGTTTGGCCATGGGTGTGTTGGTCAACCAGGTTGTAGACGAGGCGGAGGGTAGAGCTGCGTTTGACCGACTCGCACATGCAGGTAAGCGGTTCCTTGGTCTCCAACTGAGCTATATCGGATCAGTACCGGACGACCCCGCGTTGCAGTCTGCAGCGAAGAGACCGGATCGTTCCAGGCAGTGGGGCTCGCTTGGCGAAGCTGCGCAAGCGTTGCGCGCAATTGTTGCTGACCGACCTGACTTCTTCTCTTGGTCAACCACGCAACGATGAACGGCGTGTGGAGGATGCAATGACTACAGTGACAGACGAACTCTGGAAGAAATACAAAGAAACCGGTTCGCCGGAAGCGCGCTCGGCTCTGCTGGACCAGTACCTCGGCTTGGTTCACTACAGCGCCAGGGAATTGGCGGCAAAGATACCCCAATCGATTGAGCTGGAAGATCTTGTGAGCGCAGGGACGCTTGGGCTGATTCAGGCTCTCGAGGGGTTTGATGTGTCGCGCGGCCTCGTGTTCAGCACCTACGCCATGCAGCGTATACGTGGCGCGATGCTCGACGACCTCCGGAGCCGTGATTGGGTACCTCGCACGGCGCGGAGCAGGGCGAGAAAGCTGGCTGAGGCAACAGCCCATCTCGAGTCGCAACTAGGCAGACCGCCCAGGCACATAGAAATAGCCGCATTCCTGGGAATCGACTTGGAAACGTACTGGCGTCAGTGGGCAGACGGAGACAGGTCGCAGACGATACCACTCGAAAGCTCCGCGTCCGACTGCACACCCGGGGCGCTGCGACTGGACGAGATAATCTGCGATCCCGATGCGGAAGATCCGTCGAGCAGAATTACCCAAGACGAAGACCTCGAATGTCTCAGAGAGGCGATTGCTGGCCTGCCGCAGAAGGAGAGGACGGTACTTGCTCTGTACTACTACGAAAACCTCAATCTCCGTCAGATCGGAGAGGTGTTGCATCTGACTGAATCGAGAGTGTCGCAGATAAGGAGCCAGGCACTTGGCCGTCTCCGAGAGAACGCCGACCTAATGGAGGCGGCGACGTGAGCAGGCGGGTCTGGACCACAGTGGTCTTCACTGTCGCAACGCTCTTGATTGCATCCAGCTCGATGAGTGCCTGGCCAACGATTGTTGTGCTGATTGAGCAAGTCGGTCGCCTGCCGTGGACTGTAGGCGCGTTGGCGATCGTCTCGTGTCTGTTGTGGCTTGTTTTGCTCTCCAGGCTGTATCGTACTTGGATGGTTCGCAGGAACCTGGTCCGAGTTCTGGCTCGAATTGGTGTCCCTGCGGCTGTAATCGCAGATACTGCACGACTTTCGCAGGACGGGGTGTCTCTGTTGACAGCCCCTAGAGGCGGCAGCAGCGTTTCTTCTCACCAGGAAGTTTTTGCCGGTACCGGCAACCAATTCACCGCAATCACTGCTTTCCAAACAGCTGGAAAATAGCACGTAACATAATAAGCTACAGCGACTTAGGACGAGGCTGTGAGGTGAGACGGTAACGGCATAGCCTTTGCCTTTGCACACGTCGAGAGAACTGCACTCGAGGGAGGCACTATGCCCCTGAAAGGAATATTAGAGACCGCCCGAACGCTGTCTTACTACACGCGTTTGCAGCAGGTGGTCGCCAACAATCTGGCAAATGCAAACACAGATGCCTTCAAGGTGGATCGTGTTACGGCACGCATTTTCAACGGGAGCGAATCGCCTGTCCCTGTTCAGGAAACCGACTTCCAGCAGGGGGCGCTTCGCGATACAGGCCGTCCTCTCGATTTGGCACTGGACGGCGATGGGTTTTTTGTGGTTCAGACTGAGAATGGCGAGCGACTGACGAGGGGCGGATCGTTTCGACTGGATGCAGGAGGCCAGCTGATTGACGCTCTAGGTGCTCCAGTTCTCGGCAAAGAAGGCCCGCTAGTGATCGCGGGGGGGGCCGTTGAAGTATTGAGCGACGGAGCCGTGATGGTGGATGGAGCCGTCCTCGACACCTTGCGCATTGAAACCGTCGAAGACGTATCGACCCTGATGAAGGAAGGCCGTGGTCGTTATTTGGCCGACGGACCTACCACTGCCCCGGGCTTTGGGCAGACCGAAATTCTGCAGGGATTCGTGGAAGAGGCCAACCTCGATCCGGTCACCTCGATGGTAGAGCTCGTAAAGATCCAACACCAATACAAAGCCAACGTCGACGCACTTCAAGCGATGGATGCAGTCCTGAGCTCGATAGCGAACGACGTTGGAACCGTCTGATGACAACTGCAAGTGAGAGTGCGTTATGAACCCGAGTCTCAGAACATCAGCGTCTGGCATGCTGGCGCAACAGAAGATGATTGACGTGATCGCCAACAACCTCGCAAATGTCAACACGACGGGCTTCAAACGCAGTCGTGTGAGCTTCCAGGACGTCCTATATCAGACGGTTAGAGGTGCTGAACTCGTGAGCTATCAGGGAAGCGAAGTGGTGGCTCCGATCCAGATAGGTAAGGGAGTTAGGGTCGCTGGCGTGCTCAGACTCCACAGTCAGGGCGCACCTGAGATGACGCAACGCCCCCTGGATCTAGCGATCGACGGGGCGGGGATGTTTCAGGTGGAGCGCCCGGACGGCACGATCGGCTACACACGCGACGGTGCGTTCACCCTCTCCGATTCGGGTACGCTCGTCAACACGAGCGGCTACCTGGTACTACCAGGCATCACTATTCCTGAGGATGCCACTAGCGTGTCGGTTTCGGCGAACGGTGTCGTGAGCATCACTGCCGCCGGCGCGAGCCACCCAATTGAAGTGGGCAAGATGGAACTGGTGAGGTTCTTGAACCCGAGCGGCCTGGTAGCAGTGGGCGAGAACCTCTATTCAGAGACATATGCGTCCGGACCACCAATGGTGGGCTACCCGCAGGAGGAAGGCTTCGGTCGGATACTGCAGGGCAGTTTGGAGAGCAGCAATGTCGAGATCGTTCAGGAGATGACCGACATGATTGCCGCGCAGAGGGCCTACGAAATCAACTCGAAGGCCGTTCAGGTTGGCCAGGACATGGCATATGCCACTACGGACATCATTCGCTAGCATCTGGCTGCTGGCCTTTATGCTCGCAGCCTTGGCTGTTCCACCGGCGCAAGGCCAGGCCGCGGCAGTCCCGCCGCAGCTCGAGCGGCGAATCCTCACGCGGGTCGCCGAGATGTGGGAGGTTGCTCGAGAGGCACTTCATCCGCAATGGGGACGCCTGGTGCTGGACGATCCAATCTCAGTCGATGCGCCGTTTCGCTTGATTGGAAGTGGAGCAGATGGGTGGTTCGCAGTCTCATTTTCTCGAGGAGACGGATCTACGGTTGCCGCGCGGGTTCGGGTGGGCATTGAAGACACCGTTCTAGTGGCCGCTCGGCCATTGAGCGCAGGTCATGAACTTGCCCCGGGTGACATTCACCATGAAGTACGCGTCACTTGGCCTAGCCCCCGCAGAACGCAACACGCAAGGCCGGAAGTGGGCTGGGTGGTACGCCGTCCGATTGCGTCGGGTCAGGAACTCACGTTCCCGGCGGTATCACAACCATACGTGGTTTCTGCAGGCGAACCGATCCAGTTCACTTGGAGCCGGGGAGCTGTGCAAATAACGCTGACCGGAGTGGCGTTGAATGCCGCTCGTGTCGGTGAAAGGGTACGAGCCCGAATATCGGGTCGTTCCTCTACGCATGTGAATGGGATCGTCACCGGTCCTGGAACCGCAATATTCAAAGGAGGTGGCGAATGAGTCACCGCCAGGCATTGGGCATCTGCCTGCTGTCCTTTCTTCTCTGCGGCGCTGCGGAGATGGCAGACGCTCAGACCGAAACCGCCCCACTACCCAGCGCCGGCAGGGCATCGTGGTTGTCGGATCGTATTCCTCTGCGAGTGGGTGACATACTCACGATCGTGGTAGACGAACAGTCCACCGCGCGGGAGCAGGTTTCCAGGGTGGCGAGCTCCGATCGCGAACAGTCCGCCAGTGTGTCGGGGAGCGTAGATACGAGTCCGTTGTCCGGCGACGGTTCGGCCGGGTTCGGTACGGGGATAGGCGCTGATTCGAAGGATGTGGGAGAGGCGAACCGCCAGGGCAATCTGGCTGCAGTATTGAGCGTGCGCGTGGTCCAGATAGAACCCAATGGCGTCGTACGCATCGAAGGAGAGAAGCTGGTAACTGTAGACGGGAGAGACCAGGAGGTGAAGTTGGCAGGGTTCGTGAGGCCTGAAGACGTCTCATCCACGAACCTGGTGCTCTCGAGCAGGATAGTGGGCGCGACAATCAGCTACGACGGTGACAACGTCGGTCCGAAACGAGGCATCCTCGGCAAAATCCTAGGGATATTCTGGCCATGACGGATACCAACACAGCAATCATACCACAGCTTCGCATTGTCGTGGCTGTTGTGATACTCTCGATGGGTCTCACCGTTGCCACCAATTCGGGCATCCTCGCCCAAACCAACATCGCAGACCTCACGGTGCAGCAGGGCGCCGTTCCGCGGAGGCTCGTGGGATATGGGCTCGTGGTTGGTTTGGATGGTACGGGTGATCGCAGCTATGGTGCGAACTACGGTGCCGTTCATACCGTTCAGTCTGTCGTGAACCTGCTCCGCCGCTTCAATATTGAAGTTCCTTCGGATCATCTGAGGCTGCGTACGGCGGCGGCTGTGCTAGTAACGGCGGAGGTGTCGCCTTACCTACGAGCGGGCGGACGCTTCGAGGTGCAGGTGGCGGCACTGGGTGATGCGGCATCTCTCAAAGGTGGCGTACTGTGGATGACGCCGCTCGTATCAAATCCGAATTCGCCTCCTGTGGCAACCGCACAAGGTCCAGTCGTGGTTGCGGATGATCCGCAGAGCGTGGGGTCGTACGCGCGACGCGGTAACGCGGGGCGGCTTCCGGAAGGCGGCGTGATGGAGGTGGATCCACCCCCCGTCGTGCTTGCGGTTGAGCCACACCTCGTGCTCAAACAACCGGATCAGGTCACCGCCGTGAGAATTGCGGAAGCTGTGAACGCCTCGTTAGGAGACGGTACGGCTTCAGTTGACGATCCCGGTTCGGTGGCCTTGCATCCCGCCGCAGAGTTCGCGGACAACGTGAACGGATTCCTCGCTCAGGTTTACACATTGCCGGTTCAGGTTCACACACCCGCAGTTGTCATCATTGACGCCCGTGAAGGGACTGTCGTAGCGGGTGGGAACGCGATAATCGGGCCTGCAGCAGTGAGCCACCACGGATTGTCGCTGCAGGTGGGTCAACCAACCGACGCGGGTGATCCGGGCAGCCCAGGCAGCGTGTGGTTGGGGACGGACGCCACAGTCCAGGATGTGGCGGCGGGTTTACACGCTGTCGGTGCTGAACCCAGGGAGATCGCGGCGGTCTTTGAGTCGTTGAAGGCAGCTGGGGCATTGATGGCGAGGGTGGTGGTGCGATGAATGGCGTGACCGGGATCAACGCCGGCGGCTTGAATGCAGCGCCAACCGACAGCCGTGTGCAGCTCAAGCGCCTGGCTGATGAGTTGGAAAGCGTGTTCCTCAATCAGCTGTTTCAGGCAATGCGCCAGTCAGTGCCGGACGGGGGGTTGGGAGAATCGTCGCCGGGCGAAGAGATGTTCACCGCGATGCTCGACGAGCAACTGGCGCAGGAGGCAGCGTTCAAATGGGAGCGCGGCTTGGGCGAAGAACTCTACCGCCAGCTGAGTCGCCGTTTGGTTGACCAACCTGCTGTCGAGTCGTAGGCAATGGACTTCCACACTGAAGAAACACCGGACTGGCTAGCATCACTCTCTCGCGCACTTCGGGATGAGGCGTCTGTTCTGGAGCAGCTGGAACATGCGATGGCATCTCAAAGGGCGGCCGTTGCCGCCAACGACGACGATGCACTGAGAATGAGTTCGCAGGCGGTTGGGCGCATTGCGCGAACGCTCGCAGAGGCGAAGAAGCGGAGAGCCTCTGTCGTTCACTATCTGACGGGGCGCGAGGACCTGGCACTCAACCAACTCGAATACTTCCTGGGGGAGCCGCTTCCGCTCGAACTGGATACGGCGCGAGCGCAGGTTCGGTATGCGGCGCAGGCGGTGGCGCGTGAAGCGTTGGTGAACAGGACTGTGCTCCAGAAGGCCAAAGACGCCAACGATGCATTCCTCCAAGAACTCTTCTCCGCGGTGTCGCGTTCCGGTGCTGTTTACGGTCGTGTTCCTGGGGATAATGAAGGGGAAATGCACGGTAGGATTTTGAATCGAAAGGCATGAACTGATGACACTGATCAGTCTCCTCGGTATTGCGCGCAGTGCCCTATTGACCCACCAGAGGGCCCTGGACGTAACCGGGCACAATGTCGCCAACGCGATGACACCCGGGTATTCGCGACAGCAGTTGGACCTGGCGGCAGCAATCCCATCGGAGTCTCCGTGGGGGCCGTTAGGTCGCGGCGTCACCGATGCGGGAGTCACTCGGGTTCGCGACTGGTTGCACGATGCCACCCTTCGTAGAGAAACCGGGCTGCTTGGCCACTCTCAAACCCTTGGCACGCACCTCGGGCAGGTTGAGGCTGCCATCAATGAACCATCTGAGTACGGCATCGCTGCGTCACTCGATGGACTATTCAACGCCTTCAGTGAACTTGCCAACGATCCCTCGAGCAGCGTGCATCGTGGGTTGGTTCGGCAAAATGCGAGCCGATTGGTGGATCAACTGCATCTGCTGGATGAGAATTTAGTTGAGACCGGGCGCAACGCACTGGCCGAGATGAACGCTACGGTGGATGACGTGAACCGTATCGCATCCGAGATAGCCAGCCTGAATCAACTTATCCTCTCGTCAGGCGGCCCGAACAATTCGGCGCCCGACCTGGAGGACCAGCGAGATATTTTGATCGATCAACTCTCCGAGTCAATGGGCGTACGAGTACTGCAGCGCGACGACGGAACTGTTGGTGTTGCTGCCGGAGATACTCTATTGGTCGATGGAGGAATGGCGCAAACACTCGAAGTTCGGGCATTGGCTGGTGGAGGCACGGGGATAGGCGTCGTCGGCGGCAGCGACGTCGATCCAAGGTCTGGGAGCCTGCTAGCATTGGCCGAGGTCTTGAATGTCGAGCTTCCCGGGCTGCGTGCCAACCTCGATCAGTTCGCCGCGGCGTTGGTGACGGAGGTGAACGCCATTCACAACAGCGGGTTCACTGCGACCGGAGCAACGAACGTCGATTTCTTCGACCCTGCAGGCGTTACTGCACACACTATCGCGTTGTCAGCAGCGGTTCAGAGTTCCGCTGACGAGATTGCTGCCGGTGGCACGACCGCGGCTGGAGATGGAGATGTGGCGCTACAGATAGCAGCGTTGCGATCCACTTCCATAGCCTCACTTGGCGGCACTTCGATGGGTGATTTCTACACGAGTACCGTCACTTCGTTTGGATCCAGAGTGCTGGATGTGCAACAAAACGCGGCCGTCCATCAAACTTTGGTTGACCGTGCAGAAACGGTACGGGCAAGCTCAAACGGCGTGAATGTGGATGAAGAGATGGTCATGCTGATTGCGCAGCAGCAGGCGTTTGCCGCCGCGGCTAGACTCGTGACGGTCGCGGACGAGATGGTTACAGAGATATTGAGAATGGTGTGATGTAGACCGTGCTAGACGTCTCGTTGCCGTTTCGTCCAATAGGGCAGTGAGAGGCTCACGCGAGTTCCACCATCTTCGGTCTCGTCGATTTCGATGCTACCTCCCCAACTCTCGGCCGAATAGCGAGCCACAGTCAATCCAAGGCCCACGTGTAGTTCCGGGTCTTTCGTCGAGAAAAAGGCATCAAAGATCTGGTCCCTTATTGCCGAATCGATGCCGGTACCGGAATCCTGCACAGCGATCGTCACGCCGTTGTCGGATGGAGATGCCTCAATAGATATCTTTGCTTCTCGTTGCTCCCCTACAGCTTCTTTTGCGTTCGAAATCAACGCCAGGAGGACTTGGCGCAAACGTCGATCGGATGCACGAACGGGAAGCAAGTCAGGTGATGCATTCCACTGAATGTGTCCTACCGGTTGTGCACGTTGCAGCTGTTGCCAATCATGAGTTACACTCAAGACCTCTTGGACGAGGACAGGGCGATCTTCGTCTTCACCGTGTGTACCAAAATCCCGCACCACAGCTGCAGCGCGGTTCATCTTCTCATCGACCCACCGCGTCATGGCGAGCCATTTGTCCGGTTCGATATCTCCAGCTTGAACGGCCGGCGCTCCCATGCATAGCGCCTGTGATGCGTTGCTGAGATCGTGAGCAATTCCTCTGAACATGCTGTGGCCCTGGTTGGTGCGGTCCAGCATGATCAGCAAGTCATCTAGTTGCCGGCCATGAATCCCGGACAGATATGACGTGAGTGTTTCGGGTAACAACATTGCAGCAACGACTCCTCGATTACTATAGAACCGGCGTCCCAAATGGAATGCCGTGCCAGAGTAGGTGGTTCCCACTCAAAGCGCAAGGTGTCCAACGAGCTCTCAAGAACACACCGAGACTCCAGAAACCACGGGATCTACATGATTACGGTACCTGATGACTTCGAGTGTTGCCTCGGTTAGAACCGCGCCGCGCGCGAGCAGCATGACGCCGGAACTCGTGTAAATATCCTCGGCGAGTACCATACCTTCTCTGAGGTCGGCGACCGACAGTTGGGTGTTGGCGCTAGATCCATCCGCGCCAGTGTTCTCGCCCAAGACCGATTGCAAATGCAACAATACGAGCGGATCGTAGAGAGTGCCGCCCTGGCCCTTCAGCTGAGATAATACCTCGGCTGCCTGCGACAAGTCGCCGTCTTCCAGTCGGTCGAAAATGTCCACCAAGACCCTGAGGATTCTCGATCGCAGCGGTATTTGGCCTTTGCGAAGTCTATCGGGAAGCCCAGTACCGTCCCAATTCTCACACATGGCACCTACGACTTCTGCCGGACCCGCTAGCAAGTCTAGCTGTGCCAGTACGGCTGCTGACACGACAGTGTATGCTGGGCCATTGCATGCAGGTCGATGCTCCAGTGCAACTCGTGGTGCGGACGCAGGATCGACGATTTTGCCGATTTCCTGCAACCGGGCGCCAACGTCGAGGTCCGGCAGGAGATGGCCTGGTATCTCGAATCTTGCGGCGATCTTCTCTGCCAACGAAGCTAGCGCCTCCCCTCTGCGAGACGCTCCAGGCAGCCGCGAATCGATCAGACCAACCAGAAGGTCGACAATCTGCTCTATGTCCCGAGCGGCGGTCTTCAAACGAACGTCACCCTGCAAGATCTGCGCGCGCATCAGACTCAACCTTGAGGCTTGAGCCAGAACGGCTTCCACGTCCTCGGGATCGAGCGGGACAGTCAGGAAGGCGTCAACACCCGACTGCAGCGCCAACGCCTTGTTTTCACGTTCGCCATGGGCGATGAGGAACACCAACAGCGCGTAAGCGATGCGACCGTCTGCCTTGATAGCCCGGCAGATCTCGAAACCATCGGTGTCACCAACAGTAGCGCCGCAGATTATCAGGTCTGGAGAAAGCTCCAATGCTAGATCTACAAGACCGTCCCCGTCGATCGTCACCGTGAGTTCCATATCGGGAATCTGCTGCACCACTTCGGAAAACCCGCGCGTGGTGAAGGGGTCATCGCATGCCATGAGAACTGTAACGGTCGCACTCACGGCGCACCTCGCCGAGCCTGGTTGGCTGTAACGGTCGTGTCTGGAGGCTGCCCTGCGCCTATCTCCTGGATTGTGATGGTGACCCTTCTGTTGCTGGGCGCCAAAGGGTTTGCCGGGTCGCGAAGTTGCCTGTCGGCCAAACCGCGGATCTGGCCGATCTGCGAGTCGTGCATGCCGTTCGAAGTGAGTATTCGACGGGCGGCGTTGGCGCGGTCTGCGCTCAACTCCCAGTTCGTGTAAGTATGGCCTTCGACGTACCTCCGTGCATCCGTGTGACCTTCAATGATCACGATGTTGGGGAGTGGGGCCAGTTCCGCTCCTAGTATCTGGAGCACCTGCCTCCCCTCTGGCTTCGGTTGGCTGCGTCCCGTCTCGAAGAAGATGCCGGACGAGTCTTCGAGCAACTGAATCCTCAGTCCATCCTCCACCAGCTCCATCTCGATGTGAGCAGCAACCGACTCCAATCCCGGAAGCCCGTCCAGTCGGTTCCGTAACCTCGACTCGAGCTCTCGGAGTTGTAAGCGTCGCAGACTGAACGTCTCAATCAATACGGGTCGAATGTCTGAAGCCATCGATCCATCAGACGGCATGAGAGAACTGCCGGCTTCACCAGGGAAGCCCAAGGGGTTAGCGAAGTACCCGGCAATGGATGACCGCACCTCGGAACTCTGGTTGACGAGCCACAACACTAGGAACAGGGCAAACATCGCGGTCATGAAGTCGGCAAAGGCGACCTTCCACGCCCCACCGTGCGCGCCATTGTCGTGGCGTTTCTTGCGCACGATTATCCGTAACGGGGCCTCGCGTTCCTTGTTCATGGGAGCCTACTTTTTTCTGGTACTCTTGCAGGCTGCTTCCATCTCTTCGAACGACGGGCGCACGTCGGCGAAGATCGCCCTCCGCGCGAATTCTGTCGCCACAATCGGAGCGAACCCCTTGGCAAAAGCGACAACGCTGGCTTTGATGAAATGATGGAAACGGGCCTCCTCCGCGTTTTGGTGTTCCATGCTGCTCGACAACGGAGTCGCGAAACCATACGCCAGTAGCACGCCGAGGAATGTTCCAGTCAGCGCAGCACCCACCTTTTCGCCGATGTGCTCCACCGGTCCGGCTATTGCGCCCATGGTTACGACAATGCCCAAGACCGCTGCGACGATGCCAATTCCGGGTAGGGCATCGCCCACTTTTTGGAGCACATTCACTGGACGGGCTTCCTGTTCGTGGTGCACTTCGATGTCAGCATCCATCAACGCCTCTAGATCGTGCGGCGGCACACTTCCAACCAAGACAAGCCTGAGAGAATCACACAGGAAGGTGATTGCGTGATGTCGGGAGGCGACGGCGGAGTACTTCTTGAAAACCTCACTTTGATCGGGGCGTTCGATGTGGGATTCGATCGCTACAAGGCCGTCGCGTCGTGCGATCTGGAACAACTCGAAAATCATCTTCAGCGCCTCGAGATAAAGCTCCTTCGAGAACGGTGTTTGTTTGATCACCCCGGTGAGCTTGGCGAACAGCTCCTTCAGAATGGATCTCGGTGTCGAAATCAAAATGGTGCCCAGCGCGGTGCCACCGATCACGATAAACTCCGAGATGTGGAATAGGGCTGCAATGTGCCCTCCCGCCAGACTGAACCCGCCGAGCACTGACACAATTACCACTAACACGCCGACGATGGCGAGCATGCTTGCGTCCCTGTCCTCCGATTTGAAATGCAATGAAGTGCTTGTCTAGAGGGATTATCGGATTTGGCGCCGCGAAGCTTGAGATCAGGCGTGCTGTACGGATTTCAAAGGCTGCTAAAGGAGTTTTCTCGCATAGCCGATAATTCGAGCTGTCAAGGAACGCGACTACCGACGATCGGATGTCGCGAGAAACGGGTTGAGCGGCACGGTCAACTTGGCTCGACCCCGAAACCTGGGAATCGTCATGGGTCTTCTTCGACTGGAGCAAGCGCGGCCTGGCATGCAGCTCACCTCAGATGTGGTGGATCGGAACGGGCAACTTCTCGCGAAGGCGGGAAACGAACTGACCGAGAAAGAGCTGAGGTTGTTCAAGATCTGGGGAGTGCAGGGTGTCAATGTGGCAGGCGATGATGACGCCAATCAACAGCTTCAGAACACCGCCCAGGATTCGGTGATAGAGCCGCGGCATGCCGCTGCAGCACGCGAGCTATTCAGACATTGTGACTTGGACCACCCCGTCGTGGCACTGTTGCTCGAAGAGTGTGCCCGAAGGATTGCGGGCGGGGGGAAACATGCCACCTAGTATTGAGGACCTAATTCGCAAATCCACAAACATAGCGTCACTTCCCGCTGTGTATATGAGATTGGTCGAAGTGATGGAAGACCCTTACAGCTCTGCGGATGACGTTGGGGCGGTAATTAGCGAAGACACTGGGCTCACAGCTAGGCTACTTCGTCTCGTAAATAGCGCCATGTATGGATTCCCATCGGCAATCGAATCAGTTAAGCAGGGCCTGACGGTCGTTGGCACGCAGCAGATTCACGATCTCGCACTGGCTACTTCTGTAGTGGACATGTTCAAGGACGTTCCTCAGGAACTGGTGGATATGGCTAGTTTCTGGCGACACAGTATTGGCTGCGGAGTATGTGCCCGGGCACTGGCCTCAGAGTTGAAAGCACCAAACGTCGAACGGCACTTCGTAGCCGGCCTGCTGCACGACATTGGGAAATTGGTGGTTTTCATGTCCCATCCGGATGGGGCCCGCGCTGCGATCGAGCAATCGGTGGACGACAAGACGCTGCTGCACGAAGCCGAGAACGCGGTCCTCGGTTACGATCATGCGGCTGTTGGGCAAGCGCTGATGTCCAGCTGGAACCTACCGGTTTCACTGCATGTCCCGGTTTCACTCCATCACCGCCCAGCCCGAGCCACCCGATTTCAGATAGAAGTTGCCGTTGTTCATCTGGCTGACGTTTTCGCACATTCAATGTTGATGGGAAGCAGCGCTGAGCGCTGGGTACCTACACTCAATGCATTCGCATGGGAACGACTT
>Ga0180432_10001660_pt1 | contig 34749 bp, 21 predicted proteins | sample SS_ome_10_FD_132414 | JGI IMG/M metagenome (GOLD analysis project Ga0180432, IMG submission 132414) | Hypersaline lake sediment archaeal communities from the Salton Sea, California, USA - SS_1_MS_2 metaG | ecosystem: Environmental > Aquatic > Non-marine Saline and Alkaline > Hypersaline >... | reverse complement strand
TGAAGAAGGAGGATTCCCCGGAGAGTGCCTGCGCGAGGGGCCGTGTCGGTGTAGCACAGGCGCCCTCGCCTGTGGCGTTCTCAGCCGGGGGCGGCTGAGCTACATTTTTCAACGGGCTGTCAGGGGGCGCATTCGCTCGAACCGCTCGCGGCAGTTCGGGCGCTCGTGGACCTCCGGCTCGACGTAGATGATCCTGGCCGGCATTCGGATCATGGGGTCTCCTCGCGCCGGGGCGGGCGGCGCGGCTACTCGGGGCAGCGTCCTTCTGCGGGGCTGACCAGCGGCTCCAGGTTGGCCGGCTCGAAAGCCGCCACGTATTTCACCGTCATGTGGTCCGGACTGTAGCTCTCCTTGGCCTGGCGGAGGCCCGGGATGCCCAGGTCCTGCTCCCTGTTGACGAACTCGAACTCCTCCAGGTCCCTCTTGACGAACCACTTGTTGATGACCTGGTAGAGGCCCGGGATGCCCGCCATTGCCTTCTCGAAGTGGATGACCGCGGTGCTGGGGTTGAGCGCCTCGCCCATCGTGAAGGCCTCTATCCTGTCGCCGACGCGGACGGCGGCCCCGCGCGCCCTCAGCTCCTCGTAGTCCCCCAGCATCCGGCGGATGGCCCTGTACTCGGCGCACAGGCCCCGGTCCTTGCCGCAGTCTCTCTCGTCGCACCATCGGTCCTGCATCTGCGCCACTTCGTCCAGCATGTCGATGGTGATCTCGCAGTAGCGGCACTCGTTGCGGGAGACGCAGCGGTTGATCAGGTTCTTCTGCCGGTGGTAGCGGCGGCCGCGCAGTTCGGCCAGGTCTCGCTGGCGATAGACGTAGTCGGAGTTATCGCGGTCCTCCTTCGTCACCAGGCCCAGAGTGTTGAGCTCCTGGGCGGTGCGCTCGGGTATGCGCTCGAACCGGTGAATCCCCGACTCCTCGAGCGCGTCCATCAGTTGCGAGACGCGCTGCGGGCCGACGGGCGGACCGTGCAGGCTCCGCCGGCCGTTCCGTTCCACCATGACGAGGAGCGTGTCATCGACCTCCGCGAACCGCACCGTGCGGTGTTCGCCCCAGATGAACAGGTTCGTGAACGTGTGCTCGGAGACCTGCGGCGGGTACTGTTGCAGGTAGTCCGAGACCACGAGGCGGTCGTCCAGCGTCAGCGGTTTCCATTCGAGCATCTATTGAATCCCTGGGTAGTTGTTTTCTTAGCCTTCCCCGGTGCGCGGAGAGGCAGTCCCCCTGCCCTAGTGTCGCGTCCCGGAGATACATTCGACATGTCCCAGCACTCAACAGGGCCTGCGGTGGCCATTCAGCGCAGTCTCAGCCTGAGCGGCTACTACCGACTTACGCACGTTATTTGCGGGGCGGCACACTAGGCTCAGGCCAGCACGACGGCTATGTCCCGCCCGCAGTCCGGGCAGCGCGGCTCCGTCATGCGCAGGCCGGGCCGTCCGAAGCCCGCCCTTTCTATCAGTGTCCGCCCGCAGCCGGGGCATCGCGTGTTCTGCCCCTCGTCGGTCAGGACGTTGCCGAGGTACACGTAGTGCAGTCCGGCCTCCCTGCCCAGCTCCGCGGCCCGGAGCATCGCCCCGAGCGGCGTCGGGGGCAGGGCCGTCTCCTTGTAGTCGGGGTGGAACCGCGAGATGTGCCACGGGATGTCGGGCGAGACGCCGGCCACGAAGTGCGCCAGCTCGCGCAGTTCCTCCTCCGAGTCGTTCTGGCCCGGCAGGACCAGGGTCGTCAGCTCCACGTGAATGCCGGCCGCGTGCATGTTGGCGATGGCCTCCAGGACAGGCTCGAGGCGGGCCTGGCAGTAGCGGCGGTAGAAGTCGTCGGAGAACGCCTTCAGGTCCACGTTGGCCGCGTCGATCAGGCCGGCCATCCCCTCGACGGCTTCCGGCGTCTGGTAGCCGTTCGTGACGAAGGTGTTCTTCAGCCCCCGGTCCCGGGCGAGCGCGGCGCAGTCGAGCGCGTACTCCATGAATACGGTCGGCTCGGTGTAGGTGTAGGAGATACTCTCGGCGCCGCCGGAAACGGCGGCCTCGACCACGTCCTCCGGCGGGGTGTAGTCCAGGCTGCGAAGCGCCGGGGCGGCGTCCACCTGCGATATCTGCCAGTTCTGGCAGAAGGAGCAGCGGAAGTTGCAGCCCGGCGCTGCGATCGAGTAGGCGAACGTGCCCGGCAGGAAGTGGTAGAGAGGTTTCTTCTCGATGGGGTCCACGTGGCGTGCGATCAGCCGCCCGTAAACGAGGCTGTAGAGGGTCCCGTCCCGGTTCTCCCGCACGCCGCAGAACCCCCGTTTGCCGTCGGCGACGCGGCACCGGCGGCCGCACAGGAAGCAGTCGGCCGACCGGTCCTCGCCCTTGCGGTAGAACCTGGCTTCCACCAACTCATTCATAGGCTGCTGCTTCCCGCGCGGCGGCAAGGACCGCCTCAAAGCCCCGGCAATTCGCTGCCTCGTTCACAATTCCTTATACGGCAAGCGGGTGTCCGTGTCCAGCGCGGTTACAGCTCGGGACGAATCGAGGCCGGCCGTGGGTCCTTCGCCGGACGCTCATTCGCCGACCACTTCGATGCCGCAGATCACCGGCGCAGCATGCCCGGCCGACCTGGAAGGCGCGAACGTGACCTTCAAGTCCGAGCCGGCCCGGACGCCCCGGAACTCCCTGACGACGACGCGCTTCGGCCCCCCCGCCGCGGCGACGACGTCGAAGTCTTTCAGCACCGCCCGTCCCTGAAGGGAGACGGTGAAGACGCGCTCCCCGGGCCTGAGGTCCCTCGGCTCGGCGAAGTACAGGCGCACCACGGCCGCCGCGAACCTGCCGTCGCGGGCGGGGCCGGCTGGGAGCGTGACGGTGACGGACTTCACCCCCTCGCCCCCGGAACTCGCCACCCAGTCGAGTCCCTCTCCCTCGATCCACGACGGGTGATGGCGGAACCACTGCGGCGCGGCGGGCTCGACGCTGACGTCCAGGTCCCGCGACGGGCCGCCCAGCGGGGGGAAATCCTGCCAGAAGGTGCCCTCGGCGGAGACGCGATCTCCCGGCGCACCGAGGTTGATCCCTACGCGGATGGGGGCCATCGGCGTGCCGCCCCAGGTCCACGTCTCTACCGACGGGTCGTGGACCAGCGCCAGGGACGCCTGGTTCTGGGTGTTGCACCCGCACCCCTGGGCGTACTTGGGCGAAGCGATGACGCCGTCCGCCGCGATGAGGCTTCCGCCGCAACTGGAGCGGAAGCCACCGAAGTTGCCCGTGCCGCTACGGCCGTCCAGGTCGAAGTAACCCGCCGCCGAGGAGCGGAACAGCACCATGTGCTCGGCCCCCAGCGCCGCGTCGCAGCCCTTCGCCCTGGGGCTGAGCCTCCCGGCGCAGCGGGTGCCCTCGCGGAGGTCAACCATGCTCGAGCCGCAGATCAACTCCCCGCCGCGCAGGATGCCGGCTCCCGCCTCGACCCCCATCGGCCGGCGCCACAGCACGGTCCCGTCCCTTCCCGAGTAGGCGACCATCGTGTAAGTCAGGTGGTAGTCCCCGCCGCCGGTCGCCCTGTCGAGCCCCTGAACGAGCACGTCGTGTTGCTCCGAGTATGCAAGCCAGGAGCCGGTCACGTCGGCGGTCGTCTCCCAGAGTTCGTCGCCGGTCCGGATGTCAAAGACCGCCAGGCGCGCCGCCGCGCCCGGGGACCGGTCCCCGCGCCCGAGCCGGGCCAGGATGTCCTCCGGCATCCGGTCGATGACGAACACCTTGCCGTTGCCGACTGCGGTGGCGGCGTGCCGGAAGCCGAGGGCCGCGTCCTTCTCCCAGCGGACCTCGCCCGTGCGGCGGTCCATCACGACCAGCCGCGCGCTGGCGGCGCCGTTCCACGGATGCCCGCCCATCCTGGACGCCTGTTGCCATTCCTGCTTCCCCGCGTCCTCGGCGTCGCGGAACGCGAGCCTCCCCCCGCCGGCGATCAGGGAGTCCTCCCAGACCGCCAGGTAGCCCCAGTCGCCCCCGCCCGGGAGCGCGAACTCCCGCACGATCGTGCCCGTGGCCGGATCGAGCGTCAGGCACTTCGAGCCGAGGCGCGCGTAAACAGCGTCTGCCAGCGACACGTAGTCCCCGCCGAGCATCAACCCCGCCCGGGGCTGGAACACCAACCCGCGCGTGTCCTCGCCGAAGGGGGTCCCCAGGCCCGGCAGGGACGTGTCCCAGAGAACCCGGCCGGTGTAAACGTCTATCGCGCGGAGCATGCTCGGGCCCTCGACGATCAGGCGCCCGCCGGCGACCTGGGGGCACGGTGCGCCGTGGTGGCGGTCGAAGAACACGTTCTCCCCCGCCGGCCCGCCGAACCAGAGCATCCCCATGGGCAGCGTGCACAGGTCGTCGCGGGAGCAATTGGTGTTCCCGGCGTCGGCGGCCTGGTGCGTCCAATAGGCCGAGCCCGGCAGCGGACCGGGGCGCTCGATCAGGGCGAAGCCGCCGGCCGTCCGCAGCGTCGGCCCGCCGACCTCCGCTGACGCGACGCGATCCGCCAGGGCATCCAGCGCGTCCGCCGGCACCTCCAGGCAGGCCACGCCCCCGTAGGGCCTCAATGGACGGAACAGGGCCTGCACGAACGGCTCTCCCTCGCCGATACCGGCCGCCTGCAGGTCCTCCGAAACGATCAGGCTCGCAAGATACGGCGGGAATGGGAAGGTAACCGGTTCACCCACCAGCAGGGCCACCCGTTCGCCGTAGAGCCCGGCGGCGTCCAGCCGCCGGCGCAGCGCATCAACCTTCTGCGGGTCGGGGTCCATGCCGATGAGGTTCAGCCTCGACTGGCGGGCCAGTTCCTCGATAAGCCGACCGGTCCCGAGCCCGAGCACCAGGGCGTAGCCGTCGCTCAGCCCGGTCGTCTTCAGGATGTCCGCTGCCCGGCGGGTCCATTCGTCCGGCGGTGCGGCGGAGGCGGGCTTCGCCCGTGCATATTGCCTCGCTTGCGCCTGTCCGGCGCCGAAGCAGTAGATCCGCCCTCCCCGGGTCGAGACGAAGAGCTTGCCGTCCGCTGCGATCATGCCCCCCACCGGGTCGGCGACGCCGACGCGCCAGGCGACGCGGGGTTGCCCGCCTTGCGGCAGCTCGATGGCCAGCACTTCCTCCTCCCGGCTGGCGTAGAGCCGCGAACCCGCCCTCAGGTAGAGCGCATCCGCCTCGCAGGGCACGCTCCACAGCGGCACGGCCTGTTGCAGTTCCTTCAGCTTGTCGTACTCGTACCGGTTCATGGCCGTCTCGAGGGGCGGCCGCTTGAATGCCTTCGTGTCGTAGGCGTCCAGCAGCTGCTCCTCCGCCCCGCCCCTTCCGGGGGGCCCGAGGACGAACGCCTGTCCGTCGGCCAGGACCGGGCACGACGCGGCCCCCACCGCGTGGGCTGAACTGAGCTGCCGCGTCAGCCCGTGGGCGATGGAGCCCGTTTCGAGGTCGAACAGGAGCCGGCCGTTGAAGAAGAACTCCGGCGACGCCGCGACGAAGCAACTGCCGAAGTACCAGCCCGTGCGATAGCAGAGCAGTTCCCCGGTGTCCCGGTGGAAGACGGCCGGCCGGGACCGACCGGAGGGCACCACGAGCCTGTCGCCGACGGCCACAAGGTAGCCCTGGGGCGCCACGCCGCCGAAGCCCATCGCGCCGTGCGGGTGGGAGGCGTATATCGAGCCGGAACTGTCGTTGGTCCAGACGACCCGGCCCGTCTGCGCGTCGAGTGCGTGGATGAAGACGCCCATGAACGGCCAGATGCCGGCGGCGAAATAGACCGTGCCGTCGGCCAGGACCGGCCCGCCGCGCGCGGACCAGGTGGAGACCAGCCGCGTGTTGCCCAGGACGGCGCGGTCCGACGGCCCCCCGCGGAACTTCCAGAGCAGCGAGCCGCCCGCCGCGTCAAGGCAGTAGAGGCAGCCGTCGTCCGAGGCGACGAAGACGCGGTCGTTCCACGCCACGGGGGCGAACCGGACCGGCCCGCCGGTGTAGAACGTCCACTTCTCGGCGCCGGTGTCGGTGTCCAGGGCCACGACCTTGTCGGTCGAGTTCAGGCCGACGAACATCGTCTTTCCCGCGACCACCGGCTCGTAGACGAGGTCGAAGTGCACGCGCGGCTCGTCCGGCCAGGCCGGCGCCGGGGGCGGGAACTCGCGCATCCACTGGAGGCCGAGGGAGGCGGGCAGCTCGAGCGAGGTCGCGCCGCTGCGCTCCGCGTCGCAACGCCACGTGGGCCAATCCGTGCCCTGCCCGGCCTCTGCGGAGCCCGGCAAGAGGAAACAAGCGGCGAGCAGGGCCGCCGGGAGCAGGCCGGCCTTCCTTCCAATCCATGCGCGCAGGTGGGGTCTCATGCCTCCTCCGTCAACTGGCTCATCGGGTCGCCGCTTCCCGCACGGCGGCAAGGGCCGCGTCGTAATCCGGGTGATCCGTCACCTCGGGCACAATTTCCTTATATGCGATGCGCCCCTGCCTGTCCACCACGAATATGGCGCGCGCCAGCAGACGCATGTCTTCTATCAGGACGCCGTAGGCCGGCCCGAACTGCGCGTCGCGGTGGTCCGAGAGGGCGCGGATGCGGTCCAGCCCCTCGGCGCCGCAGAACCTGCCGAGCGCGAAGGGCAGGTCCATGCTGACGGCCAGCACGACGACGTCCTCGGGCAGGCTCTCGAGTTCCTCGTTGAAGCGCCGCGTCTGCACGGCGCAGACCCCCGTGTCCACGCTGACCGCGGCGCTGATAAGCACGACCTTGCCCGCGAAGTCGCTCAGCCTGACCACGTTCAGTTCCCCGTTGAGGCCCGCGAAGTCGGGAGCCTGGTCTCCTACCTCCGGCCCTCGACCCGCAAGGGCCAGCGCCTTCCCCTTCATCGTTACTGTCCTGGCGTGTTCTCCGGTCATGGTCGCCTCCTCGGGACGTGGCATTCCTGCTACGGACTGCGCCGACGGGCCTTCGCCCTCCCTGGCCTGCGCGCGGAGGGCGACCGTGCGTCCGACGGCGAGGTCGATGTAGTCGTCCCCGAATGCCTCGCGCATCATCTTGCGGGAGAGGTCGCCGGAGCAATGGCACGGCCGGAGCCGCCGCCTCAGTAGCCGAAGTCCGCCTGGACGCCCCCGCCGGTGGGCCTGGCCGCAGTGTCGATGACGGCCTTCGCCCCGTCGGCCATCCAGGTGAACTTGTGCCACCAGGGCCGGCTCATCTTGCGCGCCAGGCTCTGTATCTGCCTCATGCGCGGCAGGGCGATGCGGGCGAACGATTCGGCCAGCGTGTCGGGGTCCCGGGTCTCGGGCAGGGTGAAGGCTTCCTTGAAGTAGGCCCGCCCGCACATGGGGCCGGCGAACAGGTCGCAGACCAGCGCGTACTGCGCGGCGTACTGCTCGAAGTCCACCGCCGCGCTCAGGAGCAGCATCGGCCGGTCCACCGTAGAGGCCATGGTGACGGCGGCGCTGCGTATCTCGTCCGGCGAGCTGACCCGCTCGGTCGAGCCGTCCTTGTCCTCGACCCAGAGCACGGGCACCTGCGTCTTGTAGAAGTGTCCGAACGGGCCGAAGTCCTCGGCCATGCTGGCGACGCCCTCCGGCAGGCGGCGGGCCATGTCGGCCTTGGACTCCCCCGGGCGCTGCGCAATCAGCGTCTCGTTGAACAGCGGTTTGCCCAGCTTGCAGCACGTCTCGAAGACGCCCTGGAGCCAGTCCCGGTTCCTGTCCCAGCTCTCCCGGTGGTCGGGGTCCAGTTTGACCAGCGTCTTGAAACCGTCCGCCCTGTCGGCGATCTCTTCGGGCTGGACGGCCAGTTGCGCCAGGTGGCCGCGCCCGTCGTCAATCTCGACGGCGTTGGTATCCTCCAGCCGTCCGATGAGCATCGTCTTCTCGCCCAGGACCTCGCGGAAGCCGGGGCTGAGGAAGGCCAGGTGGTTGAACAGCGCGGCCGACGGCACACCCGCCAGGGCGCCCGCAAAGAGACGACAGACGTCCCTTACGTCATCGTCGGTCGCGTCGCGGTCCTCGCCGACGTGCTCCAGGTAGCTCTTGAACAGCCGCAGGTACGAGTTGTGCTGGTCCGACGCGAACACGTCCAACGTGCCGGCCGGCGCGTACCGCGCCAGGACACTGAAGACATCCTCTTCGACTGCGACACCGTCGGCAAACTCAGCCCATTTCGACATGATTACTCTCCACGCAGAAGGTGCGTCGGCAGCGACGAAGGCACCGCCCCCCGGCGCCCGATGCGGTCCGTGCGCTAAGTTGCCCGCGTTCCGGCGTCGCGCCGCCGGCGGGACATCAGTCCTACTCGACGATTATGGCCTCGCTCGGGCACTCCTCGGCGGCCTGTATCACGGCGTCTTCGTACTCTTCGGGCACCTCTTCCACGATGACCTCCGCAATCTCGTCGCCCATGTCGAAGACCTCAGGGCAAGCATCCACGCACAGTCCACACGCAATGCAGTCTTCGGTTACCTGAACCTTCATGGCTTCTCCCCATGAGGTAGAGGACAGAGTACACGTCGTTTTCGCCAAACGGATACCGGGTTTGCAGGCCGTTGTCAAGAGAACCCCGCGCGCTCTCCAGGGCCGCCCGGCCCCCTGCGGCTACGGCGTGACCTGGAGTCCCTTGCCGCCCTCCCACATGCCGTGCAGGTTGCAGAATTCGAGCGCCCGCAACTGGTTGTGGATGTGGTCCAGCCGCACGCAGAACCTGGCGACGGGGCAGGTCTTCACGGGGGTGAAATCCGCCCGCCCCAGGAAGGTGTGGTCCGCGTACAGTTCCACGAAATGGATGTAGTGCTCGCGCTCGTTCGGGTGCGCCAGGTGCTTGCCCACCTCGACGGTCACGTCGAAACACTCGTCTTTCTGGACTGAGTCCGGCGCCGTGATGACCGGGACGTGCTTCTTCTCCAGGTCCGTCATGTCGGCCGGATCTTTCGCGCTGTTGACGCCGCAGAAAAGGTCCCCCTCGCACTGCAACGGCTCTTGTCCTTCGCACATGGCGATACCGCTCCCTGCAAACGAGAAGTGCTGTGATATTGCCCGTCGGACCCAACCGGTCCATGCCCCCGGGCCCGTTACACGCGATTATATTCAGCCGGAAACGATGCTGTCAAACCGGGCGCCGCGCTCACTCCTGCCCGAGGAATCGCACGACCGCCTCGACGGCCGCGTCGGCGTCGTGGTCGTGCAGGAGGTGGTGGTTCGAGCGGCTGAAGACGACCTTTTCCTTGTCGGCCGAGGGCATGGCCTCGAAGAGTCCGTCCGCTGCCGAGACGGCGCAGACGTCGTCGCCGGTCGAGCAGACCAGAAGCGCCGGCATCGTGAGCGCGTCGAGGTCTGCCTCCCGCCTCATGCGCCGCCGCAGCTCGAACAGGGCGTCGGCAATCGAGGCGGGGAAGGCCGTGTAGGTGGGGATGCGGGCGCGATCCTCCGCGCGGTTCACGTGCACGCCCCTGCCGCGCCAGACGTGGCGCAGGACGGGCGACAGGACGGGCCACCACCAGCGGGGCGGCAGGACGTAGTACCACCGGTACCGGACGGCGCAGAACGGGTTGACCAGCACCAGCCTGGCGGGCGGCCGTTCCGCCGCCAGGACGGTCGCCATGGTGCCCCCCATGCTGAAGCCCACGAGCGCCACCTCGTCGTAGCGGGCGAGCAGGTCCAGGTAGTGCCCGCGCGCGCCGTCGAGCAGCCCGTCGGCGCCGACGCCCACCAGGTCGGCCGGCCGGGTCCCGTGGCCGACCTGCAGCGGCGCGTGAACGTCCCACCCCGCCTCGTCCAGCCGCTGCGGCAGCTCGCCGAAGTCCGCCGGCGTGGTAAGCCACCCGTGCAGCAGCAGGCACGCGCGCGGCCGGCCCCCCTCGATGCGGACGGGGCCGCCGCCCTGCATGATCCCCGTGTCCGGGTCGCGGGGGACGGATGTCCCTCCCCTGTGGACGGCGGCGCAGCCCACAACATTGATAACCAGCACGGCCGCCGCCGCCAGGGCGGCCAGGGCCAGGAGGGCCTTCAGTTTTCGGACGGTCGCTACGTTCACCTTTTAGGCTGCTCCGAGAGAGAGATGCACTGCCGGACCTCTTCTCCGGCAGCGCCAGCGCAGTAACGCGCCGGATGGGCCGTTTATGTAACCGGACCGTGTGGTCGGCCCCCCTGGCAGGGGGGCGCCCGGCGAAGACCATACTTGTTTATGGACCTCGCCGGGGATATTATATGTATGGTCAGTCTTGTGACAAGGTTGGCCCCGAGCCGCCCTTGTGCGGAGGTAGGGAAGATGAAGAGGTTGCTGGCGGTCCTGCTGCTGGTGGCCGCTCACGTCGTGAGCGCGGAGGATTTCAACGTGCCGAAGGGTCCGTGCGGGTCCGCCCCGCCGGCCAATCCCCAGCGTCGGACCGCCGGGGAGAGCTTCCCGCCCCTGCCGCTGCCGGCGACCCCGCTGAGGCGGACCGAGAAGAAACGCCCCCCCGCTCCGCCCCCCCTGGTGGCCAAGATCCAGTTCGGCGACATCAAGGAGGTCGAGCGCGGCGGCCAGACCGTCCGGTACCACGACTGGAACAAGGACCCTGGCGACATCAAGATGCTGCTGAAGGTCGCTAACAGCACGCTGGGCCTCCGCTACACGGACAAGCAGGGCCCGCTGAACGCCTTCGAGCCCGACCCGGCACAGTACCCCGTCTTCTATTACACGGGCAGCGACGACTTCACCCTTTCGGATGCCGAGGTGGCGCGGCTCAGGGAGTTCCTCCAGAGGGGCGGCACGGTCTGGGGGGATACGTGCTTCGGGGACCCGGATTTCTTCAAGACTTTCATGCGGGAGTTCTCCCGCGTTCTGCCCGGGCGGCAGTGGCGCATGCTCTCGACCGACCATCCGGTTTTCCATTGCTTCTACGACACGAGCGAAGTCGGCTACACCCGGGAGATCCCGGAGCTGGAGGGCGACAAGGGGCGGCCGGTGTTCGTGGGCCTGGAGATGGGGGAACGGACGGCCGTTTTCCTGTCGCGTTACGACCTGAGCTGCGGCTGGGACGGTCACGTCCGCAACGGCGCCTACAGCGTGAAGCCGGAGGATGCCCGGCGGCTGGGAGTCAACCTGATCGTCTATGCCCTGGCAGTGCACGGGCTGGCCGAGTTCCAGAGCAGCGCCAAGGTCTATTACGAGGAGCAGGAGCGCGCACGGGGCGACTTCGTGTTCGCCCAGGCCAAGGTCTCCGACAACTGGGACGTTCAGCCGAACGCCATCGCCAACCTGCTGAAGGCCGTTGCCGTGAGCACCAGCGCGGAGGTGAAGTTCCAGAGGCGCACCGTGGACCTGGTCTCGGAGGAGTTGCAGGAGTACCCCTTCCTTTACGTGACGGGGCGCTATGACTTCACGCTGACCGAGGGCGAAATCCAGGCGCTGCGGCGATACCTGAACAGCGGGGGCTTCCTGCTGGCCGGGCCGAGCTGCGGGATCCGCGAGTTCGACGCGGCCTTCCGGCGGGAGATCGCGCGCGTGCTGCCCGACCACCGGCTGGAGAGGCTGCCGGCGGAGCACCCGGCCTACAACATCTTCCACCGCGTGACGGAGGTCGGCTACACGGACTACGTGGCCTCGCTGGAGGAGGAACCGCCGTCCCTGCCCCTGGAGGGGATCGAACTGGGCGGGCCGACGGCCGTCGTGTACTGCCCGTACGGCCTGGGCGGGGGCTGGCGAGGATTCGACCATCCGTTCGGCAGAGACGTTGCTCACCGCGACGCCCTCAGGCTGGGCGTCAACGCCGTGCTCTATGCCATGACGCACTGAGAGAAGCGCGTTGCCCGCTTCTCAGTCGGCCGGTTCTGCCGCGTCGTGGCCGGCACTCACTGGGAGGTCGAGGGGACTTGAGCACCGACAGCCGGAGAACCGCCCGCGAGGGGACTGCCGAGGACGCGGACGCCAGGATTATCGCGCGCCTGGGGTCGGTCCGAAAGACGCTCCTGGAGGGGGTCCAGAAGGTCATCATCGGCCAGGAGGAGGTGCTCGAACAGATCCTGGTGACCCTTTTCTGTCACGGGCACAGCCTGGTCATCGGCGTGCCGGGCCTTGCCAAGACGCTCATCGTGCGGACGCTGGCCGCGTGCCTGAACCTGAATTTCAAGCGCATCCAGTTCACGCCGGACCTGATGCCCAGCGACATAACGGGGACCGAGATCCTGGACATTGATCCCGACTCGCAGCAGCGGCGGTTCCGATTCGTCCCCGGCCCCATCTTCACGAACATCCTGCTGGCCGACGAGATCAACCGCACCCCTCCTAAGACGCAGGCCGCCCTGCTGGAGGCGATGCAGGAATACAGCGTCACCGTGGGCGGGGAGACGCACCACATAGAGCAGCCGTTCTTCGTGCTGGCCACCCAGAACCCCATCGAGCAGGAGGGCACGTATCCGCTGCCGGAGGCCCAGCTCGACCGCTTCATGCTGAACGTCCTGATCGGCTATCCCAAGCGGGATGAAGAGATAAGGATCTTCAAGACGACCACCGTGGAGGAGATGCCCGAAGCCAGCGTCGTCATGGACGGGCGGCAGATAAGGCAGGTGCAGAAGATCGTCCGCCGGATGCCCGTCAGCGATCACCTGCTGGAATACGTGGCCAACGTCGTCCGGGCCACCCGCCCGGACTGCGATGAGGCGCCGCCTTTCGTGAAGCAGTACGTCGAGTGGGGGGCGGGCCCGAGGGCCGGGCAATACCTCGTGCTGGGCGCCAAGGCCACGGCGCTGATCGACGGCCGGTTCAACGTCTCCTGCTCCGACGTGCGGGCCGTGGCCCACCCCGTGCTGCGTCACCGGATCTTCACCAACTTCAGCGCCGACAGCGAGGGCATCTCGGTCGAGGACGTCATCGATCACCTCCTGGAGACGGTCAGGGAACCCGACGAGAGGGCCTACGCGGCCAGGGCGCGCCGGGAAAGACAGGCGGTCCGTCACTCCACGGGCGCCGAGACTCAGCCCGGAGACGAGCCGTAGCGCCATAACGTCAAAGCACTGATGAACCACGAAGGGCACGAAGAACACGAAGAACAGCGGGAGAGGCACTACGGACAAGTCTTCGTTCGTGCCGGTCGTGTCCGCGAAGGGGGTGAGAACTACGAACAACGGCAGGAAAGCCATCGTGGTTCATTCTTTCATTGATCCTTACTTCGTGTCCTTCGTGCCCTTCGTGGTTTAGCCTCTCGTTGTTGGTCTTCCGATGCGCGGCAGATTCAAGAGCAAGTACTACGATCCCCAGAAACTCGCCCGGATAAAGAACCTCCAACTGCTGGCGCGCACGGTGGTGGAGGGGTACATCAGCGGCCTGCACCGCAGCCCTTTCAAGGGATTCAGCTCCGAGTTCGCCGAGTACCGCGAGTACCTGCCCGGGGATGACCTGAAGCACTTCGACTGGCGCGTCTTCGCCCGCTCTGACAAGCGGTACGTGCGCCAGTACGAGGAAGAGACCAACCTGACGTGCACTCTCCTGCTGGACGCCAGCGGGTCGATGGCGTTCGGCTCCGACGGCCTGAGCAAGTTCGAGTACGGCTGCTACCTCGCCGCCACGCTCACCTACCTGATGATCCAGCAGAGGGACCAGGTCGGACTGGTGATCTTCGGCCAGGACGTTCGGCAGCGGATCCCCGCCCGGAACAGCCCCGCGCACATGAAGTTCCTGCTGGAGCAACTGGAAAAGGCCAGCCCCGAGGGCGAGACGGGCATCGCGGCTTCGCTGCACGCGATCGCCGAGACCAGCACGCGCCGCGGGCTCGTCATCCTGATCAGCGACCTTATCGACGACCAGGACGGCGTGATGAACGCGCTCAATCACTTCCGTCACGACCGCAACGAGGTCATCGTCTTCAACACGTTTGACCCCGCCGAGACGGACCTGCCGTACGACGGGCTGGTGGAGCTGCTGGACCTGGAGACGGGGCGCAAGATGCAGGTTCGGGCGGACGTGATCCGCCGGGATTACAGGGAGAAGTTCCAGCAGTTCGTGCGCCGGTACCAGAGCGACTGCGCCGCGTCGCGCGTGGACTACCAGCTTGTGACCACGGATGCGCCGTTCGAGCTCATGCTGGCCGCCTACCTGAACCAGCGGGAGAAGTTCAAGTAGCCGGCCGCCCGAAACGGAAAGCGGAGACATGATTCACCTTCTCTGGGCCTCGCTGGCCGTTCCGGTCCTCATCCACCTGGTCCATCGCCGCAAGGCGAGGCGCATCCCGTTCAGCACGCTCAGGTTCGTGCGGATGGTGGACCAGAGGGTGGCGCGGCGCCAGAGGCTCAAGGAGCTGCTGCTGCTGGCCCTGCGGCTGGCGCTGCTGGCGGCGCTCATCGGGGCGCTCTACCGGCCGATGATACGGTCCGCCACGTTCCAGGGCGCAGGCGTCCGGACGGCCGCCGCCATTGTCCTGGACAACACCTACTCGATGCGCGCCGTCAGGGAGGGGACGCGGCGATTCGACCGCGCCCTCAAGGCGGCCGGCCAGATACTCGACGGACTCACGCACGGCGACGCCGTCAGCATCGTGCTCCTTGACGGCCCCGCCGATGCGCCGGCCGAACTCAGCACCGCCCTGGCCGGGCTGCGCAGCCAGATCGATTCGGTCCAGTGCGGCTACGGCACGGCCGAGGCCGCCGGCGCCATCCGCCGCGCGGTGCAGTCCCTGGCCCAGGCAACCCAGGCGCGCAAGGAAATCTATGTCATCAGCGACTTCCAGCGCGTCTCCTGGACCGCCGCCGTCGAGGAACTGCAAGCGGAACTGGCCGAGGACATGCCGGTCTTCCTGGTGGACGTGGGCGGCGAGGTGGGCGAAAACGTCTCCCTGGACAGCGCCGAGTTCGGCCTGAAGGTCCAGGTCGCCGGCGCCGCCTCCGAGGTGTTCTGCACGCTGAGCAACACCGGGGCGAAGAACGTCGAGAGGGAACTGTCCCTCTTCCTGGACGGCGAGAAGGTGGCCGAGCAGAACGTCGGAATCGCCGCCGGCGGCATGTTGACGACCTCCCTCCGACCGATCTTCGGCCGCACCGGCGAGACGGCGATGGAGGTCCGCCTGGCGCCCGACGAGCTGGACGCGGATAACGCGCGCTACGCCACGGTCACCGTGCACGACAGGTTGCTGGCGCTGCTGGTCAACGGGGACGCCTCGGGGGCGCCGTACCTGGACGAGACGCTCTACGTGGACCTCGCGCTGAGCGCGCCCTCCGTCGGCGGGCGGGTCCTCTCCCCCATCGAGACGCGGACGGTCACGCCGGCCGAGTTCCTGAACCAGAGGCTGCAGGACTACGCGTGCGTCCTTCTGGCCAACGTGCCGCGGGTGTCCGACCTCTGGGTGGAGCGGCTCCGGCGGTACGTGACGGACGGCGGGGGCCTGATCCTGTTCCTGGGCGATCGCGTGGACGCCGCCTCATACAACCCGATGCTCGGCGGCGACCTGCTGCCCGGCACGCTGGGCGACGTCGTCGAGTCCGCCGAGGGCGTCCGCGTCCGTCGCTACGACGGGACCCATCCCGTCTTCCATGCCCTCGCCGATTACGTGAACGTGGAGAGGACGCGCGTGGAGCGGTTCTTCGGCGTCTCGCCCGCCGAGGGCACCGGCGTCCTGGCCGAGCTGGAGAGCGGGCCGCTCCTGCTGGAGAGGAAGGTGGGGGCCGGCATCGTCCTGCTCTGGACGAGCAGCGCCGACATGGACTGGAACAACCTGCCGGCGAGGCCGTTCTTCCTGCCGCTGCTGCACCAGATGGTGTACTACGCCGGCCGCCCGACGCAGCGCGGGGAGAGCGTCACCGTGGGCATGCCGTGCGCGCTGGACCTGCCCGAGACGGGGGGGGCGCTCGAAGTGGCCTTCTACGGGCCGGGCCAGACCGAGCTTGACGAGCCGCTCGCCGTCCTGGAGGCGGCGCCGGCCGAGGGGGGCGGCCGCGTGGAGTTCTCCGGCACCGGTCAGCCGGGGGTCTACAGGGCGCTCTACAGCGTGGACGGCGCCGAGCAGGCGCGCCTGTTCGCCGTGAACGTCGACCCGCGCGAGAGCCAGCTCGACTGCCTGGCCCCGCAGGAAGTCGCTCAGATGCTCGGCGCGCGGTTCGCCAAGGTCGTCCGCGACCCGGACGAACTCGCCCTGGTGGTCCGGCGCGAGCGCGAGGGCCTGCCCCTGTGGGATTACCTGTTCGCCCTGGCGATCGTCGTGGCCGTCGCCGAGAGCTTCGTCGGGAACGTCTGGTTGAGACATTGAGGGACCTGCTGACGTGAAGAACTGGGAGCTGGCATTCACGGGCGCCTGGCCGGCGCTGCTGGTGATGGGCGGCGCGGCCGCCGGCGTGGTGGTGGCCTACCTGTTCTATCTGGGCAAGAAGGGGGCGTTGCCCCGGTTCACCTTCTCCCTGGTCTCAAGCCTCAGGACACTGGCGATCATTGTCATCGCCGTCTTCCTGCTCCAGCCCGTGCTGCGGTTCACGCGGGTGGAGGCCTCGCAGGCGGTGGTCGCCGTGCTGCTCGACGTGTCGGAGAGCATGAGCATACGGGACGCGGCGGGGGACCGCTCGCGCCTGGAGGCCGCACGGATGGTGGTCCTCGGGGAGCCGGCCGGGCTGGTCCACCGCATCGCCCGCACGCAGGGCGTGCGCCTGTTCTCTTTCGGCGCGCTGACCGCCGAGCTGCGCGGCCAGGAACGGGCGGGCGAGCTGGAGCCGCAGGACAAGGCGACGGCCCTGGGCGAGGCCCTCAAGACCGTCGTGCAGGAAGTCGGCCGGGAGAACGCCTCCGCCCTGGTCGTGCTGACCGACGGTGTCTCCAACCTGGGCGAGGAGCCCGAGGCCGTGGCGCGCACGCTCGGCGTGCCCGTCTTCCCGGTGGCCCTGGGCGGGCGGCTGGCCCGGCGCGGCCTGTTCCACGACGTGGGGATCGTCAGCGCGCCCCGCAGCCCGCGCCTGATCGTGAACAACAAGGCCAAGGTGAAGGTCGAGATCGCGCACATCGGCCTGCAGGACCTCGCCGACGCCGACCGGGCGGTCACGCTGCGACTCAAGGAGGACGACGAGCTGCTCGCCGAGGAGCCGCTCCGGCTCGCCGCCGAGGACGAGATGCTCCAGAGGGAACTCGAGTTCGTCCCCAGGCAGGTCGGCATTCACAAGCTCGAGGTCTCGATATCCACGCTGCGGGACGAGACGGTCACGCAGAACAACACGCGCAGCTTCACCGTCCGGGTGACCGACCCGCGCATCCGCGTGCTCATCGTCGAGGGCGTCGTGCGCAGCGAATACCGCTTCCTGCGGCGCGTGCTGGAGAGCGACCCGAACCTGGAGGTGACCTCGGTCATCAAGCTCAGCGGGGAGCGGTTCCTCGTGCAGGGCGTGCAGGCCGGGGCGGACCTGAGCCGGGGACTGCCCGCCCAGCTGGAGGACTACGGGCTGTTCGACGTCGTCCTGCTGGGCGACATCGGCCGGGAGGAGTTCACCGGCCTCCAACTCGAGCAGTTGAAGGACTTCGTGTACGCGGGCGGCGGCCTGTTCGCGCTGGGCGGTTACAGCGCCTTCGGCGCCGGCGGGTACGCCGACAGCGCCGTGGCCGACGTGCTCCCCGTGACGATGAGCGGCGAGAGCGACGGGCACGCGGAGGCGGCCTTCGCGCCGGCGCTGACTGCCGAAGGCAGGCTCCATCCCGTCTTCGAGGGCTGCCAGCAGTTCTTCCAGGAGGGCGGCGGGCGCGTCAGCCTGGAAGGGGCGAACCGCGTCACGGGGCACAAGCCGGCCGCCCACGTGCTGGCCGTCCATCCCACCGAGCAGGCGGGCGGCGAGCCCATGCCCGTCGTGGCGGCGCAGGCCTACGGCTCCGGCCGCGTCGTGGCCCTGACCGCAGACACCACCTGGAAGTGGAAGTTCCAGGTCGAGGCACAGGGCATGGACTCGCCCTACTACCGCTTCTGGGGCCAGGCCATCCGCTGGCTGGCCGACAGGGAAGTGGACGACATGGCCCCCGACCAGTTGGTCAGCGCTTCGGCGGCGCGCATCGAATACGAGCCCGGCGAGCCGGTGACGCTGAAGGCCAGGGTCAGGAACCGCGACAAGCAGCCGGAGGACGGGGCCGCCGTGGACGTCCACGTCCGCTACCCGATCCCCGTGCAGCGCAAGGGCGCGGACGGCGCCGAGACGATCGAGAAGGAGACGACCGTAACCCTTGCGCCCGTGCCCCTGAGCGGCGGGCAGTACCAGTTGCTCTGGCGCCCGCCAGCCAGCGGGCTCTACCAGGCCACGGCGCGGGCGCGCCTGGGGGAGGACGAGCTGGGCGCGGACACGTTCGAGTTCGTCGTGGGCCGGGCGGCCAGCGAGTTCGACCGCGTGGACGTGGCCGAGAGCACGCTCCAGGGCCTGGCGGCGCAGACGGGCGGCGTCTATCACACGCTCGCGACGGCCGCGCGCATACCGGATGAGCTGGAGGAGCGGCGCCGCTTGGTGCTCCATCACGAGGAGGCCAGCCTGTGGAACGTCCCGTGGTTCTTCGGCGCCTTCCTGGCGTGCGTCGCGGCCGAATGGGTGCTCAGGAAGCGTCGCGGCCTGAACTGAGCAAAGGCTTGGGCCAGGGGCCGCAGGGTGATAGAATAGAGTGCATGAGGATGGGAAGGATCAAGCCCTGGTTCGTTCTGGCGGTGCTGCTCGCGTCGGCGCCGGCGGCGGCCATTGAATGGCTGCCCGCGACGGTGCACCTGAGCGACGGCAGCGCGCTGGTCGGGCGCGTCGCCGTTCCCGGCGACAGCATCCTCATCCACGTCGAGGCGCAGGGCCGCCGCTTCTCCGTGCGCCTGGCCGAGATGCAGGCCATCGAGAACGTCATCGAGACGCAGAGCATGGAGCGCAAGTGGATCTTCAAGGAAAGCGGCCTGGACGACAAGATATACACGGGCGAGCACTTCCCGGTGCGGCACTACCTGACGAACGTCACCTTCCACGACGGCCGCCGGCTGTCCGGCCACATGATCGCCAAGACCCTCTACGTGGAGGCCAACGAGGAGCGGCATCGCTTCATCCTGCGCCAGAAGCAGGAGGGCGACGTGGACGAGGACCTGACCGACCTGACCTACGTCCGGTCGGTCGTCTTCTCCGATGAAGGGGCGGGCGCCCGGGGCACCATCGAGGGGGCGCTCGAACTGCCGTTCGGCGAGCAGCTCCAGAAGGTCCTCGCCATCAACCGGGACAAGCTGTTCTCGGTCGAGGCCAGGTTCAACGCGAACGCCGGCACGTTCCGCGTCGGCGACTGCACGGAGGGCACGTATGACATCGTGGTCGTCACGAACAAGGCCATCTACGCCGGCTTCAGCCGCGAGCGCGACGAGGGGGCCGGGCGGCTGGACAGCGAGGCCGTCGCCGACATCCAGCCCTGGGTGGACAAGCTGCGCGACTTCTTCCACAGCCAGAAGATCCTCTACGGCGCGGGCAACCGCGAGCGCGCCTTCGTGCTGATCTGGAAGGAGCGGCGCGGCGGCACGACCCTGGGCGGCCTGGAGCGGCTGCACCGCTACGACGTCTGGGCCATGCACAAGCCCAAGGCCGAGTGGCAGATCGAGAAGCGCATGTACCTGTGGCGCGTGCCCAGCGGCGACGTCGGCCTGGAGCCGCTGGACGTGGTCGTCGTGCCGGCCCTGGGCGGGCACAGCATCTCCGCCGAGGCCGACAGCCGCGACCTGCGTATCCAGCTTCTGCGCAGCGAGGAGCCGCCGATACCTCCGCCCGCCAGAGAGGGTGAGCAGGAAAATGGCCAGTGAAGTCCAACAGCGCGAACGGGCCATGGGGCGCGTGAACCGCGCCATAGACCACGGCCGGGCCGTCTGGCGGGCCGCCGAGGCATTCGACGGCGTCTTGAGAACCATTCTGGTCTGCGGCGGGGCGACCGTCGCGGGCTTCCTCCTGGACAACCTGATCCACCTGCCCGCGACGGCGCGGCTGATTTACGGCGTGGCGCTGGTGCTGCTGCTGGTCTTCATGCTCGGCCGGCTGGTCTTCTACCCGCTGCTCCGGCCGCTGACCGACGAGATGGTCGCCGCCCACCTCGAGCGCGGACTGCCCCAGCTCAACAACCGTGTCATCAACGCCGTGCTGCTCTATCACGAGCGGATCCGCGACGCGCTGGCGCGGCAGATGATCGTCTCGCAGCTTCGGGACGCCGCGCAGTGGGTGAGCACGCGCGAACTGCCGCGTCCGCCGGAGGTCCGGGAGCTCTGGCGGCCGGCCTTCTGGGTGCTCTGCCTGGTGGGCGCGGGAATGCTCTACGGGCTCGTGTTTTCCAACTACTTCGGCAATGCCTTCATGCGGTTCGTCTGTCCGCGCCGGGAGATTCCGCCCATCACGGACACGCGTTTCTCGGTGACGCCCGGCCACACCAGGGTCCTGCAGGGCGACTCGCTCACGGTCGAAGCCACGGTGCGCGGGGTCCTGCCGGAGCTGGCGCACATCGACATGAAGAACGCCGAGGCGAAGCGCGAGGCGGACACCATGGCGTTCGAGGGCAGCGGGTTCACGTACGTCTTCGCCAACGTCCAGAAGGACTTCGACTACCGTGTCAGGGGCGGCGACGCGGCCACCCCCTGGTACACGGTTACGGTCCAGAGCCGGCCCGCCATCGAGTCGTTGAGCATCACCTACGTTTACCCGGAGTACACCGGCCTGCCCGAAAAGACCGAGACGGGCACGGGCGGCGACATCCGCGGGCCGGTGGACACGCTGGTGCGGCTGCAGCTCACGGCCGACCGCCCCGTCCGGCAGGGCAGCATGGAGGTCGAGCCGCTCGGCGAAGGGGAGGACGCCCTGACCGAGACGCTTCGGCTCTCCCCCGTCAGCGGAACGGAGATGCGCGGCGAGCTGGCCCTCCAGCGGAGCGGCCGCTACACGGTCCGCGTCATTGACGCGGCGGGCATATCCAACATACCGCAGGTGCGGCACATCGAGGCCGTGCCGGATTCGGCGCCGCGGGTGCACTTCGTCAAGCCCGGCCGGGACGTGGCCGTCGGGCCGACGGGCAAGGTGACGCTGCTGGCCTCCGCCGAGGACGATTTCTCCCTGCGGGACCTGCACCTGCTCGTGCAGAGCGCAGCCGGCGCCGAGTGGGAGAAGACGGCCTCCTGGCAGTACGACGCCGGCACGTGCGTCGCCCGCGAGGGCAGCATCCTGGACGTCGAGCAGTTGGGCGTGCCCGTCGGCGGCGTCCTGGCCTACTACATGCAGGCCAACGACGGGCTGCGGCGCGACGGGGACGACGCCGGTCGCAGCCGCATCTACCACGTCCGCGTCACGGCGGGCGGGGCGGTGGACGGCGCGGATGCCGAGGCCCGCAAGGCCCTGCGGGACCTTATCGGCGAGCTGATCAAGCTCCAGAAGGCCAACCTGGACGCCACGCGCTCCCTGGGGTCCACGGGCCGCGTCGAGGAGGATGCGACCCGCTTCCGCGGCCGGGCCGACGCCCTGGTCGCCACGGAGGAGGATATCTACGGGCGCGCCAGCCAGGCCGTGGTCACCTATGTTGGTGCGGAGGACTCCAACATGACCGAGGCGCTCGGCAGGATCGCCGCCGGGCCGATGAGCGAGGCCATCGACCTGCTGAAGGACCTGCGCGAGGTCGCCCAAACGGCCGGGGTAGAGCCCGGCGCCGGGGCCGCTGCCGAGAAGGAGGCCGAAGTCGTCGCTTTCCTGGAGGGTCTCCTGGAGGACCCGGCCGCCGTCCTGGCGAACCTGCTCCAGCAAGAGGGCAAAGACGAGATCGTGGTCGAATCGCTGGAGGACCTGACCGACGGCGAGGCGATGGCCGAGAGGCTCCTGCGGGCCATCGAAGACTTCCAGACCGACCAGAAACGGGTCATCGAGCTGTCCAATCAACTGGCCGAGAAGCTGGTGGACGATTTCACGGACGAGGACGAAAAGAAGCTCCAGGAGATAATCGACACCGAGAAGAAATGGACGGAGTTCTTCCAGGAGGCCTACACCGACCTGAGCAAACTGCCGCCGCAGGACCACTCGCTGGCGACGCAGGCCAAGGAGTTCCTGGAGGTCTTCAGCGAGGTGCAGCAGGCCGTCGAGGAGGCCGAGCGCAAGGTGATCGAGCTGGCCGTCCCGCACGAGCAGGCCGGGCTCGAACTGGCCGAGAGCATAGAGACCAACCTCGAAAAGTGGCTGATGGAGACCAAGGACAACCAGCTCTGGTCCATGGAGGACCCGCTGGAGGATTACGAACTGCCGCTGGTCGAGCTGCCCGACGAACTCCAGGACCTGATCGGCGACCTGGTCGAGGAAGAGGAGGACATGCTGGAGGAGTTCGACGACGTGACCAGCGGCTGGTCGGACAGCCTGGACATCGGGGCCGGTTGGGACACGATGGACGGCCCGATAAGCAACATGTCCGCCAAGGGCGTCACGGGCAACCGCCTGCCCAACACGCAGGAGATCGGCGGGCGGTCGGGCGAGGGCCGCACGGGGAAGTCCAGCGGCCAGTTCGTCGAGGAGTCCGCCACCGGCAAGGGCGGACGGCAGACGCCGAGCCGCCTGACTGCCGATCCGTTCGAGTCGGGATGGGTGGACGACACCAGCGCCGAGGCGCCCACCGGCTCGACCGGCGGCGGCAAGGTCAGCGGCCAGGGAGCCGAGGGATTCCAGGGACCCGTGCCCCCGCCGCTGCACCAGAAGCTCCAGCGCATGGCCGTCCAGCAGCGCGAGCTGATAGACTCGGCCAAGCGGCTCGACTTCGGCCTGAAGAAGTACCGATACCCGCAGGGCCGCCTGCCGGAGACCATCGAACTGATGGAGGCGACGGCGGTCGGCCTGGAGCAGGGAGAGGTCAGCACGTTCGGCACCTACCAGCGGGTCGTCCTGTCCAACCTGCGCGAGGTCAAGGAACTGACAGACAAGCAGAAGCAGGTCGGGCGGGACCGCAGCGCCCTGCTGCCCAAGCGCCTCAGGGACGAGATCGCCGCCGGCCAGGACGAGGCCGTCCCGGACCAGTATCGCGAGATGGTGAGCAACTACTTCCGCGCCCTCTCCGAGGCGGGAACGGAACGGAAGTAAGAAGGCAGAAGCATGAAGGCAGAAGTATCAAGGACCAAGGACGAAAGAACGGCAACGTCGAACGCCAACGGCAGGAACCGCGAAGGGCACGAAGCGCACGAAGGGAAGTATGGAGCTTCCCCGCCGTGCGGCGGGGATGAAGGGCTGGCACGTCTCCGCCAGGGCCTTGCGGCGCTCGGGCTGCTCGTCGCCGCGCTCTGCCTAGGCGCCGGGCACGCGCCGGAGCAGGAACTCGCCGAACAGGAGGCGCAACTGCTCGCCCCGGACGGCGTCCCCTACGACAACGAGGAATCCTTTAACGTCATGCAGCAGGAGGCCCTGTCGGGCAACCTGCTCGCCAACGCCAGCTTCGAGTCGGGGCGCTACTGGCCCTTCGGCTGGCAGGCCACCGACGGCCTGACCACCTTCTGGGTCCCCGGCGGCAGCAACGGCCGGAGGTGTATCCGCATCTACACGGACGTGCTGGACGCGCAGTGGAAACAGCGCGAGGACGAGGTCCGCGCCGCCGTCGAGGCGGCCACCGTCAAGGGCAAGGGCAACCCGCAGTCCCTGCCGGAGAACCCGATACCGCCCGCGCCGGAACGCATCCCCACCCGGCCGCCCTATTACGACACGGTGGCCGGCCTGCACGGCGTCCACTACCGCAGCGCCTACGTGCAGGTCAAGCCGGGCGCGATCTACCGCTTCAGCATCGACGCGCGCAACGACGAGGATACAACGGGCACGCCCCGCGTGTTCATCAAGGGCTTCTTCGACCAGAAGATGGTGACCGAGGACGGCGTGCAGACGGTGCGCCGGAACGCGTACCGCGCCCCGATGATCCTGGACCCGTGCGACGAGCAGTGGCGGCGCTACGCGCGCGTGTTCCACCCCGCGCAGTCGCAGAGCACGCTGGGCGACAAGCCGCTGAAGACCGACTGGCTCCAGGTGCAGATTTACGCCTACTGGCAGCAGGGGAACTACTACTTCGACAACGTGCGCCTGGACATCGTCGGCATGGAGGACCCGCCGCCGGAGCCGGAGAAGGAGAAACCCGAGAAGCCGAAGCCGAAGGACAAGCCCCTCGCCGACGACGAGTACCCCGTGTTCGACCCGTGACGCGCCGCCGCTTCCCGGCGGCCGGGCAAGAGTTCTCAGCGGAGCATCCTTGAGCGCAGTGGAGAGCCCGTTGCGATTGACCCTATCAGGGCGGCGGCGGTTCGGAGCGCTGGCCTGCGCGGCCGTGCTGCTGGGCCTGGTCTTCGGCCCGGCTGCCTCCGGGCAGGAACGGCCGGCCTGGTGGGACCCCAGGTGGCGCTGCCGGATGCTGCTGCGGTTCAATACGGACGACGGCCGGCCCGACGCCCCCGCCGGGCGGGCCTGGGTCCACCTGCCCCCGGCCGACGACCACGGGGGGCGCGACATCCGCGTGGTCGCCCCGGACGGCCGCCCCGTGTCCTTCGACGTCGCTCACGCCGCGCCGGACGGCCGGTACCTGCTGGGGTTTGAGATCGGCGCGCGGGACGGGTTCTACGCCGTCTATTACGACAATCCGGGGGCCTCCGCCGGCGAGCGGTCCCTGCCGGCGAGGGGCTTGATTTACGAGACCCGCCCGATGCCCCCCAACGCCAACCCGGAGAACTGGCCGGCCGCACAGAAACTCATCAAGGACTCCCAGACGGCCTGCGGCGCCGACTACTGGGAAAGGGTCTTCGACGGCTACAATCCCTTCGGCCCCCAGTCGGGCTACGTGGCCATCTACCACGGCTACATCAACTGCCCCAGGGACGGCGCATACAAGTTCTCCACGATGAGCGAGCGCTCGTCCTTCCTCCTGGTGGACGACCAGGTTGTGACGGACGCCATCGGGCGTCTGAGCATCTGGAGCGACCGTCGGGGCCAGCACCAGGGCAGCGTCCAGCTCCGGAAAGGCACGCACAAGTTCCGCTACGTGACCTTCGTGCCGCAAGGGGGGATACGCTGGGCGGCGGCGTGGACTCCCCCCGGCAAGGAGTGGTGGGAGATAATCCCCCCGGGCGCCTTCCTGCCCCTGAGCAAAGCCGAGGTCAGGGAGTGCGAGCGCTACGGCCAGCACGTCTGCGCGGACTTCACGTGTCGCGCAGAACGCTACTGCGAGGCCGGCGGCGCCGCGATGGTCGGCGTCCGGTTCGAGTCCACCAGCACGGCGACCGGCGACCTGATCCAGCGATACGAGTGGGATTTCGGCGACGGGCAGGTCGCCAGCGGGGCGAGGGCATCCCACGTCTTCCTGGAGCCGGGCCTCTACGGCGTCAAGCTGACCGTCACCTCCCGGGCCGGCCGCAAGGACGTCAGCACCAAGAAGGTCAGCGTCGAGCCGGTCTGGACCGATCAGAACTTCACGCTTGGCAAGATGGACCAGTTCTTCCAGGCCATCCGCGGCTACCGGCTGGACAGGCTGCCCCTGTCGTCCCTGCTGTCCGCCTGGAAGTTCGCCAGTTACCTGGAGAAGGATGACGTGGGCGCCGCCGCCGGGCAACTGCTGGACGGCCGGCGCGGCGAACTGGGCGCCGTCCAGCTCCACGAACTCGCGATGTACCTGGGCGGCTACTACCGGGACCGGGAGCGCAGGTACGACCTCGCCGAAGAGTACTTCTCGCTCGCCAGGGACAGCGTGCCGGAGAGCGACCAGGCGCGTCGCCTGGACGCCCGGTTCGCGCTGTGCGACCTGCACTTCTACGCGCTGGACGACCCCGAGAGGGCGCGCGGGGAATACGTGGAACTCCGGGCCGACTTCCCCAGGGCCGACCCCGCCAGGAGGCGCCGGGCGCTCATCCGCATCGGGGACACCTACCGGCATGAGGACAACCTGGAGGAGGCCCTGGCCGCCTACCGAGAGGCCGAAGAGGACCCGAAGTACGTCCCGGAGAAGCCCGGGCTTGTGGTCGAGTCCGCCCTGTTCCACGAGGTCGAGTCGTACCTGCTGGCCGGCGAGGGAGAGGAGGCGCTCAAGCGGCTGGAAGAGCTGCTCTGGTACTACCCGACGATGCGTCTGGAGGGCCGGCCGGCCCTGCTGCGCGTGCGGGCGGAGCTGCTCAAGGGCGACTTCCGGGAGGCGAAGCAGGAGGCCGACGTTTACGTTCGCGTCGGGCGCGATCCCAACTTCCTGCCCGCCGTCCACGTCCGGGCGGCCGAGGCGTGCATCGAGCTCGGCCTCATCGACGAGGCCGTCGGGCACTACAGGACCGTGCTGGATAAGTTCCCCGAAGCGCCCGAGGTCCAGGACGCCGAGAACGGCCTGGTCGCCCTGGGCAAGTAGCGTGCCCACGGATGGAAGCGCGGAGCGCGCAGAGGACGCGGAGAACGGCAACGGAGCTGTTGGCAAGAGACTATCCCGGCTCTGCGTTCTCCGCGTGCTCGGCGCTGAGGCCGTCGTTCGACGTTTGCTTACGCCGTGGGGATGAGTGCCAGGGCACTGCGGGCGGCGCGCTCCGAGGCGCCCGGTTCGGCGAAGCCGTCAAGCGCCTCCTCAATGTCCCGGCGGCACGCCTCGCGGGCCTCCCCGTCGCGCAGGAGCCTCAGCACCTGCGTTGCCAGCCAGCCGGCGTCGGGCCGGGGCATGGCCCTCTCCGGGCATATCTCGCGGTCCGCCAGCACGTTGATCAGCCCGATGTGCGGCGTGCTCGTCAGCCCCTTCGCCAGGAAGTAGAAGAACGGCGAGGTGCGATAGAAGATGACCATCGGGGTGCGCTGGCTGGCGATCTCCAGCGTGATCGTGCCGGACTTGGTGAGGCAGACGCGCGCGGCGCGGGCGAGTTCGACGGGCCGCACGTCCTCCAGCACCGCGACGTCGGCGCCCGCTGCCCCGACGAGTTCCCCGACCTCGGCGCGGAGTCCGGGCGGGCAGACCATCGCGAAGCGGGCGCCCTCCGCCTCCCGCTGCACCCGGCGGCGGCACTCCGCGATGAGCGGGACGTGCGCGCGGACCTCGTGGCGCCGGCTGCCGGGGAAGATGCCCACCAGGTCTCCGCCGAAGCGCTCCCTCAGCCCGGCGACGACCTCCTCGGAGGGCGGGTCCCGCTCGATGGCGTCGAAGAGCGGGTGCCCGACGTATTCGGCCGCCACGCCGTGGGTCGCGTAAAGGTCCGCCTCGAAGGGGTAGATTAGCCCGACGCGGTCGGTCCACTTGCGCAGCTTCTTGAGCCTGTAGAGTCCGTGCGCCCAGACCTGCGGCGGGATGTAGTAGAAGACGGGCACGCCCGCGCGCGCCGCGGCGCGGCAGACGTAGAGGTTGAAGCCGCCGAAGTCCACGGGCACGAACAGGTCCACCTCGCCACGCGCGAAGGCGGCCCGGCACATCGCAAGGCGCCGGCGGAAGCGGCCGACGCGCAGCAGGTTGCCAAACCACATGACGCTGTCCTGCGCCGCGTCGAGCGGCTCCAGGCCGGCCCGGACCATCCTTTCCATGCCGAAGCCGATGAACTCGAGGCCCGGCTCCAGGTCCTGCATGGCGCGCATCAGGTTGGCGGCGTGCAGGTCGCCCGAATCGTCGCCGACGCTCAGGAGTATGCGCGCAGGTGGCATGGGCGGTCCGGGTCCCCCGTAGTCGCAGACGGGCTCAGTGCGGCGGCCGCCATTTTAGCCGAACGGGCGTGCATTGCAACGCGTCGGATCGCCTCACCCTCCCCCCGACCCCCTCCCGGAGGGAGGGGGAGCCGGATGGACGTTTGCGGCGGGCCGCTCCCCTCTCCCCCTGGGAGAGGGACAGGGAGAGGGGGGCCGGGACGGCGTCCGCCCGACGGCGGACTGATCCCGGGCTGCGGGCGAGAGCCCGCTGCCCTGGGAAACAGACGGCAGGCATGGATTTGCTCTGAAAGAGCAACCCAAACTTTACTCTGTCGCCGTGGCGGCGGTCACGGCCAGCAGGGCCGGCTGGCCGTACCTGTTGCCCGCCTCGCCGTAACCCACGTCAAGGGACTCGACGGCGGCGTCCGGCCGCGGGTTGTTCCACTGCAGCTGGTACACGGCGGCCTGGTCGCCGGAATCGTCGTTCGGGAACGGGGCCGCCCAGGCCAGGACGCCGTTCTTGAGGCTCGTCGGGTCCCGGCTGACCCAGTGCGCCACGTCCAGGTCGAGCGAAACGGGTATCACGGCCGTCTCGCCGCCGGCGTAGTGCACGGTGTACTGGAAGACGACCGGGTTGGGCTCCCTGCGCCGGTCGGGTTCCCCATACTGGTTGAAGGCGTGCAGGAAGAACAGGGCGTCCGCCTTGCGGCCGACGGGGATGCCCTTGACCTCGTCGGGCAGTCCGGTGACGGAGGCGTTCCCGCGCCCGTTGAGCACGATGCAGGAGGGCAGCGGGGAGGTCTTGAAGTCACGAACGTGGTACGTCACGGCGGCGTACTTCGCCTCGCCGGGCGCGAAGTGCCCCATGTCCCTGGGCTGCGTGTTCTTGAACCAGGGGTCGTCGCCGCGCGTCAGGAACCGGTTGCACTTGTCCTCCAGCGGGACGGGGAAGTAGTCGAGTCCCACCCCCGCCACCAGTTCCGTTTCGCCGCCCGTGAACGTAGCGCCCAGGTTGCGCAGCAACGTGGAGATGATCGTCCGCTTCTTCTCGTCGTTGACGGGCACGCTCTCGGTCGCCAGTATCCTGAGTTGGTTCAGCACGATGCCGCCCCGGCCCATGGGGTATTTGACCAGGCCGCCGATGTTCAGCAGCGGCTTGACGCGCTCGTAGAACTCCACGGGGCGCTTGACCTTGACCCACAGGTTGTCCACGCCGACGACCTCCTGTGAGCCGGACGGGTCCCACTCGGCCAGGTCAATCGTCAGGCGGCTTGCCTTCCTGCCGTCGAACTCGAAGTCCTGGCGCGTGCTCTCCGGGTTGACGGCCAGCTCGACCGCCCCGGCCTGGTCGTCGTCGAAGATCAGGCGCACCTTCTGGAGTTGATGGTAGATGGCGTTCGGCACGATGGAGAAGCCGATGACCTCTTCCCGGCGCGGCAGCTCAATGGTCCACTTCGCCGGCTCCTCGTTGAACAGCAGGATTGAGAAGCAGTACCGCCAGCTGTCCGCCGTGATGAAGCCGTTGATCATGTTGCGCGGCCAGTGGTCCCCGCCGGGCTGGGCCTCGTCCTGCTTCCAGTACTCGGGCCCGGGGAACTTGCAGAACGGGGCGATGTCGTCGAAGTCCACGATGCAGGTGAACACGTCGCCCGCCATGAACCGGTCGGCCTGCCAGGAGTAAATCCGCTGCCCGGACTCCATGACGACGTCCCGCGTGGTCAGGCCGGACATGAGGGGGTCCCGCACGGCGGGCATGGTGACCCGCTCCATCTCGAACGGGCGGAGCAGATGATCCACGCCGACGACGCGGTTGAAGTCCTTCAGCCCCTCCGGCATCAGGCCGAAGAGCATCATCCACCCGCCCCGGTCGGTGAACGTCTTCACGGCGGCCGCGTTGCCCGCAAGGGCCTTCAGCGTGGCCGGATCGGCCTGGGCGACGACGATCTCGTTCCGGGCGTCGGCCATGGCGCCGAGCACGTCGGCGGCCCTGCCGTAGCGCAGGCCCGTCTCGCTGAGCAGCGTGTCGAGGGGGTCGCCCTCGGGGATGACGGAGGCCGTCCGCTTCTGCACGAGCTCATACGAGAAGCAGTAGTTCAGCATGTTGTCGAACAGGCGTTGCGCGACGGGGTCGGAGCCGAGCTTGTCGCCGATGGCGAACTGGCTCAGCAGCATCAGGCCGTGGGACACGGCGCACTCGCTGAGGGCCGAGTAACCGAGTTCGGCGTCGCACTGGGCCAGCGACTTGGCGCCGCCGGACGCCTTCTTATAGACGTTGCGATAGACCACGTGGTCGCCGGACCAGGTGAAGAAGTCCGGCTGGTCGAGGCCGTCGAAGGCGGGGTGATTCAGGTTCTCGGAGAAGGCGATCCGCCCCGTGCTGCCGCTCGGCTCCAGGTCCGCCGGGACGGCCTGGTCGCGCAGCGGGGCGTCCTGGTCGAGCACGAGGATGCGGCGCCCCTGTGCGGCCAGCCTCTGCCAGCCGGGGTCGGTCGCCTGGCGTCCCGTAAGGGCGTTCTTGCCCACCACGATCACCTTGCCCGACTCGGGGACGTCGGCCAGGCCGGCTATCTCGGCGAAGGGGATCCCCCGCGCGTTGAGCCGATTCTTGACGGCGCCCTGCGGGTCCAGCACGCACAGTTCGCCCGCTCCCGCCCTCGGTTTCGGCGCGGCGTCCGGGTCGATGACCCAGACGGGCTTCACGTCTCGGAAGACCTCCTCGCCGCCCCGCTCGCAGGTGAGGATGAACTCGCCCGCCGTCCGCTCCTTCACTGCGGGGACGTCGAAGGATATCTCCGTCTGCTCGTCCAGCCCCGGCGGGATGCGGAAAGTGCGGCGGTCGCTCGCGACGGTCCGCCCGTCCAGCTTCAGCTCCCAGGCCATCGTGATGGGGTCGGGGTAGCGCGTGTCGTTGAAGACCTTCAGGGTGCGCGCGATCTTGCTGCCTCCGCCGAAGGTCCAGTTCCACTGTCGGGACAGGACGCAGACCGGCTGCCAGGCGGTGTAGAACTGGCCGAGGGTGTTGGCGTCGCTCATCCAGAAGTGGAAGGCGGCCAGGCCCATCCAGCGGTAGCCCTCGGACATCATGCGGGCGACCAGGTCAACGCCGAGCCGGGCCTCGCTGCGTCCGATGAAGGCCCGCTCTCCGCCGACTATGGCGAAGGCCGAGGGCTTGTTGCCGACGGCGTAATATGCCTCGCCGAAGAAGGCCGGCGCGTCCTCGCGCAGCGGCCATCGGCCGCGGTGCGGGCGGCTGAAGGACTTCTCCATCCCGTACGACTCGTCGGGCAGGTCGCGCCAGGCCGGCTCGTTGTAATGGCAGCCGTTGACCGGCAGCGACTTGTCCAGCAGCGCCCGCCCGCCGTCCACCATGGCCGGGCGCGTCGGGTCGACGGCCATCACCTCGCGGACGGCGCGCGTCATCTCGGGCTCGACGACGTTGGCGTTGCCCAGGTTCATGGCGTTGATGAAGGTGATCTCGTTCTCGATGGACCAGATGAAGATGCTCGGGTGGTTGCGCTCGGCGCGGACCCATGCCTTGATCTGGTGGATCCAGTTGTCGAACAGGTCCTTGCGGGCGACGCGGACGCGCTCGCCGTCGCGCTCGACGGTCTCGGCCAGCCCGTAGGAGGCCATCTCGCCGTCGAAGATGCCGGAGCGTCGCACGGGCACGCCGGCGGCGTCGAGGAAGTCCAGCGCTTCCGGCTGCGTCATGCCGCCCCAGTGCGTGGCCCAGAAGCGGAACATCGTCTGCCCGTGCTCGCGCCACGTCCGTACCGCCGCCTCCGGGTCCCGTGTGCCGTGGTGGGTCAGGTCGGCGCGCCCCTGCCAGGGAACGCCGTTGAGCACGAAGCGCGTCCCCTCCCACTCCCACTCGCGGAAGCCGAACTTGGTGCGCCGCACGTCCGTCACCGCGCCGCCCACCGTGAGCCGCGTGACGACGTTGTACTGCTGCGGCGAGTCCGGCCACCAGAGCTTCGGGTTCTCCCACGCCTCGGCGATCTTCAGGACCGCCTCGCCCCGGGCCGGGATGGTGACTTCGCTGGACTCGAAGCGCTTCTCGACCGCCCCGCCGCCCAGCGGCTCGACCTCGTTCGCGACGACGGCCTTCACCGGCGCGTCCGCCGGGTTCTTGACGGTGACCTCGAGGGCCAGCTCCTTCTTCTTCACCGACGGCATCGCGAAGACGTCCGCCGTGTAGGCCGGCCCGGTCACGATGAGTTCCGGCGGCTCCAGGATGCCGTTCTGCCGGTGGTGCCAGACCGGCATGTCGAGGCGGTGGGCGGTGCCCTGGTTGGTGTCCATCACCGAGGTGGGCAGGTTGAAGCTCCGGCGCGTGTCGCCGGCCAGCCCGTAGTACGTGTCCTTCATCCCGACCCAGACCTCGTTGACCTGCCCGGGCCGGAGGACGCCCGTCACGTCGCAGTCCCACGCCGCGAACGGCGCCTTGTTCCAGCCGCACATCCGCCCGTTGACGAAGACCGTCGCCACCATGTTCGTCGAGGGGAAGTGCAGGAAGAATGAGCGGCCTTCAAGCCCCGCCGGGACCTCCACGCGCGTGCGGTAGAAGTAGCGGTGGCAGAAGATCATCTCCGGGCGCTCGACGTTCCGGTCGGCGGGCACGTTGACGGCCTTCCAGAAAAGCTCCTCCGCCGGCGGCGTCTCCTTTATCGGCCCGAGCCGGTCCTGGACGACCTGCTCGTCGGCGCGGGCTATCTGCCAGAGGCCGGACAGCGGCGCCGCGATGCGCTCCGGCAGGGGCGCCGCCTCGACCTGGAAGGTCTGCGCGGCGGCCTCCCGATCGGCGTCCTCCTGCCAGTCCTGGTCGGGCTTGAACTTGCTGTTCGGGCGGAACTTGCCCTTGTAGAGGCAGAGCGCGTCCGACGCGGAGAGCACCCGCTGCGGCTCCTTCTTGCCTTCCTTCTCCGCGTAGGTGAGGGGGTGGCGGATCGAGAGCGTGTGCTCGCCGGCCGAGAGCTGCGCGTCGGCCATCTTGACCCAGGCCACCTCGCACCAGAACGATATGTCCATCAGGTCCGTGGTGAGCTGGTCGGCGGCGACTCGCTGCCACTCGCCGTCGTCCAGGCGCCAGTCGAAGACGGAGCGGACGAACTCGTAGCCTATCCGGTTCCAGACTTCGTAGCGCCCGGCGCTGGGTGCCTGGAAGTCGTACTCGAGCAGGATGCCCCCCTCTGGGAGCTTCTGCTCGACCTGGTTCGCGTCGACGACGATGTTCAGCCAGGCGCCTTCGGAGAGGTAATCCTGGTTGCCCCAGCCGACGCCGCGGACCTCGAAGTTACGACGGGTCGGATTCTCGCCCTCCATCCAGACGTAGTCGGCAGCCTGCGAAGCAGAACACGCCAGAACGCTCACAACCAGGACAGCACAAGCCGAAGCAGCAAATCGTTTCACCTTCACACTCCTCCTGTTGCGGGCCTGACAAAGCCGCCCGTGTCTTCCAGAGGGCAATGCGGACGTGCCAGATGAGGCTCCCCGGTTTGTCACGGAAACGTCCGGGGCACAGAACGCCATTTTAGCCGAACGGCGCCACGATGCAACGCGGCCGCCGGTCAGGCAGGCCGGACATCGCCTGCGAATAGGCACGGTCGCCGACACTTCGCTCCAACGCTCCGGCCAACCGCTACTTGTCACCACTATTCACGGATGAACCTTTCTCTTCCGACCCGGCGTCATAGTCCTTCCATCGGATATTATCGATTCGGACCGCGTCGTTTCCGGTGGACACGAACTTCAGCTCTCCGCCGGGCGGAAGGTCGATGTCCTCAATGAGGCAGGCGTATTCCTGTGCCCCCACGCGGTGTTCCTTCATCTTCTCCACGATCTTGTCGAGCACGGCAATGGTCTTGCCGCCGGCAACAACCTCCAGGCGGTACTTGTAGGTGTCAGCCGGCCCCGGCAGGTTATACCGCCCCCGGTACTGGAAGGTGAGCCATGAGATGCCCTTGGGGAAGGTGGCAGAGAGAACCGGCCTGGCCTCACCGCTTCCCGACGACAGCATGAGGGTGGATCCACTGATAGTCAGATGGCTTTCTCCGGTACCCCACCCCCCCTTGTACGTCCACTCCAGGCCGTTCGTGCCGACATAGGTGCCGTCGTGGTCTTGGGGCTTTTCGTCTTCCTGGTCGCCTTCCACGCCGTCGAAGGTCTCGAAGTTCTTGACCTCCTCCCACAGCGCCGCCATGTATTCCTCGTACGTGGACGGCTCATTGACATACCAGCCGCTGAACGGCGTATTCCTGACAATGTCGTAAACGGTCTGATTAACGAGCTCCGCATCGTGCTCGGTCAGTTCGACCATCAACTGGGCCCCGCCGTATCTGTACACGGCGTTCGGAAGCCTGCGGGGGTCCCGCCTGTACACCGACGCCCACACCGCCGAAGCATGAACGTAATGCCCGAACGGGCTGAGATGCTGGTTTTCCCGCGATTGATACACGCACAGGCGGTCCGTGTATCCCTCCAGCTTTCCCGTCTCTGCCAGCTTCTTCACCGCCTCGATGCAGCTCCCCGCGGGCGTGACATAGACCTTGCGCTTGAGCTGCGAGGCCATGTCATGGATCGTCTTCAGGTAGTGAGGACGGAACAGGAACTCAATGGTCAGTTCCGGGTCCGGGTTCTCGGGCCAGAAGTAGCAATACCGCAGCCCGTCCTCGTAGGGCTCGATGTACTTGCGCTCCTGAATGTGGACGCGGACGTTCGGGTTGCCCGCGATGGCCGCCCTGGCGAACCCAACGCAGGGAGGGACTTCCTGCTGGCGTTGGATCCAGACTGTCGAGGCCACCATGTAGAGGACATCGAAGTGCTCGGTTCGGAGGTAGGTTTCGGGATTGGGTTTGCGCTCCTCACGAACCTGCCACACCCAATGCATCGGCGCGCCGGCAAGGCTTATCCGGGCGCATTTCCCTTCCATGCCGTTCATCTCGAGAAATGCATTCAACCACTCGTCGATGCGGTTCACGTTGCTGCTGCCCATGGCGTAGAGCCTGTTCTCAGCCGGCGGAGCCGATGGCTCCTCCTGGGCCGACACGACGGGTGCAAGCAGCATCACGAAGAGCGCGGCAACGGACAACGTAATCGGGACTTTCGGCATATCACAGCTCCTCTATCAGCCCGTTGAAAAATGTAGCTCAGCCGCCCCCGGCTGAGAACGCCACAGGCGAGGGCGCCTGTGCTACACCGACACGGCCCCTCGCGCAGGCACTCTCCGGGGAATCCTCCTTCTTCA
>Ga0180432_10001658_pt1 | contig 34781 bp, 24 predicted proteins | sample SS_ome_10_FD_132414 | JGI IMG/M metagenome (GOLD analysis project Ga0180432, IMG submission 132414) | Hypersaline lake sediment archaeal communities from the Salton Sea, California, USA - SS_1_MS_2 metaG | ecosystem: Environmental > Aquatic > Non-marine Saline and Alkaline > Hypersaline >... | reverse complement strand
AGGAGTCGGCCAGCGCCTCCGAAGAGATGTCCGCCCAGGCCGAGAACGTCCGCGGCATGGTCAACGACCTGGTCGCCCTGGTCGGCGGCAAGGCGGCTACGGCCAGCAGCATGACCTCAAGTGCCCCAAAGCCGAGCACGCCGCGTCGTCAGGAAGCCCACGCAGTCCAGGGGATGCCCAAGAGCCTGCACGTCAAAGACGGCGGCGGCCAAGACAGTGATGGGGCCAGCGGATCGACCGACCACTTGAGCGAGTTCTAGACGCTCGGGCCCCGATTGGCTGCGCTGCATCGGGTTCCCAGCGTGAGCCCGACATCACTCGTCTTCCTGCAAGACACGGCGCCCGCCCCCGACGGGTGCCGTGTCTCTACTATCCGGCACTTGGGGCGCTGGGACGTCATCGAGCGTTGCCGCAACGCACCCAGAGCAGCAAATCTTTGAGGACGATCCCGGTCTTGCCCTGGCGGTGGAGCGCCACTTCGAGTTGATTCACACCAGCCCTGACGGAAGACGGCGCAAGGGGATACTCCACCCAAGTCTCGGGTACAGCCGCCTTGGCAGGCGGCTTGGCCTTGGGCGCGGCTGACGGTTGCTTTGCAGACATCGCGCCGCGATCCAGTGGCCGACCGTTGAGTTTGACCGACAGCGCTTCCGCATTCACCGCGCCCGCGATGCGCAGCGCCAGCTTCAGGTCAGGAGTGACACCCCCTACCGCGCCTTTGCTCACATCCTCCCCCACGCGAAGCTCGACCGTGACGGGCTTGCCTGGCTCGAGCATCCGCGGACGCTCCGGTGACAACGGCGACCGGTTCAGGAACCGCTGCCCGCCGACCAGCCAGCGGTTGATCACCTTGACCCCCCGCGCGCCCGTGCAATAGACCCGGTCAGCCGTCGCGAGCGTCTTGGGATCGCCGATCTGGCGCCACAGCGGACTCCGCGGGTTGGTGTAGTTGAACATGAGCACACCGTCCGCCCCCGAGTGCCACACGTTCATGGCTCGGGCGCGGTAGCAGTCAAGCGACCTGCGGACCTGGCTCGCCTCCTTGTCGCGGAGCCGCGTCTCGCTCAAACACGGATAGACCGGCACGCCGTACTTGTGCCCCAGCTTGACGCTCGTCTCCCACGGGTTCAGACGGAAATAGCCGCTGACGACGAGCAGATCGATCAGGTCCTCGGCCATCCACCGGACGACGTCGAGCCCCATAGCCCGGCAATAGTCGACCGAATCGGGCGTTCGAACGGCGATCAGGATGGGACGGCCCCGCTGCAGGCCTACCTTGTCGGCCATGGCGCGGACGCGGCGGATCATGCTGGTCATCTGATCGAGCTCCTCGGCCCCAACCACGCCTCCCATTGCATGACGCTTGAAGTAGACGGGATGCCGGAAGAAGTCGAGCATGACGCCGTCGACGTCATAGTTCTGACAGACCTCCTCGATGAAGCGAAACGCCAGGTCGCGGATCTCCTTGCGTCCGTAGTCGACGGCCGTCCAGCCGCCGCATTTCGACTTGCGGTCCATGCTGGACACGAGGAACTCGGGGTGGTCCTTTTTGAGCTTGGGAAACAGCAGCGGTGAGTACCAGCCGCCCCACGCATCGTGCGTATCGTTCATTCGCATCGACCAGAAGATCTCGATGCCCTTCTGGCGGCAGAAGTCCACGACGATCTTGAGCGCATCGGCGCCCTGTTCGATGAAGTCCCGAGTCTTGTTCTTGCTGAACCCCTGCTCCGTACAGTCGAAGACCTGGCCGACCTTCGTGTTGTGCGTGAAGAAGCTAAACCCCGAACTCCAGGTGCAGTAGACGATGGTGTCCACCTGTGTCCCGACCAGGCCGGTCGTCCGAGCGGCTAGCAGAGCTTCCTTGGTGGCCTTCTCGAGCGTGTAGACGACCTCGTTGCCGTCGTTGTCGACGATGATCCGGCGTCGCCGCTGGGCGGCCTTCTTGCGCCGCTGCTTCATCTCTTCGGGCTTCGGGTCTGACGCCGCGCCATCCGCGGCCAGAAGGGGCTGCACAAGGCCGAGCGCCAGCCACGCCGCCAGCGCAAAACAACCCACCCGTCGGGTACCCAAATCACGTTCGTTCCGCATCACGATGCTCCTAGCCAAGAACGGGCGTATACGGCATCCACGGGTCCGTAGCGGCCACAGCCATCACATCAACGTTCGAACGACGAGAGGCCCGGACGTTAACATTCGGACCTCAGGGGTGTCAAGCAAGACCCGCGCTTGCCATCGCTGCGCCAATCTTGGCCCGCAGCAGGACGCCCGAGCCGCGGGATTCATCCCGCGCGGGAATCGGACCGCGCGGGATGAATCCCGCGGCTCGGGCAACCGCGTTTGGACCTCAAGAGACCGCCGCGGCTCGGTGGACGCAGCCCCAGCCGCTTTGGTCGGAACAATTCCGGTTGCATGCCGCTCGGCAGCCCGATAGTATTAGGGTTTGGCTTGTGGTGCGGGTTGACGTGGTTCGGGGGTGGTTCAGGTGAAAGGGCCGGGCTTGTGGCCAAGAACTTCGCAGATAGTCTTCTTGATGCGGTCGGCAAGAAACGGGTACCGGCCTGCGTGGGGATTGATCCGGTCTATGCTCGTTTGCCCTCCGAGATCAGCGAGAACCCAGAGCTGAACGACGAGAGCGACAGCGAGGTGGCTCTGGACGCCCTCCGGGAGTTCTGCCGGAGGACCATTCGCATCGTCTCTCCTCACGTCGCGGCGGTGAAGCTGAACATCGCCTTCTTCGAGCGATACTACGCCGACGGGATTTTCACCTACTACGAACTGGTGGAAGAGGCGGCCAATTTGGGCCTGATCGTCATCGGCGACGTCAAACGCGGGGACGTGGGGCACACGGCCGAGATGTATGCCCGATCGGCGCTCGGCGACCCGGATTTCAGCGACCTTGACAACCTGGTTGCCCCGGACGCTGTGACCATCAACGGGTATCTGGGGCTGGACGGGGTTCAGCCGTTCGTCGACGTGGCCAGCAACGAGGGCAAGGGCGTGTTCGTGCTGGTCCGGACGAGCAATCCTTCGGCAGCGGCGCTGCAGGACGCCAAGCTGGAGGATGGCAAGACCGTCTGCGAGCTTCTCGCCCAACAGGTCGAGGAGTGGGCGACGGGTGACGGGCTGGTTGGCGAGTGCGGCTACAGCTGTGTGGGCGCGGTGGTGGGGGCCAGGGGGCGCGAGGAAACGATGAAGCTCCGCGCGATGATGCCCCACTGCCTGTTCCTGGTGCCGGGGTGGGGGGCCCAGGGGGCCTCTCCCGAGGACGTCGCCGCCTGCTTCAAGTCGGACGGTACGGGGGCGCTGGTCTGTGCTTCGCGAAGCATCATCTATGCGTACGACGAAGAAGTGGCGGGCATGAAGTACGTCGAGATGTACCCCAGCGAATGGGACAAATGCATCGAGCAGGCCTGCAAGGACTTCGTTGCCGAGATCGCCAAGCTGGCGGCAGCCACTGCCTGAGTGATGGTCGGCCCTTCGGAGCAGCAGCACAAGATCGCCCGCTGGATGGGTCCCCAACGTCACAGCACAGACCCGTCGCGTCAGCGGGGTTCGCGTCGCGAACCCGGGCCATGAACCACGTTCGCGTTGAGACGTATAGGAGAATCGGGTAAGCCGCGCGCTTCCTGGACCCGCTGGGTCCCGATCCGAACAGGGGTGCAATCGCCCTCAAGAGACCATGTCAGACACGAACGAGCTTTGCGGCAAACATGTGACCGTGATGGGCCTCGGCCGGTTCGGCGGAGGCATTGGCGTGACGCGTTGGATCCGTCAACTCGGCGCGACCGTGACCGTCACGGATCAAGCCGACGCCGATGCGCTGGCCGAGTCAATCGACCAGTTGGCCGACCTGGACGTCGAGTTCCAACTCGGCAGCCATGACGTGTCGCTGCTGGCCAAGACCGATCTTCTGATCGTCAGCCCGGCCGTCAACAAGGACAAGAGCCGGTTCTTCGGACAGGCCGTCCTCCGGCAGGTCCCGTGGACGACCGAGATGAACCTGTTCTTCCCGCGGTGTCGCGGCCGGATCATCGGGGTGACCGGATCGGTCGGCAAAAGCACGACGACGACCATGATCGCCGACGTGCTGCGGTCCGCGGTCAAGTCCATGCCGTCCGAGGAACGTCCGAGCGTATGGGTCGGCGGCAACATCGGTCGGAGCCTGCTCGAAGACCTGCCTCGGATCCAGGCATCGGACTACGTGGTCCTGGAGCTGTCCAGCTTCCAGCTCGAGGACCTGTCGGTGCTGCAGCTCAGCCCTTCGGTGGCGGTGCTGACGTCTCTGCAGCCAAACCACCTCGACCGGCATGGAACGTTCGAGAACTACGCTGAAGCCAAGTGCGGGATCTTCGCCTATCAAGAGCCGGCCACCGACCACGCGGTGGTCTGCGGCGAGGATGGCGCGGCGGTTCAGGCCGCGGCCGCGACACTGGGCGGGCTGAACGGCGTGTGGCTGTATGGGCTGGACGAAGACGGTCAGCCAACGGCGATCCGTCAGGGGACGCGCACCGAGGCGTCCGAGACGCCGACGGTCGAGACATGGGAGGAACTCGTCCTGGATCTGCCCGGGCGCCACAACCGCCTGAACGCGGCGGGGGCGTTTGCGGTGGGCCAGGCGCTGCGGGTGCCGACGGAGACGTGGTCCAACGCCCTGCGAGATTTCGAGGGCCTCCCACATCGCCTGCAGCACGTGGCCGATGTGGACGGGGTGGCCTGCTACAATGATTCGAAGAGCACGACGCCCGAGGCGGCGATCACGGCCCTGCGATCGTTCGACAGACCGGTGGTGATCCTGCTGGGCGGATACGACAAGAAGGCGTCCTACGAAACGTTGGCGGAATGCGTCGTCGAGCGTGCCCGGGCCGTCGTCTGCTACGGGGCCACGGGCAAGAAGATCCACCAGGCCATCGACGCCAAACTGGAACTCGACAGCGAGCTGGTCGTCTTTGATGCCGACGGATTCGATCATGCGGTCGAACTCGCTCGCCGGACGGCCGAGCCCGGCGACGTGCTGCTGCTGTCGCCGGCCTGTGCGAGCTGGGACATGTTCCCCCACTATGAGGCCCGTGGTGAGGCCTTCTGCAAAGCCGTCTCCGGGGAGGATCGCTGAGCTCGTACGCAGATCGCTGAGTCGACGCATCGCCCTTGCGACCGGTGCCTACGCGCCACGATGGCGGCGAGCCGAACGGAGCAGATGAATGGCGAAACCCACGCCCCCCGAGCCCCCCGCGGAAGAGAGCGATGACGCCCCCAACCGCGTCTTGGGCATCGCCGCCGTCCTGATCGGCGTGGCCATCGTCGCGCTGCTGATCGGCGGCGGCGTGTACTGGTGGACCAGCCGATCTGACACGCCGGAGCCGTCCAGCCCCATATTCACCGGTGTCGCCGCCGACCGCATCGACTTGGCCCCGGGAAGTCTCAAGGGGTGGAACGTCCTGCTGATCAGCGCCGACACGACCCGTGCGGATCGGGTCGGGTGTTACGGGAACCGGGCCATTCAGACGCCCGAGCTGGATCGGCTGGCCCGAGAGGGAGTGCTGTTCCTGCGCGCGATCACTTCCGCGCCCATCACGCTGCCCGGCCATGCAACGATGCTGACCGGCCTAAACCCGCCCCGACACGGGATTCGGTCCAACGGCCTGTTCCGGCTCCGCGATCAGGCCGAGACGCTCGCGTCGCGGCTCAAGGCCCACGGATACGCGACGGGGGCGGCGATCGGGGCGTTCGTCCTGGACTCGAAGTTCGGCCTGGATCGGGGGTTCGACGGCTACGACGACGACTTGGCTTCGGGGCATTCGCCGACGCAGTACGCCTTCCGGGAGCGTCCGGCCGGCCGTGTCAACGAGGTCGCTCTCGCGTGGATCCGGCAGCATGCAAGCGAGAAGTTCTTCTTCTTCGCCCACTACTTCGATCCGCACTTCCCCTACGCACCGCCCGCACCGTGGGACGAGCGGTACAAGCACAATCCGTATGACGGCGAGATCGCCTACGTCGACAGCGAGGTGGGCAGACTCCTCGCCGCGCTCGACGACATGAACCTACGACGCCGCACCCTCGTCATCTTCACGAGCGACCACGGCGAGAGCCTGGGCGAGCACGGCGAACGGACCCACGCCATCTTCGTCTACGACGCCACCCTGCGCGTTCCGCTGATCTTCAGCGCCCCGGAACCGTTCCCCAAGAACCACATCGTGACCCGCCTGGCGGGAATCGTCGATATCGCGCCAACCGTGCTCGCGTTGTTGGGCGTGCCGGCGCCTCCCAGCATGGACGGTATCAGCTTGCTGGAGCCCCCACCGGCCGATCCCCGGTCGGTGTATGTCGAATCGCTGTACCCCAAGTTCACGCACAACTGGTCTCCGCTGCTGGGCATCCGACGCGACGACTACAAGTTCATCTACGCACCCAAGCCGGAGCTGTACGACCTCCGCACCGATCCGCGCGAGCTGAAGAACGTCTACGACGACCATCGTGAGCTGGCCGCCGAGATGCATGACAAGCTGCGAGAGATGCTCGGGGACGACCCTGAGACGGCCGCGGACGTGCGGGCGACGCTCGCGGTGGATGAGAAGACGCGCGCCATCCTGCGTACGCTGGGTTACGTGGTTCCCGACAAGTCCACGCAGCCAAGCACCCAGACTGTCGCTCTGCCGGACCCCAAGGACGTCATCCAGAACTACCTCCTTTTGCACGGCGCCCAGAACCACGTTCTGAAGGGCAACTACAAGGAGGCGGCTGAGTCGGTTCGCAAGTACCTCGAGCTCAGCCCGAACGACCCCGAGGGGACGCAGATCGCCGGTCAGATCTTCCGGCAGCTCGGCGAGCTCGACGAGAGTCTCAAGTGGTACCAGCGGGCGGTGGTGCTGGGGTACGAGCGGGCGGAGTCCTGGGCGGGGGTCGGCTCGGTCTACGTGCTCAAAAAGGACCCGGCCCGGGCCCAGGAGGCGTACAAGAAGGCGTTGGAGGTCGACCCGTTGAGCACGACGGCCCTGATCGGGATGGGGACGGTCCACGTGCTTCGGGGGCGTGAAGCGGAGGCGTTGGCGTGCTTCGAGAAGGCGTTGAAGCACGGCCAGGGCATCAACGCGGAGATGGCCCACCTGGGGATCAGCAACGTGCATCGCCGTGCGGGCAGGACGAAGGAGGCCGACGAGGCCCTGGCCCGCGCCGTCGCGGCCAACCCGTCGAACCCCTCCGTCGCCAAGGTGGCGGCCGCGTACAGCCAACAGGCCGGCGACCCGAACCAGGCCATCGAGCAACTCCGCAAGGCCGCCGCCGAGCACCCGACGGCGGACGTCCTGCTCAAGCTGGGCGCGTTGCTCAACCAGAAGAAGCAACACGCAGAGGCGGCGGAGTTCATTCGCAAGGGAATCGCCCTCGACCCCGACAACGCCGCTCTGCACTACGAGCTGGGCATGGCCTTGGTCGATCCGAATCAGATCCAGCAGGCCGGCGCCGCGTTCCTCAAGGCGACGCAGTTGGATCCCAATCATACGGCCGCCTTCACGCAGCTTGGCATCCTGTTCGCCAATGCGGGCAAGTTCAGGGAATCCGCACAGCTCCTGCGGCGGGCGGCGACGCTGGAACCAGATTCGTACCGGGCGCACTACAACCTCGGCTTGGCGCTCGCGAATCTGCAGAGCTGGGATCAGGCGGAGAAGGAACTCCGCAAGGCCCTCGAGATCAAGCCGGACGACACCGCGACGCTGTGCAACCTGGGCCGGGTCCTGGCCGAAAACGGCAAGCAGCCCGAAGCCATCCAGTGCTACCGCAAGGCCCTTGAGATCGACCCGGCCAATGCGAGCGCCAAGCAGCTACTCCAGGGCGCTGGCGGATCTTGATCCGCGGACGCCGCCGACGGGTCGATACGGCGGTCGGCGTTTCCCCCTTGGTTCGACGCGGCCGGTCGGGTAAGCTTCTGCTTTTGGGGGTGCGTAGGGCTGCGAGCCTACCGGAAGTGCTAAATGAGAATCGCCCTGGTCAACCCCGTGGCCCGTCGGCTGCAGGGCTATCACACGATCGGCAGCAAGATCCCCCATCTGGGTCTACAGGTCTTGGCCAAGTTGGTTCCTCCCGAACACCAGGTTGACATCATCGACGAGATCTTCGGCCTGGAGGCGACGGGGGAGTTCCTGCGTCCCGACCGCTACGACCTGGTGGGCATCACCTCGTTCACGAGCACGACGACGCGGGCCTACGAGGTCGCGGCGATGTGTCGGGAGCGAGGCCTGACGACCATCATGGGCGGCCCGCACGCGTGGGCGTGTCCTGACGAGGCGGCGCGATACTGCGACTCGGTGGCGCTGGGGGAGTGCGACGAAATCTGGCCGGACATCATCGCTGACGCCGCCGCCGGCAGGCTGGCCAAACGGTACGAAGGCGGCCTGCCGGAACTGAGCCAGGGCATCGGTCAGGCCGCCCAGGATCTCCAACCCATCAACGGAACCTACGACGTGGCCGCGATCCAGACGTCCCGCGGCTGCCCCGTCAACTGCGACTACTGCGGCGTGACGCGCTTCAACGGCTCGAAGATCCGACGGCGCCCGATGGACGAGATCGTGGCGGAATGGAACACGACCACCAAGCCCTTCATCTTCGTCGTCGATGACAACTTCTTCGGCACCAACACTCAGCACGCCGAGTGGTCCAAGACGCTCTGCAGGAAACTCATCAGCGACGCGAAAAGGCGTCTGTGGTTCAGCCAGACCACGATCAACATGGGCGACGACCCGGAGGGCATGCGTCTGGCCTACAAGGCCGGCTGCCGCGGCATGCTGGTCGGCTTTGAGAGCTTCAACCCCGAGACGCTCGAGGGCTACGGCAAGCGACTCAACGCCAAACGGCTCGACGACTACCAGAAGCTCGTCGACGGCTATCACCGGGCCGGCATCTCGCTGTTCGGCGCGTTCGTCATCGGCGGAACCGCCGATGACGTCAACACCGTGGCGGAGACCGCCCTGGCGTCCGTCCGGCTCGGCGTCGACACAATCCAGATTACCAACCTCACGCCGCTGCCCGGCACACGCCTGTATGAGCGTTTTCTGGACGAGGGCCGCATCATTGCGACCGACTATCCCGAAGACTGGGAGCGGTACTCGTTTACCGAGACGGTCTACACGCCCGAGCGGATGACCCGCCAGCAGCTCGACGAAACCATGTTCGAGCTCCGGCACGCCGCCGCCACCCAATCCTGGGTCTGGAAGCGGACGCTGCGGACCCTCCTGCGCACGCGAAGCCTGACGAGCGCTCTGTTCATCCACGGCATGAACAAGGGATGGAAGCGGATGGCCAAGGTCGAGGCCCCGCGCGACGCCGAGCGCTACGCCCACCTGCTGAATGGCGACGGCCCGAGCGCCGCTCGACAGACCAAGATCCGAAGGGCGTTCACATTTCTGAACCGCTGAGCTTGCGCTACGGGTGCGTGACGGAATCGGCGGGCTATCGGAGGGGTGCCCCGTCCTTCGCTGTCCTTCGCGGAACGCGAAGGGGAGGGTGGAGGACGGAATTCGCCGCAAGGGTCGATTCGCAGTCCATTCGGTGCCCCACCCTCGCGCTACTTGAACATGCCGACGCCCTTGACGTCCAGGCCCTCGCGCTGCCACTGCTTGACCAGGCCGTTCAGGTCCTCGATGGCCAGCTGCAGCCGCTTCATGGTCAGGACCATCGAATCGTAGAGCTCCGGATCGGCCAGGAGCTTACCGGCCGTGCCCTTGCCCTCGGCCAGGTTGCGACCGACCGTATCGAGGTGGTCGAAGAACTTCCCCAGCTTCTCGGCGTCGGTAATGATGACGCGGGTGACGTCGTCAAGCTGCGCGTTGGCCCTGTCGACCATCTTGCCGATCTTGTCCGTCAGCTCCTTGGCGTCCTCGGCGACAAAGCGGGCGTTCTTGGCCACCTGCTTGATGTCCTCCATGACGACCTTGGCCTGCTCGGACGCATCCCGCATGTTCTGAATCATGACCCGGACGTTGCTCTTGACGTTGGGATCGCCCAGCACCTCGTTGAAGTGCTTCAGCGCCGAGTCCATTCGCTGAACGGCCGTGTGGAGGTTCGCCGACACCCGTTCGCTGCCGAGCTTCGGGTTGTCGACCAGGCTCACGTCCCTCGGCTGGATCAGGTGGTGCAGATCGGTAGCGACGGGCGTGAGCGCTTCGGCCAGATTCCCGATCTGGCTGCTGGCCTTCTGGAGCGTGTCCACCACGTCGCGGGGAAACATCGAGTCGAAGGCACTGATCGTGTCGCCGGACAGGGGCACCGAACCGTCCTGGGGCAAGAAGGCCTGGGCCGGATCCGGCGGGACAACGATCTTGACCAACGGCCTGGCAAACCCGACGGCGGACTGTTCTACGACCACGCGCGCCGAGCGGGGAATCCGCCACTTCTCCTGGATGGCCAGCTCGAGCTGAACGCCTTCTTCGGGGTGCTCCTCGTTACGGAACCCGATCTCACCGACGTGACCGATGCGGACGCCCTTCATGTAGACCGGATCGCCCTCGATGAGGTTGGCGACGTTGCTGAAGTAGGCGTGGACCGGGTACGTCCTCCCGCCGATCAGCCAGGTGGGGGCCTCGCCGAACATGATCACCAGCCACACCAGCCCTCCCAGCCCGATCACCAAGAATAGACCGACCAACGCGTTTCGGCGGAACTCGCTCATGATTCCCTCAGCTTCCCTTCAGCGGGGCAAGGTCTTCCTCGCTCGCGTGGCCCGTGATGAACCGCTGCACCCGCGGGTCCGGGCTGTTCCGGATCTCGTCGGGTGAGGCGTCGGCGATGAAATGCCCGTCGTGCAACATCACGATCCTGTCGGCGACCTTGTAGGCACTGGCCATGTCGTGGGTCACGACGATGCTGGTCACCCCCAGCTCGCTCTGGAGTCTGCGGATCAGCTCGTTGATGACGTCGGCCCGCACGGGGTCCAGCCCCGTGGTCGGCTCGTCGTACAGGATCACCTCGGGGTCGAGGGCGATGGCCCGCGCCAAGGCTACCCGCTTCTTCTGCCCGCCCGACAGCTCGGCCGGCCGCTCGTCCTGAAACCCGTCCAGGCCGACCAGCGACAGCTTCCGAGCGACGCGTTCGTCGATCTCGGCCCGTTTCAGCTTCGTGTGTTCGCGCAGCGGAAACCCCACGTTCTCGCCGGCCGTCATCGAATCGAACAACGCGCTCATCTGGAACAGGAACCCGAATCGCTTGCGAAGCTCGACCAACTGGAACGGGCCCAGATCCGGCACGCGGACGCGCTGTCCTTCAAACGCACCCTCGCTGCAGAACCACACGTCGCCGCGATCGGGCTTCATCAGCCCGATAATGTGCTTCAGCGTGACGCTCTTACCCACGCCCGACTCGCCGATGACGACCGTGGTCTGCCCGCGCTGCAGCTTCAGCCCCACCCCGCGCAAGACCTGCAGGCTGCCCAACTGCTTGTGGACGTCGCACAGCTCGATGATGGGATGGCCGTCTTGCATCTGCTCTCTTTGCCGTTCCGGCGATCGTACGCACCGGGCCTCACAGCAGCGGCTTGACGCCCCAAATGACCTCGTACGCGCTCCTGAACACCAGGATGAGCATGAAGTCGATCATCAGGATGGCGATGAAGCTCGCCACGAAAGACTGAGTACACGCCCGGCCCACGCCCTCAGCACCGTGTCCGCAAGTGAACCCTTTGTAACAACTGATCAGGCCGATGGCCGCTCCGAAGAACAGGCTCTTAGCCAGGCCCGTGAACAGGTCCCAATTCTCCAACGCCATCTCCGTGTACCACCAGTACGGGTCCGACTTCAGGCCGAAGATCTTCACCGAGATGAACCACCCGCCCAGGGCGCCCATCACGTCGCAATAGAGGGTCAGGAAGGGCATCAGCAGGAGGCAGGCCAGGAACCGCGGCGCGACCAGATACCGGATCGGGTCGGCCCCCATGCTGCGGAGGGCGTCGATCTGCTCGCTGACGTTCATCGAACCCAGCTCGGCCGTCAGGGCGCCGCCCACCCGGCCTGCGAGCATCGTCCCGGCCAGCACCGGTCCCAACTCTCGGACCACCGCGAGGTTGACCAGCACGCCGATCTGGTCGCCCAGCCCCACCGCCTGCAGCTGAACGATCGCCTCGGCCGCCAGCACGAACCCCACGAACATCCCTGTGACCAGGACCACCGGCACGCTTCGGGTGCCGACCTCGTAGCACTGCGGTGCCAACAGGGCATAGTTCCGGGGGTTGGTCGAGCCCATCACCAGCCAGGCCAGGGCCCGCCACGTAAAGACGCCAAAATCCCCGAACGCGGCGAACCGCTCCACGACGAACGCCCCGAATCTGGCCAGCAACCTCAACATGCGGATGTCCGTCACCCCCTGTCCGGGGCGGCCATACGTGCGGTGGACGACGCGGCTTCGACTCGTTTCTTGTTACCCGAACCCCCGGAATGTGTCAATCGAGATCGCGAGGCGACAGCGTGAACTCCCGACCGGTTCGGGCCGACACGTACCCCCCGTAGCACAGCTCGACGACGTCGCGTCCGAGGAGGCCGTCGCTGATCGGCGGGCGTCCGTCGACGACGCCCTCGCAGAAGTCCTGGAACTCGGCGGGGAATCCGTTCATCCAGTCCTCGTCGGGACTGGCCGACTGCCACCCGGCGTGCGTCTCGACCTTCTCGCGGATGTACTCGTCGCCGAAGTGGGCGCCGTCGGGCGTGTAGGCCATCACGCACGAGGTCGGCACCATCGAGGCGTGGATGGTCGCCTTGCTCGCGTAGACGGTCAGCGAGTTGCTGATGCCGCCCAGGATCGTGTCGGCCGCGGTGATCTGGGCCACGCCACCGTCCTGGAACGTCACGAACATGCTGCCCCAATCCTCGCAGTTCTCCCAGCCGGTCTTGACGTACTTGGGCGTCTCTTTCACGAACGACGGGATGTGCGTCAACTGGGCGATCTGCGCGCGGACGGCCACGGGTCGGATCGGCCGGCCATCCCGGCGGATGCCCTCCTGGGCCTTGAGATACAACGCTGCTGCCGCCGGATGACAACCCTTGTTGAACATCGCCCCGCCCCCGCAGTACTGCCACTGCTTGGAGTAATCGGAGTGTGTCCCGCTGTGAGACTCCTCGCCGACCATGCGGAGGATCGTCGTGTCCGACTGACTGAGCAACCGGTTGGCCTTCTGTATGGCGGGGGCGTAGATCCAGTTCTCGGCATACATCAGGGATTTGCCCGACCGCTCGGCCGCCTGGAGCATCCGGCCGGCGCTGGCGACGGCCTTTGCGTAGATCTCCTCGGGATCCTGGTGGTAGATCCCGCACTTCGGGTCGTCGCCGCCCTCGCCGCAGTAGGCGGTCAGCGGCTTCTCGACCACGACGTGCTTGCCCGCGTCGAGGGCCTGCACCGCCATCGGCTCGTGCAGCCGATTCGGCACGCACAGATCGATGATGTCCACCTCCGGGTCGGCCGCGGCATCAGCCAGGTCCGCGTAGGCGGTTTCCAGCCCGTGCTTGGCCACGAACGCCTCGGCGTCTGCGCGGACCCGCGACGCCACGCCCTTGACCCTCACGTTGATGCCGTAGACCCGGCGGTAGTTCTCGACGTGAAAGCTCGCCGCAAACCGACACCCGATGATGGCCACCGTCACCGTGCGACCGGTGGTCCGGTCCGATTGCCCTGTGCTCATGAACCCTATCTCCCCGGGTACGCGCCTGGCCCCAACGGTCTACAGGCACAATCAACCGTACCAGGACCGGACCGCGACCGCAACGACATTCACCCCCACCATTGCGGAGCGACCGTCATCGCTCGGCGCCCCTGCGCTGGGCGCCGGTCAGCAAGTCGTCCAACCGGCTGCGGAGTTCGTCGAACAGGTCGTTGATGGGCTGGCGGAGCTCGTTGAACTGAGCCTGGAGCCTGGGTCGCGCCGCGGGATCGGCCGCCGAGACGGCGCGGGCCACCCGCTCGAGTTCGGCGGCATGCTTGGCCTCGTAGGCCTTCCCCTGGCTCCTGAGCTCCTTGAGAATGGCCATCGCCGCGTTGGCCTGGCCCGCGTCCAGACTGTGACGCTTGATGAACTGCTTGACGTACGACTCCCAGGTGTCCAGTGGCCGGGTCGGCTGCTTCGTGTCGATCGTGCCCTCCGACCTGGGCAAGGCGCTGTCGCCGTGCCGCAACGGGCCCGGCGCCTCGGGGCGACGGGTTCGGAACCGGTTCGCCCGCCTACCCGACTTGGCCCCGCCTGACGTGCCCGCGACGTCGGGGGCAGCCGGATCCGCCGAGGGTTCGACCACCGGTATCCTCGCCTCCATGGGCGGCTTCGGCCAGGGGGTCCACCACTGCTTGGGATTGAACTGTCCGCGGGCGAGCTTGCCCAACTCGACCTCTGCAAACTTCTTGCCGAATCGGAACGAGGTGTGGTCGCGGTCCCATGTCTTGAGCTGCTCGCGTCGCAGGACCTTGCGCATTTCCTCGTGGGTGCCTTCGATCTCCGCCGTGGCCGCCTCGACCACCGGCTGGAACGCCGTCGCCCAGCGCGCAACCTGCTCGCTGCCGGGCGGATCGCCGACGATGAGTACCTCGAGATACTCGCCAATCAGCTTCTGCAGCACGGGACGGTGCTTCTCCAGAAACGCCGGCCATCGGGTCATGACCTGACGTTCCAGGACGGCCGCCTGCTTGGCGTCCAGCCTGTGCCGCTTGGTCAGGTCTCGGATCATCCGACGCAGACCCGCCTCGATCAGCCGTTTCGGCGGCCACGGGCCCCTTGGGGCAGACGAACGCCCGGGGAAGGTCGGCGGGAACTCGGCGGCGCACACCGGCGGCCCCAACAGACCCAACGTGACAAATACGACGGCAAGGTCCCTCAAGCTTGGCATCGAATCAATCCTCGTCCGACAGGACACGAGCCCGGACGGTCAATCCCGCGCCACCGTGGATTATACCGGAGAACGGAGGGAATGTAGTCTCGCGCCAAATCCGCCCGACCGTCTATTCCCGAAGAACGAACACGTCGTAGCCGTGGTCGGATCCTACGCGCTCGAGCTCGTCCGCGTGGTCGCGAACCCATTGCCGGCGGTCGCTATCCCGTGGCCTGCCGCCGCTCGAGACGACCAGATGCGTGATCGTGCCCCGACGCATCGCCCCGAGCAGGTCGAAGGGCACGTCCGGTTGCGTGATCCAGGTTCTTCGACCCGAGACAAGCGCAAAGGCGTTGGGGTTGTGGACGCAGACGGTGGCGTCGGGCGGAATGAATTCGGGTGCGTTGCGGGCGACGTCAACGAAGTCGGCCCACCGCTCGTCGGCGTAAGGAGACGTCTCCTGCTGGTGGATGGCCGCGGCCAGGTCAAGCCCCGCCGCCCCCAACCACGCCCAAACCAGCACTGGCCCCATCCAACCCGACCTTGACCACCACCGGCTGGAGCGCACGGCCGTCGCCACTAGGAACACGATCAACGGTGCGAGCGGCACGAAGTAGCGGGCCGTGCCCCCCGTGCTGAGCGTCGTCAACACCGCCAGCATGCCGACGACGTAGACGTGCGCGGGCCAGATCCGTCGCCAGACCGACGCGAACAAGGCAAAGACCGCCAGGGCCGTCAGGCCCAGGGCAATGAACCTACCCACCGACAGATCCCGAAGATGCAGCAGCCTCACCAGCGGAATGACCTGATCGGGAACGCGGTAGATCAACCCCCAGGCGACGTTCTCGTAGACCTGCCGGGCCAACCGGCCTGGCGTGACCAGGCGGGAATTCGGGTCGTTCGCCGTCTCCTGGAGCAACATGCGGAACTGGTTGATGCCGTCGAGCGACACAGCCTCGACGCGGCTGTTGCGGATGGCCCAGGCGGCCGTCGGCGTGATCGCGATCGCCACGAAGACGGCGTAGCGGCGAAGCATCACCCGGCGATCAGGCCGGCCCATTCGAAACGCGCCCACCAGCGGGGCGGGGACCAGCAGCAGGATGAGTCCCTTGATCAGCGCCCCGTAGCCCGTGACGAGGCCGGCCAGGCACCACCATCGCCAGCGTTCGGGCTGCCTATGGGCCCGCCCGATCAGCCACAGAACGGCGGCCGAAGCTGCAAACGTCGGCACCTCGGCCATCGCCTGATGGCTAAACCAGAAGTAATGGGCCGAGCATGCCGTCACCGCCGTGACCCATCCGGCCAATCGGGCATCGGCCAAGTCGCGGACCAGCAGATACAAGAACACCAGCCCCACCACGCCCACGCCGCACATCACCAGCTTGATTCCCAACAGGCTGGGGCCAAACGCGGCGATCACCGGCGCGAGCAGCAACGGCAGTCCCGGCGGCCAGGTCTTGTGCGGGATGTACTGGTCGGGATGCAGGCAGCGCGTGTAACCGCGGCCCGTGGCGATCGAGTTTGCCAGCCCGATGTAGGCCTCACTGTCGTCGCAGTTGAAACGCGTCAGGTCGGGCCGGGCGTTCGGAAACGCGGCATACACACAAGCAACGAGACCCAGCCCGATCACCGTGTAGGCTCGGCGGCTCGTTCCGGGGTGACTGACATGATCGGGGCCATGGTCCATTCGATAATCCGCTGCCTACGACACACGGCGCCTGACGGAACTCCGCGGGGGCAACGACATGATAACGCAGCCGATGTTTGACACCACCCCGAGTCAAGCAGATACAATGTGGCCCATGTCCGAGCCATCGCCCATGACGCGTCAGGCCGTTCGCGAGGTGGACCGCGCGGCCATCGAGGATTTCGGCATTCCCGGGCTGGTGCTGATGGAGAACGCCGGTCGCGGCGCCGCCCAGGTCGTTCTAAGACTCCTGGATGACGCTGCGTCGCCACGCGTCGCCATCGTCTGTGGGTCAGGCAACAACGGCGGCGATGGATTCGTGATCGCGCGCCACCTGCACAACGCGCACGTAGCCGTCGTCATTTACCTAGCGGTCGACGCGTCGCGGCTCGCCGGCGACGCGCAGGTCAACTACGAGATCGCGCGTCGGATGGGCCTGCCGATTCAGCCGCTCGTGACTGAGGAGGATCTCTCCCGGGCGGTCGATCGAATGCAGCATTGCCAGGTCATCGTCGACGGGCTGCTGGGTACCGGATTCACCGGCCAGGTCCGTCCGCCGTTCGACGCCGTCATCCGGCAGATCAACGGGCTGGCCGGCCCGAAGGTGGTGGCCGTCGACGTGCCGTCGGGGCTGAACTGCGACACCGGCAAGCCCAGCAACGCGACCATCCGTGCGGATGTGACCGTGACGTTCGTCGCGCCGAAGGCGGGGTTCGCACGACCGGGGGCGGCCGATTACGTAGGCCGGGCCGTCGTGGTCGACATCGGCGCGCCACGCGAACTGATCCCGGGCCGATAACAACGGGGCCATCAATACGGAGACAGAGGCATGAGCACGTCCGCGGATACGGAGCCGTTGGCCATTGACGGCGGTCGGCCGGTTCGCAGTGAGCCGCTCCCGCTCGGCCCACACGGTATCGCCGACGTGGGCGACGAGGAGATCGCCGCGGTGACCAAGGTGCTGCGGCGTCGCAAGATCTTCCGCTATCTGGAGCGGACCGAGGCGGAGGGCACGAGCGAGGCGACGCAGCTCGAGCAGGCGTTCTGCGAGTTCACCGGATGCCAGTACGCGATCGGCACGACCGGCGGGACGACGGCGCTCATCGCCGGGCTGGTGGGTATCGGCGTGAACGTCGGCGACGAGGTCATCATTCCAGCCTACACGTACATCGCCACGCCCGCCGCTTGCCTGATCGTCGGGGCGATTCCCGTCATCGCCGAGATCGACGACTCGCTGACCCTCGACCCGGACGACGTTCGCCGAAAGATCACCCCGCACACCAAGGCCATCATTCCCGTCGACATGATCGGGCTGCCCTGCAAGATGGACGAGATCATGGCCATCGCCCGAGAGCACGACCTGCTGGTGCTTGAGGACGTAGCCCAGGCGTGCGGCGGCAGGTACAAGGGCCGGGCGCTGGGCAGCATCGGCCAGGCGGGATGTTTCAGCCTGCAGCACTATAAGGTCATCACCGCCGGTGAGGGCGGCATGGTCGTGACGAACGACGAAGAGACCTACCACCGAGCAGCCTGCCGGCATGACTCGGCCATGTGTTTCTGGGATCCAAAGATGGCCTTCGAGCCATTCGCCGGCGAGAACTTCCGAATGTGCGATCTCCGCGGCGCGCTCGGTCTGGTGCAGTTCGGACGGATGGCCGGCATGCTGACCCAGATGCGCAGGGCCAAACGCCGCATCCTCGATCAGATCCGCGATCTGCCGATCGTCCGGCCCTGCCGCATCAACGACGAAGACGGCGACTGCGGCACGACGCTGGTCTTGACCACCGATTCGGTCGAGACCTCCAAACGATTCAGCGAAGCCCTGTCGGCCGAGGGGATCGGCAACGGTACGAAGCACAACGCGGGGTTCCCCGATCGTCACATCTACTGCTACTGGGACTACGTGATGGACAAACACTCGCACGACCCCAGTGGCTGGCCGTGGACGAGCCCGTTGTACACGGGGAACGTCGCGTATTCTCGGGACATGTGCCCGCGGACGCTCGACATCCTGGGTCGGGCCATCTCGATCGGCATCACGCAGCGTTTCACCGAGACGGACGCCGACGACGTGGCCCGGGCTATCCGGAAAGTCGCCCTCGGCCTGAACGCCAAGACCGCCTAGCGCCGCACCCCCGAGCCGCGACATTCATGTCACGCGGATTCTGTTTGAGGATCGATTCCTCCAAGCGGGGTAAATCCCGCGGGTGGGTCCATGACAGAATCGGCCCGAGCGGATGATGCATTGACGCGGGGACATCGCACGATCTTCGTATATGGATCCATCAGAGACGCGACCCGCATGAGAGACGCGACCGTGAGGGAGCGTTCCGTCAGACCGATTCTGCCTCGATCGATCTGACCCGCAAGGCGAACGACGCAAGCTGCGGTGGATCAGCTGTCGCGTCCGGTGCATGCAATCCGGGCACGCCAGCGTGACCGCTGGCGTGAACGCTCCCTTACGGTCGCGTCTCTTATGGGGCCGCCGGATGTGTCACGCCCCCCCGCGGCTCGGGCGGATGGCGGGCGCGCTTGATTTCGCCTCCCCATCCGGACAGCATAGGAGGATTGTGGGCAATTCGTTCTCATTGACAGAGAGGAGTGATTCACCATGGAGCGTGTTCAGCTGGGCCGCACCGACATCCAGGTCAGCACGATCTGTTTCGGCTGTTGGCAGATGGGCGGGACGTATTGGGGCAAGCTGCCCGAAGAGGATCTGAAGGCGGCGGTCCGCCGAGGATTCGAGTTGGGCGTGAACTTCTACGACACGGCGGATGCGTATGGCAACGGTCATGGCGAGGAGGTCCTGGCGGCCGGGCTCGACGGGCTGCCTCGCGACCAGTACGTGCTGGCCACGAAGCTCTGCCACCACTGGCTGGACGAGCCCGGGGACCCGCGGTTCGAGGACCTGACGTACGATTACGTCATCTGGGAGTGCGAACAATCGCTCCGCCGGCTGCGTACGGACTATATCGACGTGTACCTGGCGCATGCGTGGGAGCCGATGACCCATCCGAATGAGACGTTCATGGCCTTCGAGAAGCTCAAGAAGGACGGCAAGATCCGCTGCGCCGGCGTCAGCAACTGGACGGCCGAGCAGATCCGGACGGGGCTGAGGTACGGGCGGATCGACGTCTGCCAGCCCCCGTACAACTTCTTCCAACGCGACGTCGAGAAGGACGTCCTGCCGCTGTGCCTGGCCGAGGAGATCGGCGTGATGACGTGGGGGTCGCTGCGGTTCGGTCTGCTGACGGGCAAGTACACGGGCGCCGAGACGTTCGACGATCTGCGCAAGGACACACCGGATTTCCAGGGGGAGGCCTTCCAGAAGAACGTCGAAAAGGTCAACACCCTCAAGCCGATCGCCGAATCATTTGGCAAGACGGTCGTGCAGCTGGTGCTGCGGGCGATGATCCAGCATCCGGCCATTACCTGTCCGATCGTCGGCATCAAGCGACCCGAACAGATCGAGGACGCCGTCGGAGCCATGGGGTGGAGCCTGAGCCATCGCGATCTGTACCGCGTTCGCGATGCACTGGCGTAGCTGAAGGGGAAATGGTCGGCGCCGACGAGCGGGCCTTATCGGGCTTTGGACATGACTGAGGCAACAGCGACATCGGGATCGAGCGGTGGTCGGCGGCGGTCTTGGGGATGGGTCATCGGCCTGATCGCCATCGCCGTCGTCGCCCTCGAGATTGCGCAGGTGCTCCGGAGCGGCGAGCCAACTCCGACCGACCGGATCGAGCTGGCGCCCGGCGCCCTGTCCGGCTGGAACGTGTTGCTGGTCAGCATGGATACGGTCCGCCGCGACCGACTGCATTGCTACGGTCGGCAAGAGATCGAGACGCCCATCGCCGACGCACTGGCCCGGAGGGGCATCCGGTTCGACCAGGCCGTCACGCCCGTGCCGATGACGCTACCCGGTCATGCCACGATGCTGACGGGACTGACCCCCCCCAACCACGGCGCGCGCGTCAACGGGATGTTCTATCTGGACGAGAAGGTGGCCACGCTGGGCGGGACGCTCCGCACGCACGGCTATCGCGCCGGCGGCTTCATCGCGGCGTTCGTGCTCGACAGGCAATTCGGGTTGGGTCGCGGGTTCGATCTATACGATGACGACTTGTCCGGAGGGCGCAGGACCTTCGGGTTCAGCTATCGGGAGCGTCCGGCCGAGAAGGTCAACGAATCGGCAATCGCATGGTTGAAGAAGGACCTCAGCAAGCCCTTCTTCATGTTCGTCCACTACTTCGATCCTCACTGGCCCTACGACGCACCCGAGCCATTCCAGAGCAAGTACAAGGACAACGACCACGGCGGCTACGACGCCGAGATCGCCTACACCGACCAGCAGCTCGGCAAGCTGTTGGGCGTCCTGGACGAGTTGGGCGTTCGCGACCGGACGCTGGTCATCCTGACGAGCGACCACGGGGAGGGATTGGAGGAGCACAACGAAAGCACGCATTCGATGCTGGTCTACGACACGACGCTTCGCGTGCCGTTGATCTTCAGCGGACCAGCTCCCGTGCCCCACCACCGACTGGTGACGCGGCAGGTGGGTCTGATCGACCTGATGCCCACGATCCTGGATCTGCTGGGGTTGGAGATCCCATCGGGCCTGGATGGCCTGAGCCTGTTGCGCCCGCCCGACCCGGGGCCCAGGCGGCTCTACATCGAGACGCTGGGCAGCAAGTTTCTACATGGCTGGGCGCCGCTGGTGGGCGTGCGGCGGGACGACTACAAGTTCGTCCTGGCGCCCCAGTGTGAGCTGTTCGACCTCCGGGCCGATCCGAAGGAGCTCAACAACCTCTTCGAGGCCGATCGGGTGACCGCGTCGATGCTGCACGAAGAGCTCAAGGCGATGATCGGCGGTGACCCGGAACTCGTCACCGAGGCAACCGCCAACCTGCCCATGGACGAGGCCACTCGACAGAAGCTGGCGGACCTGGGCTACGTGGTCACCACGACCGCTCCGACGACGAGCGCCACCACCCAGCGGAAGCCATTGCCCGATCCCAAGGAGATGATCCAGGCCCAGCGATGGGTGCTGCAGGCGCAGACGCTGATCCAGCAGGGCCAGGATCGCGAGGCCCTACACCTGCTCGAGCCGTACCTGGAGAAACACCCTGACGATGCGCTGGCGCTGCACGCCGTTGGAGAGGCCTATCAGCACCTCGCTATGCTGGAGCAGTCGGTGGCGGCCTTCCGTCGGGCCACCCGGATGCCCTTCGAACGGGGCTCCGCCTTCGCCCGGATGGGCGCGGGACTGATGCTCTTGGGCAAGCTGGACGAGGCGGAGGACGCTTGTCGGCAGGCATTGGCCGTCGACGCGTATTGTCCGAACGCGCTTCTGACGTTGGGCTGGGTCCGGGCCAAGCAGGACCGAGACGACGAGGCAATGGCCTACTTCCAGAAGGTCGTCAAGGAAGGAAGAGGCAGCTCCGACGCACCGGCCTACCTGTCCATCGGCAAGTTCTATTTCGAGCGCGGCAAGACGGCAGAAGCCCGCGAGGCCTTTGAGAAAGGCCTGGCCATCGATCCGAACCACCGTGGAATCATCGCAGCGTTGGCGAAACTGGCCGACACGGAGAAGGACAAGGATGCCGTGATGACCCGGCTCCGCAAGGCGATCCAGGCCAACCCCAATCCGGCCCTCCTGCTGGAGCTCGGGCAGCTCGAGGCGGAGAAGGGACAATTCAATCAGGCCGCCAGGACCCTCCGCGAAGCGCTGAGTATGCAGAGCGACAACCCCAAGATCCACCTCGAACTCGCGCGAGTGCTCCAGAAGCTGAACCGAAGGGACGAGGCCCTGACGAACTTGCGGGAGGCGGTCCGCCACAACCCGCAGAGCGCGACGGCCCAGACCGAGCTGGGCCTGGCGCTTGCCAGGCGAAAGCGGTTCGAAGAGGCGCGGCGTCACCTTGGCCGGGCGGCGGCCTTGACGCCGCGATCGGCAATCCGGCGCTACAACTACGGTCTGGTCCTGGCCAAGCTGAGCCAGTGGTCCGAGGCGGCGTTACAGTTTCGCGACGCCGTCAAGCTGCAGCCTGACTATGCGCCCGCTCACTACAACCTCGCACAGGTGCTTCAGATACAGGGCCATGCCGAGGACGCCGCCAAACACCTGCGGCGCGCGATCGAACTGGATCCGAACATGGCTCAGGCGGGCAAGTAGAGCGCACGTCCCCGTGGCGCCAGTACCGTCAAGACATCAGCCTGGGCCGTGAACCAGGAATGAACCCCAGATGACGGAAACGCGCGAACACTCCGGCGAAGAAGAACGACCGATTCGACGAGCCCGGATCGGTCTGATCGCGGTCGCCCTGGCGATCGGCGTCGTCGTCGCCGCGGTCGTCTTGCGTTGGAGCGGCGCACGCGGCTCAGCCGTCCCCATCCCCGTCCGCCCTGGCGCCCTGGCCGGCTGGAACGTCCTGCTCGTTAGCCTGGACACGCTCCGGGCCGACCACGTGGGATGCTACGGATACGCCTCTGCCGCGACCCCGACGCTGGACGCCCTTGCAGCCGGAGGCGTCCGATGCGATCAGGCCATCGCACCCGTGCCGCTGACCTTGCCCTCACACGCCACCCTCCTGACCGGATTGAACCCGCATCACCACGGCGCACGAACGAACGGGATGTTCCGGCTGGACGATGATGTGACCACATTGGCCGAGCTCCTGAAGACGCGCGGATACCACACCGGTGCGGTCATCTCAGCCTACGTGCTCGACCGGCGGTACGGCCTGGCGCAGGGATTCGATGACTATGCGGATGACCTGACGGAGGGCAACCGATCGTCGACGTTCGGCTATCGCGAGCGAATCGCGGCCAAGGCCAATGAATCGGCTATACGATGGCTGCGGAAACACCACGGCGAGCCCTTCCTGATGTGGCTGCACTACTTCGACCCACACGCGCCCTATACGCCACCCGAGCCCTATCAAGCCCGGTTTCCCAATCAGCCCTATGACGGCGAGATCGCCTACGTCGACGAGCAACTGGGCCACGTGCTGGCGGTACTCGACGAGCTAGAGGTCCGCGACCGGACGCTCGTCGTCGCGGTCAGCGACCACGGCGAGTCGCTGGGCGAGCACGGCGAGTGGACGCACGGCATCATGATCTACGACGCCACGATGCGCGTGCCGGTCATCTGGAACGCCCCAGGAGCCCTGCCCGCAGGCCTCGTGGTCGCGGGACAGATTGGCCTGATCGACGTCATGCCCACCATCCTCGACCTGCTGGGCGAGGAGATCCCGCCCGGCCTCGATGGTGTCAGCTTGCTCCGTGCGGACACGATCGCGTCCGCGGCGCCCGGGACGCGTGAACTGTATATCGAGAACATCTCGACGAAACTGCAATACGGCTGGGCGCCGTTGATGGGGATTCGCAGGAACGATCTCAAGTTCATCTTCGCGCCTAAGCCGGAGCTGTATGACCTCCAGGCCGATCCGAACGAGCTGAGCAACCTGTTTGCGGACCGCCACGAGCAGGCCGGCCAGCTCTACGAGCGATTGCGCGGCATGATCGGGGGCGATCCGGAGACGTCCGCCACCGTAGCCGGCAACCTCCCTATGGATGCGGCCTCGCGGGAGAAGCTGCGGAGTCTGGGCTACGTCTTCAAAGACGAGGACACCTCGACAACGCAGCGCGTCGCGCACGACCCGAAGGACATGATGGCGGACTGGCTGACCCTACAGCGGGCCGAAAAGCTGGCGGATGCAGGAAGACACGCCGAATGCGTCGCGGTGCTCGAGCCCCTCGTCCGCGCCAAACCCCAGAACGCCCGATGCTGGGAGGTCATCGGCGGGAGCTACCAGGCCCTGGGAAAGGGCCAACAGGCGTTGGCCGCTTACCGTCGGGAAGTGCAGCTGACCCGCCGGAAGGTCGAGGCCGTCGCCCGTCTGGCCAGCGCCCTGCTGGGCGCGGGCAAGATTGACGAGGCCAACGCGGAGCTCACCCGAGCCGTGGCTGACGATCCTGGGTCGCCCCAGGCGCTGTTCGGCCTGGCGTCGGTTCGCATGCGTCAGGGCCATCTGGACGAGGCGGTGGCGCTCTACGAACGAAGCATTCAGGTCGGACGGGGTAGCTTCGCCGGGACCGCCAATTTCAACATCGGTTCGATCCACTACGCGGCGGGACGTCTCGACCAGGCCCGACAGGCCTTTGAGCGATCATTGGCCGCAGATCCGGGGTACGCCCGACCCGCACGGGCCCTGGCCGAGCTGTTGCGAAGGAACGGTCAGACCCAGCAGGCCATCGCGTTGCTCCGGCGGACCCTCGCTCGACGCGTCGACGCCGAGGCACTGGTCGCGTTGGGGGATCTGCTCGCCAAGACCAAGCAAATCGAGGCGGCCATTGATGCCATGAACCGGGCCCTCGAACTCCAGCCGAACCTGTTCAACGCACATCATCAGCTGGGAATCGTCCTGCAGCAAATCGGCAGACGCGAGGAAGCCGCCCGCAGTCTGGAGCAGGCCGTCCGCATCAATCCGTCCGATCCAAAGGCCCGCCTCAATCTGGGGATCGCACTGGCGGGTCTGGAACGGTTCGCCCAAGCAGAGACGCACCTCCGAAAGGCCGTCAAGCTCGTGCCGAAGTCGGCGGCTACCCACTACAACCTGGGCGTCCTACTGGCCAGGCAGGACAAACTCCCAGAGGCGGCAGAGTGCTTCCGCCGCACCGTCGGGGTCGATCCCCGCCACGCCGGCGCCCACAACGCCCTGGGGCAGGTCCTCGGGGAGCTGAGGCGCCCTGCAGAAGCGGTTCGGCACTTCCGGCGGGCCCTGGAGATCAACCCGAAGCTGACCTCAGCCCGCCAGAACCTCGAACGCTGCACGACCCAGTTGACGACCACGCAGTCCCGCCCCGCCCCCTCCAAGCCCGTTCGCCGAGGTACATCCCCAACCGGAGTCCGATAAGGGGACGAATCCGAACAGGTTCTGCAGTCTGCGTTGACTCCCATCAATCACCTGCCTAGGATCGGTTGAGTTAGCACGGGGGGTGGGATCATGCCCTTGGCGATCTCGCCGTATCCTCCAAGGTATTGAGCCGCCAGATTGATGCAGGGGTTCCAGCGTGTCTTCGCCCGCAAGCGATTCTCGCTGCCGGGGCACCCGTTGACAGCTGATCCTGGCTACTGGCTTGGCTCGAGACGTCGCGAGAGAAACGAGGAGATAGAGATGAGGGGGTTCAAGTATGTGTCGTTCGCTGTAGGGCTTGCGGTTCTTGCCGCCGCGTCGGCCCAGGCCTCGGTGGTCGAGCTGACCATCGACGGAATCTACGGCTCCGCCGAGAGCACCGGTGCGACGGCCGACGTCACGCTCACCTTCAGCGAGGACGGGAGCGACGACCTGATGACGGTCGAGATGGAAAACACCACGCCCAACGCGATCGGGTCTTCGCTGACGGCCGTCGGATTCGAGTTGCCCGACTCCCTGTCACTGACGCCCACGTTCGCCACCGGCGGAACCAGCACCTACTTCGACAAGCTCACCTACGATGACGGGGTCTCCCCGGGGTCGCTCGACGCGACGGGCGGATATGACCTGATGATCACGAGCGACGGCAACTTCGAAGGCGGCAACCCCAACGGCGCCCCAACAGAAGGTCAATCTCAGACGGTCATCCTGAACCTCGGTGACACCGGCCTGGCGCCGACCGATCTGGCCACGATCTTCGAGGACTACTACGAGGGCTTGACGACCAACTACGTGATCGCTCGATTCCAGGCCGTCGGTCCTGGGAGCGACCGCTCCGACAAGGTTGTCGGCCACGTCCCCGAACCGGCGTCCTTGGCCCTGCTCACTCTCGGCGGCCTCGGACTGCTCCGCCGCAGAGGAATCCCCGCGAACCGGTAGACAGGCTTTTCGGACCCAACGCACGACCCACCACATCTTCCCTGTGGTGGGTCGCTTTGTCTCTGCGCGGGCGGGATTTCGCCGCTTGACGCTCAAGGAGGCCCCCGGGCCAAACGGCATCAGCGGTTCTTGTCCAAGGACTCGTACTTCCTGAACAGCTCAGGCCGCTTCGCCTTAAGCTCGTTGGCGTCCTTGAACTCCAGCGAGAGCTCCGCATCGCCCTCGCGAACGTGCACGGTCATCTTTCCGTCTTGGGAGACCTCGAACCGCGTCGTAGGCGACGGGGCATCTGGCGCGAGCCGATCAGACAGGCGTAGCTCCTTGAGACGCTCGCGAAGTCGCTTCTCGATCTCGGCGAGTCGCTTCTCCACTCCCTGGACCTCCCGGTCCAGGTCCTGACCCCACTGCTTGCGCTTCTCTTCCAGCAGCTTGTCGAGCTCCTCTCGGTCCAGCAGCCGGTCGACTTCCGGCATCTTGTCAAACAGGTCCCTCAGCCACCGCTTCCGCTCTTGCAGCTGAGGCGGCTTGAGCAGATCGGACTGCCCACGACGCTGGGCACCGGTGGCGTCCTCGTAGATCCGATGGGCCTCAGGGTCGCCCTTCTTCAGCTCGGCGGGCGTCGGGTAGGTCTGTTCGCGGACCTTCTCGCTCTGGCCTTCGCGCCGGATGCGGCGGACCGTGATCGGCCCGCCGATGTTCCCCTCGACCTCAATGACCTCTTGGTCGTTCTTGACACGGGCCTGGAACTTGCTGATGGCGTCCCGTTCCTTCTCCAGCCAGTACCGCCCATGCTTGCGGTGGGGCTTCGGGATGATCCGCTTGAAGGGCTTGGGCAGGTCGTCAAGCTCCCACAGGTCCTCGACCGTCCACCCGTCGGGCCCTCGGCGGAACAGTCGGCCGGTGATGCCGACGCGATCGTCGAGGAGGGCGTCCGGAAGCCGTTCGTACTTGAATACCTCCGCACCGGCCTTCGGGCGTGCCGCGAGCGTCACCTCGACCGTCTTGGCTCGGCCCTTGTGGAGAACCTCCATGGACACCTTGTCGCTCGCTCGGTGTTTGCTGACCCGCTCGACCAGGTCGTCGGGCGACGTCACGGGGTCGGGGCCGAACTTGACGACGACGTCGTAGCGTTCCAGTCCGGCCTTGTCGGCCGGGCTGCCCTTGGCCACGTTGATGACCATTGCCCCGCGGTCGTCCAGGCCGAACTGCGCGTCCAGCGACTCGGGCACCGGCGCGATTCGGCATCCCAACCAGGCGCCTTGCTCGGGCGCCGTCGCCGTCGAAGCCATGACCGGCCCACACATCGTTGCCAACAGGAGCATACATGCGCTCTTCATCGCGACATCCTTTCATTCAGACGTACGCCTACGCGGCATGTCCACCCACCTCTTGAAGATTCCCCCCGGGTCGTCCCGCCCAGGACCGGCATCGACTAGAGATCTCCGGCCACCGGCATGCGTATGGTCCGCGTTCGATCCACCTCCACGATGAACAGCAGGTCCTTCGACTCGTCGAGCACGCCGATGTAGTCCCGATTCACCCACCGTTCGCCGTGGTGGGGCAAGTCCGTCGACGTGTAGACGAGGGTGTCGGCAGGGACGCCCGAACGATGCGCCTCGGCCACCGCCCCGGGCTGCAGAGGGGCGTCGGCCGGGCCCACCGGCTCGACGGCGCGCGGCAGCGACAAGACGATGACGATCGCGGCCGCAGCGGCCAACCCCGCGGCGAGCGTTCCCCAGACCCATCTGGCGGACGATCGGCCCGCACGGATCGGTTCGGCCGCGCTGGGCCATCGGCCCTCGGCTACGGTCCCGATGACGTCCGACGCGAGCCGATCGTTCTGTTGGTAGTCGCTCAACATCCGACGCGCCGCCGCCGACCGGAGTAGGATCTGGTTCAACTCATCCTGCTCTGACGGGGTCAGCTCGCCGTCCAGCTGACGGACGATCAGGCGTTCGGTTCGTTCGTCTACTTCGTTCATGACACGCCCTGCAACGTTTCGCGTAACATGCGTCGCGCCCGAACCAGCCGGGTCTCGACCGTGTCCACGGGCATGCCCAGCACCTCGCCGATCTGGGCGTAGCTCCAGTCCTCCAGGTGCTTGAGCACGAACGGCTCGCGATAGTGGACTGGCAGCGACTGGACCGCCTGCATCACCTGGCCATGCCGTTCGTCGGCGATCAGGTCCGCCTCGGGCGACCGGATCGGCCCAGCAACCGTCATCGCGACGTCGTCGGCCGCCACCTCGCCCCTCGAGCGACGCTTCGCTCGTTTGCCCGCGTCGATGGCGGCCCGTCGCGTCAACTGGTACAGCCAGGCCCGCCACCTGCTCGGGTCCCGAAGCGTGCCGATCTGCTGCCAGACGCTCGTCCAGACCTGCTGGGCGATGTCGTCCACCCAATCGCTTCGTCCCACGACGCCAAAAATAACGCCACGGACCCACCGCTCGTGCCGGCGCACGAACTCACTGAGTGCCTCGGGCTCCCCGCGCACCAGCGCTTCAACGAGAAGCAGGTCCGCGTCGTGTTCTGCCGGCTGCGTCATCGCCATGTCTACTGAAATAGAGGACTCCGCCGCGGGCCATCCTGTCAGAAAATCGCCGGGCCCCGACGGATGAAACCTCTTGCCGATCAGGGTATTATACGATCGTCATTGGCTATTGGTTCAGCGGCAGGGCCGTCGCCGTCGGCGACCGATCGTCACGCTGTCCATCTCACGCAGGAGCCCAACATGGAGTTGCTCAAGAACCTGACCGAGCTGCCCGGCGTGCCGGGTCGCGAGGAGCGCATCCGGAACTTCGTCAAGGCCTACAGCCGATCGATGTTCGACGATCAGCGGGTCGACGCGATGGGCAATCTGATCTGCCGGAAGCCCCCGGGCCGCAAGCCAGGGCGAGGCAGGAAGGCCGCCAAGGTCATGATCGCCTGCCACCTCGACGAAATCGGGTTCTACGTCTCAGCCATCGACGAGGGCGGCCGGCTGCGGTTGGCCAACGTCGGCGGGTTCGACACGCGGACGCTCTTCGCACGACGGGTCTTGGTCCAGGGCAAGAAGGACCTCGTCGGCGTGCTCACGCCAGCCGCCAAGCCCACGCACCTGCTCACCGACGAGGATCGCAAGAAGATCCCCCAGATCAGCGAGTTCTTCGTAGACCTGATGACCGACGCCAAGCAGGTCCGCAAGCTCGTCGACGTGGGCGACCCAGTCACACTGCTACAAGAGACGGTCGCCATCGGCGACGCCTACTGCGGCAAGGCCATGGACAACCGCGTCGCCAGTTGGGTCGCGCTGAACGCCATCAAGAAGGTCGGCCGGCGAAGCCCATACGAAATCTACTACGTCGGCACGGTCCAGGAGGAGGTCGGGCTTCGGGGCGCGGGGCCCGGCGCGTTCGGGGTCGACCCCGACATCGCCGTCGCCATCGACGTAACGCTCGCCTGCGACATGCCGGGCGTGTCGGCCGAGGAGCGCGTTACCGAGCTCGGCAAGGGTGCGGCCATCAAGCTGATGGACAGTTCGGTGATCTGCGACCGCAAGCTCGTCGACGAGCTGGTCGCCATCGCCAAGCGCAAGAAGATCCCGTATCAGATGGAGATCCTCCCACGAGGCGGCACGGACACCGCCGCCATACAACGATCCCGCGCAGGCGTTCGCAGCGTGGCCATCAGCGTCCCCTGCCGCTACGTCCATAGCGTCGTCGAGTCCGTGCACAAAAAGGACCTACAAGCCGCCGTCGACATCCTCGCCGCCTGGCTGGCCAAGTAGGGCCCTCCAGCACGCCTCACCGCGGGATCATCTTGAGAATGCCAATGACAAGCGGCGGCCGGGAGGAGTCCCGACCGCCGCTTACCTTGTTCCTCGAACCGCGACACCGGAGGCTCGGGACGAGCCCCCGGCGGTGTGTGCTTCGTTCTACGTCAGCCTTCGGATGACCACGGCCAGCCCCAAGGCCAGTAGGGCCAGGGCCACGAACGGCGGCACCGAACCGCCGCACTTGAAGTGGGCGTCGACCTCGTAGTTGCCGTCGAGCGTCAGGTACAGCACCGTGTTGGTGTCCGTCACGGCGTAGTTGGCATCGCCGGGGTGGTTGGGGTCATAGATCGTCCACTGCTTGAGCGACTTGCCACTGAGCGGCTGGGCGGTCAACACGAGCGCCGTCCCGTCGACGTGCCGAAAGACCTTGTTCGCTTCGGTGTTCGGGTCATTCGGTTCGTACACGTCCGGGGGCGGAGCGATGGCGACCGCCCCATGCTGCGGGTTGATGATCGTCAGGTCGGTCTTGCGGTACACCTCCCTTAGACCCGTCCGGGCCTCGATCTCTTCATAGACGCAATCCGCGGGGTATCCGTTGCCCCAATAGGTGTAGTCGGCCGACATCGCCGCGAAGAACGTTCGGCCTTCCGAGTGGTAGTAGATCGACTTGTCGGCGCCGGTGTCCCACCAGGGATCGCCAAGATTCATGTTCAAGAGCCATTCGCCGTCCCAGTCGTACTTGCTGCCGTCCCAGATCGCCGCCCGCATGTACTTGCCGTTCGGGTCACCGGATGCGTAGTTCGGGTCCGGCTCGAACTCCAGGAGGCACCACATCCCGTCGCGCTCCATCTGGTCCACGTCGACGCCAAGCCACTTCTGCGTGTCGTAGTTCGGGTCGCGTCGACACCACGGCTCGGGCGGATAGAGCCACAGCGTGTCGTTGGGATCGGCCGTGTTCGGATCGAGCCCGTTGTTGGGATCGCGAACGCCGTTCGGGTCGATGAAAGCCCGCTGGATGTTCACGAACTCCGTCCCAACGGTCGAGATGAGTTCTATGTTGTGCGTGTACTGGTGATGCGCGGCGTACGCGTACGACTGCCCTGGGGCCCGGTGCGCGTGGTTAATGAAACTCACATACAAGCCAAAGGCCGACTGCGAGTAAGGATGGCCATGAATGAATATCAGCGCGCTGCCGCAGTCGTGGTTGGGGTCGTCCGCATCGTTCGGGCTGCCCGGGTAGTAGACCCTACACAGGACGTAGTGGCTCTGCTCGTCAGTCCAATAGGAGTCGCTGGCGTTCGCATCGTAGATGGTGTCATCGGGCGCCGCCCCGACGTAACAGATGAACGGAATCCATGGATGCGGCGTGCCCCAGAACCGAAAGGCCCCCGAACTCGCATCGTAAAAATGATCGTCGGGATGCGCAAAGACCGGATACAGCCACCACTGCGGGTTGCACGGATCCCAGTGGAGATTGGGGTCAAACGACGACATGAGGTTCGGATCGCCCGAGCTGAAGTTGGGATCGTTCCAAAAGTTCATGTCATCGAACGCATCCCAGTAGTCGGCCATCACCTGGGTCGGCACGACCAGGCAGACCGCCACCACACAACCCCATCGAAGCACGTGGGTCCTCGACATGATCTCCTCCTTCGGACGACGTCCCTTCGTAGCGTGCCCCTAGAAAGACGTAATTAGTGAACGCGGTGCGTTATCTGGACGTGAAGCTCCCGCCTCCGATGCACACCCGCACTCCCCAACCTCCCTTCTAGTCTAGAGGGGCGCAACGGGCAGGTCAACCGAAAGTCTCGCCGGCACAAGCGTGCCCCGGCTTGACTTCCTACCTTAAGTCTCTTATTGGTTGGTTCTTACAGTCCCGTCGGGACTTACGTGATGCCTGAGAGCCAGCGGAGCATTCGCGTGCCGTCAGCGTATGACGTTGGTTGGACCTGCCCCCCCTCGGCACCCGCCGGCCGCCCGGGCTCACGAGTCGCCAACGGTTGGCGGCAGTCGGGACAAGGACACGACAAAGATCGCGATTGCCATCGGCAAGCCCCGGTCACGGCGCATGCCCATGGTCGCGCCCTTCGTTGGGAGCGGCACAGCATATTGGGAGGTCTTCCGATGCGGAGGGCGTTCTTGATGATGGCTCTGGTGCCTGTGGCCTTCACGCCCAACGGAGGTCGGGGCGAGACGTTGGCGCGAAGGAAGGCTCGGATCGGATCGCCGATCACACATTCGGATTGGATGTTGCGAGATCCGGCACCGGCATGGGGACCGAAGGGGGTCCGGCAGATCCTGGACCGGGCCAAGCAGTGCGGATGGTCGCGGGTCTACTGGCGGTGCTTCGACGGCGGGCGGGCGTGCTATCTCAGCAAGCTCATGGAGCCGCTGCACGGCATGGACGAAGACAACTACCACCGCGACAAGTCGTCGGCCTGGGTCGTCGAGAAGCTGAGGCAATACGACTGGGGCAGCTTCGACGCGTTCAAGGAAGCCCTGGTCCACGGCCGGAGGATCGGGCTGGAGGTCCATGCCTGGCTGAGCATCAACGAGGACGATCACGGCTGGGGGCTGACCAGCCGGTTCACGCGCCAGAACCCGGACTCACGCTGGGTCCGGCGCGACGGTCGGCCGTTCCGTTCACAACAGAGCTTCGCGTTTGCCAAGGTCCGGGCCTACAAGCTGGCATTGGTCAAGGAGATCCTGGCCTATCGCCCGGATGGCGTCTTCTTCGATTGGATTCGCACCGGCGACGTCCGCGACAACCCGCACACGGACCGGGAGGGCGTCGCCATCTACGGGTACGAACGGCCGAACACCGAACGGTTTCTCAAGAAGTACGGCGCGGAGCCGACGAAGATCGCCAACAACGACGAGCGATGGGTCCACGTCCGCGCCGAGCCACAAACCATCTTCATGCGCGAGGCCCGTGACCTCATCAAGAAGGCCGATCGTCGGATCGTCATCTCGGCGATGGTACACAACCCGTGGGGCTATCGTGGCAGTCCCACCGACACGCCCTACAAGGACAACCTGTACGGCCTGCTGTTAGACACGGAGACCTGGGCCAACGAAGGGCTGATCGACGAGATCGTCGCAGCCGGCTACTATCGCAAGGGCGGCGGTCCCGAGGCCGCCTATCGTGCGATGCAGAAGGAGACCGGCGGAAAGGTACCGGTCTGGCTCTTCGGCTGGATCGGATCGGCAGCGCAGTTTGGCGCAGACATCAAGTTGGCTGAGCGGCTGGGGGCGCCGGAACTGCTGTTGTGGGAGTCCGACTACATCGGCCTGCCCCCCGCCAACGCCGCGACGGTCAAGGCCATGCGCGACTACGTGGGGAAGTAATGCCAATCCGACACACCGGTCGCCACCCACAACCCGGTCGCACGGTCGTCCCGAGCTGGGATGCCCCAACGAAGCGCCCAGGTGTCGAGACTACGGCAAGCTAGGAAGCCTCGTCATGCCTACCACTGGCCCAGTTCGGGGCATCTTGTTGGATTCCGGTGATACGCTGGTCCGACCGATCGGGGAACGGTGGTGGCCGCCGCTACCGCTCAGACGGCGTCTGTCCGACGGGACGATCCCGGGCCTTCAGCCGGACCGGCTGGATCGAGCCCTCCAGGAAGCCAGGCAGTACTTGGAGGAACACCACCATCTCGCGACGGAGGACGAGGAGCGCGAGCAGTTCCGGACGTGCTGTCAAATCCTGTTCGAGCATCTTGACCTCACATCATCCCAAGACCAACTGGTCGATGCGCTGGCGAACGAGACCGTGGACGAACCGGAATTCGAGCCCTACCCGGACACGCCAATCGTCCTGGAACGATTGCATCAGCGGGCCATCCCGCTCGGGATCATCTCGAACGCGTGGCCTTCCCTCGAGAGCAAGTACAGACGCCTGGGGCTGAGGAAGTACTTCAAAGCCTTCGTCGTTTCGGCGCAGGTGGGTTGCTGCAAGCCGGACGAGGCGATCTACCAACAGGCCATCGACGAGATGGGACTCCCGCCTGAGGATCTGCTGTTCGTCGACGACGCCCCTGAGTATGTCGAGAAGGCCATCAGCTTGGGCCTCACGGCCGTGGTGATGGCACGGGGCAGACAGCCACCTCAGACCCACCTCCAGTGGATTCGTGAGCTGGCGGAGGTGGAGGTGCTCTTCTGAATAGCCATGCGGGTTCAGGCCTGGGAATGACACCCTTACGTCACGCTGCTAACCCACTCTCGCAAGACCGACACGAGGAGTGACCGTTTGTCGGGGCAAGACATGAACGGTGCTCGCGATACCTCCATCTGGATCCAGGGAAGCTCGGCCGCATGGGAACGGATGATGTGACCTCCCTTGAACGGAACGTTGAGCGAAACTGGGCCCTCGAGGATCCTCCGAAAGGATGACGCCAGCGATTCAAGCCAGTCTTGGGGGCACGTACCGTCGGCGTTGCTGAGGCAGATCCAAGGTCGATCCAGGCCCGCATCTGGACCGACCGGGGGGCCTTTGGCGGCCATCGTATGGCAATCCAAGCCGAGCTTGACGTCCGCTCGAGCCAGGTCTCGCAGTCGGGTGTGGTAGGGGCGATGGTAACGGTCCAGGAGCGCTTCGATCACCTCCTCTCCCGGGAACTCATCGTACACTGGGACGTTCCAGCAGGTGTGTGTCTT
>Ga0180432_10001657_pt1 | contig 34784 bp, 31 predicted proteins | sample SS_ome_10_FD_132414 | JGI IMG/M metagenome (GOLD analysis project Ga0180432, IMG submission 132414) | Hypersaline lake sediment archaeal communities from the Salton Sea, California, USA - SS_1_MS_2 metaG | ecosystem: Environmental > Aquatic > Non-marine Saline and Alkaline > Hypersaline >... | reverse complement strand
TGCTGACGGAGATGCAGGCGGTGACGGGACTGCATCGGAAGAGCTTGCTGCGCCTTCTACACGGGCCGACTCTCAATCGGGCGCCGAAGAGGCCACGATTGCGGCGGAGGCGATACGGGGCGGTGGTGGCGGGCGTAGTGCGAGTGGTCTGGGAGAGCCTTGGACTACCTGTGTGCAGAGCGCCTGACCCCGGCACTGCTGCCGACGGCCCAACACTTAGCCCAGTGGGGAGAGGTGGTATTGAAGCCAGACCTGATAGAGGGAATGACGACCATCAGCCGGGCCACGGTGCAACGCTTACCGTAGCGCTTCCAGCAGTACACCCCGAATCAGTCCTGCTCACTTCTGTAGCCTTGACGAATGACATCAGAAGCGCCTTCTGCTCCACGATGGCCCTCCGTCCAACAGATCGTTGATGTCATTCACGCAGGCAGCACCCACCGTTCGATGGGTTGCCCTAGCGTTTGTTCCTTGACAGAGACAGATAGTTATACTAGATTAGGATAAAGACATACTATAGTCTAAGGGGTGTTCTATGTCTAAATCATGTGATCTTGGGGAACTGGAAACTGCTGTCTGCCAATGGCCGGGCGTGAGACGTCACGTGACCAAGGCTCAGATAGTCCTGTCTCGCGGCGAAACCAAGTTTTGCTGGTTGTCTCCGGGCACCGGTATGGTACAACTCGCCCCACCTCTGGGGCGACGCAATGTCACTAGGCGTCTGGAACGGGACGGAGCACGTGTCAGGGTAATCCGGCAACGAACAGGCCACATCGATGCAGAGTACGACGACCCCGGCCAGCAGCTCGAACCCAGGTGGAGCTACCCGGGATTCATGTGCTCGCGAACACCGCAAGACGAGGCTGAATTCCTGGTGCGCCAGGCCTACGAACAAGCCCAGAGCAACAGCGATGCGCGTGTCAAGAGCGTACGAGACGGGCTGTCACCGTACGGTAGCCAGGGCGGCCAGCCCCCTTTCTCTTCGAACAAAGCGATTCAAGTGCCGATGGAGCAGGAGTTAGTCCAGGCTCTGGACTCCTGGTCGCAAAGGATTGGCCAGTCCCGCGCCGAGATCGTCCGTGTGGCTTGTCGGCAGCACTTGAGGCAATTAGAGCGCGAGCAACTAGACCGGATATACAAACAAGGGTACGACCGCCTCCCTGAAGAGCCCATAATGGCACTAACGCAAGCTGAATTGCTCGGCCAGGTGTTGGCCAAGGAGGAGTGGTAGATGCGACGGGGAGAGGTCTGGTGGGCTGACCTACCGCAGCCATCCGGACGGAGGCCGGTCCTCTTGCTCTCACGTGATGCTGCTTATGAGAGACGAACTTCTATCACCGTCGCTCCAATCACCCGCACTGTCCGGAGAATTCCAGTGGAGGTCCCGCTAGACCAGGGGGACGGGATGGCTGTCCCTTGCATCGTGAACACCGATGACCTAGTGACTATCCCTAAGATACTTGTGCAGGAAAGGATCACCATCCTGTCCCAGGATAGGATGAGTGAAATTGCCCGTGCCATCGTGTTTGCACTGGATCTGGAGTCCGATCTGAAGGAGTAGCCTACTATCGCCTTCGGGCGATAGCTTTCAGGGTCAGATGCAAACCGACCAAGACCGCCGCGCCTGCAATCCCCGTGGGACGGCTCTTCACCCTGTCTCTGTATGTATCTCAGAACCACTCCATTAGTCACGTTACCCAAACTGGCCGGGTAGCCCGACGACTACATGTCAAGTCGGGCGCTCGGTCTACACTGTTACCGCACAACACCGGCTTGCGGCACTTCGTCACCCAGACCACGTGGCACTTGAGATCATAGACAGTACGGCTGGACTTGCGATAGTGCTCCATACGGCAAGCATACTGAAGTCTTCGCCTGAAGGCGAGGGTTCTTCTCCCATGCCCTGAAGGGGACAATGACGGAACAGTTGGCTCTCAGTAAGATACTTAACACGTACACACGTCGAGCGATTTGCCCTGGCCTACACAGGCCGTCCTACCTCAACTCCCCGTCCCTTCACAGGGCACGCGGAAGTCCGGCATTTCACCCAAACCAATGCCCGTCCGGCAGCTCGGCACCGGTAGCAGCTATTGGCAGGACAATCTTCACTGTAGTGCCAACCCCAACCTGGCTCTGTATGAGCACCTCTCCGCCATGCAGCTCTGCAACCTGCTTTGCAATAGCCAGTCCCAGTCCAGTCCCCCCTCTCTCGGTCCGTGTCGAGGCATCAGGTCGGTAGAATGGCTCCATCACATGGCGCAGGTCTTTTGCCGGTATCCCCTGTCCCGTGTCGGACACCTGTATGATTGCCCAATCGTCCTTCCTTTCCAGACTCAGTTGCACCCATCCTCCTTTGGGCGTGAACTTGACGGCGTTATCCGCCACGTTCAACACCGCCTGCTTCAGCAAGTCCTGATCTCCCGCGACCACTACGTCCTCATCGGCTGACAATCCAACGTTCAAATGGGCTGCCGATGTAGATATGTCTCCGACCACCTCCTCCACGATACCCCTCAGACTGACCTCCTTGGCGGCAAGGCTGGGCCCTGACTGCAGTTGCGCGCTCAGAAGGAGGTTGTTGGTCAGCTTGACCAACCTGCGCACCTCCTTGTTCATTGTCTCCAGACTCTGCCTGGTCTCCGGGTCCAGAGACGGTTGCATGAGCAGGACGTCCATCTGCCCCTGCAAGATGGTCAATGGAGTTCTCAGGTCATGGGACGTACTGGCGACGAAAGTCTCTCGGGCCTTGATCGCCTCATCCAACCGGCGCCACATCGTATTGAGACTGTCGGCCAACTGCTGCAACTCAGGCGGACGGGGTTCAGGGCCAAGGCCCACCCGGAGGCTGCTGCTTTCCACGTGCTGCACTCGTTCCAGAATCCTGTCCAGCGGCCGGAAACCCCGCCGCAGGATAAGCAAGCCGACCAGCAGTGCCAGCAAGCTGCCTACAACGCCAGCGATCACAGTGTACCGCCACAGGCGGCTCCGGGCTGCGCCGACTTCCGGCAGGCTATCCCCCGTTTGTATCAGAGCAAACGCCTCCGATGTCGAAGGGTCGTTCATTGGCCCTGTGTAGACCCGAATGGCCTCGATTCCTTCGACTGACACTGTGCCAAACAGTCCCTCATCTGAAGCCTGCGAATCCAATTGGCGACCCAGATAGGGCAAGAGCTGGTGAGGAACATCGCCAAGGGTAGTTAAGATATTGCGTTCAAGGTCAGTCACCCGCAGCAGAAGGGGAACAAAGGGGAGATCGTCTTCGGTAAGCTGCCCCATTACCTCCTCATAAGTCTGACCGGTGTCTTCAGCGATCTCGGCAATGGCCGATGCTGTTATCACCGCCCGCTCCTGCAGCTTGTCATCGAGGGACTCACGCAGGCTGTACACCATTATCTCTTGAGCAGTGAAGGCGAGGCCGAATACGAGCACAGGTATGACCAGCGCATACCACAGTGTGAGCTGCCCGCGAAGGCTTATTCTCACCCTCTCTCCTTGAGCACGTAGCCGTAGCCATACAGCGTCTGTATGAGGTCTTCCTCTCCGGCGGCATTCAGTTTCCGTCTCAGGTAATTGACGTATACTTTGAGCGGGTCAGTCTCCCCCTCGAAGTCATATCCCCATATACGTTGAATAATGAACTCTCGACGTAACGGCCTGCCAACGTTCTCCGCCAGTAGTCTCAGCAAATCAAACTCGCGTGCGGTCAGGTCTATTTGCCGATCACCCCGGGTCACCTCTCTGCGTTCGAGGTCAATGAACAGGTCGCCCACCTGCACGGTTCCCTCCGCCCAGTGAGACCGCCGGCGAAGCACAGCGCGAATCCTGGCCACCAGCTCCTCGAAGGCAAAGGGTTTGGGAAGATAGTCGTCGGCGCCTGCCTCAAGACCGCGTACCCGATCGCCAACCTGGTGGCGGGCGGTGAGCATTACGACGGCTACATCTCCGCTCTCACGAAGCTGCCGGCAGACATCCATCCCGTCAATGTCAGGCAGCATGAGGTCGAGGACCACGAGATCGGGGCTGCCTACCTGTGCCAGTTCCAGCCCTTGCTCTCCCGAATGGGCTACCTCGACTTCGAACCCATTTTGGATCAGGCCCCGCCTGACAAAGTCAGCAATGTCCTCTTCATCTTCAATTACTAGTATCTTCGGCATACGTGCCCCCCCAATGTGCGTCCTCCAAGACCGTGTTGCACCGATTATTGCATCGCGGCGACCTGCCGAAAAGGCTGCCTCCTCCAGTGTCCTGAAAACGAATTCTAACCATATTCTAACTTCGCTCCAACCTTCGTCCAACCTTCGCGCGTTACACTGCTTGACAGGAGCTACAGCAAGACCAGGCTGCGGTGGTGCTGCGAGGCCAAGATACACCGCTTGGCCGAGAATGATGAGGCAGGAGGGAAACAAGAGATGGCAGGATTCCTAAAATCGCTCGTCTCCAAAGTCCGGGGTGATCGCACCAGGGGCAAGCAGATGAAGGATATCATCGAGCAACGCAAGCGTGAACTCCGCGAGAAGATGGACACCAGGAAATAGCACTGCTGCCAGTCCAATCGTATTAACAGAGGGGCGTCGCCCAGGCAGGGAGGACATTGCATGAGTACGATCGTAATAGAGGTGGTGGACAAGAGGTAGCTCAGTGTGATCGAAAGGGGGACACATACTCCTCCGCGAGGGAAATGCCCAGGCTTGTCGCCTGGGCATTTCCATGAGATCACCACCCTTTCTTGACCACTCTTTCATCGTCTCGTGTCGGCCGGGACTCCGAACGCTATGCGGGACGAGCAAGCTAGGACCAGCGCAGAGCGGACAGCATCGAGAAGCAGGTGAGCGACAACGGCACTGACAGGCCCTGCAATTGTAGCATATGACCACGGCAGACCAGCCACGAGCAACAAGCCCGGGAGCCAACGGCTCCCGGGCTTGCACAAACACACTGGAGAAAGGGTGTCTATCTCTCTACGGTCGTCAACATGTTGCCGTCCTTATCACGTATATTGACAGTCAGCGGCATCTCTCCCTGCAGGGTGTGTGTAGCGCAGGCAAGGCAGGGGTCGTAGGCCCTGAAGGCCATCTCTACCATGTTCAGCAGCCCTTCCTTGACTTCCGGTCCCTTGACGAAGCCCTTGGCGGCCTTCTTCACGGAGAGACATATGGGGGCAGCGTTGTGCTGCGTGGCCACGATCAGGTTGGCCTTCACCATGATGCCCCTGTCGTCGGTCTCATAGTGGTGGATCAGCGTACCCCGGGCGGCCTCGACACATCCGATGCCGACCTTCTTCAGCTTGAGGTTCATATTGCGGATGTCCTTACTGGTAAGAAGCGGATCGTTGGCGATCCTCTGCATATCCTCCGCTGCCTGCAAAGCTTCGATCAGCCTGGCCCAGTGGAAAGCAAGCGTATGGCGGCTCGGCCTGCCACCGAGCGTGCCGTACATCTCCTCGTACTCTTTCTGAGCCAGCGGAGTGGCCATCCCCTCGGCAGCGTTCAGCCTGCCAAGCGGCCCAACCCTGTAGAGAGAGGTCTTCTCATCTTCGTTGATGCCGTTCCAGCCTATGTTCCTGAGGTGTGTCAACCGTATGTACGTCCAGGGCTCGACCCATTCCCCAACGTGGCTGACGTAGTCCTTCGGGTCGAATAGAGCGTACTCGTTGCCCTTGGGATCGGTGACTCTTATCCTGCCGTCATAGAAGTTGGCCCTCTTGTTCTCATCCACCAGCCCCATGTTGTAGATGTTGGCGCAGTAGGCATCGTTGAGGACGAGATCAAGGTACTCCTTGTTGCCCAGCACAACGTCCTTGAACAGCTTCAAGGAGAACTGGGCGAAGTCCACGCAATCATCCGCCGTCTGCCCTATCCATACCCTTTCCTCTTCCGTCACTCCCCTGGGCACACCGCCGGGCAGGCCGCCCTCCGGATGGGGAGGCTTGCTGCCGATGAGCTTGATAATCTCCCTGCATCTCTTTCGTATGTCTATGACCTTGCCCCCGATTTCCAGTCCCACCTTGTTGATCACTCCCAGGATGTTCCTTTCGGCGGGGTCCGCATGGGGGCCGACCACGAAGTCAGGGGCAGACAGGAAGTAGAAGTGGATGTAGTGGTCCTCGATGTAGAAGGCGTTGTAGTGGAGCTGCCTGACCAGCTTGGCGGTGGGTGTCGGTTCCACGCTGTACAGGTCATCCAGCGCCTTGGTCGCCGCCATATTATGGGGAGTGGGGCAGACGCCACAGATGTTGGGCGTTATCCTGGGCATCTCCTCCGCCGGACGCCCCAGGCAGAAACGCTCGAAGCCCCTCAGCTCCACCACCTGCCAGTAGGCGTCATCCACATTGCCCTGGTCATCGAGGAAGACCTCGATCTTCCCATGGCCTTCCAGCCTGGTAATGGGGTTTATGGTAACCTTCTTTCCCATGGTCACATCTCCTCCTGCTAGACCCTCTTCCTTCTCAACGTGGATACCGGTGCCTGGAACCTGTAGAAATATCCAGCCAGGTCAACCACCGTGTCCATGACCTTCTGGATTTCCTCTTCCGACTCGGCATCCAGCATTGCGGCCAGCGCCGATATCCCCTTGGCCCCGGCATCCGCCACGCCTTCGACAGGACCGAAGCAGCCGCGGCAGGGGATGTTGATGTTAATGCACGCCTCGCCGCAGCCGCCGCGCGTGACGATTCCCTGGCAGAGTATCCCCTGGGCCAGGAAACACAGGTTAGGGTCAGCCTCAACTTCGTGGACTCTCTTCATTTCCTTGATATTGATCCGGATAGGCTTGCTCTCATTTCGAGGGCAGGTGTCGCACAGCGCTTTGGCCGGCGCCAGCGTAGAACCCTTGGGCGGCAACTCGCCTTTCAGCACAGCCTGCACCGCCTTCAGAATCAGGTCGGGAGGCGGAGGGCAGCCCGGCAAGTAGTAATCAACATCAATTACCTGAGGCAATGCATACACCTGCTCGAAGAACTCGGGCAGGGTCAGTTCCTTGCCGTCGACCGTGCACCTGGTCAGGGGCACGGTTCCCTTGGGATTGACCACCGTGGGTGCATCCCGGTAAACCCAGTTGAAAATGTCTTCCCTGGTCCTGAAGTTGGCCATGCCCGGCGTGCCGCCGAAACAGGCGCAAGCGCCAAAGGCTAACACCAGTTGCGACTTTCGCCTCAGCAACTCTGCCACTTCCTCCTGCTCCGAGTTGCGAACGTGGCCGTTGATGATGCTCAGCACGATTTCCCCGTCCTGCAGCGCCTCCACGTGGTGGTACTTGAAGTCCAGGGCCACGGGCCACAGAATGATGTCAACTGCCGCCGCCACATCCAGGATGGCCTCGTTCATATCCACGACAGCCTCATCGCAGCCGCCACATGAGCCCAGCCAGCAAATGGCAACCTTGGGTTTCTGAACCATAGTCTCCTCCTTAGCTACCTCGGTCGGGCCCTCAAGCCACTTGATACATATCGCCGGTCGACCGGCTAAGCCCTCTTCACCGGCCCGAGCCTGGCCAGGCTGTCGCCAAAGGTCCGCACCAGTTGCGGGATGGATTCACCCCCGGGGTCGGTCGACATCTCCATCTTCAGCCGGTCGCCCTCGATGCCATAGGACTCCATGACCTGGCGCAACATGTGGGTCTTCTTCTTGGTCTCGAAGTTGCCGTCCTGGAAGTGGCAATCACCCTCCGGACAGCCGAGAATGAGGACGCCGTCGGCCCCCTGCTCGAAAGCATCCAGCACATGGGTGCTATCCACCCTGCCGCTGCATATCACCGGTATCCAGTTCTTGACCCGGGAGGCCAATGTCTCCTGGTCCGACAGGTAGCCCCAGCCGAACTTGCAGGAGAAGCAGACGATTCTCGGTTCGTAGTCAGCCAATTTGAGCCTCCTTCACAAAGATGCGTACACCGTGGAGATTCTCTCGTCGGTGTCGTCCTTTACCAGGGTCCGTGCTCCCGACGGACAGGAGACGACACACATGCCGCAGGACTTGCACCTGAACATGTCCGTTTCCGACACCAGCTTGCCGCCGATAAGCACCAACCTGGCTGCATCGTAGTTGCAGGCGTAGACGCATACGCCGCAGCCACTACATATGTTCTGGTCAACCTCGGCACCCTCCAATGCATCCTGGAGGCCGATGGAGACGCAAGCCTTACAGCTCAGGCAGGGGCCGCAAGTCAGGCACCGTTTGGCTTCTTCAATGGCCTGCTTCAGTGTGAAGCCCTTCTCAAAGATTTCGAAGTCCATCCGGTCCTCTGGAGCACGATGCTCGGTGTGCGGCTCAGGTTTGTAGGTCTTCCTTATAGGAGTCCCATAACCCTCGTAGTCGATCTTCCTTCCCTGTCTCATGTCGACGCCCTTCAGGTACCTGTCTATGGACTCTGCAGCCTCGTTGGCTTCCTGCATGGCCTCGACCATGAAGCCGACCCGGCGCACATCGCCACCCACGAAGACAGAGGGATCCCGCGTCGACTGGAGCGTAAGCGGGTCGACTGCCAGCCTGCCCCGCTCGTCGAGCAGCCCCATGTTCTGGAGGCCCGTCCTGTCCGGCGCCTGGCCTATGGTGACGATGAGAACGTCGCCCTCAATGTCGATGCAGTCAGAGCAATCGAACTGCGGGTTGAACCCGGAGTCATCGAACACGCTGATGCACTTGGGACAGTCGATGGACTTGAACCTGCCCGCCTCACCCCTTACACTTCTGATCCCCCGGGAATAGACGACGCTGATTCCCTCCTCCCAGGCACCCTGTATCTCCTCATCGTCCGCGGGGATGCCGTCCTTGCATGTCTTGTCCTCACACTCGAGGCAAACGGTGGTCACATCACCGCCTTGTCGCCTGGAGGACCTGGCCACGTCAAAAGCCACGTTTCCGCCACCGATGACAATGACCTTCTTGCCCTTGAAGTAGTCAGGCGGGAGCTTCCCTGCACCCACGGCGTAAAGGTAGGTGTTGCCGTAAAGCACCCCCTCCAGGCTCTCCACGCCCTCCACGCGCTTGCCCTCGAAGGTCAGGGGACGAGGAAAGGGCGTCCCCGCAGTAACGAAGACCGCCTGATAGCCAGCGCCCTTCAGCTTCTCCAGGGTGAACTCACCCTCTCCAACCCTGGCGTTATACCTGATCTCAATGCCGGCCACCCTGGCCAGGGTCTCCAGAGTGAGCTTTAGGAGGTCCTTGGGCAAGCGATAATCAGGTACCAGGAGCAAGGCGCCACCCAGTCGGTCCGACCCTTCGAACACTGTCATGCTGTACCCCTTCTTGCTGAGAGCATAGGCGCCCATGAGCCCGGCGGGACCACCACCCACCACCGCTACCTTGCCGGCCTCCTTGGACAGCGAGAGCGCAGGCTTGTTCTTCAGGTACTCGGTATAGGTGTCAGACAGGAACCGCTTGAGCAGACGCCTCTTGATAGAGCCACCCTCGGTCCTGTAGTTGCACTCCAACTCGCACAGACCGCAGATGTAGCCACAGATGTTGAAGAAGGGGTTCTTCTCATACAGGTAGTCCCCGATCTGAATTATCCCCTCTCTCGCTGCAGCTTCGTCTTCAGGGAGAAGTGAGATGAGAACATTGGTCCTCTGTATGTCCTCGTTTATGGGACACTTGACCTGGCACGGCGGCAGGAACTGCTTCGCCGCCACCTCCACGTGCCCGGAGCCTATACTATCAGTCTTCCACACGTCGTACCTCCTGTATTACCTGAGTATCGGCAGAACTGACCGAGCTACCAAGAATAACAAGTGGTACCGCTGCCGCCCTGCAGCAGTGGCCTTCTGAAAGACCTCGCAGCATCCCGGACACCGGCAAAGGCACTGGTGCAGGAAGCGCGTGAGTCTATTGAGGACAAAATTATAGGGGAGTTGGTGGGCAGGGGCAACAAGTTACGCCGCCCCGGGAACTGGCTGCGCTTCTGGGTGATGTGAGGGTAGAGAGGGGTGTAAGGCCAGCCTGTACCCCTACCCAGTGGACGAGGCGAGAGGTCTGAGCAAGCGACGTCGCAGCAGGACTGCGAAGGCCCCGACCACATAGCTGTATACGCATTTGCCGCCACATGGGACGTCACAGGAGCAGCCAGCAACCTACCTGAGCAGCGAGACAACCTCAGCCAGCAGTTGCCCCTGTGTGAAGCCGCGCAGGTTCGCCGCCCCAAAACGACAGGCTGCCACGCACAGCCCACAGCCTTTGCACAGGCTCTCGTTCACTGCCGACACCACCCGCCCATCACGCAGCACCTGAGTTCCCATGGCCCCGAAGGGGCAGACGTCGTTGCAGAGGAGACAGCCCCCGCACTTCATCACATCCACCTCCGCCACCATCGGATCGCTCACCAGGTATTCCTGGCTGAACAAGCTCACGACCTTCGCGGCAGCAGCACTGCCGTGGGCCACGGACTCGGGTATATCCCGCGGGCCGAGGCAGCAGCCCGCCAGGTAGATGCCATCTGTCTGCGTATCCACGGGGCGCAGCTTGGGGTGCGCCTCTATGAAGAAATCGTTCGTGTCATAGCTTATCTTCAGCGTCTGGGCCAACTGAGCCGCCCCGCTATTGGCCTCTGCCGCTGTCGCCAGCACCACCAGATCAGCCGGAATCTCCACCGGCCGCCCGATGAGGGAGTCCTCGCCGCAGACTATCAGCTTGCCATCGTCCTGGAATATCTTGGACACCCGCCCCCTGAGGTACAGAGTCCCGTATTCCTGCTGGGCCCGCCGAGCGAACTCGTCGAAGTCCTTGCCTCCCGCCCGCACGTCGATGTAGAAGATGTAGCACTGTACGTCGGGATCATGTTCCTTGAGCATGATCGCCTGTTTCGCCATATACATGCAGCAGAACTTGCTGCAATAGGCATGCCCCTTCAACTCATCCCTCGATCCGACACAACTGATGAAGACCACCGTCTTGGGATGCCTGCCGTCCGAAAGGCGAACCACCTCGCCCATCGTCGGACCCGAGGCACTCATCAACCGCTCCAGTTGCAGGCTGCTGACAACGTCGGGGAACCTGCCCCCACCATATTCGCCGTACACGCTATAGTCGAAGGTCTTGTAGCCGGTGGCAACCACGATGGCGCCAACCTCCAGGTCAAGGACCTCGTCCTTCATATCGTGGTCAATGGCGCCTGCCTGGCACAGCTTCACGCACTCACGGCACTCGGAGCAGACTCCACACGCAAGACAACGGTTGGCCTCCTCCTGTGCCTGCTCCGCGGTATAGCCCAACTCCACTTCCTGGAAGCTCCTTATACGCTCAGCCGGTTGCAGTTCCGCCATGTCCGGACGTCTCTGCAGCGGGTGCTTCTCCCTCAGTTGAGCCACCTCAACCTGGTCCGGCTCCGCCGGCACCGGCAGTTCCTCGATTTCCAGGATGGAGCTCTCCCCCATTAGATAGAGGTCAATGGCCCGGGCCGCCTTCCTGCCCGCCGCCATGGCGTCGATGACCATCAACGGACCCGTGACAACGTCACCGCAGGCAAACACGCCCTCGACGTCTGTGGCCATAGATGCCGGGTCCACGGCCAGCGTGCCTCCGCCTGAAGGCTCCAGACCCAACTCGCTGACGAACTCCGTAATAGGCGCCTGGCCCAAGGCCGGGATCAACGTGTCAACATCAAGAACGAACTCAGAGCCCTCAATCGGGATGGGGCGTCGGCGGCCGCTTGCATCAGCGTCGCCCAGAGACATCCTTACGCACTCTACCTGCCTTGCCCGTCCTGCCTCAACAATGACTCTGGTCGGAGCAGCCAGGAACATGATGTCTATCCCCTCCGCCTCGGCAGCCTCAACCTCCACAGCGCTGGCTGGCATCTCCTCGCGGCTCCTACGATAGACAATGGTCACGCTGGCACCAAGCCGGCGGGCCACCCGCGCCGCATCCACAGCAGTGTTGCCGCCACCTATGACCGCTACACGCGCACCCACCTCGACCTGCTCGTCAAGGTTCAGCGCCCGGAGGAAGTCCACACCGTGGATCACGCCTTCCGAATCCTCCCCTTCAACACCGAGTCTCGTGCTCCTGTGTGCGCCTACGGCAATCAGCATTGCATCGTGCGACTGTTTCAGTTCGGCCACCCGGATATCCTCTCCCACCCTGGTCTTACACTTTATGTCAACTCCAAGCCTCTGGATATAGCCGATATCCTGTCTCAGCACGTCCCTGGGCATTCGATACTCGGGTATGCCCACCCGCACCATGCCGCCTGGTTCGGGCAGAGCTTCGAAGATAGTGACTTCATGGCCGGCTATGGCCAGGTCATGGGCCGCCGTCAGCCCACCAGGCCCGGCGCCGATGATGGCAACCCGCTTGCCGCTCTTCTCTATCTGGGGTATCTCCAGTTCCCCAACATCGTACTGGTCGGCAGCGAACCTCTTGAGCAGGGCTATGGAGAGAGGCTCATCAAGATGGCCACGCTTGCACGCCTGCTCGCACGGGTGGTAACAGACACGGCCGCATACGGAAGGAAGAGGGTTAGTCCGCCTGATCAGTTCATAGGCTTCCTTGAACTTGCCGGTGGCGATCAGGGCCAGATATCCCTGCACGTCCATATGGACGGGGCATGCCGTCTTGCAGGGCGGCGTCTCCCTCTTGTCTATGAGGTACTTGTTGGGCACAGCCTGTGGGAAGGGAATGAAGATCGCCTTGCGCTTGCCCAGGCCCAGGTCAAACTCGCTGTCGACCTCCACCGGGCACCCAGCCACACAGTCCCCGCAAGCCGTGCACTTGGTCTCATCTATGAACCGGGCCTTCTTCCTCACCTTAACGTGGAAGTTACCTACAAACCCGCTCAGTTCTTCCACCTCAGAGCGCGTCAACAGGGTAATGTTGGGATGCTGGGCAACATCCACCATCTTGGGCGTCAGAATGCACGCCGAGCAGTCCAGGGTAGGAAAGGTCTTGTCCAACTGGGCCATCCGGCCGCCGATGGTCGCCTCCCTCTCCACCATGAATACTTCGTATCCAGAGTTGGCTATATCGATGGCCGCCTGGATTCCCGCCACACCACCACCGATGACCAGCGCCCTTCGCATCAACCCAAACTGCTTAGGAAACAGCCCAGCGTGCCGCGCCACCTTGGCTACCGCCATCCTGACGAGCTCAATTGCCTTCTCGGTTGCCTCTTCCCTTCTATCTCCATGCACCCAACTGCAGTGCTCCCGCAGGTTGGCGATTTCCAGCATGTAGGGATTGAGCCCGGCCGCAGCGACTGTCTTGCGGAAGGTGTTCTCGTGCATCCGGGGAGAGCAGTGGCCGATGACCACTCTGTCAAGCCTGTTCTCGATTATTGCGTCGCGGACGGAGGCCTGGCCGGGTTCGCTGCAAGTGTACTTGTTGTCATCCACAAAGGCCACACCAGGCATCTGTTTGGCGGCTTCCATGACCCTGGGGATATTAACGGTACCTCCAATGTTGGTACCGCAGTGACAGATGAAGACTCCGATTCTAGCCATGGGTGTGTCCCCTCACGCCAATCGCCTCGCTTTCAGAATGGGAAGTGTATCTGTGAAATGCTTGTCCAGAAGGAGTTGCTTCGGAGACATGCCCAAAGCCAAGCCCACCAACTGTGTGAAGTAAAGCACAGGCAGGCCCAGCTTCTCCCCGTACTCCCTCTCGATTTCACCCTGATAGGCATCCAGGTTGCTGTGGCACATCGGACAGGCCACGGCAACGCAATCGGCCCCTAGCTGTCTGGCCTGGTGCAGTATGCGGTAGGACATTCTCAAAACAATGTCCCGCCTGGTCAGAGGCAAGCTTGCACCGCAACATGCCGTCTTGAAGTCCCATTCTACGGGATCAGCGCCAAGCACCCGCATCAGACCGTCCATGATCTGCGGATTCTCCTCGTCATCCAAGCAGACCACTTCCCGAGGCCTGACCAGCAAGCAACCATAGTAGCAGGCCACCTTCATATCTTCGAGTGGCTTGCTCACCGGCATGTCCCCACTGGCATCACGTAGTATCTCCAGCAGATGGACTACACGGGTCGAGTTACGGAGTTCCCCGCCGATAAGGCCGCTGACGAGTTGCCTCTTGCTGTCATCGGCCAGAGCATGCTGGGTATGCTTCAGCCTGGAGAAACACATGGCGCAGGCAACGGCCAGCGGCAGACCGGCCTCCTCAGCAGCCCGAAGGCTCAGCGCAGGCAGCGCTATGCTCAGTAGTTGGCTGGTGGTGTGGGCGGAAGATGCACCACAACAGGTCCAGCCTTCAAGCTCCCTCAACTCGATGCCAAGCTTCTCACACACCAACCGCGCCGAAACATCGTATTCCTTTGCCGAAGAGTGCAGCGTGCAACCGGGGTAGTAGGTGTATGACTGTATTGACATGCTACCGGCCCCCTTCCTCCATATCCTGCACCTTCCGGAACACGTCCCTTACCTTCGATGCCTCCTTGACCCTGGGCGGCAGGACGGAGATCTTACCACGGCTTACCATCCCGGGCACCAGGCTCAGGTTCGCAAAAGGATGGCGACTGAGGAGATTGTAAGAGGCAGCCAGCCCCAACTCATGGACCCGGCCGAAACGCTTCGTCACACCCAAAAACGTGCGATGGAATGCCTGTATCTCCTTCTCGGCTGCCTTCGATTTCTCAGAAGCAGCCAGGCATCTCAGGGCCTCCATCACTCGGGCAACGTCTATCCGGGCAGGACAGCGCGAGGAACAGGTCTCGCAGGACACGCACAGCCATATGGTGTTGCTGGAGAGTATCTCTTCTTTGAGGCCAAGCTGGAGTGCCCGCATTACCCGGCGCGGACCCATGTCCATGGCATAGTAAGCCGGACAGCCGGCGCTGCACTTACCGCATTGATAGCAATCGAGGATGCTCTGTCCGCTGAGGCGTTCTACAGAGGTCCGAAACTCGGTTCTGGGCGATGGCGCAATACTACCTTCTGTCTTCAACATGGGGTGCGATTCCTTAGAATTGCTCCAGCAGGCCGGAAATCTCCTCCAGGGTGAAGACCGGCCCGTCCTGGCAAATATACTTGTCGCCTACATTGCACCGGGCGCACTTCCCCAGCCCACACTTCATCTTCCCTTCCAGCGTGGTCACTATCTGCCTGTCCTCAAACCCCAATGCCTTCAACTCCACCAGCGTGAACTTGATCATTATGGGGGGGCCACAGATTATGGCCACAGCGTTCTCCGGCGACAGCGCCAGCTCCTTGACCACGCTGGGTATAAGCGCCACACGGCCCGTCCAATTGTCATCGCCAGCGTCCACCGTCAGCTCAAGCTTTGTCCGCGGCGAAGCCGCCCAGATGTCAAACTCGTTCGAGAAACACAGGTCCTGCGGAGTCCGCGCACCATTCAGAATGAACAGGTCGGCGTAGTCGTCCCTGTGATCGACTATACTGGTTATGACCGGCCGCAATGGTGCGAACCCTATGCCGCCGCCAATGATATGTACGTTCTTCCCCTTGTACTCGTCCATAGGGAAATGGTTCCCGAAGGGGCCCCTTACCCCCAATGTCGCCCCGGGCTCGAGCTCATGCAGCGCTCCGGTTACCGTCCCCACCTTCCTGACTGCTACCTCGAGCGCGTCCTTCCGATAGCTCACGGAGGTCAGCCCGAAGGGCGACTCACCGACGCCAAAGGCCGACACAAAGATGAACTGACCGGGTTTGTAGTCAAACCCCTCCCTCACCGCGGCATCGTGCAACTCCATCCGGAAGAGCTTCACGTCCGGCGTGAGGTCCACTACTTCAGCAAGCGTAGCCAGATGCGGTAAAAAAGGACTATCCACCATCGCTTCCCCCGGACAACTGCTGTACATTGCGCATTACCTCTCGGATGTCTATGTTCACCGGGCACTTCCTTACACACCTGCCACACCCCACGCAGTGCATGACGCCAAAATGCTCGGGGAAATACACCAGCTTGTGGGCAAACCTCTGCCTCAGCCGAGACCCCTTGTCCGCCCTGGGATCGTGCCCCCCCGCTATCTTGGTGAACCCGGGTGATTGACAGCTCTCCCAACTCCTCACCCTGTTGACCACTCCACTTTCCTCATAGTCACGGATGTCGAAGCAATAGCACGTGGGGCATACGTAGGAACAGACGTTGCAGTGAAGGCACCGGTCCGCCAGTCGCCCCCAGTAGCTATCGTCAAACACCTGCCTCAGCTTCTCGGCCATGCCTGCACTGGGCACCTGCTGGACATCAGGCGGTGCCGGAGCCGGCGCGTCCTTCTGGCTCAGCATCGACTCGGGTAGCAGGCCGCGGCCCTTCTCCGTGACCAACTCCACCAGGTACCCACCATCCACCTCGGTCAGCATGACATCCACACATGAGCTATCTTGAGGTCCCGTGCCCATGCTCGTGCAGAAGCACTCAGCACAGGCGGTTCTGCAGGACAGGCCCACCAGAGCAGTCATCTCCCGCCGTTGCCGGTAGAACCCATCAGCCGGCTCCTCCAGATAAGGCAGGTCCAGGGCAGCCATGCCCTTGGCATCGCAGGGCCGTATCCCGAAAATGACCGTCTCCCGCTGGATATCCCTGGGCACTAACTCCACACTCCCGTCGCGCTTCTCCACACGAAACAGCGTCTCCGTCGCCGGCAGCAAGAACTCCTTCGGCGACAGGTCCGTGTTGGCGAAGTCGAACGCTATCTCCTCAACCCTGTCCACCCTACGAAACAGGATCAGGTCATCTACCTTGACCGGTGCCACGACGTCACGGCTCTGTCTCAGCCCATCCAGCCAGCGGTGTACTTCTTCCTTAGTTATGTAGCCGCTCATTCCCCGATCCCTACCTTCTCGTCCTTTTCAAAGGTAGCAAAGGGCGCTGCTGTATCAGGGGCCATTCCCGCCCTGAAATGGAACAGTTCCCATGCCTCCTTCTCCAGCTTGCGGTTTAGCAAACTTAGAGGTATGTTTACCGGGCACACCTTCTCACACTGGTTGCAGCCGATACAGCGCCCGGCCAGGTGGAAGGCGCGCATGGCATTCCACATCTGGTTCTCCCCAGGCCCTATACGTATGCCCACCCAAAGCGGGTGCAGTCTCTCCACGAAGCACTCCACGCAGTAGCACCCGGGGCACGCCTGCCGGCAGGCATAACAGCGGATACAGCGGCTGAACTCCGCCTCCCAGAAAGCAGCCCTCTCCGCCACCGACATCCCCTCCATCTTCTCGATATCCGCATAGGGCTCCGGCACCTCCGGCTCCGATGCGGGCACATCCCCCACCAGGTGGTCGTACACCGGAGGCACGTGCTGCCGGCATACCTCGCAAACTGCCCTCAGCTTATCGCCTTTGCTGCCCCACGCCGAGTCGACAACTCCCGGGCACACCACACCGATGACATGGACTTTCTCCCGCTCTATCTGGTGCTCGTTCAGGAGAAGGTTCACTCCCCGGGCATCGCATGGCTTGGCCACCACAGCCGTCGTCTTGCCCTTTCTGTTGAGGAGATACTTCACCAGATTATGTGAACAGGTATCGTCGAAGATGAGCCTGTCCACCTCATCAGTACTGTACACGAAGGCAGGACGGGCATTGACCCCGTCCGTGCCACGCTCATAACCGATGACGCACTCCACAACCCCACTCTCCAGAAGCTCACCGGCCTTCGCCCTTATTCCTTCCGTCAGACTCATACCGAAGCCTCTTCCGCCTTCACGGCCTTTCTCGGTCCCAATTTGCGGACCCCCTCAGTGAAGGAGGTGACTACAGCCGCCCATCTCTTCCCCTCCGAGGCACTGACCCATTCCACGTCAAACCTCTCCTTCTCAATGCCCAGGTATTCCAGGAAGGGCCGCAACATAGCGAGCCGCCGCCGGGCGTAGTAGTTCCCCTCGGTGTAGTGGCAATCGCCAGGGTGACACCCTGCCACCAGCACCCCATCAGCTCCCATCTGGAAACTCTTGACTATCAAAAGGGGGTCCACCCTTCCAGAGCAGGGAACTCGGATGATCCGTATGTTCGGAGGGTGCGAAATCCGGCTCGTCCCCGCCATGTCTGCCCCGGCGTAGCTGCACCAGTTGCATAGGAACCCTACTATCCTGGGTTCGAACTCTCCTGCTATTGCCATAGCGAAACCACCTCTGCCAGCAATTGCTCCTGCGTGAATCCTCGCAGGTTTGCCGCTCCAAAGCGACATGCCGCCACACACAATCCGCATCCCTTGCACAGGCTCTCGTTCACAGCAGCCACCACGCGGCCATCGCGCAGCGTGTTACTCCCCATGGCCCCAAAGGGACACACGTCGTTGCACAGCAGACAACCACCACATTTCATCACGTCCACCGCCGCCACCATGGGGTCGGTGACCAGATATGCCTGGCTGAACAGGCCCGCCACCTTGGAGGCGGCAGCACTGCCGGAGGCAACCGACTCGGGGATATCTCTGGGCCCAACACAAGCGCCAGCCACGAAAACCCCGTCGCTCATGGTCTCCACCGGCCTCAGCTTGGGGTGGGCCTCTATGAACCAATCATTGACATCATAGCTAACCTTGAGGGTCTGCGCGAGATCGGATGCCCCAGGATTGTGCTCCATGCCCACCGCCAGCACAACCATGTCTGCAGGCACCTCGATCATCTCACCCAACAACGTGTCTTCGCCCCTGACGATCAACCGGCCATCCTCCTGCCGGATCCTGGCCACCTTGCCCCTGATGTACTTCGCCCCGCTCTCCTGAGCCCGCTTGTAGAACTCATCGTAGTCCTTGCTCACCGCGCGGACGTCCATGTAGAAGACGTAGCAGCGGACCTCCGGGTCATGCTCTTTGAGCATAATCGCATGCTTGGCGATATACATGCAGCAGACCTTGCTGCAGTAGGTGCGACCTCTCTGCTCGTCCCTGGAACCAACGCAGGTCAGGAAGACCACATCCTTCGGGTGCTGGCCGTCCGAAGGCCGGGTCACCTCACCGCCGGTCGGTCCCGAAGCACTCATCATACGCTCCAGCTCCAGACTGGTTATGACATCAGGGTACCTGCCCCTTCCCAACTCGGTGTAAACCGTCGGGTCGAAGGGCTGGTAGCCGATAGCCACAATGATAGCGCCGAACTCCTGCGTGATGATCTCGTCTTGCTGCTCCCAGTCAATGGCATTAACCGGACAGAGCTTCTCGCAGATCAGGCACTTGGGCGGTGCCTTACCCTCCGTACCCTCCTCGATGAAGCGCAGGTACTTGATGTACCGGCAGTGGTCCGTGTCAATCACGGGCCGTGGCGGAACAGCCTGGGCAAAAGGGATGTAGATGGCAGTTCGCTTGCCCAGACCGAGGTCGAACTCGGAGTCCACCTTCTCGGGACACTTCTGCCAGCAGGTGCCGCAGCCGGTGCACACATCGTGGTTCACCTTCCGCGCCTTCTGCAGGATGCTGACCTCGAAATTCCCCACGAACCCCTTGACCTCTTTCACCTCAGCATAGGTCATGAGAGTAATATTGGGGTGCTGAGCTACGTCAACCATCTTGGGTGTGAGTATGCAGGAGGAGCAGTCCAGGGTGGGGAAGGTCTTGTCCAACTGGGCCATGCGGCCGCCTATAGTTGACTCCCTCTCCACCATCACCACCTCGTACCCTGCATTGGCGACGTCCAACGCCGCCTGGATGCCGGCTATGCCACCTCCCACAACCAGGGCCCGCTTGGTGAGCGGCATCTCCTTGGAAAAGAGCTTCTCGTGGCGGGCCACCTTGGCCACTGCCATCCTGATGAGCTCTATCGCCTTCTCGGTGGCTGATTCCTTCGTCTCGGCGTGCACCCAACTACAGTGCTCCCTGATGTTAGCTATCTCCATCAGGTACGGGTTCAGCCCCGCCGAGGCGACCGCCCTGCGAAAGGTGGTCTCGTGCATCCGTGGCGAGCACGCGGCGATCACCACCCGGTTGAGCATGTGCTCCACGATGGCCTCCCGGATGGCCGCCTGTCCCGGCTCGCTGCAGTTGTACTTGTTCTCCTCGACCAGGGTCACCATGGGCATGTCCCTGACTGCACTGAGCACCGCCGGTATGTCCACCGTCCCGGCTATGTTGGTGCCACAGTGGCAGACGAAGACCCCGATCCTGGCCATACCTATTCCTTCCCTTTCTCCAGTCGCAACCCAGGCCGGGCAGACGACACTCCGCCTAGAGCGCCTCCAGTACCAGTTCAGATATGTCAGCCACCCGCAGCACGTCTTCCTTCCCCATACTGATGACGCTGTCCAGGAAATTCTGCATGCAGTAGGGACAGGCTATTGCCAGCACCTGGGCCCCGGTCTCCAGGGCCTGCTCCACCCTGAGGTCGGAAAGCCTCTCGCCTTTGACCGATTCCTGCCATATTCTTCCACCACCCCCACCGCAGCAGAGGCTGCTCTCACGATTGTCAGCCATCTCTACCAACTCTACGCCGGGTATGCTCTCAAGCAGCTCCCGCGGCTCGTCATAGACCTCGTTGTGCCGACCCAGGTAGCACGGATCATGGTACGTGACCCTCAGGTTGATGTCCTTTGCCAGCTTGAGCCTGCCTTCCCGGACCAGTTGAAGCAGGTACTGGATTGAGTGCATCACCTCGAATCTGCCCCCCAGGTCGGGATACTCGTTTCTAAAGGTATGAAAGCAGTGGGGCGAGGACACAACGATCTTCTTCACTCCGTGCTCAGTGAAGGCAGCGATATTGCTCTGTGCCAGGGTACGGAACAGGCTCTCGTTGCCTGCCTTGCGCACGCTCTCCCCACAGCAACTCTCTCGCGCCCCCAGCACGCCGAAGTCCACGCCCGCCTTCTTCAGGACAGCAGCCGTAGCCTGCGCTACCCTTCTCACAGTCGGGTCGTAAGCCGGCACACAGCACGAGAAGTACAGGACGTCTGTTCTCCGGCTGAAGGTACTCACGTTCAGCCCTTCTCCCCATTCAGCACGCCTCTCCGGGGGCTCTCCGAAGGGATTGCCAACGCTGGCGATGTTCTTCATAGTCACACGCAGGCCCTCCGGGCAGTAGCCCGCGCCGTACTCCACCACTATGCTGCGCAGGGCCCTCATGATGTCGATTATGGCCACGCCCCGGGGGCAGACCGCCACGCAAGCCCGGCACGTAGCGCAGGTCCAGAGGTCTTCGCCCTCGAAATCTGCGACGCCGAGCTGCGATTGATGAATGAGTCTGCGCGTAGGAAAGCTTCTGAGGAGGTTCCAGGGGCAGGTGCCGGTGCAGAGCCCGCATTGGATGCACTGATTCAGAGCCCCGCCACCCGCGTCTACCACCATGTCCACGGCTTCCGTGAACGGGACTACAGGTGCACTAATCGCTGGGACCTACCTTTCTGAAACACACTGCGCCAAGGGGCACGCTAGCAACTACACCGGAAGAGGCGGTAGGGGAACGGCGCAATGTCGAACCAGCGCCCGGGTGAGAAACGGCAGCACAGCCTTGCGCTCCCGGGGAACTGACATCGGTCGTACTGAGAAAGAAGGGAGGGTGAAAAACTGAGGTATAGTGTCGGCTCGGTTCTGCTAAGTCGCCCCTAACACTGGTCACCGGCAATCCGCGGCCAACGATTGTCACAACTAATAAACCTCGCCACTGACCAACCCATGGAGGGAAGAGGCCCCCCAACGGACTGCGTGTCGGGTTTCTCCCTTCTCGACTCTGGAACATACTATACCCCAAAGCGCGCCCGCAGTGCAAACCGCAGGTGCTTGAGGCTGGTGTAACGCAAAGTTGTGAAAGTCGGAGCGAGGAAGGCAAAGGCTTCTCCTTTCGGGGTAGAGGCACGAGATAGCGCTTCTTGCAGACCCGGTCGACCAGAAGCTGATCCAAAAGGACCACCTGGAATGGGGGGCATCCCAAGATCGATCTGCGCTGTGTCCAACTCTCGCAGTCTACGTAGGAGAAACCAGACGGTGGAACATGACCGCAGAGTTGTGCCATAATTGGTCACTCCATGCTCAGGCAATGAATCGGGCAATCCATCGTGACGGCTTGAGTCCAATCTGCGACACCATCCGGTAGGGGTGCAAGGTGAGCAAGAACCTCAGACGAACAGCACTCAAGATCATTCCACATGTACCCTGGGGCACACACTTCTGCCAGTTCTACCGTAACAAGGATGACCTGGTGGAAATCCTCGTGCCCTATTTTAGGGCAGGTCTCGAGAGCAATGAGTACTGTATGTGGATTACCGCCGAGCCACTGGATGAAGAGTCCGCCAGGGAAGCAATTCGAACGGCCATGCCTCGTTTTGACCGCTATCTTCAGAAGGGGCAGTTAGAGATTATTCCCCACGACCGGTGGTACCTCAGGGGTGGCGTCTTTGACCTGCAAACCGTGCTCCATGACTGGATTGACAAGCTGCAGCATGCTCTTGAACAGGGCTATGAGGGTCTGAGGGTAGCAGGCAACGCTGCCTGGCTGGAGGGCAACGACTGGGAAAGCTTCACCGAATATGAGGCTGCGGTAAACCGGGTCATCGGTGGCTATAGGATGATCGCCGTCTGCAGCTACCACCTGGGCCGATGTGGCGCTGCCGCGCTCGGTGACGTGTTGAAGAGCCATCAATTCGCCCTTGTCAGACGCCCGCCTGAGTGGGCAGTGGTAGCATAGTAGCTTCCGTTACTAATCGTCTCATAATAGTCTTCATGCCAAGGACTGCTTGGGTTCCTATGCAATGAGACGATTAGTGTGTTGCACGGTTGCGCAGTTCGTCACGGTCAACGTTTGACCGTTGGGGTCGGGGGGAACGGGAGCAACGCAACCCCGTGTGACGAAAGACGAGACCAGCAGCGCAACCTAATGACGAGCACCGGAGCCTGTTCAGCAATGCAGCGAGAGCATTAGCAAAAAGGGGCAGCAGCGTCATCGGCAAGGACAGTGCACCGTTGTCGGGGCCCTCAATGACGGGGAAGCACGGCCGTGGAGCCGGCGCACTTGGGGGCTGAGGTGCGATGCAGAACTTCTGCCTCATGCGCCGGAGGCTCGCGCTGGGTGGCCGTTCTGCAGAATCAGGAAACGTAGAAAGGAGCACTATGCCAGAGCCAAATCGCATCCAAGGGCTATCCGATCGCGTGGAGATCCAGGACGTGTTCACCCGGTACTGTAGCGCCATCGACTCCAGGCAGTTCGACTTGCTGGATACCGTATTCACTCACGACGCCTTCGTCGATTACACATCGGCGGGAGGTATCAGCGGGAACCGGGCCGAGGTGAAGGCATGGCTTCAGAGAGCTGTGGGCCAATTTGCCTTGACCCAGCACTACGTGACCAATTTCGACATCAGGGTGGATGGGGATAAAGCCACATCACGTTGCATGTTCTACAACCCGATGGGATTGTCCCGTCCCAAGGGCGAAGACGGGATGGATGTGCTGTTCTTTGGCGGGTACTACAATGACAAGCTTGTCCGCACCCCAGAGGGCTGGAGGATCTCGGAACGTATCGAGGAATCGACCTGGATGTACGGCCAGCTACCCGAGGGATTCCAGATACCTCGGTAGGCCCGCAGACAGGGGGCCGTGATAAGCGGATACATTGGGTATGCAATCTCACATCTCTGGACATGGGGGCTCATGTGAAGGTCTGAGAATGGTGAGTGGCGACCTCGTAGTGGAGAGGCAGGGGAGGCCATAGGCTATGAGTGCTTCCGGCGGCTTCGGCTTCCCCGCATAGTGGGGGAGGTGGGCTTCAGGGAGGAACAGTTAGAGAGGGCGGCCCTACTCACCATAGGCCGGCTTCTTCATCCCGGCCGGCAGCGAAAGGGAGACGGCGCACGATTGCGGTACTGGGCTATCACCTGTTGATCGCCATACAAAGGGAGTTGAGGCAGAAGGCGGATTGGGTACCGCTAGGAGATGATAAGGAGGCAGACGGCCACGCAGGTGGGTAACGGCCTCGGTGAGCAATGAGGAGGGGGAGCGAATACACATAAGGCAGACGACGGAGCCGGAGGCCTTCCATGAGCAGATATACAGGGCCGTGGGGATGTCATGCCAGCCCCTCAAGACCAGGCGATTGAGAAAATAAGTAGTGCCCATACTTTCATGACTTATGTCTACTACAGCTTCAATTCCACCTCTTCCCGGCACCTCAATGGTGAAGATGGGCTAGGAGCGGTGGCATCCCATCTGCAGTATTCTGACTGGACTTCTTGCCCACCTGCCGCCAGTGCCGGCACATGATATCTTCCGAGCGGAAACGGGACGAGGTCGCCATTTTGTAACTGAGTGAACCCTACCGCCGCCGGTAGCACTTCAGGTGAGGGAATGAGCAACGCCAGAATTGACAACCCGGCACCCCCGCGCTAACCTGAACGTGATCCATGGACGAGTGGTCTCAGCTACAAGCCGATCTTGGCGTGCAATTCGACGACCTGCTGCTCCTTCAGCAAGCCTTCATACACAGGTCGTACCTCAACGAGAACCCCGAGTCCACCGCAGGGTCCAATGAGCGCCTCGAGTTCCTTGGAGACGCCTTCCTGGGATTCGTCATCGCTGAGACCCTCTACCAGAGTTCTCCCGGCCTCAACGAAGGGGAGATGACCAAGGTCCGGTCCGCTCTCGTATGCCAGAACAGCCTGGCCAACACAGCCTCGGTTCTGGGGCTGGGAGACTACCTGTTCCTTGGCCAGGGGGAAGAGAAGGGCGGCGGACGCCACAGGCCAAGAAACCTCGCCTGCACATTGGAGGCACTGATAGGTGCGATGCTCCTCGATCAGGGCGTGAGTATAACGAGCGACTTCATTCTCGGGCTGTTCAACCCCGGTCTCAGGCATATCAACGAAGAGGGCATAGCCACAGACCACAAGTCCAGGCTGCAGGAGTTGGTGCAAGCGACAAGACGGGACAGACCCATGTACCACCTGGTGGAAGAGGAAGGCCCCGATCACGACAAGAGGTTCTGGGTGGAAGTCGTGGTGGACGGAGAGGTGCTCGGAAGAGGGTCTGGGAAAAGCAAGCAGTTGGCAGAGAAGAACGCCGCCAGGATGGCCCTCAGGCGGTGGAAACAAGGCTGACCTCAGCCCGCCGCCACTGCACTCTCCGGGAGCTAGCTACTGCCACTCCGCGGCGGACTGCCAGGATCACAGGCGTTCATCCGCCCAGACTGCGCAGGGCAGTCCTCACCTTCTCCTCCAGGCTGAGATCGGGCGTCTGGGGCAGTTCCGCAGCAGCCCTGGCAGCCTCAGCTACCGAGTAGCCCAGATTAGTCAGGGCGGCCACTACCTCGGAGGTATCCCCCACCAGGAAAGGAGCCACGCCAGTTGTCTCACCGTCCAGCTTTGACTTCAGCTCCACCACCACGCGAGAGGCTATCTTCCTGCCAACCCCGGGCACCTGGGTAATGGCGCCAACGTTTCCGGTTCTTATGGCTGTAGCAAGCTGATCAGGACTGAGACTGGACAGCAACGTCAGAGCCAGCCTGGGTCCCACGCTGTTCACGCTCATCAACAGCCTGAACATATCCAGCTCCTGTTGCGAGACAAACCCATACAGCACCATACTGTCTTCCTTCACATGGAGGTGCGTCATGAGACGTATCTTCTCCCCAACAGCACCCAACTGCCTCAACGAGGATACTGGAACCCGGAGCTGAAGGCTGACGCCACCCAGTTTCAGCATGACCCAGTCCGGGCCCTTGCACTCCACAAAGCCTTCCACTGCAGAGATCATCCCCGTCTCCACCCGCCCCCGTCCACGAGTCGGGCCAGCCGTCTCTCCTGCACATGGCACAGGGCAACAGCCAGGGCATCAGCCGCGTCACTTGGCTCAGGCACCTCGGGCAGTCCCAGTTGCAGGCACACCATGCGCTGCACCTGTTCCTTGTCACTATCGCCGTGGTCGGTCACCATTTGCTTCACCCGTGCAGGGGCATATGTGTGCACTGGGATGTCCCTACCGGCAGCCACCAACATGGCCACTGCCTCAGCCCTGCCAATGGCGAGGGCACTCCTGACATTGCGGCTGTGAGTCTGGGACACAAAGGGCTCTTCAACAGCCATCTCTCCGGGCTCATAGCGGTCCACCAGTGTCAATAGGCCCTCATAGAGCCTGTGCAGCCGCTGCGAGGGGGGCATACGACTGGGGACAGACAACGTGCCATATGACACCACATCCAGCCGACCACCGGCCTCCTCATCGACCAACCCATACCCCATCCTCACGGTACCGGGGTCGATTCCCATGATCCGCATGTGGCTCACGCACTCGGTTCAGATGCAGGTAGGAGAGCCACGGCAACACCAGCCTCTCGCATTGTCAGCAGGTGCCACGCTCCCCCCACCAGTACCGGCCGCGGGCAAACAATCTCCCATGATGCCCTCCCGTGCAGGGCGTCGCAAGACCGGATGGCAGTGCAGTTGACTCAGGCCTGTGCCTGAAGCCGGGCCAGTACTTCCTCTGAGAAATCGACATTGGAGTAGACCTTCTGAACATCGTCCATCTCTTCGAGCCTGTCCAGCAGCTTCAGAACGCGCCTGGCGTCCTCTTCGTCAAGCTGGAGCGTTGTATTGGGGAGCATTGACACCTCGGCAGAGGAGATGGCGGCCCCTAGGTGTTCAAGCGATTCCCGCACTGATTCGAGGCTATCGGGAGTGGTGTATACCTCCAGGAACCCGCTCTCGATCTTGACATCCTCGGCCCCGGCGTCAATGGCGGAGAGGGCTATATCCTCAGCTTCGCTGCCGGCGGCCTCCACGGTAACAACCCCCTTGGCCTCGAACATCCAGGCAACCGCACCCGCCTCGGCCATACTCCCGTTGCCCCGGCTGAATATGTTACGTATGTCCTGCAACGTCCTGTTGCGATTGTCCGTGACAACCTGGACCAATACAGCAACGCCGCCGGATGCGTAACCCTCGAAGGTTGCCTCCACCATGGCAGCACCGCCGCTCTCACCCGATGCCCTCCTGATTGCCCGCTCTATGTTCTCCGAGGGCATATTGGCGTCCTTGCATTTCTGCATCACCAGGCGGAGCCGGTAGTTCTGCTCCGGGCTGGGGCCTCCGTCGCGCACTGCCAGCATGATCTCCTTGGCCAGCTTGGTGAACATCTGCCCCCGACGGGCATCAGCAGCCCCCTTGGCACGCTTGATGGTAGACCACTTGGAATGCCCTGACATCAGCCTGTCTCCTTTGACTGACAATCATACCACGTCCACACCCCGTTTTCGACAACGGTCGATGTATCCGAGCATTTGGATTGGCGCAGGCCACGGGTCCGTGCCCGGTCCGGCATGTCGGGTAGGCTGGAGCACCTGCCCCAACCGCGCCCGGAGCAGATGCCGCAGGCTGTCCCCCAGACTGGAACGGGAGGGCACCCCGTGTAGGGGTATTCTCGGGATCGGCCTGACAGGCTATCCAGGAATGCACGCTGTAGGTGATTCCTTTGAAGCCATATCCACAGGTCAGAGGTCGTGCTGAAGCTGTTGACTTGTCCCCCCCCCTGGCGGTATTCTTGACCGAAAACCTATGTGCGAAGACATCGATACGGACCCAGGCGCTACAGCCGACGAGTCTCCCTGTGACCCCCAAGAACTCACCACCGGAACGGTTCACCTCGGTGGACAGACACACCAGCCCTCCAGGAAGGCCTCCAAGTACCTCGTTGTCTTCTCGGTCCTGTTTATCATTGGGATGGCAGCCCTGGCCGTGGTGTACAGGGACGAACTGAAGCACTTTCAAGAGTATGGCTACCTTGGCGCTTTCGTAATCAGCATCATGTCCGGTGGCACACTCATCGTACCCATCCCCGGGGTGCCGATTATCTTCGCTCTGGGAGGCATACTGTCTTACCCGTTCCTGGTGGGTCTGTGCGCCGGCGCCGGCGAAGGGCTGGGAGCGTGCAACTTCTACATGGCCGGGCGGGGCGGCCATACATACGTCCCCGAGAAGCAGAGGAGCAACAGGTTCTACGCCTGGGTCGAGAGGTGGATGACCCGGCATGGATACATAACCCTCTTCCTGGGGTCAGCCATATTCAACCCGGCCTTCTCCTTGATCGGGCTGATGGCAGGAGCCAGCAAGATGCCTCTGTGGAAGTTCTACCTGGTATGCGCCGCGGGAAAGGCGGTCAAGGGGACATACGTCGCCTACCTGGGCACCCTGGGCATGGGGTTCGTCCTGGAATGGTTTGGCATAGACCTGAACACGTGATGGGCACTGAAAGGAAGCTGTGGACATAGGGCACGTCCTGTGGGTGTTGGTGATTTCCGCAGCCCCGATAGGCGAGCTCAGAGCCGGAATCCCCCTGGGCATAAAGGAGTACGACCTCTCCTGGGCTGTCGTCGTCCCCGTGGCACTGGCCGGCAACCTGGTCATTGTTCCCTTTCTTCTCCTCTTCCTCGAGCGCGGCCTGCGTTTCGCCTACAGTCTCAGGCTGTTCAACGGCATCCTCGACTGGATATTCGAGCATAGCAGGAAGAGGGCAGCCATGGTAGAGAAATACCACAGTATCGGCCTGTTCCTGCTGGTGGCCATACCGCTGCCGGGTACAGGAGCTTGGACGGGATCGCTTGTGGCATCGCTGCTGCACCTGGAGCCCCGGAGGTCTCTTCCGCCGATCGTGGCCGGGGTGCTGGCCGCAGCGGCCATAGTGAGCGTGCTGACCGCGCTCGGCTGGGTGGGTGCAGCAATAGCGGTGGCCTGTGTGCTACTGGTCGTCGGGATCAGGGTCTACGGTCTTCGCAAGCACGATTAACCAGGCCAAGCGCCCTGTGCTATACTGGAGTCAATCGAGTCCCCGTAGCTCAATCGGATAGAGCAACTGCCTTCTAAGCAGTAGGCTGCGCGTTCGAGTCGCGCCGGGGACGCGCTAACCGCAGCAACCTGCGCCGGGGTCTGCCGATGTTTCGCCCCCTCGATACAGGGTCGATGTCCCCTCCCAGGTTTGGACACTGACGAGCGCCTCTCATCAGATGGGCACGCCCGGGGGCCGGAACCTCCCCTCAGCCAGCACCTGTTCCACGTGCCTATAGTTCTCCATGGTGCCTGCATCCAGGATGGCGGCATCGGTAACGTAGCCGTAGAGCGGGGCACCCTCCCGCAGCAGTCTGGGAAACACGTCGAACCCGAAATCGTAGAAGGTCTCCGACGGAATACTGTCCATCACCTCCGGCTCCAGGACGTAGATGGCGGCATTAGCCAGGTTGCTGGTCGTCTCGCCGGGAGAGGGCTTCTCCACGAAACGCCGTATCCGCCCTTCACTGTCGACCTCCACTATGCCGTAGGCCCTGGGCTCCTCTACTTCGAACAGCGTGAGGGTGGCCAGGGCAGCCTTGCTCCGGTGGTAGTCTGCAAGGGCCCGTACATCCATGTCAGTGAGCATGTCACCATATACGACGAGAAAGGTATCATCGAAGAAATCGCGCAACCTGGACAGCGCACCCGCGGTGCCCAGGGCCTGCTCCTCAAGGGAATACCTCATCCTAACCCCCAGCTTCTCACCATCCCCCAGCCATTCCATCACCACTTCCGGCAGGTGGGAGAGGTTTATGGCAATGTCCATTATCCCGTTGGTGCGCAACCAGCCGACTATATACTCCAGCATGGGCCTGCCGGCCAGGGGCAGCATGACCTTGGGTGTAGTGTAGGTCAGGGGTCTCAGCCGGGTCCCCTCACCCGCTGCCAGCACCATCGCCTTCATAGCTCGATGAACCTCCTGTATCTATATCCAGCTCAACCGGCGCCTTTCGTCTCCCCAAGCCGTCTTTCCACGACACCCCGGGGCTACTCCTTCAGGTGGAGCACCACGACCTCGGGATAGCGCACATCTGAAGCAGGGTAGACACGCTCCAGCCTACCCTCAGAGACAAATCCTCCGTAGAGGCTGCGCCGGTAGAGGGAGTTGTCCTGCCCATTCTGCCACTTGTTCCACCAGTCAGACCAGTCGCTGCCGAAAGCGTAGCTGGCTATGACAGGCAGGATATCCCGCTCCAGCCTGGAGAAGATGACATATTCGGCATGGTACTTCTCCATGATCTCCACCGCCTCAGACGCATTGTCGGTGCAGTACACCAGACCGACGTCGCTGTCCTGCTGACCTGTGTGACCATAGAGTCCTCCGTCAACGACAGGCCTCCGGTCTCCCAGGTCCAGAATCCAGTAGCCGTAGTCCCACCAGCTCATGACCCTGGAGTCCTGGGGCGACTCCTGGCTTACGTATGTGAGGCCGTTGCACCAGGCCGTATTGGCGGACACCCTTGCGCCCGTGGCCACGCTGTACGCCCTGCCGGCCAGACCGACCATCACCAGAACCACAACGATCCCGACTACTTTCTGGATAGTCTTCTCTCGCTTCTTGGCATACTGGAAGTCCCAGAGGCTGGCCACCACCATGCCACCCAGGATGGCTGCCGCCGGAGTCATGTAGAGGATCAGCCTTCTCGAGAAGAAGCTGAGGACGAGCAACACGCCGAACCACGTCAGGAACAGGAGGTCCCCCTCTCTGTGCCGCACGACCGCCAGGAAGAACCCGATGGGCACCAGGAGGATGAAGAACTCGAAGAGCTTGAAGTCAGCCAGGGTCAACCCCTGAAGCTCGGCGATCTGGCCACCTCCCGGCCGCAGGAGGTCGCCGATCTCCCTGAGCGTCGTCGCCGCCGTATCCCAGTTGACCAGGGCAACAACGATGTTCAGGCCCAATATCACCAGGAAAGGCTTCCAAGCGGTCTCCTTCACCGCTTCCCTGAGCCGCAGCCACACGCTCCCGAGGAAGGATTGCTCGATGCTATATGCTTCACCAGCGTAGGAGAGCGCCTTCACTGCCAAATCAACAAGGAAGTATGCCACTATGATAGTGAGCAGCAGCCCCGGGCCGACCCAGGACCACTCTATGAAGAGTATCAACTCAACGGCGAGTACGATCAGGGCCCCAACAACCCACCCCACATCACGCTCCTTGATGCCAAGATGCCACCGCTTGCTGAAGAAGAAGGCCAGGACGCCCAGCAGGATAAGGGGCACATTGATGGCATCGCGGTCCAGATAGCCGGCAGCTTGTATGAAGTAAGCGTGGGGCAGCACCGCCCAGGCCAGGGCGCAGCACAAACCCATCCGCCGGTCATACATCCTGCTAAGAGCGAAATATATGAGCACAGCGGTGAGCACAGCGATGAGGGGAGGCAGGTACTTGCACACGAAGGTCAGGGCATCCTGGTCCGACATGCCGAAAACCCAGCCGACGGCGTTCGCCCCGTAGGCCAGAGGATAGGCCAGGCCACTGGGCTGCACATCCGTGGGGATGGACTGGCCGTCCATCACCCGGTCGGCCATCCAGTGGAAGAGATAGGAATCAGCACTGACTATGTAGTCGTGGCCGGGCTCGAACAGGTGCAGACATCGGACCAGAAAAGCCCACCCTCCGATGAGCAGGAGGGCAAGCAGCAAGTACCGTCTGCGCAGTAGACCACGACCCCGGCTGGGTGCTCTCTTCTTGGCAGAGGGTTTCTTTGCCGGGGTGGCAGGCGCTTTCGGCTGCTCCGCAGGAGTCTTCTGCCGGACGGCCTTCCGCGGCGGAGTGGGTCTCGCCCCTCGCCGTCGCTTAGAGGGCATACACCTTACGACTCATGATTCAGTAGTCCAGCCATCGGCCTTCCTGGACGATGCACCATTATACCCAATAAGACCCGTTGACCGTAAGTGCACGTATTCACCGCCGGCAGCGGGGAACAGTATTGCAGCCGCTGCCATGCGCGACAGCCTTGACAACGGGCGTCGCTTCTTCATACGATGTTTGTGTATGCAACAGTGACGGCCGAAGAGGCCCCCAGTTGGAGGTAAGAACGCGTCAGCGCAAGGAGACGACTGCGGTTCGCATGCGGGGCCTTCCACAGTTGAGACATCAGCCATGGCAGTACGCCAGGGCGCGGGGATTCGGTGCGGATCAGACTGAGACCGGATGCACGCCAGGCAGTCTCGAGTAATTGCGGCAGCGGGTTACCCGCCGTTGAGGTTTCTGGTGTAGCCTGGGGCAGGTGCCTCCGGCATCCCGAGGTCCACGAGATAGAAACCCCAATACCAGTCTCCCCGCCCGGTCCTCTCCACCCAGTTCCCGGCGGGCGCAAGTCTTATCTGTGGGCTTCCACTAGACTGACAGTACGGCTGCAGAGGAAAGACCTTGACAAAGGAGAAGGAGGATAGATGGCACCTGGCACCCTGGTTGCCATTGATGTAGGTAGCTCCAAGATATGCGCCGCAATCGCCAATACCAGCAGCGGCAGGATAACCGACATCGTCGGAGTGGGGCACGTCCCATCAAGGGGGGTACAGAAAGGGATCATAATTGACATCGATGATGCCACAGCGGCTATCAGGCACTGCATCGAGACAACCGATGGCAGCGTGCCCAGGGTCAATCTAGCGCTGGCTGGCTTCGGTGGAAAACGCGTCACCTCCTCCAACCCCACGGTCTCCGTGGAAACAGCGCGCCGCGGCCACCTGGTGGGACACGAGGCCATGGAGGAGGCGTACGGCAAGGTCAGGAGTCTCCCCCTTGCCCAGGAGAGGGTGCCGCTGAACATCGTGAAGCGGCAATGGGCTATTGACCACGTTGGAGGCATCAGGAACCCACTGGGAATGCACGGCTCTCGGCTGGACCTGGAGGCCCACGTCGTTGCGAGCGACTACGGCTACGTAGAGAACCTGAGTGTGTGCCTCGAACGGGCTGGCATTCCGGTCACCCCCGGTTCGCTTGTGGCCACCCCACTGGCTGCCGCAGAAGCAGCCCTGGAGCCGGAGGACAGGGAGAGAGGCGTCATCCTTGCAGATACAGGCGGTGGCACGACCGGCATTGCCGTATTCAGGGACGGCAGCATCTGGCACACCTCGATACTGCCGGTCGGGGGCAGGAACATCACCAACGACCTGGCCGTGGCATTGAGTATCCCTTTCAGTTCCGCCGAGGACTTGAAAGTCAAATGCGGCAGGCTTTATCCCGAGGAAGCCAACGAGACCGAGATGGAGCTCATTCGTAAGCACGGCACCACACCGGAGGAGATCAGCTATATAATACGAGCCAGGATGGAAGAGATAATCAGGATGGTGGTCTCCAAGTCGCCTTACGTGCCCAACAGCATGGTCATAACCGGGGGAACAGCCAACCTCCCCGGGATCGACAGGTTTGCCTGTGAGGTGCTGGGGTTCCAGGTGAGAATAGGAATCCCTGTGGCCCTGCCTGAGGGTGGCCAGGCCCTCAACGACCCTGCCTTTGCTGTGACTGCGGGCCTGCTGCAGTGGGGAGCAGAAATGACTCTTGCAAGCAACGGACATGCATACGGCGAGGGAGGTTCTGTATCGTTCATATCAGGACTGCAATCCACCCTGGCTTCCTTCTGGAATGCTGGTTGGCGGCCCAGAATCAGCTTTCGTGGTCCGAGGTCTGAGTAAGGCTGAAGAGCGGTTCTGGCAAGCACGCCGGTAGATTTGGCTGACACAACGTAGGAGGGGACATGGCGAATACGAGTTTCAGGTCAGTGCCCATCAATATCAAGGCCATAGGAGTAGGCGGTGGGGGCTGCAATGCCATCAATCGTATGGTGCGAGCGGACATCCAGGGTGTGGACTTTATCGCGGTCAACACGGACGCCCAGGTGTTGATGATGAACGAAGCGCCAACCAGGGTGCAGATCGGGCAGAAGATAACCGGGGGCCTCGGGGCCGGAGGTGATCCAGGCCGCGGCCAGCAGGCAGCCCAGGAGAGCGTGGATGAACTGAGACAGGTCATCGGTAGCCCCCATATGGTGTTCATCGCCACCGGTATGGGCGGAGGGACTGGTACAGGTGCCTCCTCTGTCATAGCCAGGCTGGCGCGAGAGAGTGGCGCTCTGACCATCGCCATCGTCACCAAGCCCTTCAACTTCGAGATGGCCCGGCGAATGCAGATCGCTGAAGAAGGGATCACTGAGCTCGCCGAGGCAGTCGATGCCATGATCGTCATCCCGAATGAGCGACTGCTGAGCATCACAGGCGAGAAGGTGACGGTCGATGCCGCTTTCAAGACAGCCGATGACATCCTGATGATTGGTGTAAGGGCCATAACCGAGGTGATAACCGTGCCCGGGTTGATCAACCTGGACTTCGCTGACGTGAGCGCCATCATGAACAATGCAGGCCAGTGCTGGCTGTCAATAGGCTATGGGACAGGACAGAACAGGGTCGTAGAAGCGGCACGCGCCGCCATATCGAGCGACCTGCTGGAGGTACCCATCGAGGGCGCTACAGGTGTTCTTTACGTGGTGTCAGGAGCAGCCAACCTCACGCTGTCCGAGGTGAGCCAGGCCGCCACGGTGATTGAGTCAGCCGTCGACGAGGAGGCAATGGTCATTTTCGGGGTGACCACGGACCCCAGACTCGACAATGACGTACGTATCACCCTCGTGGCTACCGGCTTCTCCGCAGTCAGAGAGGTGACAGCGGCACGAAGGGACGAGGAGTTCCGCGGCCTCATTCGAGAGCTCGAGGCTGACGAGAGCAGACTTGAGGCACCCGCCTTCATGCGGCGGCCAGTGACCATGCGTCGCATGTCCCGCAAGCGCCCAGGGGAATAACCGAAGGGGCTCTCCAACCGGATTCACAGGGTCGCCGCAGGTGACTGCGGCGACTCTTCGTTGCCTGTGTGCCAGGCATGTCGTGTAACCAGGGCGCGCAAGTCCTCTGCGGGCCGAGATGACCGGAACCGCTAGGCGCTTGGGTCACCAGTATCCGCCCAAAGCTAGACCAAGAGACGGAAGACGCTTGTTTTGTGCCTGGCTCATCCGTGCTTTCCGAGTCGTGACCCAGCCCCCTAGTATATCGTTTCTCAAAAACATATACATTAGAAAGCGTGGGCGAAGTCAAATTTCTTCCATCGGTGCACCACAGGAGAGTCGTTGCTTTCCTTGACGCCTAGCAGGATTCTCTCTTTGAG
>Ga0180432_10001655_pt1 | contig 34802 bp, 18 predicted proteins | sample SS_ome_10_FD_132414 | JGI IMG/M metagenome (GOLD analysis project Ga0180432, IMG submission 132414) | Hypersaline lake sediment archaeal communities from the Salton Sea, California, USA - SS_1_MS_2 metaG | ecosystem: Environmental > Aquatic > Non-marine Saline and Alkaline > Hypersaline >... | reverse complement strand
TCCTCGCCCTCCGCCGCGGGCTCGTCCTCAGCCGCGCCAGCTTCCGCGCCATCCTCGCCGGTCTCGGCGGCGGGGGCCTCATCAGCATCTGCCTCAGCGGCCGGCTCGCCGGGTTCGGCCTCGTCGGTCGGCGGGGCGGCGGTACCCGTCTCGCGCTGCGCCTGCTGCACCAGCGCCATCGCCGGATCCTCCGCCTCTTCCTGCGGGCAGCCGCACACCAGTGCCGCGACCAGAGCCAGTGCGGCACCGATGATAACAGTCATAATCAGCATGTTTCGTCTCATGCTACACCTCTTTCCTAGCACGTGTGTGCTCCCGGCGGATCCGGCGGGTTGTCGCCCTGGGCTGAAGCCTCAGGATTCATGAAATACACCGTCAGCGCGATATTCCACGCGGTGGTCGTCCGGTACAGCCCCGCGTTCTCGCCCACCTCGTTCTTCAGACAGTGCACCGTGATCAGAATGTCGTCCTTCGCCGTCTGCAGATCCTCGATGAAGGTCTGCACGTCTTCATATGTACCATAGAAGCTGATCAGATTGATGTTGTAGGGTTCCAGGAACGTTCCCGGCTGCGTGTTGAGCGGCGTGTCGATCGGCTGGCCGTTCTTCTCGCCATCGTAGTCAATCGGGAACAGGTCCGCGGCGTCCTCGAACCACATCGTGCGCGGCAGCGTCTCGAACGGCTGCATCGCCATGTTGATCTTGAAGGTGTACTGCTCCACCTCGACCACGCTGGTGCCCGGCACCAGCGTCATCCGGCTCGACTCGATGATCGGGAAGAGCGTGTCCTGGAAGAACGGCAGCACCGAGTCCTGGTTGTAGAGGAACAGGTAGTCAATCAGGTTCAGCTTCTCACGCAGCGCGCGATTGACCTCGGTGGCCTGATCGAGCTTGGCGATCTTGGTCTGATAAGTCTGGATTCGCTGCTCGGCGGCGTTGATCGCGGTAGTGGTGTCGGTCAGCTCGCGGTTGAACTTGACGATCACCATCTGGTAGTAGACGACCAGTCCGATCACCAGGATGATGCCGAACGCGATCGCCAGCACCTGGGGGGTGATCACCGGGCCGGCCGCCGCCTTACGTTCGGGTGGTGGACCCGCGGGCCGCTTCTGCTCCTGCTCGCCGCTAGGTGTTGACGACATCCTCGATCACCTCTTTGATATTCACGATGTCGGTGAGCGCCGCCGACTGGTCAAAGATCTCGGTCTGGAAGTCCGTCGTGCAGTCGAACTCCCAGGCGATCTCGTAGAACATTGCGAAATCGTTGCGGAAGAAGTCCTCGATCGAGGCACCCGGCTGGATATCGAAGCGCGGCAGCCGGTAATCCTGCAGCGGACGCTCGATGGGGCTGACGGATACGCGCATCCCCCCCGGTGCGTCCGCGCTGGACTGGCCGGCGACGCCTCGACCGCTGCCTCCGCTTGCCCGCGCCGTGCCGCCACCGCCACCGCCGCCGCTGGTGCTGGGATTCTCGGTCAGCTCCGTGTTGGTGAAGAACGGCGACTTGTCCAGGTTGATGGCGAACTGGATCATGTCAACGCGGTCGACCGCGACGCCGACCATCGTGACCGAGTTGCTGCTGGCCTCGAAATCGACTTCCTCCAGCCAGACGCGGTCGTTGGTGCGCCGCCCCAACTCGTCCATGATTTCCGGCCAGACGACCTGCCTCTCAATCAGGTTAAACACCTGGTTGAAGCGCGGCACCTGCTGGCCGATCTCGCTCTTCTGCTGATCGAACTGATCCGCCTGGGGTTTGAGGCGGTTGGCCTCGGCCTCCTTCTCGCTCAGCGTCGCCTTGACCTCGTCGACCTCCTGCTGCCGTTCGCCGTTGTACCACCAGCCGATCCCACCCAGGATGATGAACAACACGACGGCGAACTTGACGATCGTGGCGTTGATCGACCGCGTGTAGTAGGCCGGCGGCATCAGGTTGAGTTCCTTCTTCTTCTTGAAGTGCTCCATCGCCAGACCGGTCGCCACCGGCAGGCGCGATGCGTTCTCGTTGAGGAACTCGAGGCTGTAGACTCCCTGGCGATACTGGACGAGACTGCCCAGATTGAGCAGGTTGACCTCCAGGCCGGTCTGGTCCTCCAGGTACTTGTGCAGGTTCGGGAACATCTCGATGCTGCCGAACAGCAACATCTTGCCGACGCGTTCCGACCGCTGCGCCTGGCTCTCGTAGTAGCGAATCGACCGAATCAACTCCGAGACGAAGCCGGAGAATACGGACAGCAGCGCCTCGCGCAGACGGTTGTCCTCCGTCGGATCGATCTCATCCTCGGGGATGGTCAGGTCCACCGGATCGGCGCGCAGGTACTCCTCGGCCTCGCCGGGGGTGACCCCCAGCAACTGCGCCACCTTGGCCATGATCGTGTTGTAGCCGAGCTCGACCGGGCGACTCAGGCGGAACTGCCCGTTCAGGAAGAACGACAGGTCGGTGACGGTGTCGCGGACGTCAATGATGCCGACCGCCTGGCTATAGCCGCTCAGACCGGTCTCAATGATGTTCCACGCCGCCAGCGAGGTGATCTTGATGCCCTCGGCTTCGATCCCGGCGCCCCGCAGCGTCGCAATCAGGCTCTCGACCGTCGTCGCGCGCGTGGCCACCAGCAGTACTTCCTGCATCGACGGATTGCCGCCCTCGCGCGGCGGCAGAATCCGGTAGTCGTATACAGTGTCCCCGGGCGGGAACGGCACGTACTGGTTGATCTGCAGACTGATCGCCTGACGGGTCTGCGCCGCGCCCATCTTCGGCAGCTCCACAATCCGCGTGATCGCCGCCTTGCCCGAAAGCGAGACGATCGCGCGGCGGGCGCTGACGCCCTGCTCGTGGAGCACCTTCTTGATGTGCGCGCCCAACTCCGCCGGCTCCGCCACGCGCCCGGCGGCGAACACACTGCTGGGGATCTCGCCAATGGCGAAGCGCTCCAGCGTGACCTCCTTGCCCCGCCGCTGCAGAGCTACGCAGCGGACTTCATTGGAGGTCAGGTCGAGGCCGACGTCTACCTTCTTGGTTGCTGGCCGTTTAGCCATCATTCCCTCCATCAACGGCGTCTCTTATCATGACCCGTTGCCCCAGGAAGATGTTCCGGTGGAGGCTGCAAGCCCGCCAGGGGCCACGGCCTCCACCGGCGCAATTACTACTTGTCGTCAATGATATTCGCCTGGATTGTGACGAAGACGTGGCTGGTGGACCTGCTGCGCTCCGTCCGGCCGAACAGCGGTCCGATGAACGGCAGCTTACTGAGATAAGGAATCCCCTGGAACTGCCACGAGTCGTCCGTGGTCGTCAATCCACCGATCAGCACCGTCTGGCCGTCGATCATGCGCAACACGGTCTGCAGGTCGGTGTCCACCGTCGGCTGGAACGTCACCTGCTGCCCGTTGGCCGAGGCAACCTGCTCGGGACCGTCGAAGTTCGACAGGCTGATGTCAATGCCCAGCGTAACCCGGCCGCGGTCGTCCACCTGCGGGGTGAACTCAAACTCCAGGCCCGCGTCAACCGAGTTGAACTGCGGCTGGTTGATCACCTGGCCATCGGCGGTCACCACCAGCGTTCCGCTCAGCTGACCGCGCGTCCGCGTGCTGTCAATCGAGGCTGAGAAGCCGTCAATCACCGCGACTTCGGTCTCCGTCAACACCTTGGCCTTGCGGTCCGTCTGCAGGAACTGGAAGGCCGCAGAGTAGTTCTCATCCAGCATTACGCCGCCCTTCGGCAGCACGTTTACCGACAGCGTACCCAACTCGTAGGCGCCGTTGAGCCGGTCGTTCTGGGCCGTCGCCGAGAGCAGCCCCCAAACCTCTTCGGGCTGGGCGCTGACCTGATACACGCGGACCTTGATCGCCACCTGTTTGGGCGGCTTGTCGATCTTGGCGATCAGCGACTGGACGGTGTCCAGCGTCTCGCGCGTGCCGCGCATCACGATCAGCCCGGCCTTGGCCGTTGGCAGCGGAATACCGCCACCGCCGACGCCACCGCCGCCGCCGCCGGCACCGCCTCCACCGATACCGCCGCCGCCGCCACCGCCGGCGCCACCGCCGCCGCCGGCGCCGCTGCCGACGCCCTGCAGTGGCTCGCCGATCTGCAACGGATCGAAGTAGTTGTCACGGACGGCGCTGCCGACCATCGCGGAACTCGTGACGGTCGCGCTGTTCCGTTGACCGCCGCCGCCACTGAAGCCGCCGCCGGAGCTACCGCCGCCGCCGCTGCCGAAGCCGCCACCGGTACCCGTGCCGCCGCCGCCGCCGCGGTAGATGTACCAGCCCACGGTCAGAGACGGCAGCAGGTTGAGCTGCGCAAGAATGTCGTACAGCTGGAACGGATCGGCGTAGTGCATCTGGTAGAGGTCGATCTCGTTCTGGCCGGGAATCTCCTGCTCCAGTCGCTCCTTGCTGGTGATCAGAATGATCGGCTTCGAGTAGGGATCATCTTCGTTGCGGAATACGACCTTCTTGAGATTGTGGGTCGTCAGCACGATGTCGAGCGCCTGGTCAAACGGCACGTTATCAAAGCGTCCCACGATCGAGCCGCCACCGGAGCCCAGCTGCGGATCGAAGATCCCCGCGCTGCGGAAACCCGGTCCGCCCTGCCCGCCGGGTAGCTGTCCCGGATCGAGTGGATCGCGGCTGGAGGTGCCAATCGGCGGATCCAGCCAATAGGGATCGATGATGATCGAGATACCGCTGATCTGGCTCAGGAACATCAGGAACCCGTAGAGGCTGAAGCCGGCCGCGGCCTCCAGGTTGACCCGCACGTCACTGAGCTGCTCTTCCTCACCCGGGAAGCCCGGCAGTTCGTATGTGCCGTAGGCGTCGCCGCCCTCACGGGCGTTCTGGCCGTAGCGGTAAGCATCGGCGCGGGCCTTGGTCAGGATCTGCTCAACGGATGGGATGTTCTGGGGAGTACCGCTGAAACCTGTCGGACCGGCCATCTGCTCCGGCGCGAATCCGCCGGCGGCAGCGCTCATCGACGTCCCGATCGAGGGCACGGCCGTCGGTCCCGGGGCCGGCTTGGGGGCCGACGTGCCGGCGGCCGGCTTGGCCGGCGCACTGGCCAGCTCACTGACCGGCTGACCGAAGGTCAGCACCACGTTGCCGCCCTCCTCACGCTGATTCACCAGCGCCATGCCGGACCTGAGGCTCGCGCGGACTTCCAGCCCGGTGGTGCTCTTCGCAGGCACCACCTCGACATGGGTCACCTCGCCCTTGAGGTCCTTATGGACCATGCCGGTCAGGCCCGCGGTGTCCACCGCTCCGGGAATGACCACGTCGACCCGCGGCGGGAAAGACCTCGGGACCACCTGGTATTCCGATCCAGCCAGACCGGTCATCGTCAACGTCCGGCCGCTGGGATCGAACTGCACGTCCTGGAGCACGGTGCTGCCGGCGGCGACAACCGGAACGGGCTCAGTACTGCCGGCGATCACGGGTAACGCGTCCCCTGCGCTACCGCTCAGCCAGGCCGTCCTGAACGGCGTCCGGGCACTGCCGGCACTGAACACCTCCACCACGGTGCGGCCCTCGCCGACGACCGCCTCGCGATAGACCGCTTCCCCGTCGCTGGGCACGGAATCCGCAAGGTTCATCGTCAGCAGGAACCCTTCCGCCAGTGGGCTGATCGACACTTCAGTCACAAGGTCGCCGGCAACCGACGGCGCGTCCGGAACCGCTCCTTCAAAGCGGTAGAGCGCCTCGAGACGACTTGGGCGAAGCTTGTGAACGACGAAATCGGATATTAGCGCCTCACCGTCAACACTGAGGACAACCGCGTCGCGATCGTTCAGATCGAGCAGTGTGACCTCCGCCGGGCCGGCTCCCCAACCGACTCCGACGAGGCAGAGCGCCCATACAAGTGCTAATATCCCAACCGCTCCCCTTTTCATCACAATACTCCTCACGGAGGGATCCTCCTAAACAATATCTTCCGCCGCCCGCGGCCGCAGGCGACGACATCTCGTGCGGCGCCAAACAATAGCCCAGAGAGCTACCATTTGAATTCTGGTATTCTAGGTTATCCACACCTATATGTCAATCAAGAAACCCAGTGCCGATTGGCAGCAGAAGGGGCCCCCACACTGTGGTGAGAGCCCCGAATAGACCTCAGAAACCGGCTCAGCAGCCCATCAGCCGCCGATCAGTTGGTGTCATCCCTGTACCATAGGATCCGATAGCTCAGATCGCGGTCCCGTGACGTCAGACCCGCGCCCTGGAGCACATCGTCCAGCACCTCGGCGTCGCGCCGCGACCAGAGCGGGCCGACGTCGACAACCGCCACCTTGCTGCGGTCGCGGCTGATCTTGGCCGTGTCGACCAGTGCACCGGCCGCCCCGCCACTGGCGGTCACCGCCCCGCTGGCCTCCACGCGGTATACGTAGCTCCGGCAGGTGACATAGGGCGCGATATCATCAAGGTAGTTGGCGATCGGGATGAACTCGCCGCGCTCGTCGTCCCAGCGCGCGGCGTAGCGGAACGCCGACGGCCCGCTGAAGACCTGATAGGTGGTCGCCGACGGGTTGCTGTCGAAGTCCGCATCGTCAGGCGTAAAGCCGTCGGAGTCGAGCTCCAGGTAGTAGTTGCCGCTAGTGTCGTCCAGCGGGAACGTCCGGGCATCGGCCGGCCCCTCAATAACCTTGTACAGATCGAACAGGTTCCGGAACGGTGGGTTGGGAATGTAGCTGTAGGCCGTCACGTCGTTGCTGTCGATGATGCCGATCTCGTTGCGCGCGTCCTGCGGTTCACCGAATGTACCGGGCACGGCATCGAAGGTGAAGCTGGTGATGTTGCCCGCGTTGTCGACCGTCAACTGGACGTCGTACTCCCCGCCGGGATAGGTGAAGTAGTTGCGCGCGTCGAACGCCCAGCGCGAGTAGTGATCGTTGCCGACCTGATACAGCCCGGAGCCGGACCACTCGCTCATCTCGCCGGCGCGATCCGTCTCCCAGTGACCGTTGTGCACCAGGTCGTTCAGGTACTTCGCGTAGTTGCTGACCGGCTCGTAGATGTCGACCTGGAACGTCTGCCACTGCCCCGGACTGATCTCGGCCGTCAGCAGCACGTCAGCCTGCCAGCGATCCCGCACGACGGCGATGTCGCTGGGCGAGTAGAACTGGTAAGCGTCCGGATCGATGTTGTAGTAGCCGGCCACCGCGTGGTCCCAGGCGTTGTTGATGTCGTTGCTGTCGCTGTTGTCCGGCGCCGCGAGATCGTTGTTGCGGTCGGCCAGCCCGTATTCGTGCGGGTTGGTGCCGTCCCAGGGGCCGATCACCGGCAGGTGGTCGACGCGGAACGCCCCGCCCAGTTCGGGATAGCCGCCGGTGTAGCCGGTCTGCGTGTAGCCGAACTCATCGCTGGCATCCGGCGCCGCCGGCTTGTGCAGGTCGTAGTAGGCCGTGCGGTAGCGAATCACCTTCTGCGCCAGAGCCCTGGCCTCGGCCTCGCTGAGGTAAACGTCATCTCTTTCGTCGCGGACCACGCGGAAGTTGTCAGCGGTGCCGTCACCGTCGACGTCACCGACGTCCACGTCGTAGTCGTAGTCGCGCTCCTTGATGATGCGCCTGAACAGCGCCGTCAGCACGTCCTCGGAAGCGGTGTTGATGTTGATGCGCCCCATGGTGAACGTGTCGTAGAAGTCCTGGATGCGGTCCTCGCCCTGAGCGTCGAGCGTGTAGTTGGCGTAGTACAGCGGCTGGGACAGCGGATCGCGCGTGGCGTACAGGCCGTAGCTGCGGAAGGACGGATTCGGGTCGGTGGTCAGCACGTCGCCCAGCACCTGCAGGTCGGCCTCCATCAGGCGGCCGCCGCTGAGGTCGGCGCTCGGCACGTTGGAGTAGTTGTCAGTGCCGGTGCTGTCGATGTTGAGGAACGGATCCACCCAGATGCGAACGGCGTGCATCGGACGCCCCTCGCCGTCGCGCATCACCTGCGGCGCCGAATCGCCGTAGGTGCTGGGCATTAGGTACCCGCTGGCGAAGACGTCCTCGGTGCGGGTCACGATCGCCCCGTCGTTGTCGCTGGCCAGCAGCTGCACGTAGTAGTTGCCGGCCTCCGGCACCACGAACTCGGCCGGATTGTCAGTATCCAGACCGACCGGCAGCCGCGGATCGTCCGGAATCCCGTTGCGTCCGAAGGTGTTCGCCCGGTAAGCGTTGCGGTTGTGGGAGCCGATCACTTCGCCGTCGACGTTGACGAGCTGCAGGGTTACGTTGTAGGCCTGCGCCCCGCCGGTCGGCCCGCCGCCGATTTCCCGTCCGCCGCTGATCGCGTAATGGACGTAGACGATGAACGGGGCCACGCCGCTGGCCGGAGTGACCAGCAGCGTCGCGTTCAGCGGGATGGTCTCGGCGATCTCGACCGTCGTCGAATCGGTGTCGGTAGCCGGTCCCGCGGAGCTGTCGGTGACGGTCACCGAGCTGTTGTAGCTGCCCGCCTGGTTGAAGCTCCACGGCACCACGGTCTCGTTGCCCTGATTGAGGGTGCGCGTGACGTCCGTGCTGCCGTCGCCGTCGAGATCGAAGCTCAGGCTGTAGGGTGGCGTCCCGCCGTCGACAAAGACCGCGTACTGGATCTCGCTGCCCACCGACGAGCTGGGCGGATTGGCCATCATGCTGACGCTGAGCGTCGGCGTCACGATGTTGAACTCGCGCTGGCAGGCGGTGAACTGCCCGGCGCCGTCGCTGACCACCAGCCAGACCCGATAGCGGCCCGAGCCGTCGTCGCCGCCGCCATACCAGGCTTCATCGGAGATATCCAGCCACGGGCTAAGCAGCGGGCTGGGCGCCTGCGAACTCGGCCCGGCGCCGTAAGCGCCGTCCAGCCCGACGAAGCCGATCGACGCACCCGTGTATTTCTCGACGAACCACCGGTAGGTGTAGGCCGCCGACTGCGAAGCGCCGCCCGTGACGTAACTGGTCAGCTCCACCAGCTGGCTGTTACTGCCCACCAGCGGGCTGACCGTGAAGTCCGCCACCAGCGGGCGCTGCTCCGTATCGCCGCCCTGTACGCGATCCCCCCAGAAGAAGGGCTGGCTGTCGAAGGCGAAGGCGCGTTCCTCAGGCGGCAGGTCGTCGGTGACGAAGCCGAAGCCGTTGTAGACGCCGCGGTCGGCGCGGTAGTAGTTGAACGACCCCGAGACTTCGGTGCGCCCCACGCCGTTGACCGCCGCCGGGAAGCTGGCGCCCTGGATGATGCCGGCGCCCGGCACGTTCATCAGATTCTGCCCGTTGAGGAACAGGAATTCGTGGTAGTTGACCGGATTGTCGCCCAACGGCGACTCGTTCTCACCGGCGATCCAGCGCGTATCGGCGTTGGCGTCGGACACCCAGTTCAGCGCCGAACCGGCGCCGTGCACGCCCTGGTGCCGCATGCTGGTCACGCCGACGTTGTTGGCGTTGACGAACGGCTTGGTGTAGCTGACCCACGTCGCCAGCGTATCCGGATAGTCCTCCATGCCCGGCGGGATCAGCATCTGATCGCCGGCGGAATACGTGCGGCTGACCAGATTGGTGGTGCCGGCCAGCGGCCGGTCCATCAGATTGGTGGTGAACGAGTAGCTGACTTCCGTGCAGACGCGGTGCCAGCTGGAGTTGTCCCAGCCGCTGACGTTCAGCGTGGTCAGGTCGGTGTCGTAGTCGTCCCCGCCCACCGTCACGACCGGCAGGCTATAGGGTCCATAGGTGTTGGAGAAGGCCACGCCCCGCGGCGTCGCCACCACGTAGTAGGTCGCCACCGTCGGCGCACCGCCGGGACTACCGACCGGCCCGGCCAGCTCCGCCGCTACGAAGGCGTGGGTGATCTCTACCGACTCGATTTCGATGCCGTTGACCGCGCCGTCCAGCCGGCTGGTCTGGCCCACGGCATAGGAGCCGTCCACCACGGAGTCGCCGTCCCAGTCCACCAGCACGGTGGTCGGGTTGTCCGGCGTCGGGTCGAGGTCGTAGGGGAAGGTCAGTTCGACGTTGAAGTCGACCGGGGCGCGCAGGTCGGCGTAGGTTGCGTCGGCCCAGGCACCGGTGCCGAAGCCGTCGGCCGTATAGATTCCATACTGGAAGCCGATGCGCAGCTGGTTGGCCGGCATGCTGACGCGCCAGGTGTCACCCGGCACCCAGGCAGGCGGCGGGGCGCCGGCTCCGACCGGATTGATCCTCAGCTGATCGCCGACGTTGATGATGCCGCTGCCGCCCAGCTGCCGGAGCTCCAGGTCGCTCGGCCCCGGCACGCCGATGATCCGCCAGATCGAGCTGCTGGTGTCGTTGTGCAGGATTGTGCCCGGCGGATTGGCCCAGGCCGGATTGGCTGCGATGTTGATCGTGATCTGCGCGTCCACGCCCGGGGGCAGCGGCCCGCCGCTGACGGCGGTCACCACCGCCGGCGTCTGGCCCACCGGAGGTCCGGTGTACGTTACGCGGATCTGGTCGGCGGCCAGCGCGGCGTCGGTGTTGTAGTCATCCAGCACCAGCCAGGGCGAGTTGCCGTTGGTGACGTTGATGATTGTGTCACCGGGGAACGGGGTATTGTTCGCCAGAACGCCGCCCATGTGAACGCCGGTCGCCAGGCTGGCGCCGTCTCCGACCCAGTCGTAGTTGTTGTCCTCGATGACGTACGTCGCGCCGGGCACGAAGCCGGGCAGGACGGTGTCGACCGCGCCGATGCGCGTGACCACGCTGCCGTTGTTCAGGCCAACGGAGAAGCTCGGATCAGCGGGATCGTGCAGCGTCAGCTGCGTGGCACTGTCGACGTAGCGGACATCGGCCGTCGCGTCCGGCGGCGGCGGGATGCCGTCATCGTCCCGCTCCTCGAGCAGCACCAGGTCGCCCTCGCGAACGCCGAAGCGTCCGGCGTTGATGAAGTCGGCGTTGGCGTCGACCAGCGTGATGCCGCTCAGATCGGTCGCGGTGGCCGTGCCGCGGGTGACCAGGAAGCCACCCTCGTCGCTGTCCGGTGAGCCGTTCAAATCGACCTGCCACTTGCGCACCAGGCCGGTGCCGGCTCCGCCGGTCGCCGAACCGAATGACACGCCGGTGCTGGGATCGGCGGTGAACGTCTCACTGCGCAGGTCGATCTCCGGGAAGATGCTGACCAGCAGGGCCGAAGTGCCCTCGTCATCGCTGAAGGACACCGGCCGGACGATGCGGTAGGCATCGCCGACCGCCCAGGCCGAGCCGCCGTTGAGCAGCGCGGTGCGGATCTCGACGTTGCTATAGACCTCCAGCACGCTGGCGGACTCATTGGGCACCACCGTCAGGTTGATGATCCGATCGCCGACGCGCACGCCGTCGCTGAGGAACGAGGCGCCGGCATCGGTGAAGCTGGCCTGCGGGTTGGCCCCGCCGAGCGCGGTCACCGTACCGGTGGAGATGACCAGCTCGCGGTCGTCCATCGGCCGGCGGTCCTTGACGGTGATCAGCTGGTGGCTGACCGCCTGCCGGCCGCTGATCAGATCCGTGACGTACAGCGTCGCCATGTAGTTGCCGATGCCGTCGGCGGCGTAGTCGTGGGTAATCCCCTGCTGTGCGCCGCGGATCTCGCCCGGCGCGCTGGGGTTGGCCATCGTGTTGAAGGAGTAGTCGATGTGGCCGTCGCCCTGGTAGTCAAGATCGAAGCTGAGATAGGTCGGATCGTTGGCCGACAGCTTGCCGATCAGGTCGAACGTCACGTCGAAGCCAGTCTGGAAGAAGACCCGCTCGCTGGTGCCGTCCGGCGTCGTCACCGTCAGGAAGCCCGATCGCGCACCGTCCGGCACCCGAACGTAGAGCGCCATCTGGCGGTACAGGATGCCGCCGATGTTGAGCACCTCACCGTCGTCGAAGACGGCCAGGCCCTGGGCGGTCAGGCCGCCGCCGAAGGTGACGATGTTGTCCGAGGCGGCGCCGTCAGGATGCGGCGCGGGGATTCCGCCCGGCGCGGGCGGCGTCGGCGCGGCGAAGTTGTAGCCGCGGATCACGATCACCTCGCCGTTGGCCGCCACATCGGGCTCCAGGGCGCTCTTGACGGTGGTGTCGGGATGAAGGCCGATCGCGCCGATGAACGGCTGATTGGCGCCGCCCGATCCCTGCGGATTGTCGCCGATCGGGGCATTGCCGTTGCCCGGCGGCGAGGCGTGCAGCACCGCCATCGGAGTGCGGGCGATGCCGCTTGTACTCGGAGTGCCCATCCCGCCCGTGCCAGCGTCGGACAGCGTCACCATCGCCACATCGTGGGCGATGGTCGAGCTCGCGAAGCCCGGGCTGCTCGAGGCGCGGTCGAGCACGTAGCAGTGCACGAAGTACACGCCGTCGGCGTCGGGAATGCCATCCCCGCCGATCGAGCCGTCGCGGTTGTCGTAACGGTCGAATGTGTGGAATTCGAAAGTCGGATTCGGCTCGTTGCTGACCATCGCGATCGACGACGCGCCGGCGGCCCCCGGATTGTCAGCATCGATGCTGACGTAGGGCGAGCCGCTGTCGACGATCTCCGTGCCGACGATCATGTCCAGCGTGGCCGAGCTGTCTCCGTAGCGCGGACGGTGGATCTCCCAGCGGTAGCTGTAGCCGCCCTCCCCACCGTCGACACCCGCCGAGCAGACGAAGCCCTTGCGGTTGTCTTCCAGCGCCCTGAGGTTGATGCTGGCGTTCATGCTCGGCGGGATGCCGGCCGAGCCGCCCGGCGAGGCGTCGCCGCCCACCACGATCTGGGTGTAGACCAGATCGCTGGCCGGCGCGCCCGCGCTGTCGATCACCTGCAGTTCGACCCAGTACTCGCCGCCATAGCCGTTGCCGCTGCCCATGCCCAGCGAGACCGGATCGAAGGTGAATTCCTCGTCGATATCGTTTGAAACCCTCGTCTGGGAAGCGATCACCGAGCCGACGACGGTATCGTCGTAGGCCAGACCCGGCGGTGTCAGCCGCGACGGACGCGGCGGCACGCCCAGGCCGGGCCAGCCGGTGATATCCACCACGCCGCCGTCCGGGCCGGTGTAGGGGTTCACCCCGCCGGCACCGGAGCCGAGCCCCGGATCGAGGATGCGCACGCGGTAGGTGTACGGCATGGTGCCGCCAGTGGCACTGGCGAACACGCGCGCCGTCGCATCGTCGGACCACAGCGACGGCTCCTCGGCCGCGATCTGAGCCTCGACGATCGGGCTGGACGCGATCAGCGTAACCGAGACGGTGTCGGTGGCGAAGCCCACGGTGCCCGGTACGGGATAGCCCCCGCCGTAGATGGGATCAGCCGGGAAGCTGGGTGGCAGCTGGACTTCGTCGCCCAGCACCACCGGCGGCGGCAGGGCCGCCGGATTAGTGTAGTCGCCGGCCGGCAGCGGCAGATAAGGCACGCCGCCGAAGCTGTCACTGAAGGTGCGCAGGTCGTAGAGCCGCAGCGTAACGGTTGGCGTATCCGGAGTGATGCGGATCACCCGTGGGTCGCCGGTCTGCCAGCCATGGGGCGGCCAGGTGCCGTCGTAGCTGTCGGGCACGCCGCCGTAGTCCCAGTCATACAGCAGATAGCGTCCGCCGCGCGTCTCGGCGCCGCCGTAGGCCGAGCGCAGCTCGAACTGGTCGCCGGCGATGCGGACCGGCAGCACGTCCACGCGGAACGGGATGTCGGCTTCTTGGTTATACTGCAGGTAGACCTGGGAGACGTCGTCCGTCCGGACGTTCGGCAGGGCCTCGGCATCGGCGACGGGATCCCAGCGGCGAACCTCCACGCGGGCGGTCAGATACGGATCGCCCTCGGCGTCAAACGCCCAGGCCTCGCGCTCGGCCGCGGTGCTGAACTGCGGACCCGGATATGCGGTCTCACCGTCCAGCGTCGCCGTGTTCCAGTAGCTGTTCTCCAGCGGGCGCCCGTCGGCGTCCGTGCCCGCTTCATACCACGCGGTGGTCGGCTCCGGCACGTCGTCCCAGCCGAACCGGCGCTGCAGATCGCCGCTGCCGCCGAGCGGCCCCAGCGTGCTGCTGAAGGCCGGCGCCTGGGTGAACATGTAGCCGAGCACATCCAGGTTGTTGAAGTTGTCGTGCGCCACGATCGTGACCTTGCTGCTGGTACTGTCCGCACCGGCACCGACAGCCTGCAGCTGCATCGGGGTCAGCGGAATCACCGCCGTCAGGTCGGCGGAGCCCGGCGCCCAGTTGAGACCGGGGCGGTTGCCGATCGTGAAGTACAGGTAGTAGAGCACCGCGTTCATGTCGGGCTCGTCGCCCGTCCCGGGCCGGTTGTCCGGACCATCGGGATTGATGTTGGACATGTACCAACCGAGGTCGACGACGTCGCTGAAGGCGATGTAGTAGTTCACCGCCCCGAACTCCTCGGGAATGCTGGTGTCCACGTTGTTGTTGGAGCTGTCGAGGTTGTAGCGGAAGTCCGAGGGAGGCGTGGCCATCAGGCTGACGCTCATCCGCCCGAACTCATAGCGCGGGACGTCCAGCAGGTCGGCCACGGTGTCGAAGCCGCCGTAGTTGATCAGGTTTTCGTAGTCGAAGTTGCCCGGACCGTGGGGGCGAACGAACGGATCGACGTTCTCGCCGGCGAACGTGTACGGGTTGTTGTGCGACTGCATCCAGTCTGCAAGCAGGCTGGAGAACGGTCCGAAGATCTGGACGAACCACGGCGCGCCGAATCCGAAGAAACTGCCGATGCCGCGGTTGGCCGCGGGCCGCCAGGCGCCGCTGTCGGGGTTGTACGTGTAGTCGTCTTCCTCGAAGTACGTGCCGTTGCGGTACATCAGGATTGACAGGCAGCTCTCCAGCGAGAACGACGTGTTCAGCGCCGGATAGCCCGCGCCTGGGAAGTCGCTGCCGCCCGCCGTCCAGTCTTCCTGGTGGCCGGAGCCGCCCACGTTGTATGGATGGGAGAAACCGGTGCTGTCGACATTGCCGTCCGGGTCGCGGTGCGGAGCCAGCACCGAAGGACTGGTCGTGTTGGTCAGATCGTAGCGCGGATCGGTGTTGGGCACCAGGTGGTCCTCAGCGCCGGCGCGGCCGAGGCGGTCCACCGGCGGCAGCGTGACCTTGTAGCGCAGCGTCCGCGGCAGATGCTCGCGCACGTAGGCGTACATCTCGGAGGCCGCGTCGCGGTAGTCGTCGAGCGTGATACCGAACACGAAGCGGCCGATGTCGTAGCGCAGGTCCGGCACGTCGTCAGTGTCCTGCATCTCCTCCGGCGTCTCCCGCAGCACGGCGATGCCGCTGTACTCCGGGTCCCCGGGCACGAAGGGATTCACCAGATCGGCGTTGGGGCCGACGTCCTGGATGTAGTTCGCCAGCACGTTGGTGTCGTAGCTGAAGATTGTGACGACGTCGCTGAGGCGCTCGAACTGGCGCTCGGTCATCGACGGCAGGCCGCGCAGCTCGTCCAGCGTGGAGAGCGGCTGCGGCGGCGGCAGCGGCATGTCGTCCTCGTCCGTGAAGGCGAAGTCCCAGCGGAAATCGGTGACGACGCCGCCCGCCTGGTTGATCTCCAGCGCCATCAGCGCCGGCGTCATGTTGCAGGCGTCCACGCGGCGGGCCGGATAGCCGGCCGCCGGGTCGGTGATCAGCGGCGGCGAGTTGTAGAGCGAGCCCAGGTCGTCCGTGGTGTTCAGGTCGGCATGCAGCGTGCGGTAGCTGCCGCCGATGCCGCCCCACGGGTCGCGGTCCGGCTCCGTCGCGTCGGCGTCATGCGGTGGATTGAGATAGGTCAGGATCTCAGCCGCCAGCCGCGGGGTGACCCCCGGCAGCGACATCAGCATGGTCAGCGAGTTGTAGCAGGCCTCGATGGACTGCGGGACGAAGTCGCCGTCGGTATCGCCTTCGTAGTAGTGCAGCGCCGACTCGCCGAGTTCGGGCATCGCGACGCCGTCCTGGGTGTCGCTGAACTGCTCGTTGAACGCCTCGAAGCGGCCCCAGTCGATGCGGTCAGGATTGGCGGCGAAGGCACCGGTGGTCGGGTCGAAATCCCACTTGTGGGTGGTGTTGCGGTCCGGGAACAGCGGGTTATCCATCCACTTCCAGCCGTCCTCGTCCACCACCTCGTTGAGGTTGAAGTCGTTGGTGCCATAGCCAGTCTCGTCGTAGTCGGTCTCGGCGGACTCCGGCATGTAGACCCGCACCTTCTTGCAGAAGATGTTGAGGTTCAGCCGGCCGGCCTCGTCGGAGACGTTGGCGTAGCTCTTCAGCAGCGACGTCGGGATCGGGCCGCGGTCAAGGTCGGTGTAGATCGACTGGTAAATGTTGACCTTGGCGTTGTACATGTAGGACTCGACGTCGTTGCTGCCGTCGAGCAGGCGGTTGACCACCCCGCTGCCCTCGCGCGGCTCATCGCTGCCGGGGTAGTAGCCCGGGCCGTAGATGAACCCGTCGTTGCCGTTGAACGGGCTGGCCAGTTCGTAGCCATCGTCAACGCCGTCGCCGTCGGTATCCACTTCAACCGCGGCGTACTGGTTGAACTGCCAGATCCAGTTGTCCATCCCGCCGGTGAAGGGACTGCGGGCGTAGGGCAGGTAGTCGGTCGAGAAGCTCCAGGACTGACCGATGTAGGTGGGGCCATGCATGCTCGGGAAGCGGAAGTCCCAGCGGTACATCCGCGAACTGACCTCGTCGTCGTCGGGGCCGATGTAGGAGCGGTCGTAGCGCGGACCGACCCAGTAGTCGTCCGACGTTCCCAGGATGTCATCGGCGCCGGCGGCTCCCGGTGAGCCCTGGTCCGGCACCTCATCCCGGCGGTAGCCCGTCACCGGATCGAGCACGATGATCGCGGTGTTGGGCTGCGTCGCGGACGTGTAGTACGCCGGATAGGCCTTCTCCTGGACAACCAACGAGATCGCATCGTTGATCGCCTTCTCCGCCGCCATCTCCGCCTTGGTGCCCTTGATCGCTTCCGCCGTCGCCACCGACTCGGTGTTGATGCTGGTCAGCACCAGCGTGATCAGCGGCAGCAGCAGGGCCACGAAGACCAGCACCGCCAGCAGGATCACACCTTCGCGGCGCGTGCCGGGGCTGGCGATGCGGAGATTCCGGAGGCGCAGGGACCCACCTGACGTCTTTCGGCCAGTTCTATCTTGTGACATGTTGCGTCCTGGAACAAACGGGCCAGCGGCCCTTATTCACCGTATTATACCCACGAGGACACTTTATTAGTATCGGGGATCGAGCCCGGCCAGGGCAACCGGGGCGGCTTCGGATCAGCTTCCAGCAGCTCGGGCGGCCGACAGCCGTCGGCCGGTATGCAGAGCTTCGGTATCGTGCGGCTAGGGCAGCGGGTTCTTCTCCCGCAGCTTCTCCACCGGCGTGCGGGCGCGGATCATATCATCCGGACCGAGCGGATCGGGGTAGGTGATCGAAAGGCCCGCGAAGTAGTTGTGCTCGACCCGCCGGCGGAAGTCGCCGGGCTCAGCGCTGAAGGGATCCGTGATCAGCTCGGTCCGGTAGACGAAGTCCACCGGGACCGTCTTGGTGAGCACCACGTCGCGGCCAGCACCGATGTAATCCTGCTTCTGGTTGAGCAGCGGCTGCAGGCGGTCGGCATCGGCATAGGGCACCGGGCTGTCCAGCCGGTAATAGACCACCGTGTTGCCGCTGCCCCGCTGGCCGCTGCTGGCCCGGCGCTCCTCGATCACCTGCCGCGGCGTCGCCACGACCGTGACCCTCACGGCCCGCACATAGGGCAGCCACCAGCCGGGAACCGGGTCGTCCGGCACGCCGTCGCCATCCGGAATACCGTCGGCGTCCCCGAAGTCGCCGATCCCCGTGGGGTTGATGCTGTAGTTGTAGTAGTTGTTGCCGTGGATGGCGCTCATGTCGGGACGCATTTCGGCTACGCCGCCTTCCATCGTCTGCCCGCCGCTGATTCCGGTCGTCACGAACGCCAGCCGGTCGATCGGCCCGTTCACGGGTTCGTCCGAGGCATCGGTCGGCGTGTAAAACACCGTCATCCCCCAGCCGCTGCCGATGCTGTCCCCCAGCCCGCTCAGCGTGTTGGGCGTCACGTGGGTACCGTCGGGCTTGTTCGGATCGAAGCCCTCGGGATACTGGTCGGCGAGCTGCCAGATGATGGTGCCGTACTCGGCGTTGGTGACGGGATCGACCCACCAGCCGGAGCCATCATTGGAGCCGTTGTAGGCCACGTCGATGACGCGCAGCTCCCAGCCGCTGATCAGCGGCACCAGGTTGTCCATCCCGCTGCCCAGTTCGTAGTCGGCGGGCATGAACGAGATCGACCCGTCGGTGATGTCCTGGTACGCGATCTCGATGTCATTGCCGCTGACCCGCGACATGTAGACAGGCACCTCGTGCATGTACTCGAACTTGATCGCCGTGATGTTGCTCGCGATCGGTATCTGGCGGACGCGGATCACGCCCTGGTTGTCGTCCGTATAGCCGAACAGGTCCTGGATGACGGCCGCGGTTTCCTTGTACGGACCGACCGGGACCACCTCGGGATAGCCCTGGATCTCGCCCAGGCCATCGTTGGCCGCCGCCGGATTGGCCGAACCCGTGTTGCGCAGGTCCGCCGGCGCGAGCGTGCCGTCGCCGTCGCGGTCCCACTCGCTGGCCAGGTAGTAAGGCATGTCATTGGCGGCGGGAATCGCCAGACGGAACAGGCTGCGATACTCGGCGACCTGCTTGTCGGGACGCGACCTGAGCAGCTTGGGCAGCGCGAAGCTGCGATTGGTGACCTGCTGTCCCGCGACGACCACCGTGCTGTCGTGGCTGGTCATCACGCGGTCGCCCCACGCTTCGGAGATAAACAGACTCGTGGACACGACCGGGACGTTGTTGGTGTCCCAGTCCGCGACGCGCCAGTAGGCCTGCTCGTCATAGCCGTATGGCGAGGGCGTCTCGTCGGGATAGCCGTTCAGATCCCGGTCGGAGGACAGCGGAATACCGGTTGCGGACGTCAGGTCGTCACACATGTACTCCAGCGCGATGCGCGCGTTGCTGTTCAGCTGAGCGCGGGTTTCGCCGGTCCGTAGGATCTCGAACGAACTGCCCAGCACGCTGGCCAGCACCATCAGCACGATCGTAGCGATCAGGACCACGACCAGCACTTCCACCAGCGTGAATCCCGCCTTCGTCATCCGTGTTCTCATAAGGCCACCCGTGCCACTAGTCACACTTCAGTGTCAGACTATGATACCCAAAGCCCACTGCTCAACGCTCGCCATCCACACCGCGTCACCGGCCGCCGTCCGCCGCAACTCCTGAAAGCCGGCTGTCCCGACGCGGGCCCGGGACGCCAGCAGCGCACGCTGTCGGTCAAGCATGACTAGTACTTCTTGCTGTAGTAGATCGCACCTTCGAACAGCTGCAGTACGTAGCACTCGTAAATCGTGTCGACACCCGCCGCGCCGAAGCCGGGCAGACCCACGTTCACGAACTCGCGTTGCGCGTCCTCAAACTCCCGGTTCTTGTGGGACTTGTGCCCGTAGCCGAACAGCAGATACCCGGTGACGGTGCTTCCCCACTTGTAGGTTTCGTTCTCCACCGTCGCCGCGCTGTCGCCGAACGGGTAGCCGCTGGCGCTCAGAATCGGCACGTAGGCGAAATCACCGGGGGCGAAGTAGTCGTTCTCGTCCGTCCCGAACTCGCAGGCGATCGAGTACGCCGGCGGCGTCCAGGTCGAGTTCAGCGGAATCCCCATCGGCTGCTGCTGCAGCATGCCGCGCGTGGTGTCGAAGGCGGTGTCGGCGGTGAACGTCGCCAGACTGGCCTGGCCGCCCCTGGCGGTGTATAGCGCACAGTCGTAGCCGGCATTCCCCGGGTCGTTCTCATTTGGTGAGAAGTTGTTGACCGGATCAAACGGCGACGCACCGGTAAGGTCGAAGGAAAACACGAAAACATTGCGCATCCTGGCCCGCTCCCCCGTGTTGGTGGAGATGAACGGATTGGCCGGATACTCCTGGATGGCGTCGGCGGCGATCAGCGTATCGAAGTAGCGCGCCGTGTTCTCGTTGCCGATCAGCTCCGTCTCCTTGACGTTCTTCAGCATCTCGAACACGTTGGTGGTGCTGGCGATGTAATGCCCGTACCCGCCCAGAATGCCGTTGACCAGCTCGCCGGTGTTGGGGGCCAGGCTGCCCGTGCCACCGGTCGCGTACATCGCCGGATCTCCCAGCGCGTGATTCTCGAACGGCGCCATCACGTCGATCGCCACGCCAGGATAGTTGCCATTGTGATTCTGCGCGTAAGCAGCCAGCGCCGACTCGATCGAGGCGCACTGCGTCTTGACCGCGGCCTCCTTGGCCCGGATCTGCGCGTTCTTCACCAGCGGCACCAGCGCGACGATGAGGATGCCGATGATGCCAATCACCACCAACATCTCGACCAGAGTGAATCCGCTCCTTGTCTGCATTTCGTGATCTCCTCCTGTTGCCAGGTGCCAGCCGGTCCTGCTAGAACTCAACACGGCTTCCTCCAGCATCGCTCGCCTGCGAGGACGTATTGGTCCGCTTGAAATAGGCAATCATGCCCAGCTCGTAGAGGTCCTTCGTCCCGCTGCCGTCGAAGTCCTTCTTGGCCTCGGTCAGCCCGCGCGCGGACAGCCCGAGTGAGTTGTTCGGATACGCTATGTAGGTGGGCCCGTTCATCGGTATCACGCCGTACGCCCACAGGTGATAGCTGTCGATTACGTCCAGGTAGTACATCCCGTCCTGGGTAGTCCGGTTCGTCTTGGCCTGGTAGCTCTTCTTGGCCTCAACCACGCCCTCGGGGTCGAAGATCGTGGCGCCGTCCGTGGAGTAGAAGAACGTGTAGACGAAGTCGCCCGGCGTGACCACCGTGTCTTCGCTCGGGATGGTCTTGTCCAGCACGGCCGGGCCGCCCGTGTCCCAGTTGGCGTCGCCGTAGGACCACATGATGTTGCCCATCGGGCGCTTGAGGAACGGATTGGGCGGATAGGAATCGAGGTAGCCCAGCGCCACCAGCGGGTCGCTGTACTGGTTGAAGATGCGATAGAAGCCATAGGTCCAGCCGCTCGGCTGGATCACGATGTGCTCCTTCATCCCCTTCCACTCGGTGAACATCGGATCGACCGGCGTAACGGTGTTGTCCTGGAAGGTGTCCGTCACCACGCGCACGCCGCCGAACAGGCCCAGGCTGAACCAGTTGCTGGAATCCGAGTGCAGCCCGGTACCGGTGTCCGTCGCGATGTATGGGTCGAAGTTCGGATCCTGATAGGTCGCGTTATCGAACCAGCGCACACGGAACGGGTAGTTGGAGCTGTTGTCGGTGCCAAAGGCCTCCAGCGCGGTCTGGATCGCCTTCAGATTGGACGCCACCTCGGCTTCCTTGGCGCGGTTGCGCGCGTCCTGCAGCCGCGGAATCGCCAGCAGCGCCAGGATGGCAATGATCACGATCACCACCAGCAGCTCGATCAGCGTGAACCCCTTTCGCTGGAAGCGCCGTTTACTCAGAAGATGGTCCTGCATGGCCCTGCTTAGCTCCCGGTGATTTTCAAGAATGTCGCGCCGTAAAACGCCTGGTCGATGTCCACGCCACCCCCAAGCAGCGTGCCGCCGAAGGCTCCGCTGCTGTTGGCCCGGTCCCGCATCTCCGGCTCGATCAGTGTACCCGCGGAAATCACCTGTTCCAGCGGGTCAGCGATCAAGCTGTTGTCGAAGTCGAACGCGCCGAGCGTCCCATTCCAGTACTTCTCGCTCAGGCCCTTGGCCTGCGCGTCGTTCAGCCGGCTATAGCCCCAGCCCGCCAGGATGTAGCCGCGGCAGTGCTTGTAGTAGCCGGAGCGGTCGGCGTCAGTGAGCGCCGGGTCGGTCCACAGCGCCACGTAGTCGAACCCGGTGTTGTTGACCGGGTTCAGCGGGATGTAGCTGAAATGCCCGCGGCCGAAGTCGAGGTAGGTTTTGCGCATCGTCGTGATGCTGGCCGAACTGGCGTCGTCGCTGGGAATCACGTTCGTGTAGCGGTTCCAGTCCAGTGTGTCATAGCGCCCCACGACCGGCGTGGTGTCGCCCAGGATCGGGTCGAACAGAAACAGGTTGCCCATCTGGGCCTTGCCCGCGTCAGTGGTCTTGAGGAACGGATTCGCCGGGTAGTCCGGCAGGTAGCCCTCGACCACCAGTGCGTCCAGCACGTTCGGATTGGGGGTGCCATCGGCGTAGTACGGCGACTCGGAGTTCGGACCCCGCGCGTCGCCGGAGTCACGGGCAACGTAGAAGTCCTTGTGCGCGTCACCGCCGGCGTCGTAGGTCGGCAGTCCGCCGATCACGCCGGGGCCGACCTCGAAGTTGCCGCTCGTGTCCTCCACCCAGTGCGCACCGGGGTAGAAACCCGTGTGCGTGACCGCGAACTGCTCGAGCGCCGCCTGGATCTGGTTGCAGCCGGCTTTGACTTCGGTGTCGCGAGCCTTGTTGCGCGCGATGTTCGCCGCCGGAATCGCGATCGATACCAGGATCAGGATGATACCCATGACGACCAGCAGCTCCACCAGCGTAAATCCGCGCATGGTGTACGGTCCGCCTGTCATCCTGAAGTCTCGCCTCGCTGTCTCAGTTAGCTGTCTCATCTCGCCTCACATCTGGCGCCTGGCCCAGCGGCTGCCTTGCAGCGGTCGGGCCATTCACCGAACCGCTTCCGGCCGCACGGCGCGGTCCGCGCCACTCGACCGTACTACTTCGCGGCGGCACCGGCCCGCCGGGCCGCCCTGCGTTCTAAGACGGAACATTATATGTTAGGTTACGCCAACTGCCAAACTAGCGCTAGGAGGGCGGCGAGATGTCCAGGTAGTCGTTGCGGCTGATATCGCCGGCGTTGGAGCCCAGACTGCTGTCTTCATTGCTCGCCGAGATGAAGGTCTTGAGCTCGATCTTGTTGAGCTCGTCGGCCTGGATGTACGTCTGGTCGGCACTCCGCGGCAACCAGAACACCTGTACAATCACCAGCTTGCCGCGCGTGCCGTGCCGGCTGGCCACCTGGAACTTGTTGTCCGGACCCTTGGCAGTAGGATACGGATTGACGGCCGAGGCACCGCCGTCGTAGTCCTCATCCGGCGCGAAGCCGTCGGCACCGACGACCGGATTTGTGCTCGCCAGCGAGCCACCGTCGAGATCGCGCGGCTGGGGCAGCACGTCCAGGATGATGGTGCGGCGGCCGTAGATCTCGTAGTTGTCCACGTGCTGCTGGGTGCCGGTGCGGAAGCGGTCGTAGCCGCCTGAGAGCGACGGCTCGATCGGTCCGATCGTCCGGCGGTCCACCATCCGGATGTCGCTGCGGTCGAAGCCGGCCAGCGCCCGGTTGCGCCCGAAGACCTTTTGGCTGTAGAAGCCGATCGGCTCGTACTCGTAGTCCAGCTCCGTGCCGCCACCGTTGATGTTGATATGCGGATCGGCCATGCCGGCGATCGGGCTGTTGGGGAAGTAGTGCTGGGTACCCAGCGCGTTGTTGTAGCCCTGAGTCTGCGGGCGGTAAGGGTTATAGTCCAGCGGCAGCGGATACAGGAACATCCCGGCCCAGCGGTCGGCCGCGTGCAGCCCGGAGCCGAGTTCGAAGTCGTAGCCGTACCAGTCGTCGGCCGTGGTATCCATCGTGCCCGCGGCGGTCAGCAGATGCAGCTGCTCCTCCGACGGCGTCACGTTGCTGCGAATCCGGTCGTAGGGCATCTGGCGGATTTCCGCCAGCCGCTCCTGCGCCAGCATCAACGCCCGCGTACGGATACTGGCCTGCTCCACCATCTGCAGCGACTTGCTGTAGAAGTAGGCCACCGGAATCAGCGCGATCGCGAGGATGGTCAGCGCCACGAGCAGTTCCAGCAGCGAGAAACCCTCGCGGCTGCGTGTTCCGGACTTCAGACGGCTACGCCACCGCGCGCGCAGCATGGCAAACAGCTTTCGGTTCATGACTTATTCTACCCACAAGTCCAACGGTGTCCAAGCTGATTCGCTGCCGGGCCTACGGAGTCGGCTACGGGCCGCTGGTCACCGCGGGGGGCGGCACCAGGAAGTTCTGCGTATAGCCAACCTCCCGCCACACCAGCGGCATCTCATCAGTCTCGGGATCGCCCGATTCCCAGTTGTAGCGCTTGTTCAGCAGCGGGTTGTCCACGTCGATCTGCCTTGTACCGTCGTTGGGCGTGTAGTCCGCCACGTAGTACTTGCCGTTCAGCGGCCAGAAGCAGAACGAACGGCCGGAGAAGGACTGATTGGCCTTGCGGTTCCCCAGCAGGCTCGCCCGGGAGACGGGTGAGCTGCTGCCGAAGTCCACGCACTCCTCCAGCACCATCCACATCATGTGGGCCGTCGGAATGCCGGGCCGCTCGACCACGTTGCCGTGGACCATCCCCGCGAAACTGCCGTTCGGGAACGGCTCGGGGTCGTAACCCCACTCCGAGATCGCGACCTCGCCGCTGGGCTTGAACTGCCAGAGGTACTGCAGGAACTGCATGTCCTGGTAGTCGTAGAGCCGGCCGCCGGGCAGATCCTCCCAGCCGACCACCCAGGTGTTCTTCCAGGGGTTCATGAAGAAGACGTGATCGGGCAGTTCGACGCGCTTGAGCAGCACGTAGTCCACCACCTGATCGCGCAGCCGCGGGTGATCGCCCATCGAACCGGGGTAGTTGCCGTTCGCGCCGCCCGGAATCGGATCATAGGTGCGCGGCTGATCGTCGCCCGTGACGTAGCCGGCCCCGTCCAGGTTCTGGTCGTAGGCGATGATCTCGGCTTCGTCGGCGATGCAGAACATCTTGAACTGCTGGTCGTCGGGCTCGGCGTCGCGCCAGCCGTCGGCGCCCTCCAGTTCGGCGGGCAGCACGCGGTAGCGCTGCAGGTAGGTGGTGTCCTCGTCGCCGGTCCGCATGTTCTGCGGAAACGCCGAGAGCGGCGCCGCCAGCGCGTTGAACGCCCGTGCCGTCGGGTCCGGTTTGACCGCGTAGCTGTAGGTATCTTCGATGCTGTAGGGGAACATCGGCTCAACCGGATAGCCGAGACCGACCGACGCCCAACGGTCGTAGTCGTCGAGCCAGTCGAGGTAGGTGTAGGGCGAATCGTCGTCCTTGAAGCGGGGGCGCTCCTCGACGATGTAATACGCCTTGGACACGCGGGCGATGCCCGGGTTGCCGGGGTTGATGTAGGCCTCGCCGTTGCGCGTCGGCACGTCAGCGTCGACCATGTTGGCGGGATCCCAGAAGCCCTCGACCTGCCGCTCGTCGGGATAGAACTCGAAGGCGAGATAGACGTTGTTACCTGTCGCCTCCGCCTTGGACCTGGCATAGTTGAAGTCGTTGGCGAAGGTGTCGCCCGCCGCGGCGAGGTTACGCTCCGGCTGCGTGGCGATCAGGCTGGGCACCGCGATCGAGATCAGGATCGCGAAGATCAGCAGTACGACCAGCAACTCCACGAGCGAAAAGCCGCCGCGCCTCAGCGCTTCACGCGTTGCTCTTGCCATGTTATCCATCCTTTCCGCGTGGGTCCTATCCATTTATTCTACCCTATTACGGCGCCATCCCAACCGAATGAAACCAGAGCTTAACCGGCCAGCCGCTTGGCGGCGGCTCGCCGCGTCCGGGGCATCCCGCTGCCGGGGCGGCGCAGGTGGGCTGACTGGCTCCCATCCTGATACCACCACGCCAGCCGTGATGGCCTGTGCTATAGACCAGCATGTGTATAAGGTGTTCCCGGCATACGGGTGTTTAGAGCCGATTTTATCTGGATCACCCCCGGATTTGCTGACCGCCGCCAGGCCGGTCAGCGTCACGCCTTCCTCCCACGGATCCCGCGGCTGACCTTGCATTCCCCCCCCTTGCGTTATACTACCTCTGGTTTACTTCGGTAGCATTATTGATCCTACCAGATTGTTACTAACAGGGGAGGAAGCATGTCGAGAATCGTTATTGTGATATTATCGATCCTGTCTTTGCTGTGCTTCGGATCGGGCGCCCTGGCTGACTGCGTCGACCCGGGTACGGAGCCGATCACGCAGGAACGCCTTGATGAACTCATCGGCGAACCAGGCTGGTACGCCCCCAACGAACAAGTGTGCTGCTGCTACAACAATAGCTTCGAGTTCGACCATCTTGAGTTGGATCACACTGACTACGGCCATTGTTGCGGAGTCCAAGCACCCAACTGCTACACGGGGTACTACATCACCTACTACGACACAGTGCCCACTGCTACAGAGGGCTTGTGGAATGTGGACAATGATGAAGACGGTGACTGGGACGAGGGCCCCAAGTTCAAGGTCACATCTTACAACGCCATATGCTACTGCAATGGCACGCCTGCATACTGCTGTTTCCTCGAACCGCAGGTAGTAGATGAAAAGCCGACATTCATTTGCGAAGACTGCGACGACTGAGAACACCACGCGCAGTCCAGTATCCTGTCCTTCAGGAGGACGTGCTATGACTTCAAGAACTGCAATCGCAGCAGGCCTCGTGATCGTGAGCATACTAACGCTTGTCAGCCAAGCCTGTACGTACCGCGCAAATGCCGAGCAACCGGGCAAGCTGAGCGCCGGCGTCGCCGAGCGCGAGGCGCTGCTGGCACTGGACTTCTCGAGCGAACTCGCCAGCAGGCCCTGCTATACCTTCGATGATGTTGCCGGCGGATCGTACGACGGGCCCGGATCGGCGTATCTGCGGGCAACACTCGGCACGATCGGCAGTCACATACCGGACCGCGATCTCACTCCCGCTGAGCTGAAACGCCTGGGCGTCTGGGAGACCGGCGACGGCCGCATGGTCAATGTTCACACGATGCAGATGTACCTGAGGAGCTACTACATCGAAAACGGGAAGTTGCCCGAGTCAGGCGCGGACTACTATCCGGAACTCCTGACACCTTCCGGATACAGTGAATACATGGCGGTATCCACCACCGACCGTCTGGCCAAGTGCTTCCCGATGGTCAACACGATCACCGGCAAGCTTTACAGGACATTCCAGGCCACGGAATGGTGCCCCGGTGGAATCAACATCGAGATCATCGATGACCCCGCCACTATCAGCCGTGATTACGCCGACTACACGGTGCCCCTCGATCCACTGAACCTCAGTGGTGAGTACAGATCCGCCAGTTCCGTGTGGGCGGTCACTGTCTATGGCGAAGCGCCCGATACCGTGCTTTGGAAGTGGGAATGGGCCTACTAAGCCGGTCTACAGCGCGATCGATCCTGACGATGCTCCTGGGGGCCGTGGCGTTGTCTGTCTCGGGCTACCCGGTCGTTCGGCAAAGCAGCCACGCAGCGGACCAAATGGACCCCGCCGTCCGCGCCGGCTACGAGGAGCTTGTGGTCGACGCGGCCTACGACGGCTGCGAGCTGCTGCCGGCATCCGACCCCGATCACCTTGGCATCTTCAGCAGCCGCGACCTGCTGCGCGCCCCGCTCACCGACGCGGAGCGAAAGCTGACCGGCACCTTCCGCCGCCCGGGCGGCAGCCGCATCAGCTGCGCGCAGTCGATCCCCTACATCATCCACTATCACGAGCGTTTCGGCCGCGTACCACGGGACGGCATCGAACTGCTCGGCCTCTATACGAGCAAGTGGTTCTCTGCGGACGGGCTGGAGGAGTTCCGCCGGCTGTCTGGTGGCGACGCGATCTGGGATACCGCCGCCTGCCGCTGCATCAACCCCGCCACGGGCAAGTTCTTTCGCACCTTCGCGGCGAAGGTCTGGGAGCCCTGCGGCCTGCTGGTCGAGCCAGTGCAGGGCGAGGGCGCGGTGAAGCTGATACCGGCGCCGCTCTGGGACGAGGAGAGCGGCCGGTATCTCAGCGGGCTGGTGCCGCATCAGATGTGGCACGTGCGGGTCTACGGCGAACGGCCGTTCACCGTGCTGGTGGACAAGGAGATCGGCCATCCGCTGGACGGGGGGACGAAGCAGGGCCGCGGCAGGTGCGGCTGCGGCTGAACGCCCCCGCGCCGACTGACGCAGGCGGGCGGCATCGGTAATACTATGCGGTGGTGAGTGTGCCCGCCAACATCGCCGCGAAGCTGGCCGAGCTGCCCGCCGGGCCGGGCGTCTACCAGATGAAGGACGCCCGCGGGCGGATCATCTACATCGGCAAGGCCAAGAGCCTCAAGGCGCGCGTGCCGACCTACTTCCAGGACGCCGCGCGCCACGACCCGCGCATCGCCCACCTGGTCCGGCTGATCCGCGACGTCGACTGGATCGTGGTGCCGACCGAGCTGGACGCGCTGATGCTGGAAAGCAGCCTGGTGCGCCAGTTCAAACCGCACTACAACACCATGCTCAAGGACGACAAGTCCTATCCTTATATCAAGATCTCCACCAACGAGCCCTACCCGCGCGTGATGCTGACGCGGCGCTACCAGGACGACCGCGCCAAGTACTGGGGCCCGCTGACCAGCGTCCACCAGGTGCGCAGCGCGGTGCGCTTCATCGGCAACCTGTTCCAGCTGCGCACCTGCAAGCTGCCCCTCGACGGCGAGCAGTTCATGCAGAAGCCGTGCCTGGACTACCACCTCAAGCTGTGCAGCGCCCCGTGCAGCAACTACATCAGCCGCGAGGAGTACGGCCGGCTGGTGAGCTACGCCGTGGACTTCTTCAACGGCCACTACGGGCGCGTGGAAGCGGAGCTGAAGCGGCGGATGCAGGAGTGCAGCGAGCTGCAGCAGTATGAAAACGCGGCGCGCTATCGCGATCTGCTGGCCGCCGTGGAGCGCAGCTTCGCCCGCACGCGCGTGATCGGCAAGCCCGGCGAGAACCTCGACGTGATCGGGCTGGCGCGCAGCAAGGACAAGGCCTGCGCCCTGATCATGCCGGTGCGCGACGGCCGCCTGGTCGGCGACCGCAAGTACGTGCTTAACCACCGCCTGGAGGACAGCGCGGAGAGCGACGTGCTGGCCGGCTTCATCAAGCTGCACTACGCCAACCCGCTCAACGTGCCGGGCGAACTGGTGCTGCCCCACGAGCCCCAGGACGCGGAGCTGCTGCAGCAATGGCTGGGCCGCCTGCGTTTCGCCGCGCAGAACGGCGGCGGCGCGGACGACGGCGATGGCACCCGCCGCGTGGCGTTCACCTATCCCCAGCGCGGCCACAAGCGCGAGCTGCTGGCGATCGCCAGCCGCAACGCCCAGGAGCGGCTGCACACCGTGCTGCTGGGCGACTCGCGCGACTACGTGATCACGCCCGGCCAGCGCCGGCTGGCGGAGCAGCTGGAACTGGCCGAGCCCCCGCGCCGCGTCGAGGGCTATGACATCGCCAACATCCAGGGCCAGCAGGCGACGGGCGCGATGGTGGTCTTCGTCGGCGGGCGCAAGGCGCCCCAGGAATACCGCCTGTTCAACATCCGGCTGAAACAGACGCCCGACGACTACGCGATGCTGCGCGAGACGCTCCGGCGCCGGTTGATCCGCCTGCTCAGCGACCCGAAGTGGGAGACGGACGTCGACGTGATCATGGTGGACGGCGGCAAGGGCCAGCTCAGCAGCGCGCGCCAGGTGGTCAGCGAGCTGATGGACAGCCCGGACTTCTCAGCGGACCAGCGCCAGAAGCTGGAGGCGATCACCCTCTGCGGCTTGGCCAAGCAGGAGGAGACGGTCTACTGCTACAGCGACGACGGCGAGGTGCGGGAGCTGAGACCGCCGCACACCGACGAGGGGCTGAGACTGCTGGTCGCGCTGCGCAACGAGGCCCACCGCTACGGCAACGCCCAGCACCAGCGGCTGCGCGACAAGGCGATACGGCTGGGGGTGCTGGACACTATTCCGGGGTTGGGACCGATCCGCCGCGCCGCGCTGCTCAGCCACTTCGGCAGCGCCAGGCGCATCCGCGAGGCGACGACGGAGGAGTTGATGGAGGTGCCGGGCATCGCGCGCCATCTGGCGGAGCACATCCGGCGGTTCCTGGACCGTGACGAGGCGCTGGAGCAGGCCAAGGCCACGCGGCGGCGGGAGATGCGGATCAGGCGGCACCGCAGCAACCAGGATACGCGCGATCCGGACGGTTAGTCGGATTCCTCCAGCTCCTGCTGGCGCAGCTGCAGCGCCAGCTTGTAGGCCCCGACGATATCGGTGCGCGTGATGATCCCGACCGGGCGTCCGTCGGCATCGATCACCGGTACGCGCCCGATGTGGTAGTCGTCCAGCAGCGCGATCGCCCGGTGGCAATCGTCGGTCTCGCCGACGGTGCAAACCTTGAGTGTGCAGATCTCCCGGGCGGTGGCCTCGGGATCATCGAGCCGGTGCTTGACCAGATCGCTGGTGGTCAGCATCCCGCAGAGCCTGCCGTCCTCGTCGACCACCGGAAAGCCGTGGTGTTCCGTGTCCTCAAAGCGCGAGCGCACGGCGCTGAGGGGTTCGTCGCAGCGGATGGTCTCCACCCCGCGGTGCATCGCGCGGGTGACGGGAATGGACTCCAGGATGCTGAGGTCCTTGCCGCGGCCGACCCGGACCCCCAGTCGCGCCAGCTTGTGGGTGAAGACCCCCTCCCTGCGCAGCGAGTAGAAGATGACCTGGCTGACCACTCCGGCCGCCATCATCGGCAGAATCAGGGTGTAGTTGTCAGTCATCTCGAAGACCAGCAGGATCACCGTCAGCGGCGCCTGGGCGATGGAGCCGAAGATTGTGGCCATCCCGACCAGCGCATAGGTGGCCGGGTCGGTGGCACCGAGCCAGCCATTGGCTACCGCGATGAACCCGAAGACCCCGCCGGTGGTGGCTCCCATGAACAGCGACGGGGCGAATTTGCCCCCCGCCGCGCCGCTGCCGAGCGTCACGGAGGTGGCCACCAGCTTGGCCGCGCAGAGCGCCAGCAGGTAGAGAAACATCAGCGGCATCCCCCAGTTCAGCGCCGAGAGCAGGTGCGCCGACGGTGGGAAGTGGCCGTTGATCAGCGTCTCAACGGTGCGATGGCCCGTGCCGAGGATCTCCGGAAAGAAGAACGCCAGCGCCGAGACGATCACCCCGCCGATCATCGGCTTGAGCGGTGGATAGAGGCGCCAGCGCGGGAACCACACATCGCAGTAGAGCAGCAGCTGGGCAAAAGCGTAGGCCACCAGGCCGCAGATCAGGCCCAGCGCGATGTAGTTGCCCATCTCGCTGATTTGCGCCAGTTCGTACTTGGGCAGCCGGAAGACGGGCTCGCCGCCGGTCAGAGCCTGGATGGTGACGTTGGCGCTGACGCTGGCCAGCACGATCGCCGCGACCGCCTTCTTGCGGAAGTCGCCGAGGATCAGCTCCAGCGCGAAGAAGAAACCGGCGATCGGGGCGTTGAACACCGCGCTGATGCCGGCCGCGGCGCCGCTGGCCAGCAGGGTGCGCATCCGGGTCGGGCTGAGCCTGAACGCGCGGGCGACGTTGGAGCCGATCGTTCCGCCGGCGACCACGATCGGTCCTTCCATGCCGACGCTCAGGCCGCTGGCAATCGAGATCCCGCTGTTGAGCAGCTCCAGCCCGCCCTTGCGCAGCGACAGCCGGCCGCCGCGCCGCGCCACGGACTCGATCACCGCCGAGACGCCACGGAACTGCCGGTGGCGGCCCCAGAAGCGGAACAGCAGCCCGACGATCAACCCGCCCAGCGGGGGCATCAGGTAGATCAGCCAGCGATGCCCGGCGAACAGCCCCAGCTGGCCACCGCCCGCCCCACCGCGCAGCCACGTGTCCAGGGCGGCGAACAGGCTGAAGTAGCCGCCGTCGCCGCGGATCAGATCGCTGACCCAGTTGACGGAGCCCTTGAACAGATAGACGAACAGCGCAACCAGCACGCCGGCGCCGACGGCCAGCAGGCTCATGTAGAACGCATCGGTCACGCGCAGGTTGAGGCGCGCCAGCAGCTCCGTCAGACGACGAAAAGGCCGGAATCGCTGGAAGTAGCCGCCGCGTTCCACGGTCGCGGATTATAGCTCGCGTAGATGCTAGGATTAGTGGTTATGCCGCAATCGGCCACCGCGATCGGCCTGGCTCTGTTGGCGCTGGCGATCAGCGCGCTGATCACCCCGCTGGTGATCCGCCTCTGTCGCCGCTATCAGGTGCTGGACCGGCCCAGCGCGCGCAAGATGCACAACTGCGCCGTGCCGCGCCTCGGCGGCGTGGCGATCTGCCTGGCGGTGGCCGTCGGCATCATGCTGGCCACGTTCCCGTCGGTGGCGGCCGCGCTGAAGCTGTCGGCGCACCAGCTCCAGCTGCTGTCAGTGATCCTGCTGGGGCTCGGCGGGTTCTTTCTGATCGGCTTCTGGGACGACCTGCGCAGCCTGCCGGCCCTGCCGCGGCTGATCGCCCAGCTGGCGGTGGCGCTGGGCGTGGTGCTGGCAAGCGACGGCGCGATCCGGATCGGCTCGCTGTTCGGCCGGTTGCTGCTGCCCGACTGGCTGGCGGTGATCGTCACCGTGCTCTGGATCGCCGGTATCGTCAACACCTTCAACTGGATCGACGGCCTCGACGGACTGAGCGCCGGCATCGGCGGCATCAGCGCGCTGGCGTTCCTGGTGCTGGCGCTGCTCAAGCCGACGCTGCCCAACGCGGCACTGACCATCGCGCTGTGCGCGCTGCTGCTCGGCGCACTGCTGGGCTTCCTGCTGTTCAACTTCCACCCGGCGCGGATCTTCATCGGGGACGGCGGCGCGTTCAGCCTCGGCTACATGCTGGCGGTGATCAGCACCACCGGCCTGTTCAAGCAGGCGGCGGTGATCACCTTCCTGCTGCCGGTGATCATCCTGGCGCTGCCGATCACGGATACGCTGTTCGCGATCGTGCGCCGCCTGTGGCGCCGGCAGCCGATCACCAGGCCCGACGACCGCCACATCCACCACCGCATCCTGGCGCTGATGAGCCGGCACTACCGCTCGCGGCTGCCCGAGTCCGAGCGCGCCGCGCTCAGCGAGGAGCTGACCGTCAATCCGGCCCACCGCAACGCCGTGCTGGCGCTGTACACCTTCGCCGCGCTGTTCGCGGGCGTCGCGATCGTCGTGGGGGTCAGCGCATGAGCCGGCCGCAGGTGGTGACGGCCTTCGGCACGCGCCCCGAGGCGATCAAGATGGCGCCGGTGGTGCGCGCGCTGGCCGCGGCGGACGACCTCGACCACCGCCTGGTGGTCACCGCGCAGCACCGCGAGCTGCTGGACGACGTACTGGAGCTGTTCGCCATCGCCGCCGACCACGACCTCAATCTGATGCAGGAGCGGCAGAGCCTGGACTACGTGGCCTCCCAGGCGCTGACCGGCCTGGGGCGGGTGCTCGACGAACTGCGGCCGGACTTCGTGCTGGTCCACGGCGACACCACCACCACCTTCATCGCGGCGCTGGCGGCGTTCTACCGTAGCATTCCGGTCGGTCACGTCGAAGCCGGACTGCGCACCTCGACCGTCAAGCGGCCGTTCCCCGAGGAGCTCAACCGCCGGGCCACGGACCTGATCGCCGCCCACTACTACTGCCCCACGCCGGGCGCGGCCCGCAACCTGCGGCAGTGCCCGGAATACGGCGGTGAGGTGTTCGTGACGGGCAACACAGCGCTGGATGCCGTGCGGCTAGTCCACGATCCCGAATTCAGCTTCGCCGACGAGCGCCTGGCGGCATTCGCGGGCCACGACGGGCCGAAGCTGCTGGTGACGGCGCACCGCCGCGAGAACTGGGGCCAGCCGCTGGCCGCGGTCTGCCGCGGACTGCTGGCCGTGCTCGCCGATCACCCCACGGCGCTGGCCTGCTTCTGCTGGCATCCCAACCCCGCGGTGCGCGAGACGATCGGCCCGCTGCTGGAAGGCCACCCGCGCGTGCTGCTGGTCGATCCGCCGCGCTATGACGCCTTTGTCAACCTAACGGCGCGCTGCGACCTGCTGCTGACCGACAGCGGCGGCATCCAGGAGGAGATCAGCCAGCTCAGGCGCTTCGCGCTAGTGCTGCGCGCGGAGACGGAGCGCCCCGAGGCGGTCGAAGCGGGATTTGCCCAGCTCGTCGCGCCCCAGGAGCGCGCCCTGCGCCAGGCGGTGGCCCAGGTGCTGCCGCGCTGCCTGGCCGGTGAAATCCCGCCCGCCGTGCCCAGCCCCTTCGGCGACGGCCACGCCGCCGAGCGCGTGCTTGAGGCGGTCCGCTACGCGCTGCAGCTGGCGGATTCGCCCCCCGGCGACCTGGGCGCCTAGCCGCGCTTATTGTCACGGACTGCGCGCCGTGATAGATTTATGCCATGGCACAGGGAGTCGATCTCAAAACGATCCTGGCGCAGGCCTGCGCCCTGATGCAGGAACTCCTGGAACTCAGCAACAAGTTGCTGATGGAGGTCGAAGCCGAGCACTACTGGATGACCTACTCCCTGGACTCCCTGACGCAGCTGAAATCGATCACCCACAACGTGGCCAAGCGGCTGGAAGCCACCGAGCCTCAGTGGGGCGACCCCAAGGCGCTGTTCGCCGCCGAGGAGGGCCAGAAGCTGTGGCGGACCGCCGTCGGCCTGCTCAGGGCGCTGCCACCGGTACGGGCCAAGTACACCGAGCAGCTGTCCCGCCGCCGGCGCCAGCGGATCATGGGCCAGGAGATCGAGGAGGTCGAGGAGCTCGATCCCGCGGTCCTGAAGGAAGAGGAAACCAGGTTCCTCAAGGATCAGGACGAGCTGCGCAGGTCGATCGAGGCGCTGTCGATCATGCTGGACAAACTGCCCGACGACCTGGCGCCCGTGGAAGAGCCCAAGCCCGAGAAGGCGGAGGAGCAGCAGCCCGCTGCGGCCGCCGACCAGCCCGCGGCGGAGGACGCACAGCCGCCGGATGACAGCGAGGCGGCCGCCACCGAAGCGGCGGCTCAGTCAGCCGAGGAGCCGGCGGAACTGCCGGATGCGGCTGCCGACGACTTCACGCCGGTCTGAGCGAGCAGCCGCCGCAGCCGGGCCACCTGCCCGCCATGGTCCTGCCGCAACTCGGGGCGGCTCGCAAGCAGCAGATCCAGGTACACCGCCAGCAC
>Ga0180432_10001654_pt1 | contig 34805 bp, 32 predicted proteins | sample SS_ome_10_FD_132414 | JGI IMG/M metagenome (GOLD analysis project Ga0180432, IMG submission 132414) | Hypersaline lake sediment archaeal communities from the Salton Sea, California, USA - SS_1_MS_2 metaG | ecosystem: Environmental > Aquatic > Non-marine Saline and Alkaline > Hypersaline >... | reverse complement strand
TACCCGATTCCCTCGAGGCTGGCACGTTCGATTATATTCCCGTGCCACCCCCGTTTCTACCCCTCATGACGAACGCCTGCCCCCGTTTTCCTCACCCCTTTGTCCCCTCCGTGATACGCTCACAAGTGCGGGTATTTGATGATTTGTGTCTTCTAGTGTATCATAGTGCGCCAAGGAGAGATTCGCGGCAACCGGCTTTCGCGTGTTGATATGATCAGCGTTACGCTCTACACCACTGGACTGCTTCTGAACGCGGCACTCTCGATAGCTGTGGCCATCGTCGCGCTCAGGGCACGCGACAAGCCCGGCGGTTTGTCGCTGGGCCTGCTCATGGTGGCCGTGGCCTGGTGGTCGCTGGCCATCGTTGGCCAGTTCTCGGTGCACACCGTGCCCGCCAAGGTCCTCTGGTCCAAAATCGAATACCCGGGGGCGATGAGTTCCCCCGTCTTCCTGTTGACCTTCGCCCTGGAATTCGCCAACCAGGAGCGATGGCTCAAGCGCCATCGCCTGATCGCGTACTGGGTGATTCCGATCATCACCATCGCGCTGGCCTGGACCAACGAGTGGCATCACCTGATCTGGACCAGCTTCACGCCCATCCTCATGCCCGGAAGCAACGGGCAGACACCATTCATCCGCGTCATATACGGGCACGGCTCCTGGTTCTGGGTCATGGTCGCCTACGCACACCTGATCCTGACAGCGGCCACCTTCCTGTTCCTGAAAGCAGCCATTCGTCGCCGCTATCTGTATCGCCAGCAGACGATCGTCTTGCTGGCGGCGGTGTTCCCCCCCTGGCTGGCAAACCTGCTCTACGTGTCCAACCTCGAACCCATCGCCGGCTGGGACTTCACCCCGCTCGGTTTCGCCCTGACTGGCATACTCCTAGTGTGGAGCCTCACCCAGTGGAACCTGCTGGACCTGGTGCCTATCGCCCGCGACCAGGTCGTTGAGAGCATCCACGACGGCGTAATCGTGCTGGATGATCACAATCGGATCTTGGATATCAACCCCGCTGCCCAGCATATCCTGGGCCTCACGCCGCCATTCATCGGGCAGCCCGCCGAGAAGGCATTTCCGGCGTGCCTCAGCGCCATCGACGCCGCAGCTGGGGCGACCGAGATACAGATAGGCAACGACCCGACGCGCATCCTCAGCCTGCGAACGTCGTCGGTCTTCGATCGAAAGAAACGCGCCGTGGGGCGACTCCTCGTTTGCCGAGACGTAACCGAGCACCGGCAGGCAGGGAGACTTGGGAGCAGCAGCGCGCCTTGGCGGTGCTGGAGGAGCGCCAGAACGTGAGCGAGGGACTCCACAGCAGCGTGAGACAAGTCCTGGACTACATCATCGCCCAGGCCCAGGCCACGCTGGACCTCATTGAGAACGACGAAGCGGCCACAGCGGTTGCGTACCTGGCCCACCTGATCTCTGCGGCACAGGATGCCAGCGGCCACATCGGTGAGTTTACGCAGGGTATGCAGCTTCCTCCCTCGCCCGAGCTGGGTTTCTTTGATGCCCTGGAGCAGTATGTGCGACAGTTCAGCCAGACGCACGGCCTCCCGGTCACGCTGACCCGGCCCGACGAATTGGCCGACGATCTGCTGGCACCGATGGCCCAAATCCAGCTGTTGCACATCATCCAAGAGGCACTGCGCAACACGTCTCGACATGCCCAGGCGCACGCAGCCCAAGTAGTCATCACCCAGTCCGGTGCGAGTGTCCAGGTAGTGATTGCCGACGACGGCGTGGGATTCGATCCACAGGCCACGCGTGACGCTGAGGCGCACGCCGGGCTGGCGACGATGTACCAACGAGCCATCACCGCGGGGGGGATACTGACCGTGCGCGCGACGCCTGGCCGGGGCACACACGTCGTCGTCCACCTGCCCCAGCGGAAGCCGTCAGAGGAGACCTCTCTTCCGACAATGCGCGTGCTCCTCGTGGACGACCACCAGGTCCTGCTGGAGGGCTTCAAAGACCTGCTTGAGAGACGCGGTGTGGATGTCGTCGGCGTGGCCAACGACGGCCACGAGGCCATTGAACAGGTCCGCGATCTGCGCCCCGACGTCGTCCTCATGGACGTGAAGATGCCGGGGATGTCGGGCATTGAGGCCACGCGGCACATCAAGGAGGAGTTCCCGGATACGAAAGTAGTGATGCTCACCGTGTCGGCGGAGGAGGAAGACCTGTTTGAGGCCCTCCGCAGCGGTGCCAGTGGCTACTTGCTCAAGAGCCTGGATCCCGAGCAGTTCTTCTCGCTGCTCTCGAAGGTAGCGCAGGGAGAGTCGCCGCTGGCACCCTGCCTGGTCAGCCACCTCATGGGGCGCATCGCGCAGCCCGACAAGGCGGCCAGGGCCGCCGGGCTCCCACCGCGCCAACTCAGCATCCTGCGGCTGGTGGCACAGGGACTGACCTACAAGGAGGTCGGCGCGGAGTTCCACCTCAGCGAAAGCACCGTGCGCTACCACGTCGGCCAGATTCGCGAGCAACTGGGCGTCTCCAGCCGGGCAGAGATGGTGACCTACGCCGTGGGGATTGGGTTGGTGGAGAGAGGGGGATACTACCACGAATTAAGGAATTAACGAATTAAGAAATGTGATAGTCTCCCTATAGCGTGTTGGCGACGCGATCGTGCCCGGACGTAAATGCCTGGGCTGAAAGAGCTAAGCCCTGCGGGCTGAAAACCAGCCCCCGGAGGGGGCTTCGCTGGCTCCGCCGAGCGCTTTAGCGCCCGGCGGACTGCGCCGGACCATCAACGTCCAAGGGGGAGACTCCCGAACACTGAAACTGACGAACACTGAAACCAACGAACCAACGCAAATCACAAATGACGCATGACGCAACACGATGGACCACAGCACCTTGCGCCCACGGCATTCTCGTGTAGAATACCGCCTCGATGGACGACACGTGCAACGACATCGTGATCCGAGCCTTTCGCCCCGAGGATCAAGCCGCCGCGCAGCGGCTGATCCTCGGGGGCCTCGTGGAGCACTGGGGCTATCTCGATCCCAGTAAGAACCCCGATCTCGACGATATCGCATCCGCCTACGCAGATGCGACCTTCCTGCTCGCCTGGCGGGGCAAGGAACTCGTCGGGACCGGGGCGCTCGTTCACGAGCGGGATGGCGCCGCCCGGATCGTGCGCATGTCAGTCGCTCCGCATATGCGCCGGCAGGGCATCGCCACGGCGATCCTGCAACGGCTCCTCCGGCAGGCACAGGCCGCCGGCTACCGCCAGATCGTGTTGGAGACGACCTCGACCTGGGCGGACGCCATCGCCTTCTACGAGCGCAACGGCTTCCGTGCCATCGGATCCCACGATGGCGACACCCACTTCGTCCTTGATCTCAGTCCTCCCGCGAGAAACACCCTGCTGAGACCCTAAGGGTTTGTGTGAGCGAAATCCGGCCCAAGAGGCTACATTCTTGGCTTGGAAGGGTTATTCTGACAGATGTCTTCTCAAAACCCTTAGGGTCTACTCCGTAGTTTGACAACCTAGAATATACGTGGTATAATATACTAGGTTGTATAAGAATTATCAGGAATCCGGCACGGAAAGGGGCCAGATAGACGCACATGTCCACTCGACTGGTTATCCTCGGGCTTCTGAGGGAACGCCCTCTATACGGCTACGAGATCAAACACATCATCGAAGATCACATGGGCGACTGGACCAACATCGCCTTCGGCTCCATCTACTTCGCCCTGCGCAAGCTGTCCGAGGAAGGATTTGTCGAGAAGATCGCCACCGAGCAGGAGGGCGGTCGTCCCTCGCGCAGTGTCTATCAGATCACCGAGACCGGACGGGCGGAGTTTGCACGGCTGTTGCGCGAGGTCTGGAGCGAGGTGGAGCGGCACTACTTCACCTTCGATATCGGGCTCTTCTTCAGCACAGCGCTGCCCGTCGAGGAACGGGTGGAACACCTGCGCGACCGGGTGAGGCAACTGGAGGAGATCATCCAGCACGTCCGCGCCCACATGGCCGAGCAACTGGCTGACGTCCACGTGCCACGCCTGGCGCGCGCCGTCTTCGAGCACTCGTTGGTCCACTTCCAGGCTGAGTTGGACTGGACGAGCGGCCTCTTGGAGGCAGCAGAACAGGGAGGTGATCCTTGACCCCCACCTCCCCTTTTTTTGCTGGAAATATAAGCTTGTATATTCTATGTTCTATATTTATCGATAGCATACATCTATGGAGGTGGAACCGTGGAACGCGTACCAGAGACAGAGTCAATAGCCGAGATGGCAGACGCCCGTCGCTTCAACGAGGTGATGGGCAAGGGACCCGTCCAGCACGAGTACCGCCGGCTGGCCCGAGACGTCATAACAATGGGCGTCCCGCCTGCGGGCAGCGTGCTGGACATCGGCACAGGCCCGGGCTTCGTCGCCATCGAGGTGGCCCGCTTGCTCCGGGGGCGCGGCTGCCAGGTCGTTGGATTGGACCTATCGCGGGCCATGCTGGCCCTGGCTGCCGAGAACGCGGCCAAGGCCAGCCTGAACGGCGCGCTCTCGTGGCGCGAGGGCGACGCCAAGGCCCTTCCATTCGACACGGATGAGTTCGACTTCGTCGTCTCCTCCGGCTCGCTACACCACTGGGAGGACCCGGCGCTGGTCTTCGACGAGATCGCGCGCGTGCTCAAGCACGACGGCCACTGCATCGTGCGAGACTGCAGGCGGCTGCAGCGCCCGTGGCCGCGCTTGCTCGCCTGGGCGATCGGCATGACCATCCCGCCCGACTTTCGCGTCCACTACTGGAACTCGATCAAGTCCGCCTACACGCGACCGGAGCTCGTGCAGATCCTGGAGCGCTCGCGGCTGCGAGGCTGGCGCGTCGTCGAGGATGCGCTGGACGTGATGGTAGTGAAAGGGGACGCTTCGATTCCCCCTGCACCGGAGGAGAGGTAGCTATGCCGAGGCTGGTCAAGGGCGCAAAGTGGACCTACGGATGGATAATCGTGAGTCCAGATCGAGAGATCGCCATTCCACCACAGGCGTGGTGCGAGTTCGGATTCCACGCCGGCGACGAGGCCCTGTTCCTGCCCGGCAGCCGTCGCTCGGGGGGGTTCACTGTCAGCACACCAGCCCTGATGATCACGATGAACGAGCGGCTCGGCGCCGGGGCGCTCCGCACGCTCGGTCGAGGGCGCTTCGGCGTAGAACGCGTGATCATCCCGCCGGAGGTGGACGTGAGGCCGGGCGACCGGCTGCTGACGGTGCGCGGGAGCCGCACCGGGCTGGGTTTCATAGCCCAGGGGCCGATTTATGAGGAGGCACTCAAGCACCCAGAACTGGAGGCGTTTGAATGAGTGTACTCCACGCACAGAACAGACATACATAGGGGAGGGACTACATGGGAATGCTGATGATAGCTGTCATTCCTCTCGCCATCGCGCTCATCGTGCGTCGGAAGGAGGCGTTCGCCCTACGATGGCAACCCACCCGCCACACGTGGGTCGCGGTGGGAACCGGGCTGGCGGCTTTCGCCCTCAGCGCGTCGATTTTGCTGTTCGAAAGCCAGTCGGTTGGCGCGTCGATCATCCACTACGGGCTGATCTACGTCGTGTGCGGCTTCGCCGTGCCCTGGGGCTACACGTTGCTGGTGGAGCGAGCCACACCAGCCGCGATGGGCCTGACGCGAGATCGCTGGGCCATCAGCCTGATCCTGGGCGTGCTCGTGGCCGCTCTGCTCAGTCCGATCATCATCTTCCAGACCGACTGGCGCGCGATCGACTGGGGGCAGTTCGGCAGGGCCACGTTCGTGCTGACCGGCGCCGGCGGCCTGTTCGAGCTGTTCCTCTACTACGGCTTCATCCACCTGCGGCTGGAGAAGGCATTCGGCACCATTCCGGCGATCCTCCTGACCGCAGTCATGTACGTCTCCTGGCACGTGGGGACGCAGTTGCCCCTGGAGGCCGACCCGGTGGCCGCGCTGTGGAAGCTATTCCTGGTTGGGGTCATGTCCCAATCCGTATTCAGCCTGACCCGCCACCTGCTCACGATCTGGCCGTTCTTCCACGCCGTGGGCGTGATGATTGACTTCGTAGTTAACATCGGCAAGTTGGAGCCGGTGAGCGCCCGCCTCCCCTGGGCCATCGGGACCGTGCTCGCGATGGCCGCCACCGGCGCGCTGCTCGCGTGGGCAGCGGGACGACGGAGCGCAACACGCACACGCGACAGGAGAATGAGCGCATGAAAGAGGGAAAGAGACTGACCACTCCGGTGGGGCTATACTTGAGCGAGCACGTTTCGGGGCCACGATGAGCTGCTCAAAGCTGAGGGGACTCAGGAGCCACACGCCCCAGAGGTGTGTGGCTCCTGTTTCGTATCGTGGGCGTGTTGCAGCCCTTGCAATGTTGCAGGTTTAGGCTGCTGAGGGTATAATAAGATCAAGTGTAGTGCATGTAAGGTTCGCCTGTGACGGGCGCAGAAACTGCGCCCCTACCGTCCATGGGCCCAAAGAATCAAAGCGGGCGTTGCGGACGCCCGCTTCTGACTGGCAATAGGAAAAGGTAAAGAATGGATTGGATTAGCATTGCATTATGGCTCGCGGGCACGTTGGTTGTCGTGCTGGGGCCTATGCTCCTCATCCACGAACTCGGTCACTTCATCGTGGCGAAACTGGCAGGGGTGCGGGTCGAGGAGTTTGGACTGGGTTACCCTCCGCGCCTCCTGAAGCTGTGGCGCGGTAAGGGTTATGTCAAGATCGGCAGCACACGCGTAGTTCTGCCTGCGGGTCTCCGGCTCCCTCGCGGATTGAAACAAGGAGCCCGGGTGGACGCGCTAACCCGGCGGCAGGACGACGGCACCTACGTCCTGCGACGCCTGAAGGTGCTCGACCCGGGCGTGGACAATCTGACGCCGAGGCGCGAACGCGCGAGCGAAGGCGTCCACATGCGCGGCGAATTGACCGTCTTCGAACCCGGTACGTTGTATAGCCTCAACGTGCTGCCGATGGGTGCGTTCGTGAAACTGACCGGTGAGGAAGACCCCTCAGACTCGCACAGCTTGGCCGCTCAACCCAAACGCTGGCGATTCGCGGTGCTGGCCGCAGGGCCGCTCCTAAACATCATCGCTGCTCTGGTGCTGCTTGTCGGCGCTTACACCACTGGCTACCCGGACAAGTGGTTGGTCAGCGTCACCAGCGTGGAGCCAGGCACCGCGGCCGAAGTGGCAGGGATCCAACCCCACGACGTCATCCAGGCCGTCGATGGAGAGCGCATCGAGGGAGGCCAGGAGCACCTGCAGCGCATCATCCGCGCTGCGCCAGACCAGAGCATCCAACTCACCGTCCTGCGCGGGGCAGAGACGATTATGCTGATGGCGACGCCACAACGCACCGCCGAGGACCAGGGCTTTCTGGGTATCTGGATGGCCCCCTGGCCCGACCGTAGCGACCTGCAGTACTACCGCTTGCCAGAAGCGCTGAGGGCGGGCGTCAATGATCTCACTACGGCCATCCTGATGACCGTGCAAGCACCCGTGCGCCTCGCGCAAGGAGACCTCAGCCCGGAAGAGGCACGGCCTGCCAGCATGGTCGGCATCAGCGGCCTGTTGACCTTTACACTCCAACAGAGCATTGAGTGGGGGCTGGCCTTTCCCGTGTTGCAGACGGCGTCGCTCATGAGCCTGGCCCTGGGCCTGACCAACCTGCTGCCCATTCCGGCCCTCGACGGCGGGCGTATTCTCTTCGTGCTTATTGAGGCCATCCGAGGTCGTCGCGTCTCGCCCGAGCGGGAGGCGATGGTCCATTTCGTCGGCATGGTGATCCTGATCAGCCTGATGGCACTGGTGATGTTCCAGGATGTGGTCAATCCCATCATCCCCTGGTCTTGGCTGAAGTGAGATGAAGAGCTCGCTCAATACGGTCATCGACGAACTGCTTGAAAGCGCCGCGATGCCGCTCCAGGTATCGCTGTATCACCTTTCAGATCTGGAAACCGGGCAAGCGGCACAGGTCCGCGAGATATGGCCCTGCCTGCCCGTTGAGTTGCGGCGGCAGATCACCGCGCGGCTGGCGGAACTGGCCGAGGCCGATTTCGAAGTGAACTTCAGCGAGGTCTTCCGCGTGGGCCTGGACGACGAGGATGCCGAGGTGCGCGTGGCGGCAGTTGAGGGACTGTGGGAAGACGAGGACGTACGCCTGGTCCCCAGCCTGGTCACGCGCCTGCGCGAAGACGAGTCCGCTGCCGTGCGAGCTGCTGCGGCCACGTCGCTGGGCCGTTTCATCCTGCTGGGTGAGCTCAGGAAGATCCGCCCCGGCCCATACTCAATGGCCTACGAGGCGCTCCTCGTCACGCATCAAGACGAAGCGGAAAGCATCGAAGCCCGGCGTCGGGCATTGGAGTCGCTGGCCTACGTCAGCAATGAAACCGTGGTGAAACAGATTCGCCAGGCCTATGCCGAGCCACACGAAAAGATGCGTATCAGCGCGGTCTTCGCCATGGGACGCAGCGCCGACAGGCGTTGGGCGCGCGAGGTGCAGCAAGAACTCCGCAGCCCCAATCCAGAACTGCGCTACGAGGCCGCCCTCGCCTGTGGGAAAATCCAACTACCCGATGCCGTGCCTGAACTCGAGGAACTGGCCGAGGATGCCGACACAGAGGTACAGGAGGCAGCTCTGTGGGCCTTGGGACAGATCGGGGGAGAACGGGCCAGGCAGATACTCGAACACTACTGCTCCTCCACGGACGAAGCCACCCGATCTGCGGCCCAGGCCGCCGTCGATGAGTTGGAATTCCTGCATGGAGATCTATCAGAGCTTTTCACCAGGTTGATCAGTGAATCTGAGCTGTGAGCATATCGCGGACCACGCTCGCCAACAACCACGTCGCTTCCACCTGACCCGTCACGGCAGTGTCCCTCATCCCAGGGCGGGCAGGATGCCCGCGGTCCATACCAGCATGTACCGGCCGATTTCAAGGATACGCCTACGCCTGCAGACCGCAGCCCTCGCATTAATGCTGGGGCTCTTCGCTGCTCCCTCTGCCGTCGCAGCCGATGGTATCCAGGTCATCGAAAGCGAAGTCACGTATAGCTTCGCCCAACAGGTCACCTTCACGTTGCAGGCTACCTCCGACGCCGACATCACCCAGGTCTACCTGTTCTTCCAGGCCACCGGCGACGAACGGGCCCAATCCGTGAACGTGGATGTGGAGCAGAGCCCAGAGATCAGCGTGGAACACACGCGCGACCTGCGCCGGGCTCCCCTGTCGCCCCTTGCCACGGTCACCTTCTGGTGGCAGATCGAGAACGCCGCCGGCCTCAGTCTAAGCACAGAGCACAAGCAGTTCAAGTACGAAGACAACCGCTTCCAGTGGCAGCAACTGAGCGCCGAAGGGATCACGGTCTACTGGATCGCGGGACGCGGTGACCCCGCGTTCGGGCAAGCGGCGCTGGACATTGCCCGGCAGAGCGTGAGAGAGATCAACGCGGAACTCCAGGCCCCGATGCCAGCGTCCATAGACATCTACATCTACGATGCGCAGCACAACCTCGACGCGGCGATGGTGCTCACGGGACGCGATTGGATCACCGGCCTGGCGCACCCGGAGCTAGACGGGATCCTCATCGCGGTCCCACCGGAGGAGGGCTATACGTCGCGCATGAAGCGCTACGTGCCCCACGAGATCACGCATTTGCTGGTCTACCAGGCGGTGACGCCGGATGGCTACCGCTACGTCCCGGAGTGGCTCGATGAGGGACTGGCCACAGCCAACGAGCAGCTACCGACTCCAGAGTATGCCCTGGCGATTGAGGAGGCCCGCGCGCAGGGAGAGATCCTCCCGCTGGAGACTCTCTGTGTGCCTTTCTCCCCCGATTCACGCACGGCGTTTCTCTCGTATGCCCAGAGCGGAAGCGTGGCGCACTTCATCCGAGAACGGTACGGCGCGCGTGGCATACGTGCCTTGCTGGATGCCTATGCCAACGGCGCTAGCTGCGGGAGCGGCGTGGAAGAGGCACTGAGCACCAGCCTCCATGGATTGGAGACCGCCTGGCGGGCCAGCCTGGAACCCCAGACCCGCTGGCAAGCGCTGTTTCCGCAGGTTGGCGTCTGGGTGGGCCTATGGTTGTTGAGCTTACTCGTCGCCCTGCCCATGATCGGCGGCAGGCGACGTAGCCAGTAGAAACGCGGCGTCCGTGCCGCCTGTGTGGAGGAGCATCAGATGCGCCATATTGTTGCCTTCGACCTGGAAACCCAGTACACGGCCGATGAAGTCGGCGGATGGCACAACATCCGCGATATGCGCCTAGCCGTTGCCGTGACCTACGATGCGGCCCAGGACGTCTACTGCGACTATACAGAGGAGGATGCAGATCGACTCATCTCCACCCTGCGCGGCGCCGACCTGGTGGTCGGCTACAACGTCCTCCGCTTCGACTACGAGGTCCTGCGCGCCTATACAGACGATCCCCTGTCTGATCTGTCGACACTTGACATGCTTCAGGATCTGCATCGAACGCTGGGCTGGCGGCCCAAGCTGGACAGCGTAGCGGCTGCCACGCTAAACGAGGGAAAGAGCGCCGATGGGTTGCAGGCTGTACGATGGTTTCGAGAAGGCCAACTGGACAAAGTCACCGCCTATTGCCAGCGTGACGTCGAGGTGACGTGGAAGGTATACCAGTTTGGCCATCGGAACGGCTTCGTCCAATATCGCGACCGCAAGTGGCGCACACATAGGGTGCCTGTGCGGTGGTAAGCGTCCAGGATTGTGAGCCCGCCTACCTGGACTTGCTGCGCTCGGGCGAGCTCAAGCAACGCGTGCAGGCCGCCTACGATGGCCTGCACGCCTGTGAACTCTGCGGCCGCGCGTGCCTGGTGGACCGCTACCAAGAGGTGGGAGCCTGCAAGACCGGGCTGAGGGCCATGGTGTCCAGCCACGGCCCCCACCTTGGAGAAGAAGACCCACTGCGGGGCAGTCGGGGCTCCGGCACCATCTTCTTCGCCTGGTGCAACCTCAACTGCCAGTTCTGCCAGAACTACGACATCAGCCAACTGGGGCACGGTGACGAGGTCGAGCCGGAAGAACTGGCCCAGATGATGCTCTCGCTGCAAGCGCGTGGGTGCCACAACATCAACCTGGTCTCGCCAACTCACGTCGTGCCGCAGATTCTGGCCGCCGTCCTGATCGCTGCCAAGGCCGGCCTGCACCTGCCGCTGGTGTGGAACACAGGCGGATACGATTCCCTGGTCGCGCTGGAGCTACTCGATGGCGTGGTGGACATCTACATGCCGGACATGAAGTACGCCGACGAGGCGACGGCGCACGAGTACTCCAGGGTCAGGGACTATCCCGGCGTCAACCAGGCCGGCGTCAAGGAGATGCACCGTCAGGTGGGCGACCTCGTGCTCGACGAGAACGGCATCGCGCTGCGAGGGTTGCTCGTGCGCCACCTGGTGTTGCCCGAGGGACTGGCCGGGACGGCTGATATCTCGCGTTTCCTGGCAGAGCAGATCTCGCGTGATACCTACATCAACGTTATGGATCAGTACCGCCCCTGCTACAGGGCCAACGAGCTGCCGCCTTTGAACCGCCCCGTCACGCAGGCCGAATACAAACAAGCGCTGCGGCAAGCGCGCGACGCGGGCCTACATCGCTTCGACGTGAGACAGCCTCGTCTTCTCCACGTCCTGTGGGGAGTATAGGGGGTGGAGCTGGAGGCCCGCTCGCCCAAACCTGCGCCCGGGAAGAGGCAGGTATTGATCCAGGCGCACGATCAATACCCGCTGCGTCCCGCGATTCGGATTGTGAGCATGATGGAAGAACAGCCAAAACCAGAGGCCCGGCTACACGCCGTCGTTCACGGACGCGTGCAGGGCGTCAACTTCCGCTACTATACCGTCCGCACCGCCCAACGTCTCGGCCTGAACGGTTGGGTCGCGAACCGCTGGGACGGGACCGTGGAAACGGTCGCCGAGGGTTCCCAAAAGGCGCTCGGTGAGTTCCGGGCTTTCCTCCACCGTGGTTCTCCCTCCGCCTGGGTACAGCAGGTGGACGTCGACTGGCTACCCCCCACCGGCAAGTTCGACCACTTCGGGGTGCGATACCTATGAGAACGATATCTATGAGACTGAATCCTGAACGCATGGCCTGGGGCGTCCTGCTGGCGTCATTCTTCATTTGCATCGGCCTGGGAATCGCCGCTCCGCTTGGCGCCCGGCGCTACGTGCTCCACTCCCGCGTGGGTCAAAACGTGACCCTCGAGGTACAGAAGGGACCGCTGAGCGTCACACTCGCCGGCCACGGCGCACCGGTCGCCATCGATAAGGAGCGCGGCGAAATCCCCGAGCGCACGATCGTCGCCACGGAATCCACCGCCGGCAGGTTTGTGGTGCACGCCCCCCAGACAGGCTTTGTCGTCTCTACGATCCAGCTTTACGACAACACCGAGATCGCCCTGGCCTCAGCCCGCTCACCCCGTTTTCCGGCCAGCCGACTGCCCCACGAGGTTGTGCTGGACGTCAGGGCCGGGCGGGCGCGCATCAACGTCTCCGGTGACAACAGCCGGCCTACGATCATCGAAGTTCACACGCCGCACGGCACAGCCACGCTCGCCGAGGGCAGTCACGAGGTCAAAGTGAACGGGGCGACGATGGAGGTCACCGTGCGGGATGGCCAGGCCGAAGTCACCAACAACGCCGCGCATACCCTCGCACTGGGCCCGGCAGAGCGAGCCCTGACGGACGGGGAGCAGGTCATCGGCCCACTGCCTGCAACCCGCAATCTGATCGTCAACGGCGATTTCCAGGATCCGCTGGAGAACGGGTGGACCACCTATGCCACCCAGTCCGACCCCGAACAGCCGCCGGCGACCGTCAGGATCACCACCGACGAGGCTCGAGAAGTGGTCACCTTCCACCGCAGTGGCAGCAACCACGCCGAGGTCGGCGTCCAGCAGGACATCAACTACGACGTGCGTGACTTCGCATCGCTCGAACTGCACCTGGCCATGCGCATCCTGAATCAGAACATCGCCGGTTTCGGAGGCTGCGGTTACCTCAGTTCCGAGTGTCCGATCACCGTACTCATAGACTACAAGGATATCTACGGCACCGACCGGCAATGGCGACACGCGTTCTACACGGGCGAGCCAGCCCCCGACTGGCCGATCCATCCCTGGACTGAACAAATACCCCTTGGAAGCTGGCAGACCTACGATTCGGGCAACCTGATCGAGACCCTGGCCGATTCCCCCCCGGCATTCATCAAGTCCTTGACCGTCTACGCATCCGGTCACGCTTTTCAGGCCATGGTGACCGAGGTCGAGCTGGTAGCCCGAGAATAACCCGTCCAAGCGCTTCCAGGTAATCGAAAGGCCCCCGCCTGACCAGCGCGGGGGCCTTTTCCAGTCGAATGACGATCACAGGCGCTTCAGTTTATCTCTCAGTTCATCCGCCGTCTCGGCCTCGATCGGGACATACACCACGCCAGGGTAGTACTCCTGGAAGAAAGCGCGCAGATCGCTGGGCCATTCCCTCGGGTTGACGGCAATCACCCGCCGCGTATCCAGATCACCGATGCCGGCGTCGTCGGCACTGCCACCGATGGTGTACTTATGCTCGTCCCACGATCCGTCTACCACCGCGAGCGCGAAGGCCGCATCCGCCCCTGGAGGAAGGAGGACGTAAGTCCGTTCGTACTGGTCACGGGGCACACCACGCCCTGACGGTGTCGGCGGGGGCTTGGGTGGGGACGGAGGCGTCGGCGGGGACGGGGGCTTCGGTTCCGATCCCTCGACCACTCTCGCCTCCGCATCGTCCCAATAGGCATCGTTGTGGTTGAAACCCCACAGTGTCTTGCTTCGCAGGAACACAGTCACCGTGCTTGCTTGCGCCACCGCTTCCACCCGGGGCACCTGGCCGTATTCGTTGTAGATGTGCGCTCCATCTCCCCACACGACTGTATCGGCGAGCGGACTCGTGCCCCCCGTGGGATCAATTCCCACGTAGAACGTGAAATTGGGAATCGCATCGTTCCAGGGATCTCCATTCAACGCAGGTGCGTCGCCTTCGAGGATAAAAGCCGCTCCCTCACCAACGCCGGACGACACGCGACCATTGTGCCACGACCACCGGAATCCATCCAAGGTGTGGTTGCTCCAGGCATGTGCCCAGGCCGTCACCTGTATCCGCGAGCCGGGCACGGCCTCGAAGCGCTGGAGGAACCCGGCGTCATGCTTGCGGAAAAACGTGAACAAGAGGATCCCCTTCTCGCCGCCGTGCACCCGTTGCGGATCAACGTGCTTCCACGCGTCACGAACCTCGGGCTGATCCCACGTGCCCGGCTTGTGCCGGAACCACGTGGTCCATCCAGGCGGAGTGAAGATGTTGCCCACGTCAGTCTCGTACGGCTCATCGCCCTCCGGGAACACCAGACAGAGATGGCTCTTGTCTTCCCCCCAATCGGCTTCGAACCCACCGTTCCTCAACAAGTTGCGCGGCATTTGTCGTCTCCTTTCCACCAATGCCTGTCCCTGCCTGCACCATCGCTGCTGGAGGGCGATCGCCCTATTCGAAGCCCAGCCCGCGCTCGCGCAGGCTCACGAAGCGCTGCTGTCCAATGATCAGGTGGTCCAGGACCTCGATATCCAACAGGTTGCCCGCCGCGACCAGTTGGCGGGTGACCTCCACGTCCTCGGGCGAGGGAGCGGGATCGCCTGAGGGATGGTTGTGGGCGACGATGATCGCCGCACAGTTGCGCTTGATGGCATCCCGGAACACCTCACCCACTCGAATATGAGAAGCATTCAGGCTGCCGATGTACACCGTCTCACATCCAAGCACCCGGTTGCGCGTGTCCAGATACAGCACCCGGAAATGCTCCTGCTCCAGATGGGCCATCTCCGCCATCAGGAGCTGCGCCACGTCCGACGGCGAGCGCACGACGACGCGGTCGTCCGGAGCGGCCAGCAGCATGCGACGGCCCAGCTCCAGCGCCGCCTTCAGTTGCGCCGTCTTCGCCTTGCCCAAGCCCTTGACCCCCTGCAACTCGGCGAGGCTGGCCCGCGCCAGGCCTGCCAGTCCACCGAACAGGGATAGCGTCCGTGTGGCCAGGCCCAGCACACTCTCGCCGCCCACACCGGTGCCGATGACAATGGCCAGCAGTTCACTCGTCGAGAGCGCTCCCTCTCCCACACGGGCCAGACGCTCCCGCGGGCGCTCACCGGCGGGCAAATCCCGGATCATGGGCCGGTACTCGACCCGTGCCTCGTCAGTCACATTCTTGTTGTCAGCTACCATGTTGTCCATTACTATACTGCAAGATATGCAGATTTGTCAAATGGCCCCAACCACGTCGCCGTACCGCCGCCCGCGGGCACTTGCTCCCGCACCAGCCGATGGTATAATACGGCCCACTTGGCCGTGTCGCCTACCTGTAGGGGCGTGGAAACCGCGCCCTCCCGAACAGCATCCCGTGAGGAGTGACATTGGACCGCCGGCATCCTGCCGGCATCCCGTGAGGAGTGACATCACCTATGGAGGACATCCTAGCGAGAGTCCCTTTCTATCTGACTATCCTATCCACCATCTGCGGGGGAATAACCGTGGCGCTATTGGGCGGAATCGCGATCTGGACCTTCCGCGACATTCGAGCGCGCTCCCGAGATGTCCTGGCCCACGTATTGGCTACGCTGCTGGTGATCGTGCTGCCCATCGTCGGTCTGGTCGTGTACCTGATGCTACGTCCTCGCGAGACGCTGGCGGAGGCATACGAACGCTCGTTGGAACAAGAGGCTCTGCTGCAAGCTATAGAAGAACCAGAGAACTGCCCCGGATGCGGGCAGCGAGTCAAAGGCGAATACCTGTACTGTCCTGCCTGTCACACCCGGCTCAAGAGAAGCTGTCCCGAGTGTGGGCGCCCCCTGCACCTCCGCTGGTCCCTCTGTCCCTTCTGCGGCGCAAGCGTCGTACCTCAGGCCCTCGAACCTATGCCCACCATGCAGCCCGAGCTGTCTACGGCACAGACAGAGGAGCCCCTGCCTGAAAACGAGCCACCCGACGACGTGCAATAACCAGGTCGCACGGTCACGCGATGCGCGAGTGCGCATCGCGTCCCATCACGCATCCTCCTCGCCCACGACGTGAACCTTGAGCATGTTGGTCTTCCGTCCAACGCCAAAGGGGATGCCTGCCGTCAGCACCACCGGGTCATCCCAGGCCACCATCCCTGCATTGCACGCCGCCTGGACCATCACCTTCACCATGTCATCCGTGGTGCTGAACTCGTCTACCTGCAAAGGCACGACGCCCCATACGAGCATGAGCCGCGACAGGGTCGCCTCGTTCGGAGTGACGGCTATGACAGGGACAGATGGACGATGACGGGCTACCATGCGCGCCGTCGTACCTGACATTGTCGCGGTGACGATCACCTTGGCCCCAACCTCTCGAGCGATGTCAACCGCGGCATAGCTGATGGCCGGAGTGACCGCTTCTCGGCCGGGAGAGTCCCCGGGTGAGAAATGATCCCGCGCCACGAGCTGGGGCAGGTGCGCCTCCGCGTTCGCGCAGATCCTGGCCATTGTCTCCGTTGCATCCACCGGGTACTCACCCACCGCTGTCTCGCCGGAGAGCATCACGGCATCCGTGCCATCCAGAATCGCGTTGACGATATCCGATGCCTCCGCCCGTGTGGGACGCGGGTTCTCGATCATCGTCTGGAGCATCTGTGTGGCGGTGATGACGGGTTTGCCGGCCTGGTTGCATTCTCGAATGATGCGCTTCTGGTGGAACGGAACCTCCTCGGCCGGCGTCTCCACCCCCAGGTCGCCGCGGGCTACCATAATCCCATCGGCCTCGGCCAAGATCGCGCCGAAGACCGCGAGCGCCTCCGGTTTCTCGATCTTGGCGATGATGGGGATATCCGTGCCCCGGCTCCTCAGGAACTGTCGCAGCTCGCGCACGTCGGCCGCACCGCGGACGAAGGAAAGGGCCAGGAAATCCACGCCCTGCTCCACCGCAAACAGAGCGTCCTCCCGATCCTTGGCCGTCAGTGTGGAGAAGCGGAGCGCCGCCCCAGGCACATTGATCCCCTTCCGCGAGCGAAGCCAGCCGCCGACAACCACCCGGCCGCTCACGCCGTCCCCACCAGCGCGCAGGACCACCAACTCTAGCTGACCGTCGTCCAGCAGCACGGTCTGACCCGACGCCAGTTCGCGCAGCAGTTCGGGGTGAGGCACGGGGATCTCGTCCGCGGCGACGGGCTGAGGATGCTGTGTCAGGGTCACCACATCGCCCTCGTGCAGTTCGACCGCCCCACCCTCGATCTCGCCCACGCGCAGCTTGGGGCCTTGAAGGTCGGCCATCACGCCCACCAGCCGGCCCTCGTTCCTCGCCACCTCCCGCACGGTGGCAATGGATCGCGTGTGCGCGAGGTGGTCGCCGTGGGAGAAATTGATGCGGGCCACGTTCATCCCGGCCCGGATAAGGTCACGCATCACTTCAGGCGAACTGGACGCCGGCCCAATCGTGCACACGATCTTCGTACGTGGCATCTCCAAGCCCCCTCGCCAAGACCTGACGGGGCAGGTTGTAGCCCACCGGAAAGCCTGTCAGGTCTGTACGCTACGGTCCGATCAAGGTTATCGTATATTGGCCCACATCTTCATCGCTGTAGCCACGGGCGATGACGCGGTAGGTCCCACTCAGCGGCAGATCGAACTCCGCGATCTCGGCATCGGAGTCACCCCCGCTATCATCATCCGTCCGCACTCGCACGCCATTGGGCGCGAACAGTTCGAGGTACGTGTCCATCTCCCCTTCCAGGCTGTTCATGGAGATCGTCACGACGTCACCCTCAATACCCTCGAACAGCCAGTGGTGGCGGGTGTCACGCTCCAGGTCCGCTCCCACCGAGTCCCCATAGGTCAGGACCCCCTGAACCACCATCTCCGTCTGCTCCAGCGAGAGCTCGTACGTCCCGCCCTCCAATATCGCATCAAGAGCGACCACGCGATACGTACCATCGGCAGGCAGTTGGTAGAACTCAATGAGCGCATCGAGATCCCGGCCGCTGTCGTCGTCCTCGGTGAGCAGTTGACCGTCGGGACCGTACAGCTCGAGATAGCAGTCCAGGCTGTCGTCCAGCGCCCCCATCGCGATTGTAACCACGTCCCCCTCGCTGCCCGTGAAGAACCAGCCTTGCCCCAGGCCTTCTTCCAGAGATTTCTGAACCGTCTCACCGTACGCGATGGCACCCCCCGTGGTCGGCTCGTCTGACACCTCCACATCGAGGGAATAGCCTCCCTCGCCGCTGTACGTCAACACGTGCACAACCAGAGTAACCGGCTCAAGCACGGGGAAGTCCGCAATCCGGGCATTCACGCCGTCGCCGCCGTCGTCGTCCTCTGCGATGAGCAGACCGTCCTCGGTGTACAGTTCCAAATAGAGATCCAGAGCCTCCGGGTCCGCGGCGTCCGCCTCGATGGTGACGTACTGCCCCTCCCCGGCATCCAGGTACCACACGTCCGTCCCACCCAGGGGCAACGTGCCCTGTATCGCTTCCCCGGGTTGGATCGTTCCCCGTTCCACCGGCTCCGGCACCTCGGGGGGGAAGAACGCCAGGCTGTCGAGCATGCGCTCGAAAACCGGACCGTACGAAGACCAATCGGCGTCCGGGGCACCACCAAACCCAACGCCGGCGACCTCGTCCCCCAGGGCAGTGAAGACGTAGCCATGTACCAGCGCATCTGTCCACGTGTCGGCCCAACTCACCTCAACACCCACACCAGGGGTCTCACCGAAGACCCATTCCTCGGTATCCCCGATCTCTGCCCGCTGTTCCTGGCGCAGTTCCTCCAGCAACGACTCCAGCATGTCATCTGGCGTCGCGGATGGACCAAACTCCAGGTCCACCTCGTCCCGGGAAAACGTGCCGACCGAGAGCATTGGCCCGTCCGTCGGGTCAAAGGACGGCGGGCCCCCTGTGGGGTCCGCAAAACTGACCATTCCCGGCTCGGCCTGATAGACCCAGTCCGCCGGGTATTGGACGCTGAATCCCTCCACGGAGTTGGTATACAGGACCAATTCAGCGGGTACGTCGGGGGCCACAGCCGGCTGAGGAGTTGGCGTGGGCTCCGCGGATGGCGAGGCGACAGGCAGCGGAGATGGAGAAGGCGACGGAGCCACGGACGGAGACGGGGAAGACGTAGCGCTCAGCCCACCGGGAATAGCGGGGCAGATACCGCACCCCAGACTCGCCAGCAGCAACGCCAGCACAACTGCACCAATCCACCATGGAGGCGAACCATGTCTGTCAATCATCTCTCTATCCTCCCATCAGGCACAAACTGAATGCAACTACCCGCGACCGCGCCATCCCGAAAAGCCGGATTCCTCCAACCCATGGGGCATCCGAGCGCGAGTAGTTGCATAGATTAGGCCACAAGCGACGTGCCGCCAGACGACGATTGGTTAGCGCTTTAGGTTCGTGAAGGCCGCCAGGCCCGCGTACGCAGCTTCCTCGCCCAGCTCCTGCTCAATCCGCAGCAACTGGTTGTACTTGGCAACACGGTCGGAGCGACAGGGTGCCCCAGTCTTGATCTGGCCCGTGTTGAGCGCCACAGCCAGGTCCGCAATCGTCGCATCCTCCGTCTCACCTGAGCGGTGGGAGACGACGACCGTCCAGCTTGCACGCTGCGCCAGTTGCACGGCGGCAATTGTCTCCGAGAGCGTCCCGATCTGGTTCACCTTGCACAGCAACGAGTTGCACGTGCCCAGGTCCATCCCCTTCTGCACCCGCGCCACGTTGGTCACCAGCAGATCATCACCCACGATCTGAACGCGATCGCCCAGGCGCTCCATCATGAGCACCCAACTGTCCCAGTCATCCTCGGCCAGCCCGTCCTCGATGCTGATGATCGGGTATTTGCTCACCCAGTCCGCGTAGAACTCGACCATCTCCGCACCTGTGAGCGAGCGTCCCTCCTTCTTGAGGACATATTTCCCGTCCTCGAAGAACTCGCTCGCGGCGGGGTCCAGCGCGATGCGAACCTGCTCACCTGGCTTGTAGCCCGCCTTCTCGGCGGCCTCCAGAATAAGCTCGACGGCCTCCTCGTTCGCCTTCAGGCTGGGCGCGAAGCCGCCCTCGTCCCCGATACCCGTCGAATACCCCTTGGCCTTGAGCACGGCCTTCAACGCATGATAGACCTCGCTCCCCCAGCGCAGCGCCTCCGCGAAGGTCGGCGCGCCGACCGGCATGACCATGAACTCCTGCAAGTCAGGGCCATCCACCGCGTGTTTGCCGCCGTTGAGAATATTCATCATAGGCACCGGCAACACGTGAGCGTGCACGCCGCCGATGTAGCGGTAAAGCGGCATCTGGAGCGCATTGGCCGCCGCGTGGGCCACCGCCAACGAGACGCCCAAGATCGCATTGGCACCCAGTTTCCCCTTGTTCGGCGTGCCGTCCAGTTCCAACAGCAGTGCGTCAATCCCGGCCTGATCGGTGGCGTCCCAGCCAAACAGCTCATCGGAGATCACATCATTGACGTTGGCGACGGCCTGCAGCACGCCCTTGCCGCTGTAGCGTCCTTTGTCGCCGTCCCGCATCTCCAGCGCCTCGTGAACACCGGTAGAGGCTCCGGACGGGACAATCGCCCGCCCCCATGCGCCCCCTACCAGAAAGGCTTCCACCTCAACAGTAGGATTCCCACGCGAGTCCAAGACCTCGCGCGCAACGATCCCATCAATTTCCGTCTCGATCATACGTCTCCTTAACAATACCACGCGAAATCTCAGGTTAGCTCAAGCGCCTCGTAGAGACGCTTGAAGTCGAAGTACTCCTCCATCAACGCCTCGAAGCGCTTCAGCTTCGCCGTCTGCCCTAGTCGCGTCTTGCCAAAGACTTCCTCAATGGCCTCAACTGTCTGTATGGTACTCCCGCGCACCAGCAACACCGGAACACCGGCTTCCTCAGCGTGACGCAATACCTCGGCCATCGGACGCAGATTGCCGGTCAGTATCAAGCACTTGGCCGCCGTCTCCAGAGCCACCAACTGCATGTCGGCACGATCACCGCCGGTGATCATCGCCTTGCTGCCGGACACGCGTCGTATGTGCGGCAGGGCCTGCTCCACGCTCATGGCACCAACCAGCAACTGCTCGACCAGGACATCCTTCTTATCCGGCAGTGCGAGGAACTCAGCGTGCAGCACTTCCGCCATCTCTCCCACGCTGATCGCCTGAAGCTGCTCGCGTCGAGGGAGCGCACCCACCACCGGGACACCTCGCTCCTCCAGACACTGGCGACAAGTTCGCTGCAACAGATCCATTGACTGCTCCGGCACGGCGTTGATGACCACGCCCAGCATCCGATCTCCCAACTGCTGTTGTGCCGCGATACAGGCATCCCCCATGCTCACCTGGTTGCGGAAACGCAGCATCGTCAACGCCGGCACGTCCAGGGCATCCGCCACCCGCGTAGGGGCGATATTGAAACTGAGCCCCTCCCGAAGCGAGTGCCCACCCTCCAGCAGAACGATGTCCTTGCCGTCGATGGCCCGCTCATACTTCGCCGCGACTTCCGGCATGAGATCGCGATCGGTGCAGCCACAGCGCATCTCGCGCACGAGCTTGGGGGTAAGGATGATGCCTACCAAGTCCTCTACGGACTCTTCCAAACCCAGCATGCGGCGCACAAAGGCGGCATCCTCGTCGTGCACGCGGCCGGGAATCGGTTCCCAGTGATGGACAGAGACTGGCTTGAAGTAGCCGACCTTGTACCCCTCATGCTGAAAACGCCGCGCCAGCGCCAAGCAAACAGCTGTCTTGCCGCTGAATCTGTGCATGGAAGTTACGTACAACGCTTTCATCGTCATCACCTCTCCTTAACTAGATGATTGCCCCTTCATCTCCCCCGCTCCATTGGGGCATCCGAGGGTGGGCGGACCTCAAGAGGCCAAGACCAGCCGCATGTCAATCGCCATCGCCCCATGTCCCTCTTCAAACACCATCAACGGGTTGATGTCCAGCTCCACGATCTCAGGGAAATCGGTTACCAACCGGCTAATCCGCAGCAACGCATCCACCATAGCCTCGTGGTCGGCGGGCGCCTCGCCCCGGACGCCCTCCAGCAGGCGATAGGAGCGGATCTCCCGGATCATCTCCTCCGCCTCCTGGCGGCTAAAGGGGGCCACGCGGAAGGCGACGTCCTTCAGCGCCTCCACGTAGATACCGCCCAGGCCAAAGGCAACCAGGGGCCCGAACTGCGGGTCACGGCTCATCCCCACCAACACCTCACGGCCGCCCGTCACCATCTGCTGCACCTGACAGCCCCAGATTCGCGCGTCTGGCATGTAGCGCCCGGCCCGATACACGATCAGGTCAAATGCATCCCGCACGTCATCCGGCGAACGCAGGTTCAGCTTGACGCCACCGACGTCAGTCTTGTGCAGAATGTCCGGCGAGGCCACCTTCATCACGAGCGGATACCCCATCTCCTCCGCAATCTCGACCGCCTCGTCGGATGTCTTGGCCAGACGTGACTGGGGAACCGTGAATCCGTACGCCTCCAAGACCGTCCAGGCCTCGGCGTCACCGATGGAGACGCGCCCCTCCGACCGCACGCGCTCGAACAGCTCCCGGACCACAGGTATGCACGTAACGCAGGGCTCCGGCGTGAAGATCGGCCGCTGCTGCTCGCGCCGGAAGTCTCTCATCGCCGCCAGAGCCGCCGCCGCCCGCTCGGGGAACGGATAATTGGGCACGCCATATTGCCACAGCACGTCCACGCCGGCCTCGATGCGCGCCTCCCCCATGAAACAGCCCAGGACCGGCTTGTCCGACTCCTGGGCCATGCGGCCGACCGCGTGAGCCGTCTCTTCAATCTCCGTCATCGCCTGAGGAGTGACGATCACCATCAACCCATCCACATTGGGGTCGTTCAGCACCAGATGAATCGCACGCTCGTACCGGTCCGCCAGGGCGTCCCCCAATACGTCCACCGGATTGGCGACGCTGGCCGCACCCGGTAGATACTCCGTCAACGCCACAGTCGTCTCCGCGCTGAGCCGGCAGATCTCCATATCCCCGTGCTCCAACGCATCGGTAGCCAGAATGCCCGGACCACCCGCGTTGGTGACGATGCCGATGCGATCGCCTTTTAGGAGCGGCTGGTATGCGAAAGCCCGCGCGTAGTCGAAGAGCGCCTCCATCGATGTCGCCCGCAGGACACCTGCCTGCCGAAAGGCCGCTTTGTAAGCCGCCTCGGAGCCGGCCAGGCTTCCCGTGTGCGACGACACCGCCCGCGAGCCCGAAGCCGTCACGCCGGACTTGATCGCCACAACCGGCTTGTGCCGCGTCACCCGGCGCGCCACCTCGATGAACCTCTGGCCATCGGGCAGCCCCTCGACGTAGATCAAGATCACGCGTGAGTCGTCGTCGTCCCCCCACGCGTCCAACAGGTCAATCTCACTCACGTCCGCCTTGTTGCCCAGGCTGGCGAACTTGGAGAAACCGATGCGGCCGGCCATCGCCATGTCCAGCACGGCCGTGCCCAGCGCACCCGACTGGGACATGAAAGCGATGGGACCGCCGGGCGGCATACCCGCAGCGAACGTCGCGTTCAGCGGTGTGGCGGTGTCAATCACGCCCAGACAGTTGGGACCGATCAGGCGCAAGTTGTACTTGCGAGCCATCTCAATCAACTCCATCTCCCGTTCCAGCCCATCGCGCCCGGCCTCACGGAAGCCAGCGCTGATCACCACGACGGACGGGATCTCCTTCTGCCCGCACTGCTCCAACACCGCCGGCACGAAGCGATAGGGAATGACGATGACGGCCAGATCCACGGGATCCGGGATGTCCAACACGGAAGGATACGCCTTCAAGCCCAAGATCTCATCGGCCTTGGGGTTAACCGGGTAGAGATGGCCTGGGAAGCCCGCATCCATCAGATTGGCCAATACAGAATAACCAAGCTTCTCGGGTTCGCGAGAGGCACCGACAACCGCGACCGAGTCAGGTTTGAAAAACGTGGCTAGCATAGCCCCCTCACAACTTGGAAGATATCATATCACACTCGCACTGACGTCAATGGTACACGAAAAGACAGGTTTTGACAAGCGAAAAGCTCGGGACGCCGTGCCCATCGCTCATTTGTCATTGTACGCCATGCATGCTATAATTGCCACCCTAGGGGATGACAGGCTTCGACGGGGAAGGCTGGTCAGAGATGGCAAGCCGGGGCGCTCTGCCCTCGTTAACAACGGAGCACACTTTCCAAAGTGCCAATAACACTTGGATCCCTGTCCCGCAGGCCGCGGTAGCGGCTGCTCCAATGGCAGCCTAACCCGACCTTAAGGGCAAACTGACCGCGTAAGCGGTCACGTCCCCCCCGATCTCGCGCTGGTGGGTCGGGGCAAGGACGTCACAATGCCAGCGTGCGGCGTTCCGATGCCGATAGGGACGCTCAAGCGGGAGTTTCGGCTCCCATCGGCTAGGTCTGGATGGTGCGCGGTCGGCAGCGTTTCCCCAGGCGACAACACAAGAGCCGACTAAGCTTGTAGAGGTCTGTGATCGAGTTTCTCGGACGCGGGTTCGATTCCCGCCATCTCCATCATCGCACACGAGGCCGGCATCTGGTGGTGTCGGCCTCGTTGTACGTGCCGAGGAAAGGGAGACGATGATGGACAGCGCAACCCTGCGAGAGCAGATCGAAACCCAGGCTACGCTCGAAAACGGCACGCGCAGCATTCGCCTCCGGCAGGTGCACGAACTGGCCGCCATGTGTGGCTGCTCCATCCGCGAGGTCGAACTGGCCGCGCTGGAAGCGGACGTCGTCCCTCGGCGCTACCTGCGCAATCTCGGCACGGTTGGCCCCGACGGGCAGGCCAGGCTGTTGCGAGCCAGCGTGGCAGTCGTGGGGTTGGGCGGACTCGGGGGGTACGTGGTAGAGGCTCTGGCCCGCACAGGCGTGGGACGGCTGATCCTGATAGACGGCGACTCGTTCGAGGACCACAACCTCAACCGGCAGACCCTGAGCGCCCCGATTGTCCTGGGCACAAGCAAAGCGCACGTCGCCGCGCAACGCGTCGCCCAGATCAACAGCGCTGTCGAGGTAACGAGCCACGCCGTGGCACTGACCCGCGACAACCTGCCCCACCTGCTGGAGGGAGCCGAGGTCGTCGTGGACGGCCTCGACCGCCTGCCCATCCGCCTGACCCTGCAGGACGGGGCAGGGGCAATTGGCATTCCGATGGTCCACGGGAGCATCGCCGGCTTCATGGGCCAGGTGATGACCATCTTTCCCGGCGATCCTGGTCTGCACAGCCTGTACGGCGATCCAGGCGATCTGCCGGAGCAGGGGCTTGAGGTGGAACTCGGCAACCTGGCCGCGACAGCGATGCTCGTGGCAGCCTGGGAGGCTCAGGAGGTAATCAAGATCCTGCTGGACCGGGGAACGTTGCTGCGCCACCGGCTGCTGGTGATAGACATGGAATCCGGCACGTGCGATATCCTGCGCCTCGGTTAGCCAGTGACCGTGTCGTGCCTGGCGCCGTGTGACATCCAACTGAGAACAAAGATGAAGATTCGCAAATACGACCCAAACAGGGACAAAGACGCCGCTCACCGCATCTGGCACGAGGTAGGCTGGATTGAGAAGGACAAAGAGAAAGAACAGGCCATGGACCTGTTCATCGGATCCATGCGCGCGCTCGTGGCCGAGCTCAACGACGAGGCCGAGTGCCTGGTCCTCAGTGCACCCGGTACCGTCCACTATCTGGACGAAGAACTCCCATTTTCCGCCGTCATGAGCGTCACGACCAGCCGCGTCGCGCGCAAACAAGGGCTAGCGAGCAGGCTCACAGCTCGGCTGGTGGCCGACGACGCCGCCGACGGCGCGCTGGTCGCCGGGCTCGGGATCTTCGAGCAGGGCTTCTACAACCAGCTCGGCTTCGGCAGCGGCGGCTACGAGCACTGGATCAGTTTTGATCCTTCGCGTCTCAGGATCGGCGTGCGAGCCCGCGTACCACGGCGGATCACGCCGGATGACTGGGCCATCGTGCACGCCTCGCGCCTGGCACGTCTCCGCGGCCACGGAGCGTGCAACCTGAACCCGCCCGAGATCACGCAGGCCGAGATGATCTGGAGCAAGAACGGCTTTGGCCTCGGCTACGCCGATGGCCCCGGCGGCGAACTCACCCACCACGTCTGGTGCCGGACGAAGGACAACGAAAGCGGCCCCTACACGATCCTCTGGCTCTCGTTTCAGACGCCTGACCAGTTCCTGGAGCTGATGGCACTGCTGAAGAGCCTGGGCGACCAGGTGCGGCTGGTGCGAATGGTTGAGCCACCAGGTATCCAGATCCAGGACTTGATCGTGCAGCCCATCAAGCAGCGCCAGGTAAGCGAAAAGTCGGAGTTCGAGGCGCGCGTCAACGCGCTGTCCTATTGGCAGATGCGGATATGCGATCTACGCGGTTGCCTGGAGCGGACTCACCTGCGAGGCAACGAGGTACGCTTTAACCTCGCCCTCAGCGATCCCATCGAGCGCTTCCTCGGCCAAAGCGCGCCCTGGCGGGGCGTCACGGGCGACTACGTAGTCACCCTGGGGCCATCCTCAGGAGCCGAACAGGGCACGGACGCGTGCCTGCCCACGCTGACCACGTCGGTGGGCGCGTTCACGCGCATGTGGCTCGGCGTCCGCCCAGCGACCGGCCTGGCCGTGACCGATAGACTCTACGGCCCCCCGGAACTGCTGCAGGAACTCGACTGGGCGCTGCGGCTCCCCGAGCCCAAGCCGGAGTGGGAATTCTGACGACTTCTGAAGACCTCTGATCAAGGCAGGACGGATATGGAAACTATACGTGCCTTCATCGCCATCCCCCTACCCGATCCGGTGCTGGACGGGCTGGCCGACCTTCAGCGGGAACTGAAGAAACGCGTCCCGCCCCGCAGCGTGCGCTGGGTGCGTCCCGCGGCTATCCACCTGACGCTCAAGTTCTTGGGCGACACGCCCACGGACAGACTGCCCGGCATCCGGCAGGCGCTGGCAGCCGTCGCCCGCCACGCCCCACCCTGCGTCTTCACCGTCGAGGGACTGGGCTGCTTCCCCAACCCCAGCCGCCCACGCGTCGTCTGGGTCGGGGTGCAGGAGCCGACGGGGCGCTTGGCAGCGCTCCAGGGCGCAGTCGAGGAGGTGATGGACCCCCTCGGCTACCCGCCCGAGAGGCGAGGCTTCACGCCGCATCTCACACTGGGGCGCGTGCACCGCAAAGCCGCCCGCAACGACGCGGCACGGGTCGGGGAGATCGTCGCCAGCACCCCGGTGGGTGTGCTGGCCGAGGTCCCCGCCGCTGGCTTCGCGATCATCCGCAGCGTGCTTAAACCCGACGGCGCCGAATACAGCGTGCAGGCGGAGTTTCCGCTGCACGCAGCGAACTGAGCCGATCACAATCATCAAGGGAGTATTCAGAACAACCGAAACCCGTATGGTCATAGACATGCTACGCCGCTTGCGGCACAAGAAGACGAAGGTTAAGCTCACTGTTGACGACGAAGGCACGACCGTGGAACGCGAGATGGCGGCCTTGAACGCGGTCCCTGGATGGGGCGAGGCCGACGTGCCCGAGGGCCTGAGCAAAGAGGATATGCTCGCCCGCAGTCTGGACATCGCGTTGGGCCTCCTGTGCCATAGCCGCGCGATGATGGCCGCAGATCTGGCGAACACCGTGACCGAGATCTGGAAGGTGCAGGCCAACTATACCTACAAGGACTTCATCCAGGCCGCTGAGGAGGACCCCCGTTTCCAGGTGTCACTCGGCCAGCTCATCGCCCTGGCCGACGAAGCAGACCCCTGGGACGTCGTGATGGAGCGGATTGAGATGGAAGAGGCCAGGATCAACGGCCAGCAGGGATGCAAATACTGAAGACGTCGCAACGTTCTAGCCCCGAACTCATCATCGGCGTCATCGGTGGTTCTGCGCCGACGCCCGCGGAGGCCACAGCGGCCGAGGCGGTGGGCCGGGCGCTGGCCGAGGCGCACGCGGTGCTGATCTGCGGCGGTCGCGGTGGGGTGATGGAAGCCGCCTGCCGGGGCGCGAAGTCCGCCGGAGGCCTGACGATCGGCGTCCTCCCCGGCAGCCGCCGTGCGGGCGCAAACCCCTACGTGGACATCCCCATCGTCACCGGGCTCGGCGAGGCGCGCAACGCGGTAATCGCGCGCACCGCTCAGGCAGTGATCGCCGTCGGCGGGAGTTACGGCACGCTGAGCGAGATTGCCTTTGCACTGGCTTTTGGCGTGCCGGTCGTGGGGATAGGGACGTGGCAGGTCGAGCGCGATGGTCACCCACCCGCCCCCATCGTCACCGCCGCCACGCCGGAGGAAGCGGTCCAACAGGCGCTGTCGCTGGCACGCCGGCGTGCGTGACACCGCCGTCCAACCATCGCCGGTGCCGCCCGCTCAGGGCAGCGGCGGCTGCCCGTGCCCCCGGTCGACATTCCTGCCAGGCAACAGACGCATCGCTGCGAGCCCGGCCAATCCGAATATGCCCGCCGCGACGAGGAAGGGCACGCGCAACCCCAGCCAGGCAGCCAACAGGCTGCCCATCATAGGCCCGATCGCGTTCGCTGTCGCCGTCACGCTGGTTTCCACGCCGTAGACTATCCCCTCCTGTCCCTCCGGCGACACCCGGGCCAGGAAAGCGCTCAGCGAGGTCAGGAGGCCTCCCATAGCCAACCCCGTCCCCGCCTGCAACAACAGCAGGGAAGTGGTCTCGGTGACGAAGTACTGGGGCACGTAACACGCGATCGAGACAAGCGCTGACGTCACCAGGATGGCACGAGAACCCAGGCGGTCGCCCAGCCAACCCAGGCCCAACGCCCCCACCGCACCGGCCAGCGCGCCGGCACCGCTGATCAGCCCATTGATGGAGGCCACACGAGCACCGGGCGGGACGATCTCCTGCACGAACAACGGCAAGACGGGCACCATCAGCCGTGCCCCCAACCGCATCAGCAGATTCACCCCCAGCACAGCGAGCAACGACGGTAGACTCAGGATCGGCGATAGGTGGCCCCATACGCGCTGCCGCAGCGTCAACTCGTGCGCACGGGCCGACGTGCGCTCGCGCCCAGACGGCACGCCGCGCCGAAACGGATCCTCGACCAGGGCCAGCACGCCCAGGCCGGCCACGAACAATAGCGCACCGGTGGTCCAGAAAGCCGCCCGATAGCCGAGACTGTCGGCCACCAGGCCGCCCAGCAGCGGCCCGACAGAGGCTCCCATGTAGATAGCCACCTGGAGCAAGCCCAGTGCAAAGCCTGCGCGCTTGCGGGGCGTGGTCGTGGCGACGAGCGCGTTTGCTGCAGTGATCGTCCCAGTCAGGCCACCCTGCGCCATGCGCAGAAGCGCCAACTGCGGCGCGTTCGTTGCCAGACCCATCAGACCGATCAGCACAGCCCCGGCGAACATGGCGCGCTCGACCATGAGCTTGCGACCGTAGCGATCACCCAATGCCCCCCAGATCGGCCCCAAGATCCCCATCATCACCGAGTGGCCGAAGAACATGAGCCCGGCCCAGATCCTGGTCGCGCGCTCACCCGCCACGCCCAACTCCGAGAGATACAGCGGCAAGAGAGGCATCACGACGGTGAAGCCGGCAATGGCGATCAGTTCGGCGAACCATATCACCGCCAGGTTGCGGCGCCAGGACACAGATGGCTTGGATGGTGCAGTAGGGTTGGACATAGCGGCGTCAAGTACTCCTGTGCATACCAGATAGGTGTGGATTATACGCTGCTGTCCCCGATAGTCAACCGGTGGACGCCAACGCCGTGCATTTGGCGCATAGCGCAAAGACGGATATAATTGAAGTATCAGGCGCAAAGCTCACAGAGCAAGGAGACTTCCATGGACGAAGTACGCGCAGTGACCGACCAGCTCGTCAAGAACATCGAGCGCGTCATCATCGGCAAGCGAGATGCGATCGAGCTCATCCTCGTCGGATTGCTCTCGCAGGGCCACATCCTGATCGAGGACGTGCCCGGGGTGGGCAAGACGATGCTGGCCCGCGCGCTGGCCAAGTCCCTCGGATGTACGTTCCGGCGCATCCAGTTCACGCCCGACATGCTGCCCTCCGACGTCACCGGCGTGTCCATCTTCAACCAGAAAGCGCACGAGTTCGAGTTTCGGCCAGGCCCTATCATGGCCCAGATCGTCCTCACCGACGAGATCAATCGGGCCACACCCAAGACCCAGGCCGCCCTCTTGGAGGCCATGCAGGAGCTGCAAGTGACTGTGGACGGAGTCACCCATCCCCTGCCGCACCCCTTCCTCGTCATGGCGACTCAGAACCCCATCGAGTACGAGGGCACCTTCCCCTTGCCCGAGGCCCAACTGGACCGCTTCCTGATGCGCATCCGGCTGGGCTACCCCGGCCCCAGCGACGAAATCGCCGTGCTCGACTCACAGCAATACGTGCACCCGTTGACGAAGACTGAGCAAGTGATCGGTAGCGAAGCCCTTACCCAGGCTCAGGAGAAACTGAAGACCGTCTACGTGGACCTGTTGGTCAAGCGCTACATCGTGGACATCGTCACGCGCACACGCCGTCACCCCGACATCTATCTCGGAGCCAGCCCCCGGGGTTCGCTGGCCCTCTACCGCACGGGACAGACCCGTGCGGCGATGTTGGGGCGCGACTACGTGATCCCCGACGACATCAAGGCCATGACGAAGCCCACGCTGGCACACCGGCTGATCGTCAGCCCGTCGGCACGCCTCCGGGACGTCACCGGCGAGGCCGTGGTATCGGAGATCCTGTCCGATCTGCCCGTGCCGGGCGCACACGTGCGGCCGCGCTAGGCGGACTGGGGCGAGCGATGCAGGCAACGCGACGCGCGTGGGGGGTGTTGGCCCTCGGGTTGGCGTCCGTGGTCGCGGCCCTGGTCACCGGTCGCGACCTGTACTACCACCTGATTTACCTCCTGACAGCCGTGCTCCTCTCGTCGGGCCTGTGGGCCTGGGCAGCCACGCACGGGCTGCACCTCAGTCGCTACACCCGCAGCACGCGCGCACAGGTGGGCCACCCGCTGATGGAGCGCTTCTCACTGCGCAACAGCACATGGCTGCCCAAACTGTGGGTCGCGATTTACGACGACTCCGACGTGCCAGGTCACCGCACCAGCCGGGTCATCTACAAGCTAGGACCGCACCAGGAGCGCGTGTGGACGGTGCGCACCCTGTGTGAGCGGCGCGGCCGCTTCCGCCTGGGCCCGGTGAGCGTCTCCGGCGGCGATCCCTTAGGGCTGTTCGAGTTCCGGCGCGAGTTCCCTCAGACCAGCAGCATCGTGGTCTACCCGGCTACCGTCCCGATACGCGACTTCCCGCAGCGCATGGGCTACCTGCCGGGTGGAGACGCGCTGCGTCGCCGCACGTACCACGTCACGACCAACGCCGCCGGCGTGCGCGAGTACGTCCCCGGCGACAGTTTCAACCGCATTCACTGGCCGTCGACGGCCCGCAAGAACCGCCTCATCGTCAAGGAGTTCGAACTGGATCCGCTCGCGGACGTCTGGATCCTGCTCGACATGGCGGAATCCGTGCACTTCAGAGAACCCGTGGATGAGGTGGACCTGGCGATTCGAGAGCAGGAGCCGTGGCAGATCCGCGCCAGGCGGCTCCAACTGGAGCCCAGCACCGAGGAGTACGCCGTTACCGCGGCGGCGTCGGTGGCGGAGTTCTTCATCCGCCGCGGGCGGGCCGTGGGTCTGATCGCCTACGGCCAGCGGCGCGAGGTGATCCAGGCTGACCGGGATGAGCGCCAACTGGGCAAGATCCTGGACGCGATGGCCGTGCTGCGGGCGGCGGGCGACATGCCCTTCAGCCAGGTGCTGAGCGCGGAATGCGGTCGTTTGACGCGCGGCACCATCGTGATCGCCATCAGCCCGTCGGTGCACGAGGAGTGGGCCAGGACGACGCTCTCCATCGACCGCGCGGGGCTCCGCATGGTCGCCATTCTGGTGGACGCGGCCGGCTTCGGTGGACCCGAGGGGGCAAGCCTGCTCAAGGAGCAATTGCTGTCCACCGGCACGCCCGCCATCCTCCTGCGCCAGGGCGATTCAATCAGGGACGTGCTCAGCTCCGTCCCGCGGCCGCGGAACGCGCCGGTGCTGCCTGCCGTCTACACTACTCCCGACGCCTGACCGCCTCCCGGCGCGTCAGTCGCCGGATGGCACGCACCATCAGGCGCTCCAGATGCGACTCGTAGCGCCACAGGCCCCACGCCAGCGCGATCGCTCCCCCGCCCAGCGGAACCCACGCCCACCACGGCAGGCGCGTCGCGTAGGCCCCTACCCAGCAGGAGACGAACACCCCCGGCAAGCGCGCCGGCGTGATCAGAAGCAGCATGCGCGGGATTGAGAGCGAGCTGAGACCGACTAGGAAACAGGTAAGGTCGTCGGGGAGGAAGGGAAAGAGGAACACAAGGAAGAAGAACAACGGACCCCGGCGGCCCGCGACGCCATCCCAGCGCGCCAATCGCTCCGCGTCGACCAGTCGCTCGACCAGCGGGCGCCCAAACCAACGCCCCAGCGCCATCGCCAAAGCGGTCCCCAGCATCACCCCCGCCATGCTGTAGAGCGTGCCCAGCCAGACCCCGTAGAGGTAGCCGTTCACCATCCCCACCAACTGGCCCGGCAATGGGGCCAGCAGCACCTGGATCACGTTGAGCACGACGGTAACCAAAGGTGCCCATGGGCCGAAGCCGGTCACCCATGCCTGGATGCGCGCCCGGTCGCCAAACAGGGCCCACAGCGGCTCGCGCCAGATCCACGCAGCCCCTCCGGCGCAGATGAGCAACAGTCCGGCGAGCAGCGCACGTACCACGACCCCGCCCTTTCCGCGCTTCCCTTCCCGACTACCGCGCTGAGGCCCGCTCACGGCCACATCTCCGCGAACACAGCTCACTCCAGTGGCCGCAACCCCAGGGCAAGCACAAACCCCACGCCCACGAGCGCAGACGTCAGGCCAAAAAGCGCAGTGTACGAGGTCGCCTCCAGCAGCCATCCGCCCGCAACCGGTGCCAGCGTGGTCACGCCCATGATCGTGTTGCTCAGGCCGACGTAGGCCGGGCGCATGCCGTCGGGCGCGATCTCCAACAGGTAATCGAAGAAACCCAGCATCCACGTGCTGTTCAAGATACCGATCGCCACGTAGACGAAGGGATAGGCCCGGGCCAGCCAGCCGCCGCCTACCAGGTGCGCCACCAGGGCGAAGAGTGGTCCGAGCATGGCCGAGACGGATCCAATCCGGATCACCAGCCGTGCCCCCCAGCGCCCTCTGACCAGGCTCAGCAGGACGCTGGCGATCACGCCAGCGACCGTCTGGGCAATTACGAACTCGCCCACCACGCTCTCCGGCAGCCCCAGCACCTCGCTCGCGTGCCCCACGTAGAACGGCGTGGCTATGTCCACCAGGCCGACCAGTATGCGGGAGGCAGTCAGAACGAGGAAGGTGCTATCGGTGGACAGGAGCTTGAACCAGCCACCCTTGACCTGACTATCCGACTGAGAGCCCGTGCTCTCAGGGGCGGGCTCGCGGATGGCGAACAGAGCGACAAAAGACGGGATGAACACGACACCAGCCAGCCCGAAGATGAGCGCGTAGTCGTTGGGGAAGGCAAAACGAGGGCTGTCCAGGATCAGCCCCATCAGCGCCCCCGCCCCGATCCCGAGCACACCGCTGATGACCTGTCCCGCCCCGAAAAGCCGCGCCCGCCGCTTCGCCGGGACAGCCCGTGCCACGAGATCAAACCAGGCGACGCTGGACGTCCCGTCGCCTATGGAGAACAGCGCGATGGCGGCGAAGAACAGAGCCAACATCGCAGAGGGATAACGCGCCAGCCCGGCCCACAGAGCCAATCCAATCACCCAGAACGCGGCCCGGCCCACCGTCCCGATAAGCAAACAAGGCTTCTTCCGCGGCTTGTCGTTGATCAAGCGGGCGACGGCCAGTTGGGGCAACAGCCAGCCCCCGCGAAAGATCGTGCTAGCCAATCCCACTACCGGCGCCGACGTGGTCAGTTGCCCGACGAAGGCAGGCAACACGCTGGTGGGATTGAAGAAGTTGAAGGCCACTCCAAAGCAGACGTAGTCCACCAGGAAGGCCACGAAATTCCGGCGATAGTGGGGCGGGAATGTGTCGGGATTCTTGTTCACGGCGTGAGTGTACCACGAAGTGGGGGGCCGTCAAGGAGGGAGGCAGGAGGCCAGAAGCAGGAAGGAGGAGACAGGAAAGGGGAGAAGGGCGGGAGCTACTTGGGAATGGCGGCGCGGGCAGCGGCCGCAAACTGGGACAGGCCGCGCTCCCCAAACATGGTGGCGCTGCGCTCCAGCAGGGGTACCGCTTCAGCTTCATGCTCGTGCGCCAGCAGGTAGCGGCCATAGTAGTACAGGCCGCGGGCGGTGGAGTACGCGTCGCCTATGGCCTGGTAGAGCGAGAGAGCCTGCTCGAACATGCCCCTGCCTGCCTCGATCTCCCGGTGCATCCCGGCCATACTGAGCAAAGTGTTGGCCTCGCCCAGCCGGTCCCCGACGGCGCGGAACAGATCTAGCGCATCCCCGTACGATTCCAGCGCCCCCTCGTTTTCCTTCAGGAAGCTCTGCACGTCGCCGATGACCCGCAGCGTGTTGGCCTCGCCCAGCCGGTCCCCAACGGCGCGGAACAGCTCCAGCGCATCCTCGTACGATTCCAGCGCCCCCTCGTTTTCGTCCCGAAAGCGCTGCACGTCGCCGATAGCCCGCAGCGTGTTGGCCTCGCCCAGCCGGTCCCCGACGGCGCGGAACAGCTCCAGCGCATCCCCGT
>Ga0180432_10001653_pt1 | contig 34806 bp, 27 predicted proteins | sample SS_ome_10_FD_132414 | JGI IMG/M metagenome (GOLD analysis project Ga0180432, IMG submission 132414) | Hypersaline lake sediment archaeal communities from the Salton Sea, California, USA - SS_1_MS_2 metaG | ecosystem: Environmental > Aquatic > Non-marine Saline and Alkaline > Hypersaline >... | reverse complement strand
CTGGCGAGTACCTCTTGCGCGACCGCGTGCAGTTCGGGGCCGGCCAGCGTGGGGTCGTCGAGCCACACGGCAGCGTAGGTGACAGGCTGTTGTCCTTCCGCGACGAAGGCCTCCTGAGCCACGGGAAGGCGTACGTATGCGTAGTACTTGTCGAAGTGGGAGATTCCGCTGCGAAACCGACTCAGCAATCGGAATCGGCGCGAGACCACGCGGTCTCGACGAGGATCGTAATACCGCACGAGCAGGCGATCCTGCCTGCCCAGCTGCAGGCCGAGACTCTCCGCAAGCCGGTCCCCGAGCAAGATGCCGGGCTCATCGTCCCCAGTTTGTGTCTCCGGAGAGGTGGCGCTGGCGGGGGCCTCTTGCGCGCCTCCCGGACCAAACCAGCCGGCCTCTCCCGGGCGGATGTCGAGGAGGTACTCGGGGAGGCGCCCGTGGGCCGCCTCGGCGGCCGGGTCGATGCCGCGCAGAATCGCGGGTTGCGGCCAAGCGCGGTGGGGTGGGAACAGGACCACGTAGCGCTCTAACACCGGAGCGACCCCGATGATCGGCGAGTGGTCCTCGAGGGCCTTGCGGACCTGATCAAAGGCCTGTTCGTCGTTAGCTCCGGCTGGAAAGATGAGGGCGATCTGTTCACCCAGTCCGCGTATGCGGCGGCGATAGTCGTCCAGCATCCCGTCGAGCACGGCCATCACCACGATCTGGACGAGTACGCAAAGCGCGATGGTGAGGATAGCCACGAGATTGACCGGTCGGCGAACCGTGTATCGCCAGGCCAGGTAGGGTACGTACATGAAGGGTTCCCGCGAGTCCGTGATCGGTCATGCGCTGGGGCCGCTGTAGGCTAGCGTCAGTGCGCTGGCGTGTCAATGGCCGAGCCAACGGTTGCGTTGTCGGGGCGATTCCAGTATGGTGCAGGCATGCGAAAGGAATACAGAACCGTGTTGGACCTGCGCGCCCCGTCGTCCTGGCTGCGCCTGGGTCTGCTGGCTGTGATGGCCGTTGCGCTCCCTTCGACGGCGAGCTCGGCCGGCCAGTCCGAAGGCGCCGACCTCCCGGAGGTTGTGGCTCGGTTCGACAGAGTCACGATCACGCGGGTGGATCTGCGCGAGGCCTTGCTGGACGCGTGCTTGAGGCCGCCGATGTCACGCACATTCGGCCCCACCTTTCTGCGCGGCCTGGTGCTGGATCTGGAGGCTAACCGACTGGGCATCGACCTCGACCAGGGTACGGTTGCCGAAGCGATCCGCAGCGGCGGTCAAGGTTCGGGTGGGCGGGCCGCGTTGATGGAAGAGCTGGAGGCACGGGGCCTTACTTGGTATCGCGTCTCAGCAGCGATGCGCGACGCCATGCTCTACGAGCGAATTGCCCGCGTGCGCTACCAGGTCCCTGAGGGCGAGGCGGTGCAGCAGGACGAAATCAATCGACTGGGCGGGGAGCTCGACGAGGAGTACGCGCCCAAGTACTACGGTCCGCGCCAGCCCGTTGCGGCGACTGTGGGCGGGGTGGACCGCACGGCCGCCGACGTGGTGCAGTTTCTGGTCGAGCGCGGCGCACCGGACTTCTTGCGAGATCAAATTGAGCGCATAGCTTCGCAGAAGCGGCTTCTGCTGACCGCCAGGCAGCAGGGACGCGCCCCCGGGCCCGAGGACATCGAGCGAGCGCTTGCACGCATCCGGGCCCAATTGAACCGCGCAGGTCGCAACGCGCGCGGATCGGTGCCCACGCTTGAGACGGTTCTTTCCGCGCAGGGCCGGCCGCTCGAGGAGTATAAGAGGAGCCTGGATCTGCGCGCGCAGGCGGCAGCCATGCGTCTGCTGGCGCCCGAGCTCACCGACGAGGCCCTGGCCGAGTACTACGACCAGAACCGAGAGACCTTCCGGCTGGTGCGCGGCGCACACATCCTGGAGCCCTTTGTGGAAGACCGCCCCTACAACCCCGGGGAAGTGACCGAGCAGGCGCGTGAGGCAGCGCGAGAGCGCATTACGGACACGCACATGCTGCTTCGCAGCGAGGCGGACTTTCCGAAGGTCTCGCAGCAGGCCTTTGCGGAGCTGGCCCGGAAGTACTCGGATTGTCCCATCACGGCGCAGCAGGGCGGCGACCTGGGGTTCGTGGCGCGCGACGCGTACCTGGCGCGCGAGTTGCCGCCGGAGGCCTATCGACTGGACATGATCCGCGGCCCCAGCAGCGAACGGCCGCGCAGCCCGATCCGTTCGATAGAGCCGGAGTTGACCGAGGCCCTGTTTGACTTGCCTGAGGGCACGGTCAGCGACATCGTTTCCACCGCGTACGGCTACCACCTGGTCCGTTGCGACCGGATCCGATACCCTCGAGACTGGCGATCGGTCCGAAGCGTGCTGTACGAACGCCGTCTCGCTGAAGAGACGGCTGCCTTGACGCAATCGCTCGCGGAGAAATACCCGCTCGAGCTGATGTGGTCTCCTCCGCCGGAGCCCTAGCGGACGGACGTGTCCGGCCGGTACGAGGGCGGGTGCCCGCCTGTTGCCTCTTGGCGTGTCTCTTCGCCTACCGGTCCCGCATTCAGCCCATGGCCCGCGGCCAGGCCCATGCCTACGAGGAGCCAGAGGTACGTCTCGCCTGCCCCTTGTACGGGATGGTTGAGCATCCCGTCTGCAACGAGCAGAAGCCCGGTCACGAGCCCGAGGAAGGCCACGCGCCCGGCAGGCGGCGGCAGAGACCGGTGTAGGCGCCCCAGCCGCACGAGCGCCGCCAGCCACAAGGCGTGAAACCCGACGAGCCCGACGATGCCGCGCTCGGCCGCGATCTCCAGCCACAGATTGTGCGCGTGATGCGCGTCGAGCTTTGACAAGAGTCGGCGTGCGCGAGGAGATGGTTGCGGCTCGCCGGGCGGGGGCAACATCGGCTGCCAGGAGCGGCGGAAATTGTCCGCGCCGTAGCCGACCCCCAGGATCGGATGCTCCTGAAATAGCGCGACGCTGCCCTTCCAGATCTGCACACGGAACCACATGCTGGACCCGATGTAGCCAAGGGGCAGCAACGAGAGCACGACCAGGGCGCCCGCCGCCATGAGACCGCACAAAGGCAGCAGCATGCGCCGCATCGCGCGGGATGCCACCGCCAGGCACAGCACGCTGGCGAGGATCGTCAGCGCCAAGTGGAGCCGACCCTCGGCAAGGGCCAGGTTCGCCCCGCACAGGACGAAGGTGACGGTGCTTAGCAAGTATCGCCGACGAGGCGCACGAGCCACCCCCTCCCACACCATCAGCCCTATGACCGCGAGGAGAACGGTCAGGGCAATCAAGGCCTGCGCCGCGCCGGATGTGGCGGGCAGGCCTTTGCGCAGAAGCGCGGCCGGGAGCGCGATCGCCCCGCACCGACCTGTCCACACGGCCCACCGGGGGAGCACGGTGGTGCGGATCGGTTTGCACAACAGGGGAAGCCAGGCGAGGAGGCTGCCGAAGTAGAGGAGCACTGCGAATCGGTGCGCCGTGCCCTTGGTGCCCACAAGGCGCGCCTCGCCACCGTCCAGGTACGGCAGCCGCGCACGCACCCACGCATCCGGCGGCGCCCACAGCACGATCACGAACACGGCGAATATCAGGAGCATGGCGGCCGCGGTCCAGTCCTTGCGCGTGCGCAGCAGCATGAGTGCGAGACCTCCCAGCACGGCTGCGCGCACCGTGGCCCAGGCCGCATGCAGCGCATTCGCAAGGGTGACCGTGTGCGGAAATTGGGCGAGCGCAGGATAGAAGACACTGACGAAAACAGTGGCCGCGAACAGCGCGAGCCCGAGGTGCAGAAGTCGATCGGCCGCAAGCCGTTCGGGCGTCGCCAGCGTCCGCCAGGCAATGAGCACAATGCCCACTCCGGCCGCGGCATCCACGAGCACGGACCGTCCGGGCAAGAGCGGCAAAATGCTCAGGCACAGGAACGCGGCCCAGGCCAGCGCCGTCCGGGCGCGGGGAAGAGCGCCTCGCTCGGACTCGTTCGCGATGTTGGTGAAAGAGCGCGAGGACGGATGAGCATCCAACGCACGGTCCTCAGGAGGGGGTCGATCGGACCGCGGGCGTCGCATCCGGTGGGCGAGACGCGTCGCCCGATTCCCACGGCCGATAGTCCGGCACATATCGCTTGAGGAACTCTCGGACCGCCTGGGCGGTTCCATCTTCCAAGGCCTTGTGCAGCTCAACGATCATCTGGTCGACGCGGTCAATTCCGGCCGAGCAGTCGGCAAGGTGAATGCGCGGGTGGGAGCTGGGCCGCTGGCGTTCCGTGGTGGTATACAGCTCCTCGGTCATCTTCTCTCCGGGACGCAGGCCGATATATACGATGGGGATGTCTTTGTCCGGGATGAGGCCCGCCAGGCTGATCATCTGCCGGGCCAGGCGGTCGACCTTCATGGGCTGGCCCATATCGAGCACGCACAGCGGCCCGTCCGCTCGCACCGCCGCCACGAGCACCAGGCCGACGGCCTCGGGGATGGTCATGAAGTACCGGGTGATGTTCGGATGCGTGATGGTCACAGGCCCGCCGCGCTCGATCTGGCGGCGCAGGATCTGCACGAGGCTGCCGCTTGATCCGAGTACGTTCCCGAAGCGCACGGTCAGAAAGCGGGTGCGGCCTGCCCGGTCCAGGTGGCGCACCACGAGCTCGGCCAGACGCTTGGTGGCGCCCATCACGCTCGACGGGCGTACCGCCTTGTCCGTGCTGATCAACACAAACCGCTCCACGCCCGCGGCCTGTGCCGCGCGGGCCGCGTACAGGGTGCCCAGCACGTTGTTCTTCAGTCCTTCCGCGGGGGCCCGTTCGACCAGGGGCACGTGCTTGTGCGCGGCAGCGTGAAACACGATCTGCGGTTGATAGCGGTCGCAGAGAATTCGCAGACGCGTTTCATCGCGGATGTTCGCGATCTCCACGCACACATCCACGTTCGGCGCCAAGTGCTTGAGTTCCAGGCTCAAGAGGTAGCTGTCGTTCTCGTTCATGTCCAGGATGACGAGGCGCGTTGCACCTTGCTGTACGACTTGGCGGCAGATTTCGCTCCCAATGGAGCCCGCAGCTCCGGTGACCAAGATGGTGCGATCCACGAAGAACTCGGCCATCCGGCTGTGGTCGAAGGTCACGGGAGTGCGGTCTAGCAAGTCCTCGAGCTGCAAGTCCTTGAGCGTGATGCCGAGCGCGTCGCCCCGTGCCATCATGTCCGCGATGCGAGGCACGGCTTTGAAGCGCACATGATGGTCCGAACAGACCTCCACGACCGTGCGCAATTGCGCCGCAGGGATGTCCGGAATGGCCACGAGCAGCTTGTCGATGCGGTGGCGCGGTATCAGCCGCGGCAGCTCGGTCGCGGGCCCGAACACGCGGTGGCCGTGGATCGAGGTGTTCCACTTGGCCGGGTTGTCGTCCACGAATCCGACCACATGGTAGGGATAGATGCGAGTGCGAAGGATGTCGCGCAGGATCAGCTCCCCGGTGTGCCCCGCGCCGTAGATGAGGGTGCGCAGCCGGGCCTCGCCGTTGGCCAGCAGCCGCGTGGAGCGGCGCGCATACCGCTGGTACAGGTACCGCGGCCCGAAACGGAGAAGCGTGAATCCGAGCAGGGTGACCAGAAACTCGATCGCATACACCGACCGCGGCGGCACTGGGATCGTGAACTCGGCCATCTGCCAGAGGCCGTGTCGGGCGAGGTAGAAGAGCAGTGTACCCGCGGCCACGGCCTTGGCGAGACCGGCCGCCTCGGGCAGGCTGGCCAGGCGGAACGCCCAGGTATATTGGCGCGCCACCAGGCCGCACGCGAAGCGGATGACCAGGAGCAGGGGAAGGGTGCGCCAGAACGTTTCCGCATAATCGGCAAAGGAGAGCCTGGCATGCATGTCCAGCCGCAGCCAGTACGCGAACGCATACGCGACGGTGACGATGGCCACGTCGGCGAGGAACAAGACGACCCGACGAATCAACAGGTTACGCATCCAGGTGACAGTCATTCAGAGTCCTGTGTACGACGCGCGGCAGCGACAAGGTACTCCGAGAAGCGCGCCGGGAATAAGCGTAGGCAGGCGGGCTCAGCGCGTCAAGGTTGTTCGCTGCCGGACCGCTGGCGTCCGGCCCCCAGCGCCATCGCGCCGGTTCCCAGCCCCGCCAATGCGGCCAGCCCCACGGCCCAGCTGGCCGCGGGCCACCGCCAGGCCAGGACCGCGAGCGGGGCGAGGACGAGCACGTTGAGCGCGCTGATGGCGACCGTGGTGCGCAGGTGGCCCCATCGGCTCGCGAGGTGTTGGTAGGCGTGCGTGCGGTGCGCGATGGCGAGCCGCTGACCCGCGAGCGCCCGCCGCAGGAGCGTGGCCGTAGCATCCGCCACAAACACGGCCAGGAGCACGAGCCACATCCATAGCGTGGCGCGAGGTGCGTTCAGGGGCCGGACGCGCATGGTGGCCAGCGCCAGCACGCCGAACACGAACCCGAGAAACCCGCTGCCCACGTCGCCCATGAAGATGCTCGCGGGCGGGCGGTTCCACAACAGGAACCCGAGAGACGACACGCCCACGAGACAACATACGCCAGCCGCGGGGTTGTCGCCGGAGAGAGCCAACAGCCCCGCGGCCGCCAGGGACGCGAACACGGCCTCGGCCGCAGCCAGCGCGTCGATGCCATCCATGAAGTTGTACAGGTTGATGGCCCATACGAGCCCGATCAGAGCCAGCAGGTCGCCGCCGAGACCGCAGTCCAGGCCCAGGTCGCCCAGCGTCAAGGCCGGCATGCCTCCGAGCCAAAAGAGACCCCAGGCTGCGGCCAGGAAGTGCGCGACAAGCCGCCAGCGCGGGGCCAGGTCTCTGTGATCGTCCCACAGGCCCACGCCCGCCACGAGCAGACCGCCGCCCAGCAGTGCCGCGAACAGGTCCGTGCCCAACATGCCGGACCAACGCAACACGCACAGGCCGGCCAGCACGGTCGTGGCAATGGCTAGACCCCCGCCGCGCGGCGTTGGCGCGTCGTGCGAGCTGCGCCGTCCGGGCCGGTCGACCAGCCTGTGCGAGAGGGCGTAACGGCGCATGAGTCCGGTCAGACCGGCCGAGGCGACGAACGCCACCGCCAGGAGGATCGGTAGCGTGCTCAATGAGGTGCCTCCGCGACTGTCTGGCTGCCTCGATACCATTGTGCCATGCGCGCAATCTCCGCGTCCAGGGAGAGCCGGGGCTGCCATCCGAGCACGGAACGTACCTGGTGCGCATCGACCTGAAGCGATCCGCATAACCGGTCCGCAAGGCCACGGCGGCGCACGATGCTCGCGGCCAGCCGGAGAAGGCCCTTGGGCAGAGGGAGGAGCCGCGGGTGCACCCCCAGCTCGGCCGACATGCGGGTGAACAATGCCTGGGGGCTCATGGGCGGGTCGTCGGCCACGAGGAAGGTGCGGCTTGTGGCTCCAGGATGATCGAGGCTTACGCGGATCAGACCCACCAAGTTGCTAAGGCCCGCCAGGCTCCGCTTGCCCGGAGGCACGCACACCGGCACCGGCCGACCGCGCGCAAGCCAGCGTAGGGCGCGTAGCAGGTTCCCCTTTGCTCCGGGTCCGCACACGAGCGCCGGACGCAGGATGGTCACAGGAAGGTCGGATTGCTCGGCGAGTGTTGCCAGGGACTGCTCGGCGCGCCACTTGCTGCGCGCATACGGGTCCGACGGCGCAGCCGGGTCGTCTTCACGCAAGGGTCGGGCCGGACTGGATTCTCCGTGCACTTTCACCGTGCTCAGGAACACAAAGCGGCTGACTCCGGCCCGCGCGGCGGCCTGAGCCAGGGCCTCGGTCGCGCCTACGTTGACACACCGGAAGATATCCTCTTCGTGCGCCGCCCTGCGTCCCGTGCGATGCACGCGCGCAGCGAGGTGCACAACCGCGTCTGCTCCGGCCAGGGGCGCGCGCCAATCCGTGTCCGGGCCGAGGTCCCCCACAACAACGGGGGCCATTTGGCCGGTCGCGTCAGAGGGCAAATGGTCGATTCGCTCGGGTGTACGCACGGCAGCGCGCACGGTATGACCAGCCTGCGTGAGCACGGGACAGAGCGCTCGGCCAATGAATCCGTTCGCTCCGGTTACGAGTACAGTGCTCATTGGAGAACAGCCTCGGCGGCCTCACTGCCGCGACCCTCGACGACGCGTTGCAGCACGGCGAGCATGTCTCGGGCCTGGCGCTCGCGGCTGTGGCGGGGTGCGGCGGCAAGGCCGGCGGCGGCGAGGGATTTGCGCAGCGGCTGGTCTCCATGTAGCCGTAGCACCGCGTCGGCAAGGGCCGCCGGATCCGCCGGCGGCAGGCACAGGCCGGCCGACTCCGCACCCACGATGCGCGTGGCCTCGCCCGGAGGCGCGGCCAACAGAATGGGCAGGCCCATGGCCATGGCCTCGAACAACTTGCTCGGGATCACAGACGCGAACACGGGGGCGTCCTTCAGGTGTACGAGCGCCACGTCGCACAAGGCCCAGAAGTCCGGGATGCGTTCCTTGGGCCGGCGCGGGGCGAACACGACGTTGTCAAGCCCTCGGCGCTCGGCTTCGGCGATCAAGTTCTCGCGAGCGGCTCCCGGGCCCACGAACAGGAAGCGGATGTCATCGTACGCGCGAAGCCGGTCCGCCGCGTCGAGCGCTCGGTCGAGCCCGTGGGCCATGCCGAGCGTTCCGATGTAGCCAATCACGAACTTGCCCGCCAAGCCCCAGGTGCGTGCGAGCTGTGGGTCGCGCGGCCGAGGGCCGTATCGGGGCAGGTCGACGCCGTTGCGCACGACCGCGATCTTGTTCGGGTCGATCCCCCGGCGCACCAGGTCATCCTTGAACGCGTGGGTTAGGGCCACGACTGCAGCCGAGCGCCTGTACAGGAACCGCTCCAAGCGCTCCATGCACCGGAGCAGCACGTTCTCGCGCATGGCGCCCACGGCAACGATGCTGGCGGGCCACAGGTCGCCCAACTCAAACACAAAGGGCCGCCTGCGCAGGGCCCCCACCAGCCATCCTGCCACGGCCGCGAAGAACTGGGGGCTCGTGGCCACGACCACGTCGGGCCGCGCCTCGAATAGGCTCATTATGCTGCTCATGCACATGAATGACAGAAAGTCGAGGGCACGGCGCACGGTCCCTGCGTTGGGGCTCATGTAGGTCTTCACCCGCACGACGCGGATGCCGTCGACGTCCTCGACCTGGCGCCATCGGTTCCTGTAACCCTCAAACAGGCGGCCGGTGGGAAAATTCGGCGCGCAAGTGACGATCGTCACACGATGCCCCCATCGGACCCAGTAGCAGGCGCGCTCGTACACGCGGCTCGCGGCAGCGTTTACCTCCGGCGGGAAGTTTTCCGTGAGGAAGAGGATGTGCATCAGGTCTGCCCTCCGCGAGCGGCTCCCTTGGTCGCAACCGTGTGCGGATGGAGCGTACAGGTGAACCGAGCGGGCAGGTCGCCGATGTACAGGCCGACCACCTTGAACGTGGCGCGGGTCACGCCCAACTCGTCGTGGTACGTAGTGGCTTCGATCGTTGCGCTCAGTCCGTCATCCAGCACGAGGATGGCAAGAAGACCTCGATCCTCGTGAGAGATCTCGAAGCGTCCTTCGTCCGCCTGTTCGACTCGTATGTCCGGATGCAGGTGGAAAGGAATCTCGACCGTGTGACGGCCCGAGCCTTGGATTGCGTCGATAATGTGGAGGCCGCCGTCCACGAGGCGCCAAGTGCGCCCGTGCAGTCCCACACCCGGCAGGCGCGCGTATCCGTCGTGGGTTGCATGGACAAGAATCTCTTCTTGTTGCGCGCTGGTCGTGCACTCAACGACGCGCGCGCGGCGGGCCACTCGGAAGCTCTTCCAGAGCTCCGAGGAATCGGCTTCGTCCATGATCACGGTGTTGTGGGCGGGCGTGCCCCGCTGGCGCAGGCGCTCGGGGCCCTCCGCATACAGGGATGTTCCCGTGTCCACAATGGTGCGCACACCCCACAGCGACGCCTCGAAGGTCAAGGTGTCCGCGTGGCCGTGCCCCGGCTGGTAGTCAGGACCCAGGGGCGCGGCATCCAGCAAGGCTACGAGGGGGCCAGCCTCCAGGCGCAGGTATCCGGTTGCGCGCAGATGCACAAGGCCCGGTCCGACAGGCCGCCGGGCTACGTCCAGCCCCAGTCGACTGGCGTAATCATATAGCGCGCCCACCTGGCGTGCGCCGTCGAGGGCAGCGTCGTTGAAAAGCGCATAGCCGCCGTCCGGGTGGGTAAGCACGGCCAACCAGTCGAGCATCCGCCGGGTCGCATCCGACCACGGTTTCTCGGCTGTGCGATTCGCCGCTGCGCACAGGTTGAGGACATCAAGCAGGTCTTCGAGCACCAAGGCGTGGTACATGGGGCTGCGCTCCACGTGGCCGCCGTCCGGGAGCACTTGCTCGTGAAGCTCCCGCGTGAGCAGGGCGCGCCCAAGCTGCTCCCATCGGGCGGCTTCCGGACCTGCGAAGAAGATTCCGGCAAAGAATAGCGCCGTGGCGTTGGCGAGTAGGTGGTTGCCCAGGAGGTCGGTTTCCAGGTTGTGCGCAAGGTGGCGAGCCTGCGCGGCCAGGCTGTGGACCGCGTTGTTGCTCAGGGCCCCGGGGCCAAGGTGCCACACGATCCAATTCACGATGCGGCGGCTCGTGGGATACGGCTCCCAACCGGCGCCGCGCAAGGGCGGGTTCTCGCGAATCCATCGATCGATCAGGCCCTCCTGCCAGGCGAGGCGCTCTTCAGCGTCTTGCGCACGCAGGTCGTCGAGGTAATGCATGTGATAGAGCCACAGGCGGCCGCAGCTCGCGTCGTTCCACGCGTTGGCGCTCGCGAGGTCTCGCGTGCAATGGAGAAATCGGAAGGTCACCGGTCCCAGGAGTGACGCGGGCCTGGGCAACGGTGCGCTCCACCGTCCGCTGTCGATGGGGCGTAGGGGCGGCGCGGGATGCAGATCCAGGGACTCGCGCACGTAGTAGCGTCGCAGCCGACCCGCGATCTGCTGTGCCCGCAGGTGACGAACGGTATGGAACCAGCGCGACCACGACATCAGCAAGCCCCTTTGCTGTGGATTGGTGTCGCCATTCAGCGCACGCTCGCCACGTCGATGGCAAGACGAGCCACCTCGAAGATCTCGGAGATTGGAATCTGCGGAGGCCCGCCCGCGCGGACCGCCTCCACGAAGGCCTGGATGCAGCGGGCGTGGCCCTTGTCCTGTCTCCACAGGCGCACGTTGACCGCGCGGCCCCAGCCATACCCGTACAGGCGGCGCCAATTGTCGAGAATAAGCACGCGACTCGCGCCGAACACCTCTATCCGCTCCTTGGGGAATCTACGGTGGCCGTCCGCCAGATACAGAAGCGTGCCGACCGACCCGTCCGCGAAGCGCAAGGTCACGACCGCGCTGTCGTCGCAGGCCGGACGCACCGCGCTGGGACGCGGACCCTCGACATGCCAGGTCGTCGCATGCGCACCTGTGAGGAATCGCAAGAGATCCAGGAAATGGCACCCCTCGCCCAGCAGCCTGCCGCCGCCTGCGTTCGGGTCGCGCGTCCAATGATCGGCCGACAGACTGCCTGCGTTCACGGTCACGACAAGCGTCTTCGGGCCGGAGACACGGTCGAGGAGCTCGCGCATACGCACTGCGCACGGCGCGAACCGGCGATTGTACCCGACCATGAGCGCTGGGCGATGGTCCGGAGCATGCGCATCCAGCGCCTCGCTGACCGCGTCCACCTCATGCAGGTGCAGGCACAACGGCTTTTCCACAAACACGTGCTTGCCGGCGCGCAGCGCACGGCAAACGTAGTCCGCGTGCGTGTCGTGCCGGGTGGCGATGACGACCGCCCGCACCTCTGGGTCGCCGAGCACCACGTCGGGGTCGGTTGTCGAGCGTTCTGCACCGACCACATGCGCAGCCTGGGCCGCGCTGGCGCCCCCGCGGCTCGCGACCACACGTATTTGGCCGCCCCCCCGCAGGAGTGCAGGCAGGAGAACGCGGCGGGCGTGTGCGCCCGCGCCGATAACCCCGCACACCACCGGGTGCTGCGGCTCTGTCCGAGCGGGACGCGAGGGGGGCGTCGAGACCTCCACCGTCCGGGCCGGGGGCTGGTCGGGTGGCTTTTCCGGCCCGTATTCGAACACAACGCCGAGCGCGCCGGGGTCGCGCAGCAGATCATAGGCGCGCGGGGCTTGGAGAAAGGGAATGCGGTGGGTGAGCAGAGGCGCCACGTCCAGGCGGCCGGAGGCGAGCAGGTCCAGCACGGTCTGGATGTTGCGCTGCGCGGTCCAGCGCACGAGCCCGGGCGGGTAGTCGTGCCCGGCTTCATAGCTGGGGTCATAGCGGCCCGGTCCATAGGCGCAGCTTACCTGGAAGGAGAGTTCCTTGTCGTAGAAGGGGCGACGGTCCAGGTGGAGGTCGCTCGTACCCACCAGCACGATCCGCCCGCGACGGCGGCACATGTGTGCGGCCTGGCGCACCGGGCCGCTCGCGTCCGTGGCCGTGCAGACGAGCACGCCGTCGAGTCCGCGGCCGTCTTCGGCGAACTCGCGGGCGCGGGCGATCGGGTCCTCCCCGGCGGCCAGGTTCACGGTCTGCGCGCCGAACTGCCGCGCAAGGGCAAGGCGGCTCTCGACCATGTCCACGCCCAGCACATGGCAGCCCTGCGCGCGTAGAAGCTGGACGGCCAGCAAACCGATGAGCCCGAGACCGGTGACCGCAACCGCCTCGCCGAGCGCGGGACGGGCGAGGCGCAGCCCCTGAAGTGCCACTGCGCCGAGCACGGCAAAGGGAGCGTGCAGGTCGGACACCTGGTCGGGAACGGGGGCGCACAGGGTCTGGGCGACGCACGCGGCCTCGGCATGCGGACCCGTGGCCACCACGCGGTCTCCGGAGCGCAGCTCCGTGACCTCGTCGCCGATCGACAGCACGTGCCCCGCACTGGCATATCCCAGGGGCAAAGGCTCGGCCAATCGGCCGCGCACGGCCTCCCAGGTCGATACAAGCCCGTCGGTGCGCACCTTGTCCAGGACCTGTCGGACGCGCGCTGGCTGTCGCCGCGCTTTGCCGAGGAGACCGGATCGGCCGAACTCGAGGAGCATGCGCTCCGTGCCGGGACTGATGAGGCTCACGTGCGTAGCCATGAGAACCTGCCGCGGACCCGGCGCGGGCGCGGGTTGTTCCGCGAGGCGCAGCTCGCCAGTGCGAAGATCGTGAAAGAGTTGCCTCATCGGGCTCCCTCGCGCCACGCGCGCACCTGTCGCAATGCGAACAATGGTACGAGCCCGGACAGATGCGTCAACAGACGCGGGTATTCCGTGCCCCAGCCTGTGGCGTACGCCCCGGCCGCGTACAGGACGGCCACGCCCGTCATGAGCAGGAGAATCGCGCGGCTCCATGCGTCGGACCTGTTCTCCGTGATCCAGTAGACTGCGGCGGCGGCGAAGGTCGGGCCGAGCAGTCCGGTCGCTCGCCAGAACCAGCGGGGCAGGTCCGCCCCGGTGTGCGGCGCGAGCGCGGCAGCCCAGGTGCGCAGGACCTGCGCCCATGTGTCGAGGTGCGCGAGGGGCGCCAGGGCGAACCCGTCGAGCCGGGAGTCGGCGCTCGCGCCCGTGTGCTTGAGCCACATCCAGGGCAGCCAGAATGCGGCCACGGGCAAAAGCCAAACTAGACGGCGGGTATATCCGTGCCGGGGCCCGGCGCCCCAAGGCCACAAGCGGAGAAGCACCAGAAGGGCGACGGCCACGATCGCCTCGCTCTTCACGACGAGGAGCATGCCCGCGAGGAATCCGGCTACGAGGTCCTCGCGCGGGCGAGCCGTCTCTCTCGCGTGCAAGGTGGCGAAGGCTGCCAGAGCCACGAACACCGCCATGGGCGCCTCGGCCGTGGCGTCGAGGCCTGCTTGCAGGAACAGGGGGATGCACGCGGTGATGAACGCGGCCGCCAGACCCGCGGTGCGTCCGGCCCACGCGCGCCCGATCGCGTACAGAACGAGAAGGAAGTCCACGACCAGGACCGCAGCCCACGCGGTGCACAGGAACTCGTCCCAGTGGCCCACGAGACGGCAAAGGACGACCTCGTTGAGCATTACAAAGAGAGGGTAGCTGGCGTGATTCACCGACCTGAAGTAGGTCGCGTCGGCTGGACCATGGAAGAAGAGAAACTTGGCGTTTCCCGCCCACTGGGCCCAAGCGTCCTGCGCGGTGACCGGCCACCACAGAGCGGCGAAGGTCATGAGTCCGGCAGACACGACCAGTCCCACAAGCAGGACGACCTGGTACCAGTGCCGGGGGGCGCGCTCAGGGGGCGGCGGCTTCGCTGGCGTGTGGTCGCTCGACTCCCGGCGTGCGCGCCAGGCGTGCCATCCTGTCAGCACGGCCAGGAGCGTAAACAGGACCCACAGGCGCACGGGCCGGCCCAGAGCCAGTTGCCCGATGCACGCGAGATACACCACACCCATTCCCACGGATCCGGCAAGGCCTAGGCGGCCGATCCTGCTCTCGGGAAGGAGCGAGGTACGCACCAGACCCAGGACCGCGAGCCCGGCCAAGTGCACGTACAGCGCGTACACGACAAAGGCCGCGGGAATCACGGGGTGCCCCCTTGCGCCACGAAGCTCGGCATGGGTCCGCGGACGGTCTCCAGGATGCGTGCGTCGGAAGGGGCAGGGCAACGGTAGCGCAAATGCACGTCCGCGGCGGCCGAGTCCACGGTCCTGCGAGCGGGGAAAAGCCAGTACAGGGTATAGCCTTCCTCGACGATCGACCGGGCCAGCGGCGAGAGGCCGGTGGATGCGCGCATGGTGTAGCGGGTATCCGGATCGCGCACATGGTCTCGAGTCACGCGCAGAAGGCGGAAGTAGTCCTCGTCAAGCGAGCCGGGCAAGCGGCGTTCGAGGAAGTACGCCCACCGCGCTTCGCGTGAAAGCCCACCTGTTGCGGACAGGTGCAGGCGGTCGAACTCCTTCTCCAGGAGCCGCGCACCGCGAACCACCCAAGCACACACGAGCAAGACACACAAGTACAGCCAGACGCGTGAGCGCTTGCGGCTAGACATGATCGCGTGCCTCCAGCCCAAGGGGCCCGGGAGGCGACGGCGCGCTCGGGTCCAGGAAGAGCCGGCACCACAGCTCGATGCACACGAGCGCGAACAATGGATAGGCCGCGTCCACCCGGCCGGCTCGGTCGCGCGCGAGCAAGTTCTGGACCGCCTCCGGGGCGAAGAGGCCTCGCGCGAGCAGGCTCTCTACGGAGAGCGCCTGGTCCACGAGCGAACGCAACGGGCCATGCAGCCATGCGCGTAAAGGCACGCCGAACCCGGTCTTGGGGCGGTTGAGAATGGACGGCGGCACGAGGTCTGCAACCGCGCGTCGTAGAATCCACTTGCCCGTGCGGCCGTGCTGCTTGTACTCGGCGGGCAGACGCGCGGCGAGGGCGACGAGGTCCGGATCGAGATACGGCACGCGCACCTCCACGCCGGAGGCCATGCTCATCTTGTCCGTGTACAGCAGATTGTGATCCGCCAGGAAGTGCCGCTCCTCGAGCGCAAGCATCTTGGACAGGGGGTCCAGGTCTTCCGGCAGCTCATCAAGGGTGTGTAGTACGGGATCCTGGATGTCCTCCTGCCCCACGGTCGATCGGACCTGCGGAGCGAAGAGCGCCGCCTCGTCGTGCGGTGAGAGCCATCGAAAGTAGCCGGCGATCCGTTCGTCCGGCGAATGCTGCGCGTACTGGAATGCGCGAGCAAGCCGCCGGCCCCAGGGGCGGCCGGCCGGCGCCTGGGCGGCGGCCGCGCGCAACAGGCCGCGCACGGGCCCGGGCAACCAGCCCCAGTAGCGCTCCTGGCGCAGGGCGTAGTGGCGGCGGTACCCGGCGAAGATGTCGTCCGCACCCGTGCCCGAGAGGAGCACCTTGATGCCGTGGGCGCGGGCCAGACGCGCGATGTGCAGGACGTGCAGGGCCGCCGGGTCGGCCTGGGGCTCGTCCAGGTGGTAGATCATGGTGGCGAGCTCGTCGATCATCTCGGGACCGACCTCAATGGCATGCAGGTCGATGGGCAGGTCGCGCGCCAGGGCCTGCGCGTAGGGGAGGTCTTGCGCAAACCCGTCCGAGGCCTCGTCAGGGCCGCAGAATGCGATGGTGAAGCACGGGAGCCGTTCGCCATCCATCTGACCACACACCAGGGCCACGAGCGCGCTGGAGTCGAGTCCGCCGGATAGGAACGCGCCCACCTCAACGTCGGCTACGCTTTGGCGATCCACAGCCGCCTCCAGTGAAGCACGAACGGCTTGAGATGCCTCTTGGGGCGACGGAGCGGGAGTGTGCACGCGGCGCGCGAGAGGCTTGAGGAAGTGCCACTTGTCCGTGACGCGGCCTTGCTGTACGCGCAGCGCGGTGCCGGGCTCGAGTCGCCGCACACCTCGCGCCAGCGTCCGCGGGGCCGGACACCACAGATAGCGCACATAGCACGCCGCAGCCGCGGGGTCGGGCGAGCGATCGACGGCCCGGCACTGGAGGATCGCCTTGAGCTCGCTCGCGAATGCGAGGCCCCCCGAGGTCTGGGCATAGTACAACGGCTTCACGCCCATGCCGTCGCGTACGAGCACGAGGTCGCGCGTTTGCGTGTCCCACAGGGCGAAGGCGAAGATGCCGTTGAGGCGCGAGAGCGCATCGGGTCCGCGCTGTGCCCATAGATTGACGAGGACCTCGGTGTCCGAGTGCCCGCGGAAGGGGACGCCTTCCGAGATCAGCTCATCGCGCAACTGGCGATAGTTGTAGATTTCGCCGTTGTATGCGATCACGAACCGGCCGGTGGCGTCCCACATCGGTTGATGGCCGCAGGCGGACAGATCGATGATGGACAGACGGCGATGCGCGAGGCCGATGCCGCAGGCCGGATCGTACCATTCGCCCGCGTCGTCCGGACCCCGGTGGGCGATGGCCTTGCCCATGGCGGCGAGCAATTCTGGAGCAAAGCCGCCCAGAAAACCGGCGAATCCGCACATGCGCGGTCTCCTTCAGTTCGCGTTGACGGGCCGGCCGGACACGACGCGATCGAGCACTTCTTCCAGCCGACGACCGATGACCTGCCAGGTGAAGCGCTCCGCGACCATGCGCTGCGCATTGCGGCCGGCTTGCGCGCGCATCTGGGGATCGGAGAGAAGCTCGCGCACCGCGGCGACGATCTCGTCCGCCGTGGGCCGGACCACGCGCCCGGCGCCGTACGAGTCGATTTCCGGGAAGTCACAGGTGTCCGTAATCACCGTGGGCGTGCCCGTGGCCGCAGCCTCGACCGCGACGATGGACATGTTCTCCTGGCGGCTGGGCACCACGAACACGTCCGCGTCTACATACGCCGCGCGTTTCGCCTCGCCGGTGAGCGGTCCGGGGAATCGGACCCGACCCTCCAACCCGGCGCCGCGCACTCGGCTGCGCAATTCGGCCTCCATGCCGTAGTCCGGGCCGACGAAGGCGAGCATGGAATAGTCGAGCGCATCCGCCGCGCGAATGAAGCCTTCGAGCAGGATGTCCGGGCCCTTGATCGGGTCCAACCGCCCGAGAAAGAGAATGAGCGGCACCTCAGGCGGCACGGCGAAACGCCTGCGGAACTGGCCCGGATGGGGCAGGTCGGCGTACTCGTGCGCGTCGATCGCATTGGGCAGGTACACGATCCTTCCTTCGTCCACGCCGGCCTGCGCGTACTGGCGACATTCGGTGCGGGTGATCCCAATGGTTGCGGACGCGTGCTCCAAGATGTGGCGGCCGTAGAGGCGCTGATACGCACGTTTGAGACGAAAGCTGCGATACACGATGGGAAGCGCACCCATGGCACTGAACACGAACGGAACCTTGGCCTGACGAGCGGCCTGAAAGGCCAGCACGTTCTGATAGGTCCAGTGGTTCATGAGGTGGACCACGTCGAACTCGTGGATGCGGCGCGCGAGGGCGCCACGCATCGCCGGAGTGTAGCAGAAGCGCCCCAGGTGATGGCGGAACGGGACCACCTCCGCGCGATGCGTCTGAGCCGCGTACTGTGGATCCCAGGAGTGGTCGCTTGTGAAGATGGTGACCTGGTGGCCGCGCGCCGCGAGGGTGGTGGCCATCTTCTGGCAGCGATCCGCCGGGCCGCACCCGAACACCGGGCTGAAGGCATTGAGCACGTGCAGGATGTTCATGCGGTGCGCGCCTCCTGCAATTGCTCGAACGCGTGACGCAGCCCTTGGCGCAATCCATAAGGCAGTCGAAATCCGGCCTGATGGAGACGCTGTGCGCTGTAGCGCACGTCTCCGCGGTTGGTGCGCCCCCGGCGCACGAATCGAAAGAGCCAGGGCACGATAAGCGGTGGCGACCAAGCTACGGTGGAGCGCGCACGTCCGTCGAGCGCGCGAAGCTGGGCCAAGATCTCGGCGTGCGTGTTGCCCGGCTCTTCGTCGGAGGACACGACGTACGTCTCACAGGGCGTTGCGGGTGGATGCAACGCGAAGTGCGCGGCCGCAGCCGCCACGTCCTCCACGTACACCCAGTGCGCACACTCTCTTCCCTTGAGCCACCACTTCATGCGCAGGAGGGACTCGGCCCTTAGAGCCGCGCGGACCGTGTCCGGGCCGAAGAGGTTTGTGGGCCGCAGAATCACTCGGTGGGCAATCTCCTCCGCGCTACGCACCACGTCTTCAGCCTCTCGCTTGGTGGCCTCGTACGCGTTCATGGGCGGACCTTGCGTCTCCTCTCGCACCCAGGTGGACCGGACGCGGCCCGCCACGCCCGCGCTACTCAGATGGCAGAGGACCTTCGCCTTGGCCTTGGTTACGGCTTTGCATGCCGCCCGCGTGCCCTTCACGTTCACTGCGCGCATGTGCGACGCGTCACGCTTCTCGCCCGCGCAATGGACTACGCATGTGCAGCCTTCAGCCGCGGCGGTCAGAGCCTCACGGTCGGTGATCTCTCCGCGAACGAAGCGCGCCTGGGGTTCGAGCTCCGAGGGCTCGGTACGATCGAAGAGCACGACCGGCCAGCCCGATTCCACAAGGCGCCGGACAACTCTGCGGCCCAGGAATCCCGCTGCGCCCGTGACGAGCACGCGGCCGGAATCGTTCATGCATTCTCTCCGGTGCCCTGGGTGCGCACCTGTGCAGCGGCCGCGGCCATGCAGTCCTCGGCCTCGCGCGCGATGCGATCATAGCTGAAGGCCTCTAGCACCGCCTCGCGCGCCCGTTCGCCCAGTTCTCTGCGGCGGGCCGCATCCTGCAGGAGCCCGGCGAGGCGCGAGCGCAAGACCTGGACATTCCCGGTCGGGTAGGTCAGGCCTACGCCCTGCTCCGCGCGCCAGCGGCTCGCGGGCAAGTCGGTCATGATCACCGCGCGGGCACAAGCCGCGGCCTCGAGGGCGCTCAGGGACGCGGCGCCGGGGTACACGCACACGTCCGCGTGCGAGTATGCGGCCGCGAGCTCCTTTGCCGGCACGAACGGCAGGACGTGCAGCCGGTCCATGGCGCCCGCACGCGCCACAGGCTTGCGCAGGCGCTCAAGCATGGCCTCGTCGCCCCCACCCAAGTATACGAGATGCAGGTCAGCGTGTTGGGACATGAGCGGCGCGGCCGCGTCCGCCAGCACCTCGGGCGACTTGTCCGAAGTGAGCTTGCCGGTCTGGAGAATGACGCGCGCATCTTGCGGGATGCTCTGCGCGTCGCGGAGGCGGGCCCGCCCTTGTGGATCGAAGGAGAAGAGATCCGTGTCCACGCCCAGGGGGAGGTCCGCGATGCGCTCGTGCGGAATTCCCTGGCCTTCGGCAAGGAAGTCCGAACTCTCGCGCGCTACGCCCAGGAACCGGTGCGCGACCGGTGTGAGCAGGTATCGCGTCCCGCATCGCAGAAGCGCGTAGCCGAACCGTCCGAGTGCGGTCGTGTTCCTACACCCGAAAGTCATGTGATTGTCGTACACCAAGCCGGCGCCGAGCTTGCGTGCGAGAAGCGCTGCCCGAAACGCGTTGAAAGACGCGGTTCCGTGGATGAACAGGGCCGACGGGGCGATAGCGCGAAGCGTGCGCCCAAGCCCGCGCAGCCAAGGCCGGGATTTGACCTCAAAGAGACAGCGTAGGCGATGCACGGTGACGCCCTGGACCTGAGAGACGCCTGAGCCGCACACGCGCGGGCCGAGCATCGGGCCCCACGTTTGGGCGTAATGCGGCACCGGTGCGTACCGGTCGCTTGTCACGATATGCACGCGGTGCCCGTGACGTGCGTTCCACTTGGGGAGCAGGAATTCCTGGTACCCCATGGTTGGCATGAGGTAGTCCACGATATGCGCGATGGTGAGGGGCGAAGGTTCGGCCGTCACGCGGACTCTCCTCTCCCAAGGATATCCGCGATCCGCAGTGCCGCGTGTCCGTCTCCGAACACGGGTTCCGGCTCCTGTGTGGGCCGGTCCCGCGTGGCCGCGGCCAGGATGCGGTCGCGATCTCGCCCGACGAGCACGTTCCAGCCGCCTCGAAGGGTCTCAGGCCACTCGGTCTCTTCGCGCAAGGTGACGCAGGGCACGGCAAAGAAGTACGCCTCCTTCTGGATGCCGCCCGAGTCGGTGAGGATGCACCGGGCATTGCGCTCCAGGCGCAGCATGTCCAGATATCCGACCGGGTCGACGAACCGCACCCCGGCTCTTTCCACGTGAGCGCGCACGTCGGGAAGGTCCGCCAGGCGCGTGCGGGTGCGTGGGTGCAGGGGAAGGACCACCGGACCGTCCAGCGTGGCCAGCGCGTCGAGGAGCTGCGCAAGGCGATCCGGACGGTCCACGTTCGCAGGACGATGGAGCGTGGCGAGCAGGTATTCGTGGGGCGTGAGGCCCAAGGCTTCCAGAATGGGACTCGTCTCGTCGGCTCGGGTGCCATACATGAGCCCCGCGTCGTACATGACGTCCCCGACTTGATGGACACGATCGGCGATCCCTTCGTCGCGCAGGTGGTCGACCGCGGTCTGAGTGGGGCAGAACTGCACATGCGCGAGGTGGTCGGTGACCACGCGGTTGAGCTCCTCGGGCATGGCACGATTGAAGCTGCGAAGGCCCGCCTCCACGTGCGCGACCGGGACGTTCAGCTTGGCGGCGGCCAATGCGCCGGCGAGCGTGCTGTTCGTGTCGCCGTACACCAGAACCAGGTCCGGCGTCTCTTGTTCAAGGACCGGTTCCAGCCGCAGCAGGATATTGGCCGTTTGCTCGGCATGGGAGCCGCTACCAACCTGGAGATAATGGTCGGGTCGGGGTAGGCCCAGCTCGTCGAAAAAGACTTGCGACAGGCCGACGTCGTAGTGCTGACCCGTGTGCACGAGCATCTCGGTCGCGCACTTGCGCAGGGCGAGGCTTACGGGCGCGGCCTTGATGAACTGCGGCCGGGCCCCGACCACGGTGACAATCTTCATCCGCGCGCTCCTCGGTTGCTGCGTTCTGCGTCGCCCGGGCGAGTGGCCCGGTCCGATAGCACGCCTCGCTCGCGCAGCGCTGACAGGATCTGCTCCACACACTCTTGAGCCGTGTTTCGGTCCGTGTGCAGGTGCACGCTTGGCGAACACGGCACCTCGTACGGAGCGGACACACCGGTGAAAAAGGCGACCTCGCCCGCTTGGGCGCGGCGATACAGGCCCTTCGGGTCGCGACGCTGGCAAAGTTCCAGGGGCGCGTCGACGAAGACCTCCAGGAAGCGGTCCTGCTCGATGACTTCGGCCGCGCGCTCGCGGTCCTTGCGGTACGGGCTGATGAAGGAGGTGACGACCACGAGTCCCGCCTGGTTCAGGAGACGCGCGACCTCAGCCACGCGGCGAATGTTCTCGGTGCGGTCTTCGGGGGAAAAGCCGAGGTCGCGATTGAGGCCCTGGCGCACGTTGTCCCCGTCCAGGGCGTACGCGGCGCATCCGAGGTCGATGAGCGCCTTCTCCAACAGGCGCGCGACCGTAGACTTGCCCGAGCCGCTCAGGCCCGTGAGCCACACCGTGGCAGGCGCATGCCCCAGGATGTGGGTGCGGTCCTCGGGGGCGACGAGGCTGCGCTCCTCGGTAACGTCGGTGCGGCGGGCTCGCTCCGCGGGGCGGGGCACCGGGGCGCGGTGCTTGGCGCGTTCGATGAGCATCCCCGCGCCCACGGTGGCATTGGTCGCGGGATCGATGACCACGAAGCTGCCCGTGGCCCGGTTGCGCTCGTACGCGTCGTACAGGATGGGCTCGTACAGATGAAGCTCTGCGCGGCCGATTTCGTTCAGGTCGAGCGTCTCGGCCGGTCGGCGGTGGAGCTCCTCCGGATCGATGCGATAATGGAGGCGATTCACCACGGCCCGGACCATGCGCGTGGTCTGTTTGACGAGATACGGGGTGTTCAGCCGCAACGGTGTCTCCGACATCCACACGAGCGTGGCCTCCACCTCGCGGTCCGAGCGCGGCAGGTTGGCGGGATGCACGAGCATATCCCCGCGGCTCAGGTCGATGTCCTTGTCCAGCGTCAGGGCAATCGCCTGTGGCGCGAAGGCGTGGTCCAGGTCGCCGTCGCGGGTAACGATTCGCTCCACGCGGGCCTGCCTGCCGCTGGGCAGAGCCAGGACGTCGTCGCCGGGGCGCACCACGCCGCCTGCCAAGGTCCCCGCGTACGCGCGAACGGCCTGCGAGGGTCGCTGGACCATCTGCACGGGGAATCGGAAGTCGATCAGGTTGCGGTCGCTGGCGATGTGTACGCCCTCCAGGTGCCCGAGCACCGTGGGGCCCTCGTACCAGGGCATGTGCGCGCTATGCTCGACCACGTTGTCGCCTTGAAGCGCGCTCACCGGGATGTAGGTGATGTCATGGATCGGGAGTTTTGCCGCGAAGTCCTCGTGCGCGGCGCGCACGCGCTCGTACACCTCCTGGTCGTATCCCACGAGGTCCATCTTGTTGATGGCCACCAGGAAGTGCGGAATGCCGAGCAACGATGCGAGAAATGCATGGCGCTTCGACTGCGTAAGCACTCCCAGCCGCGCGTCGATCAGCAAGACCGCCAGGTTCGCCGTGCTCGCGCCCGTGACCATGTTGCGGGTGTATTGTTCATGGCCGGGGACGTCGCCGATGATGAACCGTCGCCGTGGCGTGGAAAAGTAGCGGTAGGCCACGTCGATGGTGATGCCTTGTTCTCGCTCGGCCTTCAGTCCGTCGGTGAGCAACGCCAGGTCCACCTGTTCGCGGCTCAGGCGCCGCGAGGTGGCATGCAGGGTCGCCAGGTGGTCTTCGTAGATGCACTTCGAGTCGGCGAGGAGCCGGCCGATCAGGGTGGACTTGCCGTCGTCCACGCTGCCCACAGTGGTGAAGCGCAGGAGGTCCGCCTGCTCGCTGCGGGACAGGACGTCGGTCGCGGCCATCAGAAGTACCCCTCGCGCTTCTTGTCTTCCATGGATCCGTCCACGTCATGGTCGATGATGCGAGAGCTGCGTTCCGAGTGGCGCACGGTCATCATCTCTTCGATGATCTCCGGCACTGTCTTGGCGGTCGAGCGGACGGCGCCGGTGCAGGGGTAACAGCCCAGGGTTCGGAACCGGCACCGTATGCGTTGGGGGCGGTCGCCAGGCTCCAGGCGCGTGCGGGGGCCGACCGGAATGAGCAGATCGTCCCGGACGACCACGTGCCGCTCCTCGGCGAAGTATAGGGGAACGACCGGAATCCGCTCCAGGTGGATGTACTGCCAGATGTCGAGCTCGGTCCAGTTCGAGAGCGGAAAGACGCGGATGCTCTCGCCGGGGTGCGTGCGCCCGTTGTACAGGTTCCAGAGCTCCGGGCGCTGCTTCTTCGGGTCCCACTGTCCGCGCGCGTCGCGGAACGAGTAGATGCGCTCCTTGGCGCGGGAGCGCTCCTCTTCGCGTCGAGCACCGCCGAACGCGGCATCGTACGCGCTCTGGGCCAGCGCGGCCAACAGGGCCTCGGTCTTCAGCATCGCGCAGCAGCGCACGGTGCCCAGGTCCCAGGGATTGACGTGCTCGTCTCGGGTCGCTTCGTGCTTGAAGACCTTGAGCTCTGCGCCGATCTCCTGGCACACCTGGTCGCGGAACGCGTACATCTCGGGGAACTTCATGCCCGTATCCACATGCAGCAGGGGGAAGGGGAGCTTGCCCGGATAGAAGGCCTTCTGCGCGAGGCGCAGGAGCACGGACGAGTCCTTGCCCACCGAGTAGAGCATGACGGGACGTTCGAATTCGGCCACGACCTCGCGGAGGATGTGGATGCTTTCGGCTTCCAGCAGTCGCAGCGTATTGAGACGATACTCTTCCATGCCTGCCTCGCGCCTGGTGCGGGCGTCTCTGTGGAGCGCACAACGCCGAGGGCCAAATGGTATCGGATGGGCACGGGCCAAGCAAGGCCCGGCAGACCGGCCAGTCCGTCAAGCGCGGCTCGCTTGACTTCCTTCGAGTCGGCGGGATAATGAGAAGCGCTACAACCAGATACGAGACCTCGAAGCGCACGGAGCCGAGCCGCATGCCGCAGGAGAAGCGGGCGCTCATCACCGGCATCACCGGGCAGGACGGGTCGTACCTGGCCGAGCTGCTCCTGGACAAGGGGTACACGGTCCACGGGGTCATCCGGCGGTCGAGCTCGTTCAATACCGGACGCCTGGACCATATCTACCAGGATCCGCACGAGAGCGGCCGGCGGCTGGTGCTCCATTACGGGGACCTGACCGACGGGTCGTGCCTGCGCCATATCCTGTCCGCGTCCCAGCCGCACGAGGTCTACAACCTGGGCGCGCAGAGCCACGTGCGCGTCTCCTTCGACCAGCCTGAGTACACGTTCGACGTGGTCGCCGCAGGGACGCTGCGCCTGTTGGAGGCCATTCGCGACCTCGGTCAGGAGGTGCGCTTCTACCAGGCATCATCGAGCGAGATGTTCGGCGACACGCCCCAGGCACCGCAGAACGAAGAGACCCCGTTTCGTCCGGCCAGCCCCTACGCCCTGGCCAAGGTCGCGGCCTTCCAGCAGGCGACCCTCTATCGCAAGGCCTACGACATGTTCGCGGCGAACGGGATCCTGTTCAACCACGAGTCGCCACGCCGGGGAGAGACGTTCCTCACGCGCAAGGTGACTCGCGCGGCTGCGCGGATCAAGCTGGGGCTGCAGGACAAGGTGTACCTGGGCAATCTGGACGCGTCGCGCGACTGGGGATACGCGCCCGAGTACGTGGAGGCCATGTGGCTGATGCTCCAGCAGAACGAGCCGGACGACTACGTGGTCGCCACAGGAGAGACGCACACCGTGCGCGAGTTCGTGAGCGCTGCCTTCGACAAGCTGGACCTGGACTGGCGCGAGCATGTCGTATTCGACCCGCGCTACCTGCGGCCGGCGGAAGTGCCGTACCTGTGCGGAGACGCGTCGAAGATCGAGAGGCGTCTGGGCTGGCGAGCGAAGACAAGCTTCGACGAGCTTGTGCAGGTGATGGTGGACGCGGACCTGCTGCTCGCGCGCAAGGAGGCGGCGGCTGCACGAGCTTAGCGAGGCCACCCCTTCTGTGATACGGGACCTCTCCATGGACTTGGCCGAGCAGCGCATCTGGGTGACCGGGGGCACCGGATTCTTGGGCCGCCACGTGTGCGCGCATTTGCGCGACAGGGGCTGCCGTGACCTGTACGCGCCCTCCAGCCGAGAGTGCGACTTGCTGGAGCCAGGGCGCATCGACCGGGCGTTGGAAGAGTTCCGCCCTGACATCGTCCTCCACCTCGCCGCGCGGGTGGGTGGCATCGGCGCCAACCTGGCGCATCCCGCGGAGTACTTCTATACGAACCTGATGATGGGCGTGCCGCTCATGCACAGGGCGTGGCAGGCCGGGGTGCGCAAGTTCGTGGCCCTGGGCACGATCTGCGCGTACCCGAAGTTCACGGAGATTCCGTTCCGCGAGGAGCACCTGTGGGACGGGTACCCGGAGGAGACCAACGCCCCCTACGGCCTGGCCAAGAAGACGCTGCTCGTGCAGGCGCAGGCCTACCGAAGCCAGTATGGGTTCAACGCGATCTATCTCTTGCCCGTGAACCTGTATGGGCCGGGCGACAACTTCGACCCGGAGGGCTCGCACGTCATTCCCGCGCTCATCCGCAAGTTTGCCGAAGCCCGCGACCAGGGCCGCGACGAGGTGGTCTGCTGGGGCCACGGCGAGTGCACGCGGGAGTTCCTGTACGTGGAGGACGCGGCAGAGGGCATTTGTCTCGCGGCCGAGCACTACGACGGGGCGCAGCCTGTGAACCTGGGCTCCGGCCGAGAGGTGACCATCCGAGAGCTCGCCGAGATGATCCGGCGGCTGGTGGGGTACCAGGGGCGCCTTACCTGGGACGCATCCCGCCCGAGCGGCCAGCCGCGCCGACGCCTGGACACGAGCCGCGCGGAAGAGTATTTCGGCTTTCGGGCGCACACGCCGCTCGAAGAAGGCCTGCAGCGCACGGTAGCCTGGTTCGAGGCGCATCGCAGGGAGCTCGATGGTGGTGAGGTGGCCCGATGAACGCGGCGGCGACTCGCGCGATGTCGGCCGAAGAGGCGCTTACCCAGATAGCCGAAGATGCATGCGCCTCGGGCAACGAGGCGGACGCGGCGTACTTCGCTGGGCAGCAAGCGCGCTACGCGCACGGCCTGCGGCGCTTGACAGAGCTCTTGCCGACTGGCGCGCATGTGCTCGACATCGGCAGCCACTACGTGCATCTGGCGGCTATGGTTGCGCGTTGTGGGTATCGTGTAACCGGCCTGGACGTACCGCAGCTCGCTGAGCTCGAATTCGTGCAGGAGCGCGCGGCGAAGTATGGACTGCGCAACAAGTGCGAGCCTGACCTGTGCGCGGGCGCGTTCCTTCCCGGCGAAGACGGGATGTATGACACAGTGCTCTTCTGCGAGGTGATCGAGCACCTGGCCTGCAATCCCGTCCGATTGTGGAAGCGGATCTACCAACTATTGCGCCCCGGGGGCTGCGTGTACTTGACCACGCCGAACGCGTTGGCGTTCCGAAACTTGTGGCCGTCCCTGCGGCGGCTCGTCCTGTTGCGCGGGTCGGGCGCGCGCGTGAAGGCTATCCTGGAGAACCCCACCTACGGGCATCACTGGAAAGAGTACACCGCGCCGGAGCTCAGGGAGTACTTCGCGCGGCTCTCGCCCGACTGGCAGGTTGAGGTGGACTTCCTGCGCATGGCGGAGGCGAGAGCGGGCAAGCGCATGCGCACGCGCGACCGCCTCCAGCGCATGTTCGACATCTTTCCGCAACTGCGCGAGCACCTGGAGGCCGTGGTCCGGTTGCCTGAGAAGACCGCCTGGACCGCCGAGGCGCCCGGGTTCGCCTAAGCTCGGACGCTGCGTACAGCTTGACTGATGAAAGCCGGAGCAGACGGCCTGGCTCTCCCTTGCGCATCGGCCCACGCCACGCAATGCCCTCGCCCGAGGGCGGGCGATTTCCGATAGTCGTTGAAAGGAGTGGCGGCCCTTGAGGCAAAAGAGGGGCAGTATTGCGTCTCTCTATCCCTGGTGTGGAGATCAGCCCCATGTACCGGCATTTCTATCAGGCGCTCATGAATTTCGCCGGCGATACGATGGGCCATGTGCTCTTGTGGCTCGCGCCGACGGTGCTCCTGCTCACCGCGCTCATCCTGGGGAGTCGGCCGTGGCGGCGGCGCATCGACGCGCTCGGCCAAGCACAGGGGCGATGGGCGGCTCTGCTTCTGTTGGTGGTGAACTTCCTGCGGCTGGCTGCCGGGGCAGGGATTGTGGGCGTTCTGTGCCTCTTCCTTCTGGTGGAGGCCGGGCTCTTTGCCGAGCGTCACGGACGCGTGACCCAGCGCAACTACGACGCGGTCAAGAGCAAATGGGGCGTGGCCCACGAGCAGCGCGAGCTGTCGGTGGCGCACTACGTCTGGCAGCGCGTTACCGTAGAGGAATTCGCGGGCGGCGGGTCCAGGCGCGTGACCGAGGACGGGCCGCGGCCCGAGGACCACAGTTTGGACCAGGAGGTGCTCTCGGACGAGACCTTTGACGTCGTTTTGGACGAAGACGGCCGGCCCCGCAACCCTCGTGCCGTGTCGCGGCGCAAGGTGACGCGTCAGGCCCGGTGCGTGGGACGCGGCGGCATCGAGAGCGCGGACATCGACCTGACGATCACCCGTACGCCGCGCTACCTTGGCGGGGCGGGCTATGCGGGTTTTGAGGACGATTGCACGTTCGCCTACACCGTCGCCAATCGCACGGGCAGGTCCACGTACGCGGTGTTTCGCTTTCCGCTGCCCGGCGGCGGGCAGGGGCTCTTCAATGAGCTGGCGGTCTCCGAGGACGGCGAGCCGCTGCTGGACTCGGTCACCTACGCGGACGAGGCGCTGCGCTGGAGCCGGCTTATGCAGGCCGGCGAGAAGGTTGGGCTCACCGTCCATTACGAGTCGCGCGGGCTCGAGTACTTTCGATACTGGCCGGGAAACCTCAGACGTCATTACCGGGTCCGGGCGCACTTGCGCGGAATTGCCCCCGAACGGTTGAACTTCCCCATCGGCAGCATGAGCCCGGACACGGACCTGGATGCCCTATCCGGCGAAGACTACGAGCTCGCATGGGACCTGTCGAACGCGGTGACGAACTACTCGATCGGGGTGATCGTGCCCGCTCCGCGCCAGCCCGGGTTCGAGGTGGCGCGCCTGTTGCGCCAGGCGCCGGTCGGCCTCGCGCTGTTGGCAGGCAGCCTGGTGGTGACCCGCTTGCTGCTGGGCGCGGGTGCGTCGATTCTGGCCATTGGGCTGTGCGTCCTGGCACATTACCTGGGCTATGCCACGACCGCGCACGTCAGCGACCTGGTAAACAGCTTCCCGGGCGCCTTCGCGTGGGGCATGGCCCTACCCACCGCGGCGGGTGCGGGCTTCTGGCTGGCGAGGGATCGATGGACCTGGGCCGGAGTGCAGTCCGCAAGCCTGCACGTACTCTTCACCTTGGGGTACCCGCTCGCGGTGTGGGTCGAGGACCTGTCAGGCACGATCCTGCACCTCGGGTACTCGGCCCTGGCCGCGTACGTCATGCTCCTGGCGGTGCGGGCGTACCGTCATCGCGGCCGACAAGATCTCAATTCTGCGCCGCAGACGGGCACGTTGGCCGCGTGAGAACAGACGCGGCCGCGCCTACACGTACTCGATGGTGCCGGGCGGCTTGGGGGTGAGGTCGTACAGGCAGCGGTTGACTCCGGGCAGAGCGGTGATGCGCTCGGAAACGTGATGGAGCGTGAGCCACGGCAGCTCCACCACCGTGGCCGTGCGCGCGTCCACGCTGTGAATGCAGCGCACCACGATGATGCCCCCGTACTCGCGCTTGTTGTCGCGGATGCCGGTGGCCTTGTCGTTGAGGAGGACGGCCATGTACTGGAACGCGTCGGTGTGCGCGAGCTCTTCTTCCACAATCGCGGTCGCCGCGCGCACGGTCTCCAGTCGCGGTTCGGTCACCTCGCCCACGATCCGAGTCGCAAGCGCCGGGCCGGGGAAGGGAATGCGGCACACCACGTGTTCGGGCAGCCCCAGAATGCGGCCGACTTCGCGCACGTCGTCCTTGCGCAAGGTGGCCAGGGGCTCGATGACCTTGTATCCCAGCTCGGCCTCCGGGTCGATGCCCAGCTGCGAGAGGATGTTGTGCTGCCGCTTGATGCCAGCCACGGTCTCCTCGATGTCCGTGAGGATCGTGCCGTGGAGCAGGCATTGCGCGCCGCTCTGGCGCATGAGGTGGCCGAACACGTCTCGGTAGAACGTGCTGGTGATAGCCTGACGCTTCTCTTCCGGGTCCGTGAGGCCCTTGAGCGCGTCGAGGAATTGCTCGCGCGCGTCCACGACCTCCACGGGGATTCCGAGGTCCTGGAACGTGCGCACAACGCTGTCCGCCTCGTCCTCGCGCATGAGCGCATTGTCCACGAACACGGTCTTGAGTCGCTCGCCCAGGGCCTTGTGCCCCAGGGCGGTCACGACGGAGCTATCCACACCTCCGCTGACCGCGTTGATGGCCGTGGCGTCGCCCACGGCCTCTCGAATCGCGCTGACCTGTTCATCTACGAACGACTCGTAGTCCATGCGTGGTCTCCTGCTCACGTGGGCCGACGGGCCCTGGCGGCCGAATGCGAGGACAGAGAGCCTACCGGAATCGATCCGTTTTGCAAGAGTCAGGTCTCATCCCAGCCGGCCCGGCGCTGTTGCTTGAGGGCGGACCGGCGCTTCTTGGCGCGGAGGCGGCGTTCGCGCGCCGCGCGGGTGGGGCGGGTGCGCTTGCGCCGCTTGACAGGTTTGAGGGCCTGCGCAAGGAGCTCGCGCATCCGATTCAGGGCCCGCCGGCGATTCTGCGCCTGGGTGCGGGCCGAGCGGGCCGTTACGCGCAGGTCCCCGGCCGCGTTGATCCGGTTGCGCAATGCAGCGGTCACCCGAGCTCGCTGCGCGGCAGTTAGCGACGAGCTCGTCGACACCGGGAGGCACGCGGTCACCTGGGTGAGCCTGCGGTTCACGTTCTGCCCGCCAGGCCCGGCCGCGTGCGCGGTCTCGAATCGGATCTCGCGCAAGGGGATGGCTACGCGCCGATTCACACGCAGTACGTCGTCGGATGTCTGCATATCGTGTTCTCACAGCATGTTGCGAAGGCGCTGTTGCTTCTGCGGGGCTACTGGCCGCCGGAGCGCGCACGCCTTTCGTGTGGAGGACCGTATCTCTATCGGGCTCGTTGCGTTGGGCCGGTCCACGCAGGATGCAGCATACCACGCACGTGGGCTTCGTCTACCCGTTTCGATGATACAACCCGCGCGGGAATCTCGCGAGGCAGGGGCAACAGTATCGGCATGGGAAGCAAATGGAGGCGACGGGCGGATTCGAACCGCCGTATAAGGGTTTTGCAAACCCTCGCCTTACCCCTTGGCTACGTCGCCTCAGGTATCAATCAGAATGCCACTCTACCAAGCTCTGTGCTAGGTGTCAAGACCGGCGGCTGTCGTTCGATCAGCGGGCTTGACAGGCGCGCGGGCCCCGGCTATACCGAAGCGGCCTCGCCAGATGGCCGCTGTGCCCAGGTACGCGAGCGGCGATTGGCCCATTCGCCCAGGGAGACCGCCATGGACGACCGCATTGGGGTGCTCGCCGACGTGCATGGCAACTATACCGCGCTGCGAGCGGTGCTCGCAAACATGGATCGCCAGCGGGTTTCCACGATCTGGAACCTGGGCGACACCGTTGGTTACGGTCCGGCGGGCGCACAGTGCCTGCGGCTGTTGCGCATGCGCGGAGTAGCGTCCGTGCAGGGCAACCACGACGGGAATCTGCGCCCGCCGCGCGACCCGGAGATGCGCCCCGAGCTCCAGGCGACCCTGGACCGAGAACTGCGCGCTCTGACCGAAGAGGAAGTGGACTGGTTCATGGACCTGCCCATCCGTGAGGAAATCGACGAGGAGGTTGTGCTCGTGCACGGCGCGCTGACCGGGCGCGACCACTACATTTTGACCTCCAAGGCGTCCGCGCTCAATCAGGAGATCCTGCGCACCCGCCACCCGAACGCGCGTGTGTGCCTGTTCGCACACACGCACATCCCCATGGTCCTGCACGCCAAGGAGGTGGATCGCGACTTCGAAGAAACCCGGACGGTGGAGCTGGACCCGGGCGAGCAGTACCTCCTGAATCCAGGCGCCGTGGGCCAGCCCAGAGACCGCGTACCCCTGGCTTCCTATGGAGTCTACGACCGCGCGGCGGGTACCTTCACCGTGGTGCGGCTGCCGTACGACATAGAAGCCGAGCAGGAACGCATGCGCGAGGCGGGGTCGCCCGAACGCTACGTCACGCGGATCGCCCATGGACTGTAGTGGCATGAGGAGGCTGGGCGCATGACCATCTCGCGTGACGATGTGCGCCACTGCGCCGAGCTCGCACGGCTGGCACTCTCCCCGGAGGAAGAGGCGCTCTTCGAGGAGCAGCTCGGGCGCATCCTGGAGTACGTGGCGCAGCTGCAGACCGTGGACGTGGAGGGGGTGGAGCCCTTTATCAGCGCAGCGGCCCGGGGCAACGTGTTCCGAGCCGACACCGCCGGGGAGTCCCTGTCCGTAGACCAAGCGCTCGCCAACGCCCCCCAGCGCGACCGGGCGGGGTTCGTGGTTCCGCGCGTGGTCGAGCATTGACCGAAGCCTTTGTCGGAGCCTGAGGGCGGCATGGATCCGACCAGCCTGACAGCCTGCGAGGTGCGCGAGGCGATTGTCGCGGGAAGCCTGTCGGCGCGCGAGGTGGTGGAGGCGTGCCTCGCGCGCATCGAGGCATACGACCCGCAGGTCGGGGCATTTCTGCATACAGACCCGGAAGGCGCGCGCGCGGCCGCGGAGGAGGTGGACCGCAAGGCGGCTCAAGGCGGGCCCCTCGGTCGCCTTGCCGGCGTGCCGGTAGCCATCAAGGACAACCTGTGCGCAAAGGGCGCGCCCACGACCTGCGCGAGCCGGATGCTGGAGACCTTCCGTCCGCCGTATGACGCGCATGTGGTGGAGCGACTGCGCGCCGAGGATGCGGTGATCGTGGGCAAGACGAACATGGACGAGTTCGCCATGGGCAGCAGCACCGAGACCTCGGCCTTACGTCGCACCCGCAATCCCTGGGGCGCGGACCGTGCGCCCGGCGGCAGCTCGGGCGGATCGGCGGCCGCCGTGTCGGCGGGGTTTGTGCCGCTGGCGCTCGGGTCGGACACGGGCGGATCCATCCGCCAGCCCGCGAGCTTCTGCGGGTGCGTGGGCGCGAAGCCCACCTACGGGATGGTGAGCCGATACGGGCTTGTGGCGTTCGGTTCGAGTCTTGACCAGATCGGCCCGCTCGCGCGTACGGTGCGCGATGCCGCGCTGTGTCTGGAGGCGGTGGCCGGCCACGATCCGCGCGACGCCACGAGTGCCGAGCAACCGATCCCCGAGCTGCAGGCCGAGCTCGACCGATCCGACAGCGGATGGCGCGTAGGCGTGCCGATGGAGTATTTCGGCGAGGGCCTGGACCCTGAGGTCGGCCAGGCGGTGCGCGGGGCCATCCAGGCCCTGGAGGATCGCGGGGCCGAGGTCCGCGAGGTGCACCTGCCGCATCTCGCGCAGGCGATTCCAGTCTACTACATCGTGGCCACCGCCGAGGCGAGCAGCAACCTGGCCCGGTACGATGGGGTCCACTATGGTCACCGCAGTCCGCACGCGGCGAACGTGGAATCACTTATGGCGCAGACGCGCGACCAGGCGTTCGGCGCGGAAGTGAAGCGCCGCATCATGCTCGGCACCTACGTGCTCTCGGCCGGATACTATGACGCATACTACTTGCGCGCGTCGCGCGTGCGTACGCTGATCGCGCAGGACTTCGAGAACGCGCTACAGGACGTGGACGTGCTCGCCGCGCCCACCAGCCCCACGGTCGCGTTCCGGCTTGGCGAAAAGATGGACGATCCGCTGGCCATGTACCTGTCCGACGTGTACACGGTCAGCGTCAATCTGGCCGGCATCCCGGCCGTGAGCGTGCCCTGCGGCGAGGCGGAGGGTCTGCCCGTGGGCGTGCAGCTCATGGGGCGGCGGTTCGACGACGCACGCGTGCTGGCCGCGGCCCAGGCCGTGGAGCAGGCCTGCGGGCATGTGAATCAGGTTGCGCCGGTGGGCTGAGCATCTCAGGGCCCGCCTCGCTCCCCAGGCTCCAGAGGCCTTCTAGATCTCTTGCTTGCAGGCGTCCAGGACCTCGGAGAGCGAGCCCGTAGCCAGGCAGATGCGCGTATCCGCGCCGCCGTAGTAGAGCCAGAGCTCATCCGCCTCGGCATCCGCAATGGCCCCGCACGGGAATACCACGTTGTCCACCCAGCCATTGACCTCGTACTCGGCCTCCGGATGGAGGAGCGTGCTGTAGGTCCGCCCGACGATCTTGAGCGGGTCCTCGATGTCGAGCAGGATCGCGCCGATGGCGTAGTGCGGTCCGTCGCAGGGCACGGACACCCCGTGCACGATGACGAGCCAGCCTTCGTGCGTGCGCACCGGGGGCGTAGGCCCGATCTTGTAGGCATTCCAGTGGCTCCATCCGCCCATCAAGAGAGGCCGGAAGCATCCCCAGTGGACAAGGTCCGGACTCGACGAGAGCCAGATGGAACCGCGCGCGCCCTCACCGGCGCCGGGGCGGTCCAGTTTGTAGTACTTGCCGCCGATTTTCTCCGGGAAGAGCGAAGCACCTCGCTCCGGAGGCGGGCAGATGATCTCGACGGGCTCGTACGTCTTGAAGTCTCTGGTCTTTCCAAGCACGCCGCTGGGGCCAGTATATCCGCCGCCCACAGGCGTGAGGATGTAGTAGGTGTCGTCGATCTTGGTAAGCCGATTGTCGATGATATGGCGCGACACCATGGAGTAGGGGAATGGCCGGCTGGCGAGCTCGATGAAGGGCTTCTCGTCCACGGTGAAGTGCACTCCGTCGTCGCTCCAGGCGAGCCAGGTATCCCCGAGGTGATCGGTCTTCCACGGGAGCACGGACAACAGGAGAATCGTCTTGCCTTCGTGGCGCGCGGGAGCGGGATTGAAGACTTGCTTTGCACCGCAGGGGATGTCCTCAGGCGAGATGAGCGGGTTCTCTGGATGCCGAGTGAGAATCCGAGTTGCATCCTTCATTGCGGTCTCTCCTCAACGAGACGATGGTGCGGACAATAGACGCTCAGCGCTTCAGTCGCTCGACACCCTCGGGCAGCCCCAGATACTTGATCGCCGCCTCATAGCACTCCCGACACTTGTGGAACAGACGCTTGCCGCCCTCATGGGCGCTCTGCAGGTATAGGGCATAGTGGCGACGCCAGTTGCGGCGGTCGTTCTCCTCGGAGTAGATGGCCGCCTTCTCGCGGGTCTCGCGGTTCT
>Ga0180432_10001652_pt1 | contig 34820 bp, 43 predicted proteins | sample SS_ome_10_FD_132414 | JGI IMG/M metagenome (GOLD analysis project Ga0180432, IMG submission 132414) | Hypersaline lake sediment archaeal communities from the Salton Sea, California, USA - SS_1_MS_2 metaG | ecosystem: Environmental > Aquatic > Non-marine Saline and Alkaline > Hypersaline >... | reverse complement strand
TAGTTCGGTTCCGTCGGTATTGTCGAGTGAATAGTTGGCATCCGGTGCGGTTATGTCTTCGCTTCCACCGCTCGCAATGCTACCGCTGTTAAGCGTGTCGCCGGATGTGTCCTTCAAAGTCCAATCTGCATCTGCGCAACTCGGCACAACCCAATCGCTGCCAACTTTGCTTCCAACGGGTGAACCGTCCTGAATTACAGGCAGGTCGAATGTATCGGGGGCTGTTATCGTGGTAAACTCTACGCCGTTAACATCCAACACGACATCGCCGCCAACCGCTGCGGGAACAACCCATTTTTCGCCATCCCAACTACCAACGGCATTGCCATCGCTGTCCTCAACTGTTATGTTAAAGTCGCTGAAAAATTCGCCTATTGCCTCGCCATTGATAGCCCCATTCAAAAGGCATATATCAACAATGTTGCTGCAAGTTGTCGGGCAATTCTTTGTAAAAATGACATCTACGCTAATTCGCACAAGCGTCCACGCATCATTATCTTTACCGCTTTCTTCTTTTTGCTTGTCTGTCTCCCATCCCATTACACGGGTGCGCACCTGGTTCTCGCTGCTGCGCAAACTGGAAATAGCCCCTACCGTATAATTTACAAAGTCATCGGGGCTTTCGTCTATCTCATCGCGCTTAAACCACACCACAAAGTATAGCGGATAGGTTAGTATTTGCTTTTTACTGCAAGCAACAGACCCTTCCCGCTCTTCAATGTTTACGCTACTTCTTAGCCGCCAATAACCACCAACTGCATACTCATCAAAGGGTATGGTGCTGAACGAACCGCCACCGCTGTACTCAATAGTGTCGCCTTCACGCCGTTCGAGCAGGCAGTACAGTTTAGTGTACCCTGTTAGCGTGTCATTGATGGTATTTAAAATGTTGTTTATCATTGATTGAACAGTTTGCGAAATTCAAATGCAGCAGCATCCCGAAACACTTCTATCTCACTATTTGACAGCTCAAAGATTTTAACGCCGAACCGCTTTTCAAGTCCATTTGCCTTTTGCACGTTTTCCGATCTGTTTAGCGATATAACCGCCTCCAGGTTGTTCACCTTCTTAACCTTTGGCGTGGCAACAACATTAGCAGTACGGCCAACAGATGAGTTTAACAGGTCGCTTTGAAGGTCGTTGTTTAGCCGAAAGTTCATTGGGCTGCCGCCACGCCCCTGCTGAATGTGAAACTGCTCGTATGAACTGTAATAGCTTGTTTTGCGCGCACGCCCCGTTTTGCCGTCGTTCTGGCTACCTTTCGGGGCTTTGCTGTCGGGAAACCAAATTGGGTCGGTATTGTTGTAATTGCGCGTGCCGCCATTTACATCCTGCCCCTTTTCAAAGATTCGCGGCCCCATCTTTGAAAGCGCGCTACCAACGGACAATACAAGGATGCGATCACTATTTTTTAGTGCATCTGCCTTACGCCTCAAGTCGTCTGCCCATTGGTCTAAATTCATGGGGTCATAGTTTTAGTGCCAAATCTGGCCTTGCATCCGTAGCATTCATTGTTAGGCAATCTTACGCCATTCAAAGCCTGATCCATTAGCCTGTTGTATTCGGCATCAAAGTAGCTTAGTTGGCGCTGCATCTTTTCAGTTTCCGTATCGTTCCACCGCATTGAAGTTAGCCCGTACATCATTAAATCTGCTGCCACGCGATAAAGGAATGCTTCGCCAAACAGTTGCTTGTTGGCGCACACCAAACTTTCGTAATTGCACACCAATGAATAGTCTATTGACAGACCTGCCATGTGTCCTGTTCGCTGGATGTTCGTGTAGCCAGCATCCCATTCTGCGCCATAGCCGTACAAATACCGTCCGCACTTTGGAATTTTGCACGCCAAACAGTCGTGGTATTGACGGTAATTGTAAGCAGGAACGCCCGTTCGGTCATAACCAACAGCCACCTTTAATTGTCTTCCCGCACCCGTTATTGTGGTGTCTAAACTAACTGTGGTAAGTTCACCCGCTGTCACAGATACATCTTGCGACAACACCTCAACACCGTTGGTCAGGTTGTAAATCTTTAGGGTGATTGTTCCGGTGTAATCCACTTGGATAGACACGCTGTTTATTTGAAGTGAAACGGATAAGTCGCCCCTATCTTGATCGGTCTCAAAGATGAACCCCTGAAACTTTGAAACGGCTGCTTTTATGCCGTCATATTTGTCGCCAACAACGCGCGTGTCGATAATTGAATTGTGGTAGTTTGTCGGCTTGAATTTCGATACAGCGGTGTTGTAAATGCTGGCCTCGGCATGGGAAACTTTGTCATCTACAAGTGCCTGCGCATTGGGGTACTCGCTGCCAATCACTTTGGTCAATAGTTGCTCACTAACACCAACCTTTGTTAAACTCCATGTCGCATCGTCTGCGCATGAGAAACCGCTTGTTATCAATCTACTTAGACACATTCTTGTTTGCTTTTAGTTGTTAAAATCAAGGGCGGCACCACGGCACTTGCCACAGCACCGCCCATGATCTCTAAACACATGGCAGCTTAGAAAGCTACTTAGTAGGGGTTAGAAATGGCAATCTTGTTGATACCATTCACCCCTTCATATTTGTCGCCAGAAGCAAACAAGTCAGAAGGCAAAGCCTTAGATTGAACTTGTGCGTTAAGAATTACGTGCGCTTTTCCGCGACACTCATCTTTCACTGTAAGTTCCATCAAAAGACCTGTAACAGGGTCGGTGAACACCTGCGAAATGTATGTAGCACCTCGGAAAGGTTCGCCAACAGGCGTACCATCCAACCAAGGGGCTTCTACATAGTTCAGCAGTTGTACCGATCCGATGTTGATAAGGAAAGCATCCGCATCAACAGCAGCCATAGCGGTTGCCATTCGGCTGTCGTACATGGCCGCAAGTCCGTACATATCGAAAGTCTCCCGAAGGTCGATACCATCGTTTGCACAGCAACCGATTTCAATCATCTTCAAGTACTTCCACATATCGGAGTTTGCAACGACGATGTAATCACCAGTGTACTCGGTCAAATCGCGTGCAGCGATGTTGATGTCAACGAGTGCTTCGGGATCCCAGTCGCCATTAGCCTTTTGCGTTGCAACCTCGTAAGCGTTGTTAGCATTTACAGTTACATCGGTACTCCAATTACCAGACAAAAGCGAAACTTCGCCTGTTACTTGTGTGGCAATTTTGCGGCGCATAGCGTTCAGCATTCGCGCAATCTCTGTTGCGAATACCTCGCCATTATCGCGGCAAGAATCTTTCAAGTGCGAAGCTGTAAACAGGGTGGCTGTCTCCTGAATTGGCCCGGTCATTTCGTAAACAGTAGACAATTCAGCAGGCTTAGCCGTCGCGGTACATCCGCGCTCATTAACCTCTGCCACAGAACTTTCTTGAAGTCGCTGTTGGTAAATCACCTCTACCTTACGCTCTTTACCACCTCCAGGTGAGTTGAGCATTCGCATAGGGTGTTGATACGACGTAATTGCTTCGAGCGCGGGAATTTTGTCGCGCACAAGCTCGCCCGTCGTAAAGGCGTTATCTAAGTTGGTTTGCAGGTTTGCACAGGCAACCAACGCATTATCAACGTATGACATTGTTATTCAGTTTTGAGTTAAAAAAATCACTCCCATTTATGGCGGGAAATCAACCAAAACCGGAATCTCAATGCCCTCCGTTAAGGCAAAAGTCAGTTACCTCTAACTGTGCAGCCTAAAGCTGTACCGCACTTTTTCGCGGTTGTCGCTCTGGCCGTTTATCTTTGTCATCCGGCGCATGAATTACCGGAGCATTCGTTCGTACCGTTTTACCCGTGTGAGGGCTGTCGTCTAACAACCCCGCATCTTTGGCCTCTTTTTTGAGAACCTCCTCGTAGGTCATAAACGCGCCTGCCTTGTCAGGGTTTTTAACGCGCTCGCCCTCCGCATTGCGGACAATAGGCTCATCACCATCCACGTCAATCTTGTACTTGCTGTCAACGTCGTTTAAAAAGCCTTTGCGCTCCCAATCCGATTTGGTTTTCAGCTTCACAGACTCACGAGCCTTTTGCTTGTAGGTATTGACGATAAAAGATTTCTTTTCTTCGCCCACCTGTTGCTTGTACCCTTCAAAGTCCTGCACGGTGCTGTTGTGCAAGTCTTCCAAATCTTTGTACTTCTGCTCGTAAGATTGCAGTTTGGCGGTCAACTCCTCAACGTCTTTGGCGGATGCTCCCTTCTTTTTGGCTTCTTCAAGTTGCCCGGTCAACTCCTCAATCTTTGACGGATATTGATTCAACTTTTCAGAAGTGCGTTCTGCCATTACATCAATTAGGTCAATAGTCTGATCTACGCCTTCAATGTCGTCCTTTGTAAGCTCAACGCCCAAGTCTTTTGCCTTTTGTTTGATGCGGGTAATTACCGCGCCATTCAGGCCGCCTAAAACAGCATCGTACAGCTTTTTGTTAGACTTTACCGCATCAGGTGTTGCCCGTACAAATGCGTTGTCGATCTGCTCTTTTACCTCATCCCAATCCTTTTCAGGGTCTATGTCAAGGTACTCTGCAATTTGCTTTAATTCTACTGCCATGATTGTGATTTAAAGATTTTCAATAAGTTCAATTAGTTCGGCCTTCTTTGCGCCGTCAGGAATCTCCACGCCTTTGCTTTCAAGGTATGCTTCCAGTTCGGCCTTCTTTTTGCCTGTCGCATCGAAAGGTTCAACTTCCGTTGGCGCTGTTTCGCTTTCGGAAATACTTTCACCCTTTACAGTTGCCGTTTCAACGGTTTCAGGCTCAACTTTCGCGGGTCGGCTTTTGAACTTTGCTTTCAGTTCTTCAACCTTTCGCTTTGTTTGTTCGGTTGTTTCTGCGGGTGCAGGCTCGTCAACAAGCTCCAACTGATTGCGAAGTCGCCGCTGCGGGTCTTTGATAAATCCCCAACGGACGTAAGATGTAATGCCCGTTTGTCGGTTGAACACCCGCACGCGGTCATTGTCGTTATACTCTGCCATAAGTTTTAGTTATTGTTTTTTCAAAGATATAACTTTTTTTAATAACATCTACTAATTGCCAAACTTAGCCTTCCACCGATCAATTGCGCTTTGAGGTACTACGCTTTCGGACACTGGAATAAATGAATGCTGGCAGCGATACCCGCCGCGCTTTACAAAGATTGTTTCCGCGTCCGTGTTAGGCATTCGCCCCGCCCATCCGTTGTCTGTTCTACACGCACCTATATCCTCTAAATTACCCCATTGGCGAATTTCATCGGTGTGGTAGTAGCCTCCGTTGCGCTGCACGCAAAAGCACCTACTGTCGTCGATCAACCCGCCGATATAAGACCACCATTCTACGCCCAACTCCTGCGCGGCACTTGACGAATATGCTGCATCAGTCATTGCAAAAGAATCGTGTGCCACTTGCTTTGTCCAGTTTAACAGCCGCCCATCCCTTTGCGCGTTCCCATTAACAACTTCTGACAGCGCCTCAACCATATCGGTATAACTTCTGCGGGTGCTTACGCTTTCAATCAATGTTTCACGCAATGCCCCTACAAATTGGCTGGTCATGTGATCGCCTATAAGCAAATTTACCGCTTGCCTGCGTGAAGCAGCATATACGACTTCGCTTGCTGTTGGAATTGTACCAAAAGCGGCTAACATTTGGTTGTTTAACTCCTTTTGCACGTCAAACTCACCCATGAAGTTGCTTACCGTCTGAAAGTAGGGGCTTAGATCGGGGTTTAGTATATATGACTTAAAGCCATCTAAAGCGGTTAACACCCGCTGCATATTTGCTTGTGTGCGGGCAACCCTTCCATTTTCCAGCTCCAGGTTAAGGGTGCTAATTAGATTGCCGTACAACTCCGGTAGAATGCGCTCAACGGCGTTTAGGAATTGATTTGGAACCGTGTCTAATCGGTTCAGCTTTTCCATTACGCGCCGAATTGATTGAGGGCATCAACTGCCTCGTTGGTTGTTTCTGGTGTTAATGCCTGGGCTTCTGCTTGAACGTCTGCAATGCGATCAGCCAACTCTTTGTCTATCCAATTCGCATCGCGCCCCATGAGCATTGAAACGATGTTATATGAACTGACGTGTAATGTGTACTCCCATTTTTGCAGCTTGTCGCCCATTGTGAGCGCGTCCAATCCCCCCATTTGGAAGATGCGGTCTGCGGCTATAATTGTCTCGATCATTCGCTCGCCTGCATAACTCCCTTCGACTTCGCTGAACATATAGTCGCTGATAATGCTTGCAAGTATGGCGGGCGCTACGCCTGCATCCTGCGCTTGCTTGATCTTGTCGAGATAGTCATCGGCGGTCATAAGGTCGAAGTCTTTCGGCTCGATAACTTTAATGGTTGGAATGTCGCCCCACTTCATTTGCGCAACAGCCCGCTGCACATTATCAAACAGCTTTGCCCACACCATTGAAAAGGAGTAGATAAAGGCATAGGTTGCTTTTTGGTCAATCCCTTTTTCGGTTGCCGTTACATGGTCGCCCTCTTGGTTAATTGTACGGCCAATCTTTATTTCGGATGCTGCCCGCGATAAATTCAGATCCGTTTCTTTTCGCATGAACTCCATAGTGGCCGTTGGCGGGGAGACATAACTAAGGACATCGCTTGCGCTGTACTTTTCAGGGTTTTCGCGGTTGGCCGCTGGCACGTACATTGTGCTAAATGGGTTTAATCGTTGGCTTTTGCCTGTACCACCGCAGCGAGGGCATTCCTTTTCAATATCTTCGCCTTCAATCTTGTCGAAGTATTTGATGTAGCCATTGTTGCAAGTAGCGCCGTTGTGCGCGACGTAATCGCAATCCTCAACAACCATAACAGCGGTTGGGAAAGCAGACTTAAACTTGACGGCTTTCAACAGCATGGCATCCTCCATAGCATTGTTAAGGTGCGGCACAGCGCCGTAAAAGTGGCTTTTGTAAACCACTTCATTGTCTATCATTTCAGCAATACCACCCGACCGCCATGCAGGCATATAGCCTAATTCATGGGTGAAATCCCATTCTAAAGCAAACTGGTATTCGGTTTGCTTACCCACCTGCACATATCGCTCAATGACATTTTGGTTGTAATACTCGAAAACAAGCCCGTAATTGTGCATCTTGTTGCCATACATTACAGGCGACTTTTCAGGTCGCAATATCAAACACTCCCTGCCATGCTCAAAGTGAATTACCCGCCAGCATTCAAAGTATTGCGGCATGGGGTTAATATCCCCCGCAATTACTGCTGTGCCTTCATTCTCCTCGTCAACTTCTAATTCGAGGCTTTCAGGCAGCACCGTAAAGACGCTCATCGCATCCTTTGCGATCAACTTTGGGGCAATGCTTTTAAAGTAGGCAAATAGGTTTTGGTACTTTGGTATTTCTTCACGCAAATAGTCAATTACATCTTCACTCACATTCTTATCTACATAGCTTACATTATAGCAGGCGCGGGTAACGGTGTTGATAAACTCGTTCCAAACGGTGTGAGTGATCGGTTGGTAGTTGTCTTTTAACCACTCAATGCCTTGCTCTTCCATATTGGACATCAACCGCCTAAATTCCTTTTCGGGGAAACTGTCTTTGGTGGAGTGGATAGAAATTTGGTGTAAATGGCGCACAGCATCCGCATAGCCGGGGTATAAGTTTAGCGGCTCCGCATTGGTTGTATTAGGGAGTTTCCACGGTTCAAATTCACCTTTGTCGAGGTGGTATTTTTTAGCCGTCTCAATGAATGCCTGTATGCGCTCCGGTGCTGTCATTTCTTCGGTTTTGGCTTTGTCTTTGGCCGAGGTTTTGGCCGTCTATTTCCACAGTTGCATCCCATTACCCTGCAAATTTTTTGTGAAAAACTTCTTTTACTTTGAAAGCATCGCGGTTAATTCTGTCTAAAAAACTCTGCGCAAACATTAAGTACTTTGCTTTTAGTTGCGCCGCACTCCCTGGGAATGACAACACGTAGTTGGCCTTTTCAATGTCTTTGAGCATGAAACGCATCGCGCGGGTGTTGCCAAAGAAAACAGGGTGGGTGTCTGTTACAAGGCGAATGTCGAGGTCAATGCCGTAATGTGCAGCCGACCCACTGTAAATTAACTCATCAGGGATTGTGTTGCCCCAATTGTGCGTAAGTAGTTCCGACGGGAAATGAAACTTTTCCCGCATCTTCTTAAACAGTTTTCCCGTTATATTTTGCGACTTGTCGAAGTACACTATGCTTGTTTGTGTGGCTTGAAATGTAGCGTCAAAAGGAATGTCGAACCACGCCCATGCGCTTACATTCTTTGCCCAAATACCATAATTAATTCTGTCCTCCAAACCGCCTTTGCCGTGTACTTGCGTTAGAAGCGGTGCGCCGGATGCGATACACCCTTCTAAAAGCGGTTCAATGCTTTTAATCGTTATGCCGTCAATGTCGAGGTACAATGTCTTTTCAAATGGGCTGTAAAGGTCTAATTTCACTTTATTCTGCCCTGCCTTTTCGGGGGTGAAGGTTTGTATGTGATCGAACAACTCACGCCAGTTTGGTCGAAGGTGTTCAATTTTTTTCATGCACCCGCCATCAACCATCGCCACCTTCACATTAGGCGAATAGTGCTTAATGGATAGCGCCATATTATAGGCCATCTTCGCGTAATTGTCCGCGCCGTATGCTATGAGCAGTACACCCTTTTCCATTGCCAAATTAAGGGGCAGCCGTTAAACTGCCCCCGTTTGGTTTAAGCGTTGAAAATTGGGTTTTCAGTCTCCTTTTGAGGGTCGCTCTTAGACTTCCACTCAAGTGATCGCTCAATTTGTTGGCTCTCCTCGTCAGAGAGGGGGTTGATAAGCCCACCCAAAACAAGAATGTTGCCGCTAATAATAAGCTGTTCAGCGTGTGCGCAGCTATGCACGATAGCCATGCCCCACACTGCACCTTGAGAAGCGTCTACCGCGTTCCAAAAGTCGATGTTTGTGGCGTTTGCCTTGCCGTCGATAATCTGTGCTGTACGGTTGTAAGTCAACACCGCCTGCGGACTGCAAGCGCGCGAATTATCTACACGAACAGGTTCAGGTGCCTCGATACTAACCTTAATGCCTGAAATCAATTTGGCATTGCCCGCATCAATAGCATTCTGAACATCCGTTTGACTTGTGGTGTCGTTGATGGTTACACCCTGTTTCACCAGGATCATCGCATCATTACCACCCGTGTATTCCGTACAAACATTAGACTCATCGTAGTCGAGAAACTCGCCACAGGATTGAATTGATGACATCTGTTTGTTGTTTAAAGTTCACACTAATTGAATTTTACAACTTCTAAATGCCCGTTGTTGTGGCAAGAATGGAGTTAGAGGTGCTTCAAAGATAATAAATTTCTATTTGATTTCACCAAGCATAGATATTCCTTATTGCGATATGGAATAAAAAACAAACCCCCGACAATTTGCCGAGGGTCTGCATTCATCAAAAATCACCCATCATTATGAAATAATGCAAGGTAAATATAGGGGATTAAATTGTTCTAACAATGTATGTACCCCAAATTCTTAGATCATAGTCGCCTGTCGCGGGGTTGCCTGTTATCGTCTGGTAGTTCACAGCGACATTATCAATGTTCGCCAAGCTATCACAAACACCACTACTCACCGTTGCTTGTTGTCTAACAATTAAGCTGCCTAAATTAGCCGTTCCAACAGCATAGGATCCTATTGTCTGACCTGAATGAAGTACAAATCCATTCACGTTTGACGTATAAAGCGATGTGCCGTCTACCAAACCAGTAAAGCAACTTTGAACATCTATAAAGTAACCGCTTCCCGGTGCTGCAATTACTTCAACAGGTGTTGCGTTTGACGTGAGAACATCTGCGCTCGCAATGGTTACATCAAAATTTTGAACCACTCCCACCGCCGTTTCTGGTGGGGTGATTGTGTAGTACGCCTCACCACTCCCAACGTACCAAATATCAACCCGTGAAACATCGCCATTCACCAAACTAACATCCTCTGCGCCGCCCAACCGAACGTAACCGCTTTCAAATGTTAATGAGCCAGCAGATGCCCCCGCATAAATGAACACCGTAAAACGAACGCCATTGTAAGGCGGGTTGTCGGGCAATTGCAACTCGGCACCGCTTGTGTTGAATTGCGTGTAAAATACGTAACTGTCGGCTAAGTCCGGCGTTATTTGACCGCCGCTTATTGTCAATAGTTCTATTGCGCTGTTCTTCTGAAATAGCTGATCTTCGGCTAAGTCGAGTATTTGTGAATTACTCAATGACCCACTTGTGCTACCGCGTGCGGCTGCAAACAGGTCGTTTAGTTGTGCGCTTCCAAATTGTGTTGCGTCTGAAATTTTCACTCCCATTGTATTAATTTTTTAGTTGTAAAGTATGCATTCGCGTATAGTGGCTTCCCAATCTATTTCCTGACCATCTTCCCACAGCCAACAGTTAGGCGGCGGTGGCACGCAGGCCGGATATTCGTCACAAATTTCCCGCCTTAACGCTAAATTGTTTCGGCGCAGTTCTATTTCCATTGTTGCCCAGGTTGGGGCCTCCGAAACGCTATCCGCGTCAATGTCATCCCCCTCGACAACGTAAGACTGATTAAGAACATCTATTGATTGATAGCCAAGCCATGTTCCTATCCAATCCTGCAAAAACTCCGGTATTGCCTCTACGCTAAAAGTCTTCGTCTTGCGGATGTCCGAAAAGTAGTTCTTAATGCCGCCGCCCGTATCTCTGTAAACAAGTCTGTCGCTGTCATAGGTGTTGGTAAAGCGTCCGTAAAGTCGTTCGCTTGGAAAGAATGCGTTTTCATAAAAGCCAAATGAGTCAACACCTAAGCACCCGTAGAAAAGGAAGCTGTCGCAATGTTGCTGTTGAAAGTCAATAGGATTGCTGACCATGTAATCGGTGTCGCCGCCATTGTCGTATGATATGGACACGAAATACTTACCGTAATTAACACCTAAGTCATCCCAGTTGAAATTGATCGACAAGTATGTGTCTGAAACGTCAAAAACAGATGCGTCAAAGGTGTGAGTTGGGGTTGCGGTAGTCGGATTTTCACCGATTAAATATAACTCACCTGTAAAGTCCGCCACATCTGCCCAATCGTATGCTTCAAAGTATTCGATATTTGCCAAATAAACTTGATTGGGGTTTATGCCAATGCACCCTAATGAATCGGCAGTAACTACTATTTCATGTAGTCCCGCTTCGCTTATTTCAACCCCATTTATGACCATTGTGCCAATAATACCTACCACGTTTATCACCACAAGGTAATTGCTGTTTGGGGTGAATGAACATTGCTTAATTCCCGCAAAGGTTGCTATTGAAAGCGTGTTATCACTTACAGTTGGTGTAATTGCGCCGCTCAACTCTGTTACCGTCCATCCGTCAAGGCTATCGCTACCCGTTGTAAATTCTGGGTTTGTCATTAATTGGGTTTCGCCATCGGAAAGCCCTATGTCAAATTGAGCGCTGAACGTGTCGCCATCCTGAGCCTTGTGCAGCCATGTGCCACCAATACCAAAGCAGTCGTCATTGCAATTCGTGCAGGCAGATGTAGCGCCGTAAAGTTCAAAGTATTTCGGTTGAAAGTCTTTATGTGTTAGCGTACTCATAAGCGGCTTCGTGTTGTGATATTATCAATTGACGCTTCCCCAGTTTCAAAGTTGCGGCTAATGCGTGAGAAGTAGGTGTCAACTATTTCGAGTTGCTTTGTGCTTAGACCTATTGCCATTCGCGGGTTTTCTTTTAACGCCTTCCAAGATGCAAGTGTCATGGGGTGATCGCAGATGTATTGAATTGCCGCGTGTTCGTCGTTGCTGTAACCCGGCACAATCCCCCCGCCAGTCTGAACAAAGGTTGTCTCTACAAAGCTATCCTCCGCAACACCAAACCTAACCTGCCTTTGTTCGTCCGTTGCTGGGTTCGGGAAATACTGCTGTGCAAAAATGTCTACACGCAATCGCATCCTCCACCCGCTTTCTAAATACACAACTCCGTTAATCCTGCTTTGCGGTGTTGGTACGGCTATCTGATTTAGCTTTCCTGATTCACCAACAATATTTTGCGCCTGCACAGCGGTATATCCATCACCAAGCCCACCCGTTCCTGTATTAAACACATTTTGAAGCTGAAAACCATTCGTGTCTGGCGCGCTAAATATTACGCTGTCATACTGCGCTAATGTGCCGCTAATTTCATTGTAATAGCTATCCTCTACAATTTCCACGTAAAGCGGTATTGTATTGTAAAGGTCGCCACTGTCGTCAATCACATCCATATACAATCGAAACCTGCACGGAACTATTGATTGTAGGTAGTATTGGTTGGGGTTGGGGTGCGTATTGGTGTCGATAAAAGTGGTGTCACCTATTAGCATCACCTTGTCGTAGACCTTCTTTATGGCAACCGCAAAGTTAAACCCATAAACGCCGTTTTCCGGTGCTTCATACCAATAGTCAGTTGTTGACCAATTGCCATTTGGGTCATAATTGCCATCGGTACTATCATTGTCAAATTGTACCGGAGGGAATGTTTCACCACCCCACTCGAATGTCTGCGGCAATCCAGATGGGTAAGCACCACCAAAAAGCGAGTTTAAAGCCGATTGTTGGGCGGGGGATAGCGTTGTGGTTGCCCAAGAGTAATTGATGTATGTTACGGTGCTGTCGGGATCCGTCGCTGTTGCCTTCACAATGTCATCCTCATCGCCTTCATAAACCACTATGTCGCTGTGGTAGGTGTGTCGAGCTAAAACTCGGTTGTTAAACAGGAATGGATTATAGACAACGCCTTTAGGTGGCGATGTTGGCAAAAGGAATGAGGTGTCATAAACGGCTATGTTATTGCCTAAGCTGTCCGTGCCGTATTGCACGTAAAAAATATTTTCATCGTATGTCGTGTCGGGATCATCACCTGCCGCCTCGTTTGCGTTTTGCGTTACAATGACCTTCTCGATGGTGTTGCTGTCATAAACAAGCGGGCTGATTAAGTTTAGTTGTGATTCTGTGTTGCATTGACCGCTCAAATGGTACTCCTGGACAGCGTGTGCGCTTAACTTGTAGTTGGGCAGGCTATACACCAAATCCCTGTCAATTACATTTGTCTCGCTGCCCACCTTTATTAGACTGTACAGCTTCGATGTATCAACAGATCGCTTTAGGTCAACTATTTTTGTGATATTTTGACCATTATCCCCAAGCCAATAGCTAAATGGTTCAATCCTGAAAGTGCCACCCTCTATTGCCCAAAATAGGTTATGCGTTGCGAAAAGTGTTTGCAGTAAATCTTTAAAAGACACTGCAACAGCATCACCCGTATGTTGCCTTAACTCAACACCAGTCAAAAGGCAAAAGCTACTATCTACAATTTCAGGGTTAGGGCAATACTGCTCAAAGGTTCCTGATGGCCATGTAGCATCCCACGGGTTTTCCGGTGTGGTGCTGTTGGATGCAGATATGGCACCGCTATCGTATATCAACGACCATTGCGCAAGGTATGGACTTTCAGTGAATACAGTTAAGACAAAAGAAGGTACAGGCAGTCCACCCACTTCACCTGTTGCTCCTTCTTGCAAGTAGAATGGCTGTCCGTTGTAATCTCCGTTACGCTCATAAATGCCATTCAAGTCAGACATTGCAAGCCCTGTAACAATTACCGCATCAAATGATTCGCAGTCATACATTGTAGGGTCTGGCTGCTGGGGCAATGACCAGTACAATTCGTCTAAGTAATCGCTTTCTACGGTGTCTATTTCGCCGTCTGTGATATATGTTAAGACGTGTTCAAGTGCTGCCTTATGTTCATAACATTGCCGTGTGTCGGCCTCATAATCTACATCACCGCTATTTAGTTCGGGCAAAAAGAATGAAACATCAACTGTATCACAAGCGGTCATTGATTCGCCGCTTTTAGTCTTTGTTGACCGCATATCCACTTTCAAATCCCTGTTGTTGTGGATCAATGCGTAATAGCTGTTATCTATCGGGGAAACTGAAACCTCGCACTTTTCAAGGTTTTCGTCTATGTCTGACAACACCACCCGTAAGGTTGCAACCTCCTCAAAGACACCCCCACCGCAATCTTGCTCAATAACAAGTGGTAAGTAATCGCAAAAGCCCTCCTGCCATGCGTCAGCAATAATCTTGTAGCCATCACCGCGAAATGTTAAATCACCAACGTATTCAAAGGTTATTCCGCGCAAATCTTCATTCCGTACAATGGCCTCCTGAAATTCGTTTATCCCTTCAGGCTCATCGCTTAAAATGGTTCCGTTTAAAGTGAATCTGAACACTAACCTGCGCGTTTACGTGATGAGAATTTATTGAATTTGCGAATTTCATATAGTGTTTCGCGTTGCAAGTCAACCGAACGGCTCAACCTATTGACCATTCTGTGATCGTCTAAAGCGGATGTGTTGCTGTTGTTGGATACATGAACAACACGCATATTGTTCACGCGCTGCTCAAAACCGTAACTATTCACCCACTCATCTAAATTCCCGCTAATCCATGCCGCTGCAAGTCCAGGCGCTTCTTTGTTTCGCTTAGTTGGTATAACAGCCTCCCCCTCATCGAGCATGGCAGGTATAGTATCTCTACCTTTTGGTGCGCCTGCACGCTTTAAATATGGCGTACCTTCTGCGAACCCCTGCACGGTGGGATTGCTAAAGGATGGTGTTGGTTGTAAATAGCTTCTGGCCTGCGCAATTCCGCTAAGCACAGATGCTATACCAGTTGCAACAGCAGCCACGTTACCAGGTGGCGGTATTGTCTGCGCTTGCGCTACTGCATTGGCAATACCTGCCGCTGTTTGTAAAAGTATTTGAAATAAGGTTAACTCCTTGCTTTGTTTGGCACTTTCGCCAAGCAATTGACCTATACCACCAAACACGCTTCCAAATGCGCTTAAAGTTGCCGATGCGGTCGCTAAGGTGTTTTGGAGTATCTGTGCGCTATACTCTTTGTTAGCCATCGCAATAGCCTCTTGTGTTGTTATTCCAGTGTCTTTTAATTCATTGTATATTTCGATAACTCGATCTGCCCACTCCCGATAAGACACTTGCAGCCTCTCATTCATTCCTAAAACAGCCTCCTCTATCTGCTCTGTCTCGCTTTCAATGCCCTCTGAGAAATTTATTTCACCAGCCAAATTAGGGTTAAGAGCTATGTCTGTTATATTGCCCTCTGCCCACTTCAAAAGCAAGTCATCCACCGCACGAGAAAGCCCCACAAGCTCCGTCTGTGCCTGTATTATTTCGGCGCGGATAGCAGGGGTTTTATCTGTGATGCGCTGCAACAGGGCTATTTCTTCACGCTTTGCATCCTCACGAGCCTGCGCCACTTGTAACTCGCTTCGGATAATCTCTAAATTGATTTCCTCAATGCGTTTCTTTAGACGCTCCCTTCCGCGCACATCCGCATCATTGGCTGCCTCTTTTGCTGCTAATGCCTTTTCTGTTGCGCTTAACTCTGCACGGAGTTGATCGAGTAGTATTGTGGCATTTCGCTCCGCGGTAGCCAATCCTAAACCAACTCTTTCGGCTTCTACTTTTAGCAGCTCCTTAGTTATTTTAACCTGCTTAGTGTATTGGCCGTTTTCCTTTTCAATTTGTTCTAACAGCTTTCTGCGCTCTTCGAGTGTGCCTCTTACGGCTAAAAGGTTGTCTCGCTGCTTTTGTGTTATATCGCCTTGCAGGAATAGTTTCCTAACTTCTAAATCAACAATTTTGTCATTTTCAGCAAATATGGTTTGAAGCCTTGCTTGCTCTGTTGTTAGCAGGTCTATTCTATTTTTAACCTCTTCAGAAGTGCCTTTGTTTAAAATCAACAAATCATCAGTTATCTCCACCGTTGCTCCTGCCAACTTTCTAACGATTTGCTCCCCTTCTGCTACCACACCAACGCCATCCGATAAAAGATTAAAATACTTCAATTGCTGAACAAAGAAATTACTTTCTTCATTTGCCTCATCAAGCCGCCCCAGTATGCCTTTCGAGTAGGATTCATTAACATCATCCACACTTCTCGTGACATTTTTAAGACCTTTTACTATCTCCGTCTCTGCTTGTGTGAATTTTCGCAAAAAACCACTTACTACCCCCGTCCCCTCCTCAACACTCAAAATAAACTCCTCCCAATTGGATGCAAGAATGAGCCTATCCCCTTTCAGATTGTCCAACTGTGCCTCTGAAAGGTCTGACGCTGCGCCTTCTGCATTCTGATATGCGACCGTTAAATCGGCTATCTTTTGCGCTTGCTCTGCCAAGACAATACCCGCTGCACCGGAACGGCGGCCAAACAGATCCGTTGCGGTTGAAAGTTTGTCGGTGCTGTTTAAAAGCAATTCCTGTGCCTCGTTCCAGCTTAACCCCTCCTCTGCAAGTGCTATGTAAATGTTGCGAAGGTCTGTGCCTGCCTTTTCAGCAGGGATACCAGCGTCAACAAGCGCGCTAATCGCCGCGGTTGTTTCTTCAAGTGATGCACCCACGGTGTTGGCTGTTGTACCAACCTGCTTAAATGCGCCCTGAAAGCGATCAATGGTAAGTGCTGAACTGGTGAATGACCGCGCTAAAACATCTGTTACTTCGCCTGCCTTTTCGCTTTCAATCCCGAATTGGTTCATCACCTGGGCGGCAACTTCTGCGGCATTGGCTACATCTGTTCCGGCGGCTGTTGCTAAAAGTAATACCGCTTCGGTTGTGGCGTTAATTTGGTCAACTGTTCGCCCTAACTTTGCAAGCTCGGTCTGTGCTTTGACAACTTGTGTGGCCGTAAACTGTGATGTCTTTGCAAATTCGCGCGCCGTCTTTGTCAGGCTTTCAATCTCCTCGTCTGTTGCCTGGGTGATTCCCCTTAGTTCAGATACCGCGCTTTGGTACTCCTCGATGGCACGCACCGTGGAACGGACAAACGAGATAATTCTATCAACAGCAAATGCAGCAAGCAAGAACCGACCGACATTCTTAACAGCGCGCCCAAATGCGTTGGTCTTTTTGCGGGTGTCATCAAAGGCTTTCCCCTGTCGCTTTAGGTCGCGGATGTTGCTGTCAATAGCACGCTTGTCTAAGCGCAGACCTTTAATGTCGCGTACATTCTCCTTGATTGCCCTGTTGAGGTCTTTTTGGGCTTTCTGCAAACGGAAGTATTCGCGGCTGCCACGCCCTACATTCTTTTGCTGCTGTTCAACCTGAACAAGCTCCTGCCGCCATTCATTCGTCAGCCGTTCCTGTTCGTTGATTGTCTTTTCGAGTGATCTGCTTGCACGCTCTGCCTTTTGAAGTGCCGTAGCATAGTCACCCATCGCGCGACTACCATCCTGCCCTGTTTCTTTGACTTCTGTGCCAAGCTGCTCAGTCTTACCGATAATCTTATTTAGATCGTCGATTGTTTTTTGAACGTCCAGTATTAGCCGCTGTCTGATGTCTTCGGGCATGGTTTGCGAATTTTCGCAACAAAGATAAGTAATTCAAAATTGATTGACGATAGGTTTTCTCTATATCGTCGCTTATTTCTGAAATTATTGACCGCTGCCCCCTATGGTAGTTTCGGATGAGAAGTCTGACAAAATTTGCTTCATCACCAAGTCCATCCGCTTTTCCTTTGTCTCCGATTCCGCGAACAGTTTCCTCAATTCGTTTCTGGACACCCGCCACAAATCTAAATGTTTCATCAGCCTCGGCAGCCGAAAAAAAAAGTTGCGACCCATTGCAGTTTCATGTGCAAACATATCGACCTTTTCCTCGTGAATTTGGTTGTTAATCACTTCGGGGTCTTCATCCTCACGGATTGCCCAAACAGCCGCCATTTCGTTTGCAATGACCTGCGGCAAGCCATTCTCCTTGCGCAACTTCAACTCATTAGCCAGTACAATAACCTTGCTTACCATCTTGCTGCGGTCTTCTGGCTTTTCACCTGTTAGGGATAGTTCAGCAGCCTCAATTATGCCGTCTGCCATTCGGTCAACTGTTTCGGGTGCAACCCTCGCCTCCCACCAAATAGTAAGTTCCATTAAGCGGTCATAACGCACCTTTGGGATTTGCCCCTTGTCAGACCATGTAAAGTAGCGGTTGCCTTCAAAGTCTGTAAAGGCATATACCAAATCGTCTTTAGTGAGCTTATGCCCCTCGTGGTACTTTAGAAAGCCTTTGTAAAATAGTTTGTAGAAAAGGTTCATGTGTTGCGTTCGATTATCTCATTTAATCCACAGGTTGCAATGACGCAAATAAGCCACTCGAATAGGCTAAACCCGTAACCGCTGGCTGCCATCCCCAGGTATGCCAAAGACCCCCAAAAGCTCGCTGTGCAGTACACGCAAAAGAGTACAGGGGATAGGATAAATTGCTCCCACTTTGAAAAGTCCGGCTCGATGTCATCTAACCCTACACCTTTAATCTTCCAAAGAAATGTGTTGATAGCCCGCAATGCGCCAAAACAGGTCAGGCTCATTATGACAATCTTAAGGAGTGTCATGCTTTAGGGATTAGGTTCTGTTCGTCTGGCGCATCCCCTTCGAGTTGCCGTATCACAAACTCCCCACACGTGTAATCTGTGCCGTCAATGTCAAAGGGTTGGTTTGCTTGTGTGGATGCCACCTCAACCTCTATCCGGTAGGTGTGATCTGTTGCAAGGTCGCTGATGTTTACGCTTATTACATCCTTGCTTGCAAGCACCTTGCTAACTATTCTCCTAAAGCCGCTCGTTAGATCGGTAATCATTACAATGTAAGTTCCTGCGGGTACTGTGCCGATGTTTAGTTCAGCACCGCATTGGTACACGTCTTTAAATTGCCCGCATGGGCTGCATTGTGCCATATCAGTTTAATTCTGGTCGGTAAACTCGTTCTTTAGTCAATTCTTCTGCAAAATAATAGCCTAAATCACCGCCTGTAGAGCATCGGTAAGAGATGCCGCCGCCAAGCTCGTGGAGGATGCCTGTAACTATCATTTGCAATTGGTCGGGGTCGGTTACGTGGTACACGCAATCCCCTAACTTAAATCGTTTCACGGTAGGCTTCATTTATCCCATTGGTTTTGACAAACTGCATAACGCTGCTTTACATCGGTGTACTCTTCGCGCATCTTTGCATCATCCATACACCTGTCGATGAATTTGCTTTTAGATTCGTTTGCACGGGGCTTAGGTAGTGGCATTTGTCAGGTCTTTAATAATTGGCTCCGGCCATTGGTCTGCCTTAGTCCAAATGTACGAATTTATGTGGATAATGTCGCCATCCTCAAACAGGTGCGCCGCTGCGCCGTTTATCTGCACGCTATCCCCATAAATGACATACGTGCTAATCCTGTTGCCGTTGACCTTGTTGTTGATGTCCACAAACTCACCTGCTTTGATGTTTAAGTCGTCGCACAATGCCTTTGGAAGTGTTACGCTGCCTTCATAATCAAGTGAAGCACGGTGTACCTTGCAAGTTACTTTCGATTTAAGCACCTTTCGCATATCGTGTGTTTTTGTTAGCGTGCGGGAATGGCACTTTAGGAATTGGCAAACCTAATACTGCACACAAGTCCTCCCACCCTTGACCGCAATCCCAGCACATTAATTCAACGGTTTTATCCTTTGACTTCATCCACTTGCGGGCGTGCTTTTCGTATTTACTTTTCCATGATTCGTTTGGCGTGTCGCTGCCATACATCCGCAACCTTTGCACCCTTATTTCAGGTCTGTTTCCTACTATCTTATCCCACCGCTTTACGCTGTCAAACCATGTGTCAACGCTTTCTCGGACGGTCAGAATGTAGATGTCTGCTTTGGGGGTTTCATTGTATAGATGGACGTGATCGCCAACTTCATGCTCAACCCCAAGTATTTCGAGTGCCTTCTTTAAGGTTGTTGTGCCTGTCTTTGGCAATCCTATTCCTACTACTTTCATTCAAATAATGATTTGTGCGAATTTACGAATTTCATTTGGTCTGATTCTGGCATATCAAATAACGAGGCGTTATACCCAGGGCATTGGTTCGCGTCAATAATGTACCACTTACCATCGTGCTTTATTAAATCAAGTTCCCCATAATCCATCCCCAAGCACTCCGCAAAGGTTGTTATTTGTCGCCGTGTTTCGCTGTTAAATATCTCACCCAACTCGGCGTATTTCATTCGGCATTTGTCGGCAAATTGTCGCTCTAAATGCTTCACGAGAACGCATACAGGTTCACCCCAAATGATTAACACCCGATGCTCGACAGTCGAGGGCAGATACTTTTGACAGACCTGACCCTCTTTAAGTTTAAAAGGTAGATTAACAACAGCCCCATCGTGCGCGGCGTTTGTTTCTGATTTTATTACAGCCTTTCCCGTCGATGATGGATCGACAAATGAACCGTAGCCGAATGCCTTTTTAAAGCACCTTTCCACGTTTGACTTTGACAAATCGCGGCAATGTTGATTAATGCCGGGAATAGTGTTATCGCATTTGCAGATGGTCGCTATTTCCCAATAGAAGCGCAGCGCGTGTTTGTAGCCGCCTTTTCGCATTACCCATGAAATGCGGTTCCATGTCTTAGGGGTATTCGGGTAGAAGCCTTTCATGGTCGGTATGCTGTTTCGGCATCCGTGTGTTTATGGCCTATTGTACTTTTCATTCCAATATGTTCGCATACTGAAGGCACATAATAAAGCTGTTTAAGGCCAAGCGTATGCATTACGTGTGGCACAACATGGTCAATGCGTTTGTTGGGGGCATAGTTGTATAACTTCCGCTGTTCATCGCGCGAAAAGTCGTTGTGCAGGTGGCGTTGGTAGAAGGTGTGGCTAACAAGTTGCTTTGCGCTTTCGCGGGGCATTAGGTAGCACCCTCCCCAACTCGATGCCCAACCGCCGTTAATTTCGTTGATCCCCTTTGTGAATTTGTACCTTTCACCCAATCCCTTTGGGACATACAGCGCGAGGTAGCCGATTAGGTCGCCTTTCAAGTGCTTTTCTACATCCTTTTGCCATCCATTTTGAAATAGCATATCGTCAGGGATTTGCCCTACAATGTCTGCACCCGAATCTATCGCTGCGGTGAGTGCCTTGTGAAAGTTCCTAAAGCAACCGAGTGACTTGTCTTCGTCGTCATGCACCGAAATGGTTCCATCGTAACCAGACTCCCACAGGGATTCAATTGACCTAACTATTGTGCTTTCCTTTCGGGGGCACGTGGTCATTGACAGGTGAAACTCCATGCGTCTAAATTAGTAAATTATCTGTTACCTAAGCGTGTTGATGTACTTTGCTAAGAAGGTGTTGCAAAGATAGCGGGAACAATCTAAGAAGTCTGCCTGCTGTGCTATCTGCGAGCGGTCTGACTTCTTAATCTTTCCATGTTCGTCAACCTCAACAATTTTGTGATCTCGAATTAACCCCGTGCAGGATGGGTGTATTTTAAAGTCAGGGTGCCTTGCAAGCATTAAATTGTATTGCTCCCTGCTTTCAACGTGGAATGGGTTGCGCACCACACGCACCTGCTTTTCGGTTATCCCCAAAGCATCCCTTAGCGCGCTAAACATGGTGTTGTTGTCGCTTTCGCGCACCTTGACGGTTTTATTGTTCCCCATCGCATCACCTGTAAGTTCAATGCTGAAAAGGTTTTGCACTACTGCCTTAATCCTTCTGGCCATTTCTTCAATGCTGCCATTGTCAACGGCAATCTCTTTAAAGATGTGCAGGTGTGGGCTTTGCTCGTCAGTCCACAGGTGCGCAATTATGCAGGTGAACGGCTGCCTGTTGAAGTCTACACTAACTTTGATAGGTAGGTTTTCTCGTTGTATGGCATCTGCTGACACGTGCTTACTTTCTTCAAAGGCAAATGCGAATGGGCGTTCGATGTTGGGGTTCACCGTCCAATCACCGTACAATAGACGCTGTTTGTCATAGTCGTCTAACAGCTCAAGCGTTTGGCGGTATGATTCGCGCAACTCCTCATCAGGGTTGTCAAATATGGTAAATAGCACCCTTTCGCGGTGTTGTGGCAAAGCAAGAAGCCTATTCTGGTCATCCATTACAAAGGCATACTTCACCCAATTCTCCCCAGGATTGCCCGTGTAAAGCAGTTCCTTTGTGATGCCATGCTTTTGGTGGTTGTAACGCATCCGGGATAATAACACCTGGCAGGCGCGTTCATCTACTTCTGGCGCTTCATCGACAAAGCCATCGGTGTACTCTGTTGAGCCAAATCTATTGTAATCGGGGTCGGACGGCTGCCATGCCATGTGCCTAAAGTGCTGTTCGCTGCCGTTGTTGAAATAAATGGTGTGTTCTTGCGCGTTGTACTTATAGTGAACATCAGACACATATCCCATCTTTGCGAGTAGTGCAAAGTATGTCTTCATTGTGGAGTCCCGCAGGGCGGTATAACTTTCACGACCAATAAAGCCGCGCGTGTCTGCGTATGTTGTTCTTCGGTATATCTGCCTAAGACAGCCTAAGTAGGATTTACCCCCACCTGCACCACCTCCGGCAAAGACTTCCGCAACGTGTGGCTTTTCAAGGGCATTCCACGCCTGCCATTGCTTTTTAGACAGCCGAATTGCATTCTCATTCATCGTCCATTGATGGCGCGATAATCATTGGGGTTGGGAATGGTTGGCCGCCTGTTGTAACATCGTGCTGCTGTCGGGGCTTTCCGTACATATATTCAAAGAAAAGTTTCACCGCCCATTGTTCTTCCGCTGCAATAGCATTCTTTAGGGCTTGGTGCGCTTTAGGCTCTAAAGGGGTTAACTTCTCAATGAGTTTTTGTTCTTCGGCTTTAGATGGTCTACCTCCCCTGTTGCCCTTTTTACCTTTGTTATTTTTTCTCCCGTCTGCCACTTGTTATTTAGAATAAGTTTAAATTAGTTAACTAAAAGATTAGTTTGAAATAAACCTTAGCCAAATATACGAATTTCATCAAACATGGTTGCGGCAAATTTTGTACCTTGCGCAGGTTCATGTTTTTTCATTGTTTGGTTAGCAGCCCCCTTTCGGTATCATGCCGGGAGGGGTTTGTTTTTTTTGCTCACTACCTGCTTATTAGTTGTTGTTAGTAGTGTTACTGCTTGTTGGTGATTCCTTGAGGAGAGAAAGAATGCGAATATCCTAATACCAGCCCTAAAAAAAGGGTGTGGTTCAGCATCTTTCTCCCGACTTAGGTTCTGCTCGTCGGAGCCATCCCGTCGGATTGAATCCCGAAGTATCACCGCTGATCTTCGGTCTGGGAACAACTGTACCAGGGTTATGCGGCCCCCGTGCCTGTCTTACGTCTTTTCCCTTTATGCTGACGCTGACCTTGCAGGCATCCCGTTGTAGGTCTTTTTAAGACGTTGGGGCAACTGTCTTTTAATCCCCTCCCCCAACGAATGCTTCTACCCATAAAACACAAAACCCCCACCGAATACGGCAGGGGTTAAGTATGTTTCGGATATGGAGAAAGCAGAAACAGTCGCAGCCGTTGCCGCGAAATACTTTTGAATGCTTTTAGTAACTTTCCCCATGCCGACAAAGTTAATTCATTCACCCATACCCGCGCGGCACCAACCAAAATTTTTTTTCGTCGAATATTTTAGGGGATTCGTCGAAAAGATTTTGAAGTGATTGGGGTAAAAGCGTATCATTGTGTCAACAAAACCAAACCCATGAACACAACAGAACTCACCTTTAAAGAACTTGAACTGCAAGTCGATTATCAGTACTTTGCAGGAGAGGAAATGCAATGGACGCTCCCCAACGGCGACCCTGGACACCCTGGCAGCCCTCCCGATGTGGAAATTGAGGAGATACGCGTGATGGATGTTGAAGGCGACTTTTACAACATCGACCTTTACCATTTCTTTTCTGAAATTGGCCTGCTCGACGAATTGAAACAGCTAATCATTGACAAAAACAACGACTAAAATGGAAAGCAAAACAATTACCGCGCACGTGGACTGCAACAGCGTTACCGAGGTGGATAACACTATTCGCACAATGCACAAACAAGGATGGGTGCTTTTGAAGATTGACACCTACCCTAAGTACCCCAACAAATTTGACCTATCATTTACCTTAACTTACGAACAATGACACAAGAAAGACTACACACCGACGAACAACTCAAGCAGATTGAACTAAGCCAAATTGCCATTGACGCGGATAAATGGCCGCGAAAAGAGGTCGAGGCGTTTTTTGAAAGGAAGGGGATGCCGCCTTTATGTTATTATGCAGGCGTGGGAGGTAAGTACATACGAGACTACGCGAATACGGAGAGCTACACCGATATACACAAACTGCGCGACCATCAAAAAGAACTCACCCTCCCCGATGCGCTGCGCTGGGAAGAGTTGCACGAGAAAAGTACATTTGACAAGGCTTTGGTAAGTGAACTCCGCGAAGAAAACGCCAGGCTCAAAGCCGAACTAAAACGACTCAAATCAAAGCCGGAAATTGACAATCGGGTGAAATTTGACAAGGATTTATTTGATTCTGAAAGAAAAAGAGTTGCCACAGTTCACTATTCAATTCACGATGATCCTGATAATTGGAAAGTCCTTGTAGCACAAAAAGGCTACCGCTGGCAGCTCCACGAAGACTATTCTGAAAATAGAAACGCTGTTTCACTAATTAAAATTGACGAACAATGAGAACACACACCGACACTGTTATCTGGCTATTTAAGGTCATCAAAAGCTGCCTGACACCGCAACAGGTGGACACGGCAGAGCGCCTTTTGGACAACTACGCCAACAGCAGGGGCGTTGAGGTGCCGCCCTCTATGCACTCACGTTTAAAGGCAAAACGGCGACAAGTAACCGAAAGCTATTATCCATTTGAAGTTTAAAGCGATGCGAACACTAAGAGAGACAAGCGAAGTAGTGGCGGCTGCCTGCGCGGAAACGCTGCGCAGAACTAAGCACCTAACAACCTTTGCAAAGAAGCACGAAAAGCTAAAGCAAATAGCCGCAAAACATAAGATAGACAGCGACCATATCCTGCGGGTAATTGGCTGGCGCGATAACACCAAAGGCAAGATTGAAATAATTCCCGACTATCACCCCTCAGGCAGCTTTTGGACGGCAAAGGCTGTCAGGTTTCAACCATGCGGAAATGGACTTCGCCAAACAGTCATTTACGACGGACACGCGGATAACAAACGCTTTAAAACTATCTTTGAAGCGGTAGACCATTCAAAGGTGTGCGCCAGAGATTTCATCGGCAAAGATGTCTTTGAAGCGGAGTGCGGGTAACGGGATGCAGCTAAACGCCTGTGTCCCGCAGGGCATGGCGTTTTAGGTGCTGTTAGCACCAGTACGGATTTAATAACGAAAATTTCAAAACAATGGAAAAGATAAACATTACAATACCTGACAACTTAGATGCCAATGGTGAGCTTCTGGCAATTGCAAAACAGCTTGGAAAAAAGCTTTTGCCAACCAATAAAAAACTACTTGGAATCGGTTACGAGATTAAGCATTTGGAAACACAAATAAACATTAAGCGTGAACCTGTTGAAAAACCGATAGTAACTCGTGAATGCTCTGTTTGCTCAACTGTTTTTGAACAGAAAATTGGCAAAAAGCTTTGGATTAACTACGGAGGAAATCAAAAGCAAAGGCATTACTGCTCTGATAGTTGCAGGGAAACTGTTTTGCAATTAGTCGGAAATGGCAGGGCTTCCATTAAGAGACGAGAATTGGCATCAATACGCACTTGGTAGTATTGGTGCTAACATTGGATAAAATAGCCCCACTTTACGAATAACATATAACGAACACTTTTAAAGCGCACATTTCGTCCGAAAAACATCTTATCAATAACAGCAATGAAACACCGCGAGTACCACCTGCAAAAGCAAATTTGTCAATGGCTCGAAATGCAACACCCCGATGTGCTATTCATGTCTGACACCGTTGCAAATGTCCGGCTAACAATTCCGCAGGCTGTCCGAAACAAGGCAATCCAAAAGGATGGTTTTAAATGCCCCGACCTGATTATCTTTGAACCAGCAGGCGTTTACAGGGGGCTGTTTATCGAGCTTAAAGCAGACACCCCCTACCGTAAAGACGGCAAATTGAAGTCCTCCGAGCATTTACGCGGTCAGAAGGCAACTATTGAGGATCTGAATGAGCGCGGTTATCTGGCGCTATTCTCCTGGGGCTTTGACCGCACCAAAGAAATCATTGACAATTACCTTGCTGATCGGGATATGACCGAATGGCTCGGTTAAATTCGTCGAATTTTCAAGGGGTTTCGTCGAAAAGATTTGCATTGGAATACCCCAACGAAGTACATTAGCACCACTAAACAAGTAACCATTTAAACTAAATACCTATGTCAAGAAGTAACCCAGTAGACGAAGTAAAGAACCCTGCAAAGCGGTTCTATGAATGGAACGGCTCAAACGGCTGTTTCACCTATTACGACAAAATGCAGGAAAAGAATGTCGAGGTAAAACTCCCTTTCACATTCCTTGTCCTCGATCAACTTTCAACGGTCAAAGGATGGAACGATTCAAGCGAAAGCGGTATCTATTCCAATGAAGTGCGCAACCTCAAAAAAGAGATAATGACCGTAAAGGCATTTAAAGGCGGCCAAATTGCACAAGGCTTTTACTCCGAGATCAAAGATCGCGTAAAGGCAGAAGGCGGTAAATTTACCTCGTCTGTTTATATCGCTGTTAAGAACCCCGAAACGAATGAACTCGAAATTGCCAACCTTCAATTGTCCGGTGCAGCGGTCAACGCCTGGATGGACTTTAAAAAAGAAGTCAGCAGCCTATATGAAGGCGCGGTAACAGTTACCGACTTTGTAGAAGGCAAAAAGGGCAGCATTACCTTTAAGGTTCCTAAATTCAAAATGGGCAAGGTTTCACCCCAAACGGACAACGCCGCCAAAGACCTTGACAAAACCCTTCAAAGCTATTTTAAGGTGTATTTTGCCGACAAAGTAGTGCGGGAGGACGCACCGCTGCACCCGCAACCCGAAAACGCGAAAGAAGCAGATTACATGGAGGCACAGGCGGAATTTGCCAAGCGCCAGGCAAATGTAACGCAAGACCCTTTCACGGATGAAACTATTGATTTAGGCCCTGCTGACGTAGGGTACAGCGAGGATGTGCCATTCTAAACTAACCAACGGGGCGGCTGTAATGGTCGCGCCTTAAAAACATTGAACCATGAAAAAAATAGAAGTATCAGAGGATTTCATCCGAATGCTACACGACTTTTCGGACGATGAAACTCAAGCCATGATTGAGAAAGAACTGCCGGAACTCTTTGAAAAGGAGTTTAAGGTGGGGGATTGGGTAATAGGAAAAAAACCCTTACGCCCACTCGAACCTCGTAAAATTTTAGAGATAAAAGGTGATTTATGCCTATATAGTGATTTTCAAGACGGTGTTGCAAATAATGGCGCGGGCCCTAAACACCTCCGCCACGCCACCACCGAAGAAATCAAAGCGCACCTTGTTAAAGAGGCCGAGAGAAGGGGGTATTCGATGGAGAGTGTTATTGTGGCTTATTGGCATAACGATACTCCCGATAAAATTTCTAATGGGTTCAGAACGTATAACTTATTCGAATACACCATTGAAAGTGATTTGTTGCTCATGAATCGTTGGGAAATTTACCGAGACGGCAAATGGGCGACCATCGTTGAGGACAATATTGAAATGACACTTGATGAGGCAAAGAAACGCCTTGAGGGTGAAACCGGAAAAAAAGTTAAAATCGTATTGCCATGACACAAGAAGAAAAAGAACAACTAACAGCGGTAGTTGAATCAGTTGAAGACGGACACGCCGACCCAATTGAAGCCTACCACCATTTGACTCAAATAGCCAAACTCGCCAAAGAGTGCGCCGATCAGATCCGCGATATAGCGGTCACAGAAGCTGAGAAACACCCTGAAAAGACCTTTGAACAGAACGGCCTAAAGATCACCTTAAACAGTGGGCGCCGCTCGTTTGACTTCAAAGAATGCCGTTCATGGGTTGAGGTAAAGGAACAACTCAAAGAGCGTGAAATTGTGCTAAAGCGCAATTGGGAGTTTGCCAATGCGAACCCCGGAGCGATGGCCGCCGATGCGGATGGCGTGGAAATAGAACTGCCAAAGGTTACATACAGCAAACCAAGTTTAATTATTAATGAGGTGCAACAATGAAACCACCAATCATACTACAAGCAATCCTCGACAACTATTCCAACCGAAAGGATAAAACTGTGGCGGTGAAATTCGTTACCCAGGAACTCACCCCCGAAAAGGTGATGGAAATACACTCGCGGATAGATCAGTTTGGGGTGTTGTACTTTCGGGGCGGTGAGAAGTTGAGCAAGGCAGAATTAGACGAGATAGACGCTATTGATGTCGATGTTTACGATTCGCCGCGCACGCAATCACAGCGGCTAAGAGGCGTGTTGTATGTCCTTTGGGAGAAGCGCGGCGGGGTTGGCGAGTTTAAAGACTTCTATAAGACCGAAACCGAAAAGATCATTAACCACTACAAACAAAAGCTGGACTAATGAACAACCCTAAAGCATTTATCGCCTCGCTAATCGAAAAGCAGCGCGAACTTGACGAGGAAATCAACCAAATGTCAGCTGAGCGGAATGAGTACCGAAGGCAGGCAGAAGTGTTGACCGATAAGATTGCCTTTATGCGGAAGCAGCACCTGGCGAATTACGACAAAATTGAAAAGACAAAAGAGATTTACCAAAGCGAATTGAGATGAAAGCATACAAAGCCGCCGAGAAGGCATACAACGAAAACCCCACCCCGACAAGCGAGGCCATTGCTATCTTGGAACAGGTGCGACTGACAAAGAAATTCCACGCGCCACACCGCACGACAAAGGAACTCTACACGGCTTACCGCGACAAGGTTTTGCTGATGGTGTCCGGCGTGGATGGTTATGATAAGGAAAAGCAAATTATAGCGGAGGCGCTAAAGTGAAAAAACCCAAGCAAATAACCCTTAGCACTCCCCGCCATAAGTTGCCGGAAGGTTATCGCTGGTCGATTGCCTCAGACGCGGGGTACGGAAAGACCTTTTATTTGGTCTGCAACAGAACCGCTATGAGCATCACAATCATAGAACATACACCTAAAAAGATGGGTTTAAGGGATGTCGCCCCGAAGGTTGGACACAATGCAGCAGATCACGACAGGGTGTTATTTGAGGCGAATGCCAAGCAAAGGGAGGAGATTAAAAAGGCGTGCGCTATGGGGCTTTATTTGGTGAAAGTTTAGTATCTTTAACCCGTCCGGTTTGACACCCGCGACAAAAACACAGACAAAATGAATTACAACCGTACAAAAATCCGCTTAGGGGATAAAACGAAAGGCCGCTTGTCTGTGGGTGCGCTGAGTAGGGTTTGTCAAGACCTCCCCTTGCGGTATTTTTTAAGATGAGCGAGCGTAAAGCATTTAACTTCTACCTGTCCTTTTACGAGGTGTTCAACGAGATCGAAAAGGATAAGGATAAACTGGCCTTTATTAAGGCTGTTTTGGATAGGCAATTCACAGGCGTTGAAACCGAATTGACGGGCCAGGCAAAGTTTGCGTACATAAGCCAAAAGCAAGTGATCGACCAACAGATCAAAGGATGGGAGGATAAAATGGATAAAAAACTACAACCACCTGAAAAAGAAACACATCAACCCCTACCGAAGGGGGGTGCTGAAGGGGGGCAAAACATACCTACCGAACAAGAGAAAGGACAAGTACAAGAGAAAGAAGAAGGAGAAGGTAAAGGAGGGGTAAACCCTAATCCATTTTTACCCTTAAAAAACAAAAAACCATCTAAGACTAAAGTTCCGCCGCCGCCCGATCACCCTCTCATCACTTGGCTAAAAGAAAACTGCCCCGATGTAATGAAGATGAAACAACCCCTTACAAACGACGAGGCAAAGCGCCTGCTGCAGGATTACCCCGACCGCAAATACGTCAAAGATCAATTTTTGGCAATGGAAAATTACGCGCCACTTCGCAAGAACAATAAATCTGCTAACTTAACCTTTCGGAAGTGGAGTGAAAAGGATAAAGCAAAACAAGAAACACCCACCGCAATTGCGCCGCTAAAGAGTAAAGGCAAAGCGGCGCATTGGGGGGAATAATTGAAACCATGAAATACCCCGCCGACAGCGACCTCGAAAGAATTGTATTAGGGCAGATGCTTATCAGCCCCGATGCGTGCTACGCGGTTGTTGACATCTTGCAGCCGCAATCATTCAACGAGTACCGCAACAGGACAATATTTAACGCCATTCAGCAACTTGTTGAAGCAGGTGAATCTATCGACCTTGTAACCGTTACGGATCAACTTAAAAAGACATCCAAGTTAGAAGCACTCGACCAAGATGGCGAAAATGGGGTGTACTACATCAGCCAACTCACAAACAAAGTCGCAGGAACGGCCAACGCACAGCGCCACGCGAGAATCCTCGAAGAACTTCGCATTAAACGCGCCCAACTAAAACTATCCCAAGAGATACAGCAAAGCATAGAGGCAGGGGATGACCCTTTTGAGATAGACGAGTTTATCACTCAGATGCAGGTGGAGATGCTGTCTAACATCAAGTCAAATCAAGCACCATCTATTAAAGACCTCGCAGCGCAAATCCGCGATGAAGTTGTAAGGGCATCCGAGCAAAAAGGTATTACAGGCATACCAACCGGAATGCCAACCCTTGACAACATCTACGGTGGCAGGCAACAAACAGATTTAATCATTGTAGGCGGTCGGCCTGCTATGGGTAAAACTGCATACGTGCTATCACAAGCGCACCGACAAAGCGTGTGGCAGCACTACCACTCTGTGATTTTCTCCCTCGAAATGTCAGCGGGGCAATTACTAAAAAGAATTGCATCCGCAGAAAGTGGTGTCAACGCATCAAAGATTAAATTTGGGAACCTGTCAACGGATGACTGGTCAAAGTTTGACACCGCACTCGGCAAACTTGAAAAGAGCAACCTTCATATTTTTGACAAGGCATTTGACCTTACAAGCATCTTAACGATTGCAAGGCGAATGAAGATGCAAAAGAAGTGCGACATTATCTACCTGGACTACATTCAACTGGTGGGGTCATCCGGCTACAACAAAGAGGACAGAGTGTCAACCATTAGCCGAAGCCTAAAACTACTCGCTAAGGCGCTTGACGTGCCTGTGGTGGCATTGTCTCAACTCAATAGGGGTGTAGAGCAGCGCGGTGGAGATAAGCGCCCTATGGTTTCCGATTTAAGGGATAGCGGTGCGATTGAACAGGATGCGGATGTGATCGAACTCGTAAACCGCCCCGAACAGAATGGCATCACACAATTTGCCGATGGATCGCCCACCGCAGGCATTGCCGAAATAATTATTGGAAAGAACCGCGCAGGGATGACCGACACGGTGCAACTAAGGTGGCACGCGGAAACGACACGCTTTAGCGACTTTAACGAATACACTTCACCGGAATCACCCGACAAAGGAATCGAACCAAATCGAGACTTTGACGATCCACCCTTTTAGAAATTCGTCGAAAAATACGGGTGTTTAGTCGAATAAGTTTGCAAGTGATTGTTTTGGAGTTGTATGTTTGAGTAAACAACACCCCCCGCCGGGCCATAAACTACGACGGTTTTTTTGACGGATTACCGGGAATAGTTCCCATCCGGCGGGGGTTAATCGTCAAGGTATAAGCTGACAAAATTGTAACTTAGTCAACACTTAAATTGATGCGAATGAAACCAACCCTATACATCCTCCTCGCCGCGCTACTTCTTAGCGGGTGCAAACTCACCAAAGAAGAGCGGCGAATGAACCGCGCTACAAAGAAGCTCGAAAAGCTCACCGCGAAGTACCCCGAATTGGTGCGAACCGACACGATCCGCGACACGCTGCACACCAACCGCGTTCACATCGACACGACCTTTGTGTGGCAATCCGACACGGTTGAAGTTTATCGGGACAATTTGCGCGTTCGCATTGTTCGGCTGCCAGGGAATAGCATACTAATCGACGCGGAATGCGACACGGTGTTCGTTCCGGTACAAGTGCCATGCGATACCATCCAACCTGTCCGCTACGAACCTTCCGAAAAGCAGCGGCAAAAGACGGACAGGTGGCGAACTGTCGCTCTGGTGTTCATTGCGATTAGTGTTGTGTTGGGATTGGGGTATTGGTTTAGGTAGGCAACGGCTCAGTATAAAAAATCGGGCGCAACTCCCTAACTACGAAAAGAGGCGTAAACGCTGCCTGCGCCTGTTTTTTATACATTGTTGGCAGCAGTAACGGATTTAAAATGACAAACGACAAAAAAACATTAGCGTATAGTGGCTTGACTGATACTGTATTTTACATTGACGGAAAGGGTAAGCAAGTGGACTTACCAAAAGGCAACTTTATTCAGATGGTGCTTCTTTGGCTAAACGAAGGGGTATTACCTAAAGTTGGTGAGAAGTTTCAAAGGACACTTGCGGTAAAAGGCAAGACACATTGGAAGATTACGGTTGAAAGGGTGGCTGAGTAGTTATTGCTGCCAACGGTTGGCAATATGCCGTCGTTTTAATGCGGTATATTGCGTGTTACCAACTGTATGAGCGACTTAAACGAACAAATGATTATTAACAGCACTGCACCTTTTTTATTTTGTGCGGTGGCAAAAATTGCGAAGCAAAATGGATATAAAATTGATAAACAAAGATAGCTTTTTAGCTATAAGAGAATTAGAAGATAATAGTGTTGATTTGATAGTAACAGACCCTCCTTATGGTATTAATTTTACTAAAGGATATAAAAGCGGAAGTAAAGAGCTTGTGCATGGAGACGATGGGTTTTCGGTTATGGTTTTTGTAGATGAATTAATGAAAGATTTTAATAGAATATTACGACCTAATGGGGCTGTTTATATCTTTACAAGATTTGATGTTTACCCTTATTGGTGGTTAAAGATGAAAAACCACTTTGACACTAAAAATCAGATAATTTGGTTTAAAGGTGGTGGAGGAATGGGTGATTTAAAAGGCAATTTCTCTTTTAATTACGAAAGTATAATTTACGCTACTAATGGCAAACACCAAATAAGAGGCAAAAGAGACGGGAGTGTTTGGCAAATTGGAAAATGCAAACAAGAATACCACGAAACACAAAAGCCTGTTGAGTTGATTGAAAAAATAATATTACATAGTAGCGATGAAGGAATGACAGTATTTGACCCTTTTATGGGAAGTGGGACAACTGGAATAGCTTGCCAAAAATTGAACAGAAACTTTATAGGTATAGAGATGGTTGAATCCAATTTTGCGATAGCAAAAAAGAGGGTGGAAGAAAATAAAAAAGAATTAGAAGCACCGACTTTATTTAATAGTACAGACTAAGCGAATATTGTTGGTAACGGACGAGTATAAGGTGAGTAGCGCACTTGAAAAGCTACACTTTCAAATTAGTAACAAATTAAATTTATAAATATGAAACTTCAATTAAAAAACAAATTGCGCTATTCACTTTATGCAGTGTTAGCGTGCGTTTTTCTTTCAAGTTGTAACCACCTTGATGATGGAACTGTAATTGGTAAAAGATATGAAGAAGCCGATAGGAATTTAATGCTTATACCAATGAGAGTTGGTAAAGTGACTATAATGCAACATTATTGGATTTACGATAACGAAGATTGGGTGATAACCATTGAAGGTGAAAAAGACGGAAAGATGATCCACGAAGATGTTTATGTAACACGACAATGTTATGAAGCATTAAATTACGGTGACACTTGGATAAAGACCGATGATTGCAGTTTTAGCGATAACAACAATACCAAGACTAAGGCTGACTAAATGCACGCTAACGGTAAAGGGTATGGTGTCGTGGCGGATTAGAAGAACGAACCTGTCGAATAAACACAAAACTTAGATAAATGAACAAAACTTTAAATACAGCACAAAACCCGCCATGCACTACACCCAGTGTTGGCGGTAGTACGGTTTCTGTTAACTCGGTTTCTGGTGGTAAAACATCCGCTTATATGGCTTATCACTATCCTGCCGACATAGAGCTTTTTGCGCTTGTATGTATTGAAGCTGAATACTGCAAACCAAAAGACAAGGGATTAGTTAAATACGTTTCTGACAAGATAGGACGTGATTTTGTAGCAACTGCGGAAAGCGATAAAACTTTAATAGTGGTTAGAGATTTAGAGCAGTTATTAGGTAGGGAAATTAAATGGGTTGTTGGTGATACGTTTGAGGAAATAATTAGAAAGAAAAAAGCAATACCCAATCAAATGTGGCGATTTTGCACAACGGAAATGAAAATGAAGCCCATTTTTGATTACTGCCAAAAAGAAGTTGGTGAAATTGTTAAAATGCAAGTAGGCTTTAGATACGATGAAAAGGAACGAGGCGAACGGAACAAAGGAAACACTCACTTTAAAACAGTGGTAGGCAAACACCCAAATGGGAATAATAAATGGGCTGAAATTGAATGGCGTACTTTATTTTTTCCTTTGATTGATAGTAAAACTTCACATTACGAAGTTTACCGATGGGCGCAAAATAGCGGGCTGAATTTCCCTGCTGATTCTAACTGTGTAGGGTGTTTTTGGAAGCCCTTTCAGCAGTTGCGAAAAAATTGGGATGATGAACCCCAAAAAATGAGATGGTTTGCAGAAATGGAAAAGGAAATGAAACGACAATGGAAGAAAGAAATGAGTTATTCAAGTGCAAAAAAGATTGGATTGCAAAATGAATTTTCCTTTGGAACTGGTAGCGGATGTCAAGCAGGATTTTGCACGGACTGAGTATTACCGCCAACGGAAAATAATATGAGTAGTGTGGCACTCCACAGACCTTACCAAGCTGAGAGAACAGCCGAACAAACACGGAGGCAAGTCGGTAGGGGCAACTTGCAAGCCACATTACTTATATTTATTGTTGTA
>Ga0180432_10001651_pt1 | contig 34824 bp, 29 predicted proteins | sample SS_ome_10_FD_132414 | JGI IMG/M metagenome (GOLD analysis project Ga0180432, IMG submission 132414) | Hypersaline lake sediment archaeal communities from the Salton Sea, California, USA - SS_1_MS_2 metaG | ecosystem: Environmental > Aquatic > Non-marine Saline and Alkaline > Hypersaline >... | reverse complement strand
CGACTCCTGGAAAAGGCGGACCAACAACGCCCGAACAGCCGCAGAGGCGCAACGCACCTTGAAGGTGCGTTGCACCTCCAGCGACATCGTCTGCGTCAAGTCAGTGACGTGAAAGCGCCAGGCTGCTACCGCCCCTGTCGGGTCGGTTCAACCGGAATTGCTGGCGCAGCCGAAACACAGAATCCTCTTGACTCTTGACAATCCCACAGAAGTGTCGTATACTGGTACTAGCTGGTCTATACCACCTGGTACCAGATAGGAAAGTGACCGTGATCCTCAACAAGCAGAGTCCCGTTCCCCTCTACTCGCAGGTCAAGGAGCTCCTGTCGGCCAAGATCGACGGCGGCGAGCTGAGGCCCCACGATCGGCTCCCCTCGGAACGCGAGCTCTGCGAAGAGCTGGGAATCAGCCGGATGACCGTCCGCCAGGCTCTCACCGACCTGACCCACGATGGCCGCGTCTATGCCATCGTAGGCAAGGGGACCTACGTGGCTCCGCCCCGGATCGAGCAGGAGCTACACGAGTTGACCGGCTTCACCGAGGACATGCGTAGCCGCGGCCTGGGGACTTCGGCTCGCATCCTTGAGGCGGCTCTCCTTCCGGCAACAAACGACCTCGCCGAAGGTCTACGCATCCGCCCTGGTGCCATGGTCGTCAAGCTAGAACGTCTCCGCTTCGCGGACGGCATTCCTCTGGCCCTGGCCACGGACTATCTCCCCCATCATCTCTGTCCGGACCTCCTGCAGCTTGACATGGAGACGCAGTCCCTCTACGCCGTTCTGCGGAGCCGCTACGGACTGAAGCTTGCCAAGGCAAGGCAGACCGTCCAGTCTGCCCTGGCCAGCCGGAGAGAAGCCGAACTACTGGGTGTATCCATACCCAGTCCGACCCTGCACATGCAGCGGACAACCTTCCTGGATGACGACCAGGTCATCGATTATGCCACGACCGCCTACCGTGGTGACAGATACACCTTCCACGTAATGCTACACGAGACCGGCGGCAGGGAGCCAGGCGCTGTGCCCGAAGAGGCATTGACAGCAAGAGAAACGTACTAGGGACCCAGAGAACCCGATACATGTGAGAACACCGACTGTCCTCGTGTGCGGCCGGTTGATGCTACAGATGGGCGTCGAAGATACACTATCCGAGTGCGCAGGCACAGAGGGGGACTATGCGAGTCTTGACGGTGTGTGGAGCCGGACTGGGCACTGGCCTTCTGCTCAGGATGTATGTTCAGGACGTGTTCGATAAGTTGGGCATCCCCGTCGAGATCGAGGCGACGGATATCAGTTCCGCAAAGGGTATCAAGTCCGACTTGATCGTGACGTCGGTGACGATGGTACCGGCTCTGGAAGAGGTCGAGACACCGATCATAGGAGTCAAGAACGTCATCGACCGGGATGAGATCGAGCAGAAGCTGCGAAGCTACTTTCAGAGCCAAGGGGCAGACAGTGGTCGAAATGGCTAGCCGGACGCTGCCTCAGAAACAGTGTGGCAGGCACCACGCGAACGTGCAGTAGCGATGTAGATCGAGAAGTGCCTGCGGGCGCTGACTGCCTCACGAACGCGAAAGGGGGTGATGCACAACGGCGACTGCGTTGCCGGAGTTAGCACTGTTTGTACCCGAATGGACTCTATTGACATACGAAAGGAGACATCTTCCGTGAGTATCCTGCTAGGTATCGCTCAGTTCATGTCTGACTTCTTCTTCAGTCAGCCCGCGTTCCTCATCGGTTTCATTGCCCTTATCGGGTTGCTGGTGCAGAAGAAGCCTGTTCAGACGGTGATCAGTGGTACGATCAAGACTATCGTGGGTTTCCTGATCATGTCCCAGGGAGTGAATTTGATTGTGGGCGCAGTGGATGGTCTGGGCCCGCTAATGAGCCGCGTCTTTGGTATCCAGGCCGTGCAAGTCACTATGGCAAGCGCGGCATACGTTCAGAGCTACGGCTCCACTTTCACGCTCATCATGACCTTCGGCTTCTTGATCAATGTCCTCCTCGCCCGCTTCACCAAGTTCAAGTACATCTACCTCACGGGGCACATGATGTTCTGGACCGTCATGGTTTTCTGCGCGGTCATAGTCGAGCTGTTCCCCGGTGTCTCGCAGACTACTCTGCTGGTAATCGGATCCATCGTAATGGGTCTGTATTGGACGCTGTCGCCTGCGCTGACGGCCAAGTACTCACAGGATGTAACGGGTTCCGATGAGTTCGTCCTGGGCCACAACGTGTCCATTGGGGCCTGGGTGGCCGGCTTCCTGGCTCCCTTCCTTGGCAAACCCGAGGATAGTGCCGAAGAACTGAAGATGCCCTCCTCGTTAGCATTCGTGAAGGACATCACGGTTGTCACGGGTCTGGTGATGACACTGATCTACGTGCTATTCGTCATCGTCGCCGGGGGCGGGTATGTGGAAGCCGAGATCAGCGGCGGACAGAACTTCATCCTGTACGCTCTGACCAAAGGTTTTGGCTTCAGTCTCGCCTTGACCATCTTGCTGGCCGGGGTCCGAATGATGATAGCAGAGATCGTCCCGGCTTTCCGTGGCATCTCGATGCGCATTGTGCCGGATGCCAAGCCCGCACTGGATTGCCCAGTGTTCTTCAACTACGCCCCAACCTCGTTGATGCTCGGGTTCTTGATTACGTTCGCTACCAGCATGGTGTTGGCGCTGGTGCTGGGCCTCACGGGTATCGCAGGGATCGTCCCGCCGATCACGCCGGCCTTCTTCGAGGGCGGCACGATGGCAATCTTCGCGAATGCTCGCGGCGGCAAGAAGGCGGTTGTCATCGTGAGCATACTCGCCGGGATCTGGATCGTTGCGGGCCAAGCCATCTGTATGCCTCTGTTCACCAACACAGTGGCAGATATGTACACGTGGTGGAACTCGCCCGACATCATCACCTACCCACCCATTCTGTACGGAATACTGCGCATCTTCACAGGATCGTAGCTGCGAAAGGACTGGCCATAGAATCAACGCTGCACGGTTGGACCAACACCAATTCAGGAGGATACAACAATGGCAGTGCCCTATCGGGTTCAGATCAAGGTCATCGAGGTAAGAGGCAAGCAGCCATGTGGTAAAGGGTACAAAGTGGGGGACACAATGATTTCCGAGAGCAACCAGCCTCCGCCCGATATGTGCATGCTTGGGTACAATGCCATGCTTCCTGCCGTGTATGCGCTACGATATGGGTGTGCTGGGTTCCCGTGGGAACTTGAAGAGGGCATGACCCGAATCAGTTGCCCAGACCCAGATGTCGTGGTTGTCTTTGAACTCAGACGATTGCCCGACTAGTCGAGCAGTCGCATCTCGTTCGCGTGGGCCAAGAGCCCAGGTTTCATGTCCCTCAGTGGTGAAAGCACTCTGCAAGACGACAACGCACCGGGGTGCTGATCCCGTCAAGGCCGGGAAACCTGGGCTCTACTCAAACTGCAAGCACGTAGATGAGGTTGCCTTGGGAGGATCAGGAGCCTCATCCGTATGGTGAGGTTCGGTTTTCATATCGTTCGGGGAGTATGGAGGAAAATGAAGTTCAACGAGTTTCTCGCGAAAGTGCATCAGATCCTATCCAGCATAGAGGAAACCCAGGCCGAGAGCATCGCCAAAGCATCTGCCTTGGTGTCGGAGTGCCTTCTCAACGACGGGATCGTCTATACCTTTGGCACGGGGCATTCGCATTGTGTGGCCGAAGAAGTATGCTGGCGCGCGGGCTGTCTGGTCCCGATAGATGCCATTCTGGAGCCCAGTCTCACGGGCCACACACAGGTCGTCAAGAGCGGAATGGCGGAACGCTTGGAGGGCTTCTCCAAGGTGATTCTGGACCACCGTGACCTCGGCGAACACGATGTGATGATTGTCATCTCCAACTCGGGCATAAACGCAGCCCCCATTGAGATGGCGATAGAAGCCAGGAAACGCAATCTGCCGGTCATTGCCATCACGTCACTCGAATACTCGAAGCAATCACAAGTCCGTCAATCGGGCGGCAAGAAGCTGTACGAAGTGGCGAGTGTAGCCATCGACAATTGCACCCCCTGGGGAGACGCGGTGATGCGCTTGGAGGGCCTGAGGCAACCGGTAGGGCCGGTATCGAACATCGCCGCTATGACCATCATGCACGCTATCATGGTTCAAGCAGAGCAGAACATGCTCGACAAGGGGACTGAGCCACCTGTCTTCATGAGTGGGAACCTGGATGGCGGGAACGAAAGCAATGCGCCTCTTCTCAGGAAGTACAGAGACCGTGTTCTTCTCTGGTACTAGTCTCACACGGTGATGAGGATCCATGGGAGAGGGCCTACTCCGCGAGCCACTGTTGTCCACACCATGACAGAGCTACTCATCACCAGTGCGATTGCATCATGGGGGGCCAAGAGCTCCTTGAATGCAGGGGAAACGCCAACGATAGGCTCCAACGGAGCTCTGAGGGGGAACCAGGACGTGACAAGCAAGTTACCGGACAAGAGGACAGACTCAGGGAATGGATGCCGCTCCCTTGAGACGGCTGATCCCTCTCGAGGGACAGCCGCAGAGAAGCTAGCATTGTCAGAGATGCTTTCCGAGGAAACCATAACGCTAGGACTGACAGTTCGCGACTGGCCGGACGCAGTGCGGGAAGCAGGTAGCTTGTTGGTGAAGGCTGGAGCAGTAGAACCGCGCTATATCGAAGCCATGGTTGAGATGGTCCGGGATATCGGGCCCTATATCGTCGTTGCCCCCGGCGTTGCTCTGCCGCATGCTCGGCCAGAGGACGGTGTCAAGAGAGCCTGCATGAGCCTGGTGACTCTGACACCACCGGTAGACTTCGGTAACGAATACAATGACCCGGTTGGATTGGTGGTCGCCTTTGCAACTACCGATCAGAAGGCCCACATCAATGCCCTTGCCGAGCTGGCGAAGCTGCTCAGCGACTCGATCACACTTGAAACCCTGGGGCGAGCCTCATCGCCCGAAGAGATCATGAGGTTGATTGCCAGCGGGGGCGAGAGCAAATGATTGATCTCTCATCTGCCTCGCAGGAGGGCGGTTGACACCACGAATCGATCGGCGGCGGCCGGGCCAGTGTCGTATCGCTTCTCCGCCGCAGAGCCCTCCTGGCCCCGTATTCACCTGGCCAGGGGAGCTCTCACACGATTCGCAGCTTGGCAATACGTGGATATGTGATACATTCCGTGCAGGGTAGGCACGCAAGCCCTCAGCACTCTCTCCCATCAGACCCGAGGGCTGCTCCGGGATTCGCGACCACGAAGACGTAGAACGCGCGATCGAGCCGGTGCTACCTGGCTCTGGACCGAAGGTCATGTCGGCCTTCGAATGGCCTCAATCCGACCTGAATGCCCCGTGCCCGCGGAACGCCCCCCCACGATTCCCATCATGCGCCTGTCGAGTTCCCACTGCCCCGCACCATGGGGTCACGCCCTGGAGGGAAACGGCAGCCTCCTCTCCATAGCGGCGGCGAACCCGCGCTCGAGTGAAGGAGCTTTCCCGCTGCCTCTTTCCGCCTACTGACCGGACCTCGAGTTCTTCGCGATCTCGGCAGTGTTCTCCGCGATGCGGAAGAGCACGATGGTCATCTCCATCCACATCCGCACCACGATGACGTAGACCAGAGCCACCACCGGTGCCGCGATGACCATCACCAACCCGGCCAGGAATCCGCCCCTGCGGAACATGGTGGCGAGCCCACTGAATGCCGCAACCACCAGGCCTATCCCGATCAGGCACAGAAGAAGAATGTACAACACCTTGACCAACTTCGTGGTGATGAACTCGCTGAACGACATGTCGAACAGTGCACCGAAGAAATCCATGAGATCCCCCCTTCACGAATGCCTGCCTTAGCCTGTCCCGCCGCCTCACCTCAGATCGGTACACCTGCCTTCGCGCACATCCTGACCGATCCCCGATCGCGTCCGCCGGCTGTCTCTCCCCCAGAGGCATCACAGGCTACTCGTCCTCCCCATGGCAGGCCAGCCAACGCTGGTGAATTATACTGCAAGCCCCCCGATTAGTCCAGCAACTCCAAGCAAAACGGGTCCGGGGTTGCCCGGACCCGTTCCTTCGATGCAGACGGCCTTGGTTCGTCTAGTCTGTCGTCCCCCACACCTGGATCTCGGCCAGGCAGGTATCATCATACTTGACGCCTGGATACGCCTCATCGATCACGATCCTGACGAAGGTCGTGGTGACAGGAGCAACATCTCTCATCTGCAGCCCGCGAGCATCAGAGAACTCCAGGCTGACTTCCTCCCCACCGGAGAACCCGACGGTGGCTTTCTTGAGGCGATTGTTATCGTAGAAGACCTCAGGGGCGTGCAGCTTGTCATGCTCGTCGCGGTCGTAACCAACGGAGACGGCCACCCGCTCCACCGTGATCGAATCGGGGAAGACGAGCATGACCCACTCGCCGATGCCATCGCCTCTCGCGTCCTCCGACCAGCACGTGCTCAGAGAACCATCCAGGACCGAGAACGGCTGATAGGTCCCCCCGCGATCCGACGCCAGGGAAGACGAAGCTGTGGCTTCGGCAAAGGGTGAGAGATTCCTGGCCTCGGCGGATGGCCCAGAGACGATTTCGACTCGCTCAACCTGGATAAGCATCGAGTTGTAGGCCGGCACGTCGTGCAGCAGTCGGCCCCACACCTTGACGTCAGCACCGGTCCACATGGCCTCTGTGAGTTCCGCCGTGAGCTGGATGCCGTATCGCTCTCCGTCGTCACGCTCGAAGTAGTGACTCTGCTGTGACCCGGGCGGAAGGGCGACCAAGCGCCCGGTCCACCCGTCGGCGGCTTCCGGGCTTCCCAGAACTTGCAGATCCTGCACCTGTATCTGGGAGCCGCAGCAGTCCGGCACGCCGCAGTTCAGCAGTCCGGAGATGCGTATCACGGTTCCGCTGTCGCGGAGGCCCTTCAGTTGAGCTGCCGTGGCCGGATTCTGACTGTCGATGCCGTAGCGGATCGGGAACTCTCCATCCAGTACGAAGCAGTCATCCCCCCCGGATCTCGCCCCCTCGGGCAGACTCACGATGGTGCCCTCCCAGGGCTGGATTGGGTCGGGAGGGAAGAAGGGGCCGGGAGCATCCGCGCGCAGTTTGCTCACCATCAGTTGGCAGGTCCCGTAGTCCGGTACGCCGCACGTCAGTCTGCCCCAGAAGTGCGCATACTTCTCCGTGTCTCGCAGAGCCTGGATCTGAGCTTCGATGGACTCATCGGCACCCGCTATCCCGACGGCTCCGACCTCTTTCGGGCACAACTCCAGATAGTCATCGTATTGGGATCCGCTCGCCAGACTCTTGATCTGTCCGTACCATCCTACGGCCTGCCGCTCCGTGACCGGTTCAGGCGACGCCAGCAGGTCGGTCATCAATCGCCTGAACTCCTCGGGCGCTCTGGCGTCCTGATCGCCGAAGTACGCCTCGTCGCCCCTCAGGCCGGCGAACTCGCTCCCGTCATCTACGTAGCCGTACTGCTCTTCGCTACCACCTTCCAGGTGGAAGACCAAGGTGAACTGGGCCGGAATCTTGATCCGAGGCCCGAGCTCGATCTCGCGATCCAGAGCATCCACCAGCTTGCCGATTATCTCGCGATCGGTGAGGTCGAGCTTGAGCGTGTAGGCTCGCGCCGAAGTGTCGGCTGACAGCGGATCCAGCTTGAGGATCTCGATGGCCTCGGTCTTATCGAGATCGGCGACGGCTACCACATTCAGCCCCTTGAGAGGCGCGCCCGCCGTCAGTTGCTCGACTATCAGATCATCGAATCGCATTGGCGGCAACACGGCCTGGCCGCCGAAGTACTCGGCATCACCGCGGAGGAAGAGCGGTCCGCCAGGGCCACAAGTGTAGCCGTACTCGTGCTCAGTACCATCGGCCAGCCGGAAGACCAGAACGTACCTGGCGAGGCATCTCGGTGACGAAGTGAAGTCCAACTCCTCGTCCAGAGCTGCCACCAGTCGAGTGATCGTCGCTTCATCGGTGATGGCCACCTTTGGCGAGTAGGTCGCAGCGCCTCCAGCGCCTGACGAGGAATCGAGTTCAAGGATGTCGACCTCGGTCGCTGACGCCAGCCTGGCGTCTCGCACCAAATTGAGCGTCTGCGGAGCGGGCGTGGATGCAGCACCGGACGTCGGTTCCTCGACCGGGATAGGTTCCCGCGTCGCGGTGGGTACCGGAGTGCTGACGGCGCAGGCACTCAGTAACAGCGCGGCGAGGATACAGATCACGACAATCGCCGGCCTTGCGGCCTTGAGGGAAGCAGTCATGCCATTCTCCTTGTGCGTTTCTCCGTTGTCTGACACAAGAAGGAGACGACCGCAAAGCCCAAAAGGTTCCGAAACGCGCCCACCAAGCCGTACGCCACCCAGCAGTCGCCTGCTATGTCGCCAGGCTTCCGGCCGCTCGCACAAACCCAGCGCGCGATGAGTGTCCTTGTACGATGTCGGCACGATACGAGCGGCAGAGGACCTCTGTCAAACGGGCTACCGGCACACGATCGCTCGCACGAGCGTGCGCGCGCACTCGCCCGCTTGAAGGCCCATACCGAGACACGATTCTCGAACCACAGCGGGGAGCAGCACAACTGAAGCGGGGGCCACGGCACCGGAGGGGAACGCTGGACTGGACCGCCATCGGGCTTGCTCACACCAGGAGAGGGGGCGAGACCAATAACTTCTCGCCCCCTCTAGTAAGAAGGAATCTGTATCGCGTTCGCCTAGTCCTTCTTCTCTTCCTTCTTCTCTTCCTTCTTGGTGCCGCAGTCACAGCCGCAACCCTTCTTGTCGCCCATTGTCTCACCTCCTCTCCTTGGATTACTACACTTCACGGGACCGGTCCTCGATCTGGTAAGCCAAACCGCGGAACCCCGTCAAGGGATTGGATCAATCACCTCAGACGAGAAGCGCTGGAATCGCGCTACTCCTGCGCGCCGCCAATCTCCTTGATTCTCTCTCTAACCACGCCCAGTTCCTTCTCCAGTTTCCTCTCGTACTCTCTGAGAAAGGCAACGCTGGCCTTGCTCAGGTCTTGCTCAGTGAAGTCGTCAGCACAGACTTGCCCACACGTGCAGACATCATTCAGCACCCGCCTGCACCTCTCCATGCCTTCTTCGTTCAGCGAGTGAGGTATCCAGTACCCCTTCCTCTCGCTCCGCACGAGGCCCGCCTGCTTGAGCACTCGTAGATGCTGGGAGATGGCGGCGGGCGTCACGCCAAGCAGCTCGGCTATGCTATTCGTTCCCAGAGAGCCCTTGGACTTGAGCAGGTTGACGATCCTGATCCTCGTCTCCACCGCCAACGCCTTGAGCAGCTCACAAGGTTCCGTCGCCATTCCCAGTCCCTGACTATTAAGTCTTTTAGCAATTACTTAATTATAGCGCACTCCGTGCCCAATGTCAAGCTCTGTCGCGCGACGGTCCGCCCGATCTCCCCATAGCATCTCGAACTCGCCGTAGGCTAGCCCGCCCAAACCCTTGCGCCACGCATTCGAAGCGTGCTATAATCTCACTGCAGAGGATCGCTCCGAGTCTACGGTGTCGCCATTGCAGCAACACTCACGCCACCAACTTCTCAACCCTACTAGCTGACGCAGCGGCCGATGTTGCCGAAGTTTGTTGTACAGGAGAGCCGAGATGATTGCCGAGCGGTGCAAACCCATCGCAATGTTCATCCTTCTGGCCGTCCTCATAGTGGGAGTGAGCGTTGAGTATCCCGTGGGCGCGCAGATCATCACCGATGTCATCGACTTGGGTGAGAACGGCGGCGGGGTGGCGGTGAACCCGGTCACCGACCGCGTGTACGTGGCCGTGAAAGGCCAGATCAACGTGTACGATGCCGCCACCCACGCGCTCATCACCACCGTACCACTCCCACAGAGCTACTCGGCGTGCCGCGATGTGGCTGTCAACAGCGTAACCAACCGCATCTACGCTGCCGGCTACCGCACGTACGTCATCGACGGCAACGCCAACACCGTCTTGGCCAGCTTCGACAAGTATTGTCTCGAACTCGCCGTCAACCCCACCGCCAACCGCGTCTATGCTACGAACTACGTCTCCTATCCGTACACGGACCCGCACGTAGTTCACGTGCTGGACGGAGCCAGCAACAGTTGGCTCCCAGACATCCCGGTTGGCAGCGGCGGCACGTTTGACGATGTTCATCTGGCAGTCAACCCCCGCTCGAATCTCGTATACATCGCTTTCGGCGGCGACCACGATCTCCGGGTGCTACGCGGTGACACTCTTGCCGAGGTGAAGCGGGTCCACCTCCCGGACATCGGCCCTGTGGCAGTAAACCCGGACACCGATCGGGTGTACGTTCGTACGAGCTACGAGGGAGCAGTGGTCCTGGATGGGACCACTCACGAGCAGGTCGGCGCCATCCCCAAGATCGGGGGGCGGCCGCGGATCAACCGACTCACCAACCGGCTCTACGGACTGGATGACGTCTCTCCCGGACACCTCATCCGGATTGCCGACGGTGCCACCAACAGGATCGTCGGTCACGTCTACTTGGACGATGGTCTGGAGAGCTACGACGTGCACGATGCGCTGGGCAAGGTCTTCGCCATACACGACTCGTCACCTTCTAGCTGGGCCAAGAAGATGACCGTGATTCAGGATGCCTCGCCTCAGAGTCCACCTCCGACAGAGATCCCTTCCTGCCTGGCCACCCTCAACCTGCCAGACGATGGGCGTGGCGTAGCAGTCAACACGCGCACCAACCGCGTGTACGTCGGGGTCGATGGTGGTCTCTCCGTCTTCGATCCCCTGAGCCTGGACGCACTCGCGTTCATCGATCTCTCCCCGGGCTCAGCCGGCTCAGCCGTATACGACGTGGGTGTGGACGAGGGCTTGAATCGGGTATACGCCGTCCAAGCCGGCCGCACGGTTGTGATTGACGGCGCGACCGGTCAGTCAAGCGGTCAACTGGCCGGCGGCAACGAGATCGCCGTCAACTCCCATAACGGGCGAGTCTACATCGCCGACGCATCGCCCTTCCGCGACGTGCCGGACTACGTCAGGATCTATGACGGCCTGTCGCTGGCTCACGTCCGGACCTTCAATCTCGGAACCACGATCTACGTGGGCAACTGGGTTCACGTGGCCGTGAATCCGACAACCGACTACGCCTACTGTACCTACTCCAAAGACAACGACCTGAGGATCATCGACCCGACGACCGACGACGTGACAAAGACCATCGACTATCCATCATCCGGCGCGATCGCTGTGAATCCCGACACCAACCGCGTCTACGTGAGAGTGTCCCGAAGTGGACAGTCAGGTGCACTGATCCTGGACGGCAACACGCACGCCGAGCTGGGTCTCATCCAGGGGGCGGCGGGGCAACTGGAAACTAACCGGGAGAACGACCACCTGTACAGCCACTCGGGCGGGACCCTGTTCCAGATCACCGACGGAGACTCCGGCGAGTCCCTGGGCCGCGTGTTTCTGGACGGCGGCATCGAGCGGTACGCCGTCCATCCGGGGCTCTCCCGCCTCTACGTCACCCACGACGGCTACCCTGAGGAGTGGAGCAAGAAGCTGTCGGTGATCCGGGATACTGACGGGCCACCGGGTCCCACGGCCACGCCGACTCTCACCCCAACCCCAACTCTCACACCTACCGCTACGGCCACGCCGTCGCCGACACCGACTCGGGTGACAGGGCCGCACCAACTGTATCTGCCGCTGATCGTGCAGGCCTGACCCCAGCACGCGCGACTCTCGGCAAGCGGGATCGCCGCGTACCACACTCCGGTCATCATGGAACCCCGCGTGGTTGCGGGTAGTGGCATCGAGTACAGGCGCCGTCATTTGACTGCTTGAGGAAGAATGGCTACAATAGCGCTGTTCGGGCTGCCGATGCTCCGAGGCAATCTGGTCTGCCCTCTCAACATGCGGGAGGCCTGGCCCGGACTGAGGGCCCATAGCTCAGCGGTTAGAGCTACCGGCTCATAACCGGTCGGTCCCAGGTTCGAATCCTGGTGGGCCCACTCACAGAGTCATTCCCCCCAGTAGCACCCCACTATGCACCCGCACCACCAACGGCAGGATCTTCCTGCCCGTGCAGGTGACTCGCTCGACGAGCCGCGTCGTGAAAAGACGGCCGGGAAGCACCGGACTAATCGTTGGCGCTTCACGAGACGGCCGTTCATCCGCCCATCCCAGCGGATGGCGCAACCAGTTCTTCTCCGTCTGGCCCAACAAGCCTTCTACCAGAGCGGTCTCCGGCTCTTTCTGGCCCAAGAACCGCTCGTACTCCCGTACCGTGTCGGCCCCGGCAGGAAGCTCTGGCCCTCTCCCCAGGAAGGCTCTCTTCCACAGACCGACCGAGTTCGGCTGCAGGCCATGCTGCTTGGCAACTGTCCCCAGGTTCCCTATCCCCCTCCCTCTTTTACAGCACCTTAATGGCATTTTAACGTCCCCTTATGGCTCAGAGAACCGGCGACCAGGTATAATGGGGCTGCTTGCGGGTACTCTGCTGTTCCAGTGGCCACATGCCGAGACCGATTCGGCCAGGCCTACTATCTGCAGGGCGATCTGAGATCGGAGGCGAGTCGACATGGGAAGCGATGACAACGGCGCAAGGACGGTGCTGCTAATAGACGATGACGAGACCCTGGTCAGGGCCCTCAAACTGTACCTGACGCGGGCAGGGTATCGTGTCCTGACCGCATGCAACGGTCTGGAAGGAGTCCAGAAGGTCTTCTCCGAGCGCCCCGACATAGTCGTGCTGGACATCATGATGCCGAAGCTCGACGGATGGAAGGTCTGCTCGCGGATCAAGGAGATGTCGGGTACGCCCATCATCATGCTGACGGCCTTGGGCCAGGAGACCGACAAGGTCAATGGCTTGAAGATCGGAGCCGACGACTACCTGGCCAAGCCTTTCAGTTTGAGGGAACTCGAGGCTCGCATTCAGGCCGTGCTGCGTCGTGCAACCGGTCAGACGCCCGACCGGAGACACAGACTGGATGGGCCAGACCATCTATCCATTGATCTGGACAGGCTCGAGGTTCGCAAGGACGGCCAACGGCTGGACCTCACTGCCACGGAGATGAAATTCCTCGTCACGCTGGCCGAGAACGCGGGCCGAGTCCTCACACACAACCAACTGCTGGAGAGGGTCTGGGGAGCGGAATACTCCAACGAGACCGACTACACCAAGCTGTTCGTGTGGCGACTCCGGCAGAAGATCGAGCCTGACCCGAAGAACCCGCATTACATCCTCACCGAGCGTGGAGTCGGATACAGGCTGGCGCACTTGTCCTAGTCAAGGAAGCAACTCCTTGACCGGTCAAACCACACCGCGATCCCCGGCCCAAGGTGGCATACTGCTACTGCCCGGCTCTTCGGCAGCGCGTGCACATCGAACGCCGGGCACTCACTCCGTTCTACTCTTCATACAGGCAAGCCGGGTTGCGGGGATTCGGGCGCAGGGTGCCTGATCGGACCGTCGCCGAAGAATCCCCCCTCACCCAGACTGCGGAACCTCGGGCCTTCTCCCACCGCACCGGTCCTCCCAATGCAGAGAGCACCTGAACGGTTCGCGGTCTCCTGGCGTTGCCGCCCCCCGGGAAGACCAGAGCTGCGCCGACACGCCCTCGCGATCACGCTTGGCGTACAATCATTTGTTTGTGGTGCACGAAGTGTGTATAATTGAGGTAGTCACTTTGATCCTTGAGCGCCCGTACGCCGGGGCGCCTCAGTAGGGGGCCGAGGTCTTGTCTCCCATTCTCAGTCCGCACACACTGGACTTCAACAGCCATAGCCCAGCGCAGACGCGCCGAGTTGCAGCGCGACTCGCCAGTCTGCTACAGCCGGGTGATCTCGTCTGTCTGGAGGGAGACCTCGGGGCCGGCAAGACCTGTTTCGTCCAGGGTCTTGGAGAGGGACTCGATACCGGGGTCCGTGTCAGGAGCCCATCGTACACTCTGATCAGCGAATACCCTACTCCAGACCCGTTCCCCACTCTCTATCACGTGGATCTGTACCGGATCGAGAGCATTGAGGAAGCTCTGGCAATAGGTCTGGAGGAGTACCTGTACGGCCACGGCATAGTCGCCATCGAGTGGGCCGAGCGCGCTCGCGAGATCCTTCCACCTGACCGCCTCTGGGTTGTGCTGCGCCACTTGAGCGAAACGAAGCGAAACCTGCTCATGCAGGCCAACGGCACGCGGTACGAGGCCTTGGTCAGACAGTTCAGGGAGTTGGCGTTTGGGTCCTCACCACAGTAGACCGGCCGCCGGCCAACTGTGTCAGTCATCAGGAGAGTCTAATGCTGCTGGCCATCGACACAGCGACGCAGTGCACCAGCGTCGCCCTGTCCCAGGGACACGACATACTTGCTGAGCACACCTGGCGCACGGCCAACAACCAGACCATTGAGTTGATGCCTGTCATCGCAGGCATGCTCGCCCAGCAGAAGGTCGAACCGTCGGCCCTGACCGGTCTGGGCATTGCACTGGGTCCAGGCTCTTTCACAGGCCTGCGTGTTGGTCTGAGCGTTGCCAAGGGCTTTGCCATGGCGTTGGACATCCCCCTTGTGGGAATCCCGACTCTGGACATCCTCGCCGAGGCTCACGCCCACCAGAAGTTGCCCATCTGCGCCATCCTTCGAGCCGGCCGGCGCTGGCTGGGAGTTGCATTCTACAAGGTACGCGCCGGTCGGTGGCGGAGGCTGGAGCAGGATCGCCTTGTGTTGCCGGAACAACTCGTGACCATGATCGAGCGCCGCACCCTGTTCTGTGGCGAGATCGATCCGGAGCTGGCGCGCATGCTTCAGGACGAATTGAGCGATCTGGCTCAGATCGTTCCTCCTTGCCGAGCGCTCAGGAGGGCATCGCACCTGGCCCAGTTGGCTTCCAAGCGGTTGGAGCGTGATGAGTCAGATGACGTCGTGGATCTCAGCCCCATCTACCTTCAGTATCCAAAGGCAAACGCCTGAAGGCAAGACGGGAACGGTTTGGCGTACAGGTATGGACTGCCGAGAGTTGCCATATGTCCTGGAACCGATGCGATTGGGTGATGTCCCCGCCGTAGCGGCCATCGAGCGGGAAGTCTTCCCCCTACCCTGGACTGCCTCGGCTTTCGCATATGAGGTGCAGGCTAATCCACATTCCTACTACCTGGTTGCTCGTCATCGGCGGCAGGAACCGGCGCCCACAGAGGGTAGGCTGACGGCTGCCCTGCTTCGTCTCAGGACACGAACCAAGAGCACCGATGTCCTGGGATACGGTGGCTTCTGGCTGATGGTTGACGAAGCCCACATTTCCACCATCGCAGTCAGACTCGACCACCGCCGTCGGGGTCTTGGACACTTGCTTCTCATTGGTCTGGTCGACTGGGCTTGCGAGGTGAAGGCCTCGGTCATAACGCTCGAGGTGAGACCTTCCAATACGGCTGCCCGCTCGCTGTACCGTATGTACGGATTCCAGCCCGTGGGTCGCCGCAAGGGCTACTACTCGGATAACGGGGAAGACGCCCTGATCATGACCACGGAAGCGATCACGTCGCCATCCTTTCAGAGCAACCTGTCAGATCTCAAGGCCAGACTTCGTGCTCGTCTCAGTTCCTCGCAGGGTGTTGGGCTCGCTCGCTAGGCTCCCAGACACCCACTTATCCAAGGTAGCGGCAGAATCATGGACAACTCCAGTCCCGAAATCACGCTCAGCGAGACGGCGTACTTCGCACCGGCGGACTATGCGGTGTTTGATGCACGCCACCGTTCTGAGGCCCTCTACAATGAGGTCCGCGCCACGGTCAAGGAGAAGCTCCTGCGTCTGCACGACCGACTGTATCCGGAGATGCTGCGTCGCAAGTGGAGATTGTCTCCTCACTGGCACAAGGGATGGATCATCTCCCCTTGGTACATCTCGCCGCAGACGACCAGCATTTCGTCCATGAAGCTGCGCTACGCCAAGCCCAGAGCCCTGATGCAACGCATGGAGAAGCTGTTCCAAGACGAGTTCGGCCGCTTCCACGCCCACGCTATGCTGGCTGTTTCCATCGACGATAGCGCGCTAGGCATTGAGCTTTTCATCCCTTCCGAGGCCTGGGTGGACGGCCAGAATCTGCGAGGGAAGCTGGTCGGGGCTCCGGACTCGTACGATTTCCGACGCCAGTTCTGCCAGATGGTGACTGCCTTGGGTTTCCGGGCACGTGTACAGATCGAGGAGCGAACTGATGAGGGTCAGGGCGCCGTATGGGGGAAACGAGCCAGGGCGTTCGAATCCCCCGCCCTGCTCGCCACCGCCACCGCTCTCTATCGTCCGCAGAAGCACGACCTCCGCATAGGCACCTGGTACCGACCGGACGATCCTCTGCTGTGCCAGACCACCATCAACCGCGAGGTATTGGACCGCTTCGAGCAACTGTACCCCCTATACCAGTTCGTTGCCTGGGATCCTACCAACGACTATCGTAGGTATGCGGTCAAGAGATGGCCAAGAGCCAAAGGCGCGCAGGGCGATACACGAGAGTCAAGCACCTCATAGGAGAGGAGATCAGACCAGCCAAACGTGATGTCAAAGCCCATGATCTTGCTGACCAACGACGACGGGGTACACGCCCCGGGGTTGCTGGCCCTCGAGCGCGCCATGCAGAGGATTGGCAACGTCCGCATCGTGGCCCCAGAACACAACTGGTCCGCGTCCGGCCACACCAAGACGATGCATAAGCCCCTGAGAGTCGAGCCGGTTCAACTGGAAGACGGTTCCCCGGCGCTCGCCTGCAGCGGCTCACCCTCAGACTGCGTAGCTCTGGTGCTGCTGGGGCTACTCCCCGACCAACCAGACCTGGTCGTTTCCGGCATCAACCCGGGACAGAATGTGGGACAAGACGTCACGTACTCGGGAACCGTCTCAGCAGCATGGGAGGCTGTTATCACCGGCGTACCGGCCATCGCCGTCTCCTTGAGCTCCCACGAAGAACCGGACTACCGCTACGCTGCGGAGTTCGCCTCTCGGCTGGCGTCCGAAGTGCTAGCGGCGAGGTTCGAACGGCCCATTCTGCTGAACCTGAACGTGCCCAGCCTGCCGGCGAACCAGATCACCGGCATAGAGATCACTCGTCTGGGACGGCGTGTGTATCGCGACGTATTGGACGAGCGCCGCGATCCGAGGGGACACAGCTACTACTGGATCGGGGGACTACCGCCTTCGGGCATTCCGGAACCAGGCACCGACATAGGCGCTCTGGCCGAGGGGCGGGTTTCCATCACGCCCATCCAGCTCGACCTCACTGATCACCTGCTCATCGACGAGCTGCGGCAGTGGGACTTGGGATCACCGGCGGACCGCCAGTAGCCGCAAGGAGCACACATGGACTTCTGGGACGCCATATCGCAGCGACACAGCATCAGGAAGTACGCCGAAGACAAGGATGTGCCCGAGGATCTCGTCGACAGGATCCTGGGCGCCGCCGTGCAGGCACCATCGGCGGGGAACCGTCAATCGTGGCACTTCCTGGTCGTGCGAAACGAGCGCCTGAAGCTTGCTCTCGCCCGGGCTGCCTCACAGAAGTTCGTCGGCGAAGCTCCGGTGGTCATTGCAGTGTGCGCGGTCCCTGAACGGTCGGGCGCACGCTACGGAACCCGTGGCACTGACCTCTACACGATCCAAGACACGGCCGCTGCCACGGAGCACATACTCCTGGCCGTCACGGCTCTGGGGCTGGGTGGATGCTGGGTTGGGGCTTTCGACGAGCGCGCGGCCGCGACCGCCCTGGATCTCCCCGCAACCCTGCGTCCCGTTGCCCTCATTCCCATCGGATACCCCCGCCAACCCTCCTCGCGTTCGACAGGCAGGCACAGCATCGCCGAGATAAGCGAGCAGAGGCCCTGAATGGGAAAGCGCACCGACCTGCCCAATGATTGCCACCTCGCGTTGAGGGATCTGAAGCATGCCTTGGGTGAGCCATTGCCTGGCCTGCCGGCATTGCTGCGCATGGCGACCACTCCACGGCCCGGTGGGGCCCGACCCCCAGCCCGGCACCGGCCCAGACAGGGAGGCGTCTTGCTCCTTGTGTATCCCATCGGGGATCGCCTGCATGTGGCCCTGACTCGCCGCACAGAGCAGGTCGCCAACCACAAGGGACAGATATCTCTGCCCGGGGGCGCTCGAGAGCCCGCGGACCGGACTCTCCTGGCAACCGCGCTGCGCGAAGCTTCCGAAGAACTGGGCGTGCACTCGGACGAGCTCCAGATACTCGGCCCGCTGACCCCCTTCTACATTCCCCCCAGTGACTTCTGCATTCAGCCCTTCGTGGCCTACACCCCACGACGCCCATCCTTTCGCCTCGAGCCCAATGAGGTGGCGGAACTACTGGAGATGCCGCTCGCCCTACTGCTCGATCCGGCCACTCGCCAGCAGGGTACCTGGGAGCTGCGAAATCGCCCGGTCGTCGTGCCTTTCTATCGTCTCGGCAAGCACAGGATCTGGGGAGCGACGGCGATGATACTGAGCGAGTTCGAGGTCTTGCTCACCGAAGCTCGCGACGCACACGGGGGTCCTGTCTGAGCCGTAAATGAATTGCCATCGCATCCTACAATCGCGTTCATCAAGGAGAGGACTGATTTGGCCAACCTGATCACGCTGCTACGCTTCCCGCTTCTGGTACTTGTGTTGCTGCTGTTCTACCCGCCCAGCCTTGTGTCGCGCTGGGCAGCCGTTGGCTTGCTCTTCATTCTGGTCATGATGGACACCCTTGACGGCTTCGTCGCTCGCCGGCGCAACGAGGTCAGTCTCTTGGGCAGCATACTGGACATCGCCGCAGACAGAGCGGTGGAGATCGTTCTGTGGGTCTGTTTCGCCGACCTGAATCTCATTCCCCTGGCGATCCCCATACTGGTGATTATCCGAGGCACCCTCGTCGATGCCCTGCGCAGCGCCGGCGCGCGACGAGGACAGACCCCATTCAGCATCACGGGGTCCAAGTGGGGCAAGCGGCTCGTGGCTTCACCCCTGATGCGCACCTGTTATGGTGCAGCGAAGGGCGTTGCCTTTTGCGGCCTGGCCGTGACGCAGGCCTTGCGACTGTACCCACCTGGATCGCCACAGCGTGCTTCGCTCGACGGCTTCGCTCTATTCTCGAGCATCATGAGCTGGATAGCGGTTGTCCTCTGTCTCGTGCGAGCCCTGCCGGTGCTCGTCGAAGCGCCCACCACCATACGGGAGATCGACTGATGAGACGGTCGTTGCCTTGGCTCCCATGACTCTCACGCCTACCAAAATCGGAGACCCTACATGAGACTTCAGGACCTCACCAGCAACCCCAGAACCATCCGGATCGGCCTGTTCATCGCCAAGTGCGTGCCACCCTGGGCAGGCTACGGCATCGCGCGAGCAGCCGCAAGATTCATCGCCTGCACCAAGCCCAGCATCTACCGGGTCGTGCGGGCAAACCTGCGACAGGCCCTGGGGCCAGAGACCGACGAGAGGACCCTGCGCCGCCTGACCCGTGAGGTATTCTACCACGCCGGGAAGACGTACTACGATCACTTTCACGCCTTCACTCACGGCGACGACACCGTGAGGGCGATGATTCACATGACCGAAGAAGACCTGGCCAATCTCGAGAAGGCCAGATCGACCGACAAGGGTGTCATGTTCGCGACCGGGCATCTCAGCGCGTTCGATCTGGCTGCCCTGATCCTCGCGCTCTACGACATCGAACTGCAGGCACTGAGCCTTCACGACCCCATTGAGGGCTTCAAGCTCCTGAACCTGATGCGCAACCAGGGCGGCCTTCAGACAACCCCTGTGGCCGTGACTTCTCTGCGCCAGGCCATCCGTCGTCTGAGAGCGGGCGGGATGGTTGGGACGGGAGTCGATCGCCCCGTTGGGCAGGGCGACGGTCCAGTGGAGTTCTTCGGCAAGACAGCACTCCTGCCCACGGGCCACATTCGGCTCGCCCTCAGAACCGATGCCATCGTAGTAGTGGGCTACTGCGAGTACGATGCTGATACTGGCTATAGACTCAGAGTAGAGCCCCCCATGGAATTGGTGCGCACCGGGGATAGAGAGGAAGACGTGCGACTGAACGCTCGTCGTGTACTGAAGGTGCTGGAGCAGGCCATCCTGGCCCACCCAGACCAGTGGCTGCTCTTCGTTCCCGTCTGGCCTGACGATCCGCAGACCCCTGCCGGCTCATAGTCCGGCGGGCTCTCCCTGTCCGGTCGAATCGAGCGACTCCCTCACAACGAAGTCTGTTCGCGGGCATCGCCAGGGGCCACATCCTCGCGATGTGGCCTCTGCCGTCATCGCCTCCGTGCCACTCCCATCGGCACCGTCACGAGCGCCCACGGCAAAGCCGGTGCCGGCACCCTCCGCCTCTCCAACTCACTCCACTCCCCGAGAGAACTACCCAGAATCTCTGAATGATGGTAGAATACCCAAGTATCTGACTACGACATAGGTGACAAGTGATTGATGGAAGAGACCCTGGAGACCCTGAATCCGGCTCAACGCAAGGCGGTAGAAGCCGTCGAGGGACCTGTGCTGGTGCTCGCTGGACCAGGCTCCGGCAAGACGCGCGTTCTGACTCATCGGATCGCCTATCTGGTGAAGACGTGCGGCATCGAGCCCTATCACATCCTGGCCGTTACCTTCACCAACAAGGCGGCCCGCGAGATGCGAGCCCGCATCGGCACCCTGATTGGCGAGCGACTTCGGCGCCTTACCGTAGGGACCTTCCACGCCATCTGTGCGCGGTTCCTGCGCCGGGAGGCTCGGCACCTACCCTTCGAGGGCAACTTCGTCATCTACGACGACGATGACCAGAAACGTCTCATACGAGGGATACTGCGCGAGCTCAACCTGGACGACAAGACCTACCGCCCGTCCTCCGTCCACAACGCGATCTCCAGAGCCAAGAACGATCTCATCTCGCCCTCGGCCTACAATCCGCCCTCCTATTGGCACGAGGCCGTACGGAGAGTGTATCAACGCTATCAAGAATCGCTAACCGCCAGCGGCGCGTTGGATTTCGACGATCTCCTCATGAAGGTAGTGGAGCTCTTCGAGAGCAACGGGGAGATTCTCGAGCGCTACCGGCGGCGCTACCACTTCCTCCTCGTGGACGAGTTTCAGGACACAAACCACGCTCAGTATGCACTGTTGCGGCTGTTGGCCGGCAAACGCGGCAATCTCTTCGTGGTGGGCGACGAGGACCAGAGCATCTACCGTTGGCGAGGCGCGGACTTCCGAAACGTGCTCCGTTTCCGCGAGGAGTACCCCGATGCCAAGCTCCACTTGCTGGAGCAGAACTACCGCTCCACCCAGAACATCCTGGATGTGGCACACCAGGTGATCTCTCTGAATCGCTCGCGAGTCCCCAAGGAACTCTGGACCCAGAACTCGGCCGGCGAGAAGACCGTCGTCTTCGAGGCGTACGACGAGCACGAAGAGGCACAGTACGTGACCAACGAGATACGGCGACTGGTATCCCAAGGCGAATGCCGCTTGAGAGACTGCGCGGTCATGTATCGGACCAACGCGCAGTCTCGCGTTCTGGAGGACTCCTTCATGCGGCAAGGCATGCCCTACAAGCTGGTGGGCGCGACGCGCTTCTACCAGAGGCGCGAAGTCAAGGACGTGCTGGCATACCTCCGCCTGATCCACAACCCTTTGGACTCCGTCGGCCTGCAACGCATCATCAACACTCCTCCGAGGGGCATCGGCCGAAAGACGCTCGCCGACATCACCGAATGGGCCGCCCAGAAGGGGGTCCCTTTCTACACGGCACTGCAATTGCTTCAGGAGGACGAGAACAGACGGGGAGAAGAGCCCCAGTCTGGCCAGGCCCCGCCCCTTCCGTTCGACAACCGCAGCCGTCGTGTCCTCCTTTCATTCCTTGCCCTGATCGACGGACTCATCGCCGCCAAGGACACGCTCTCTCTACCCGAGCTACTCGATCTGGTGATCGAGAGAGCCAACTTCGCCGGCTACATCCGCAACGGGACAGACGAGGGAGAAGAGCGCTGGAGCAACGTCATGGAGCTCCACAGCGTGGTTCAGGAGTATGCTGGACTTCCTCCTGAGTCGGCATTGACGGTCTTTCTGGAGGAGGTATCGCTAGTCTCGGAGGTGGACAACCTGGACGAAGGCACAGACGCGGCCACTCTGTTGACCCTGCATACGGCCAAGGGGCTCGAGTTCAGCACCGTGTTCATCGTAGGTATGGAAGAAGGCATCTTCCCCCACAGCCGATCCTTCGGAGAACCGGAAGAGATGGAGGAGGAGCGACGGCTCTGCTACGTTGGCATCACCAGAGCAATGAACAGGCTCTACCTGCTTCACGCCTTCAGGCGCACCCTCTACGGGAGCCCTCAGGTAGGCGAGCCCTCGCGTTTCATAACAGAGATTCCCAAGCACCTGATAAAGGGGCATCGTCCGACCACGTCGCGCGTACCGCGAGAGTCTCTCTCGTCTTTCAGCACGCATGCCCCCGCTCCGACCCGGGTCGCAGTAGAGCCCTCATTCGCGGCCGGCGACCGGGTGCAGCACGGCAGCTTCGGCGAAGGGGTGGTGGTATCCAGCAAGGCCGAGTCGGATGACGAGGAGGTCACGGTGGCCTTTGTCGGAGGAGTTGGAGTCAAGCGCCTGGTGGCCAGCTTGGCTAACCTGAAGAAGATAGAGTAGCCTCGATGCGGCTGGGTAGGGCAATGACCGGCAAGAAGAAGAACCTGGGAGCGGCGCTGGTCTTCGTGGTCACTCTGACAATCTACGGCCTGACGATGCCGCCGGGGCTCACGTGGGCCCACGATGGGGCCGATGGAGGTGATCTGGCGGTAGCGGTTGCCAATCTCGGCGTTCCACACCCGCCTGGGTATCCTACCTACGTACTGCTGGGGAGGCTGTTCGCGACCGTGCTTCCCGTCCGTGACATCGCCTTCCGGCTGAACCTCTTCTCGGCGGTGGCCGCCGCCACGGCCTCCCTGCTGGCATACCTGCTGCTTGTCTCGTTGCTCTCTTCCCACGAGGGGGGGGCAGAAGGCAGCCCGCGGACCATCCTCATCTCGACCTGTGCCGCCCTCCTGTTCGCCTTCTCTCCCACCTTCTGGTCCCAGGCCGTCATCACCGAGGTCTACGCTCTGAATGCCCTCATGGTAGCTCTGATATTGCTTCTGTCCTCGCTCGCTCGACGCGGCCCTTCGCACGCAGAGAGAGTCCTCCCCTGGCTCGGGCTCACCTTTGGACTCGGTTTGGGTAACCATTCGACTCTGATCCTCATGGCACCATCGGTAATCATCCTGCTCTGGCCCAGAAACCACGCACTGCGGCCGAGTCCAGGGACAATCGCCCGCGCGATCCTGGCCTTCCTCGCGGGCCTGTGCGTGTATGCATACCTACCCCTGAGCGCCCTGAGAGCACCGACACCAAACTGGGGAAACGCCGCAACGCCACGAGGCTTCCTGTGGATGATCTCAGCATCCGCCTATCGCCACTACGTCTTCGGATTGCCCCTGAACTACGTTCCGAACCGCCTGTCGGCCTGGGCGGCGGGAATGCTGACTCAGTTCGGCATCTGGGGAGTGCTCCTTGGCCTGACCGGGCTATGGCGAATCGCGGAAAGTGATCGCGTCCGCGCCCTCGCCGAGGGCCTGGTCTTCGTCCTCGTCACCGCATACGCCATCGGCTACAACACCACCGACTCGTACGTCTATCTCATTCCTGCGTATCTCATCTTTGCGCTCTGGATCGGACATGGACTAAGCTTCACGCTGACCACGATACGGCACCACGTCCGTCAGTACTCGAAGCTGGCTGCCCCGGCCCTGGCGCTCATCGCTCTGCTCCCCGCGATCCCCCTCCTGGTCAACTACTCTTCCGTGGATCTGAGCAGTGATGTGCGGGCCGCACGATACGGCGCAGACATCATGCAACACGTGCCGCCGGGAGCTGCTGTGATCTCCGCAACGGACGCCCACACGTTCGGCCTCTGGTATGCGCAGGAGATCTCTCGCCCCCGCCCGGACGTTCTGGTGCTGGATCAAGACCTCCTGCAGTACCCCTGGTACATCGATACTCTGAGAAAGCAGCGCCCCCACTTGAGTCTGACTGCCGATGTCCACGATCAGTGCGCCCTGCTTGACGCTCTCCTAGACTGGGGGGAAGAAGAGAGCCCCGTCTACCTCACCGATCCCAACGCAATCCGCTGTCCAGGCTACGACCTGATCGCTGAAGGCTCGCTCTACCGCGTTCGCACGGTTGCGCCCCGCTGAGCTGATTCGGGTCCCATGCTTCAGGCCGATGTGGTGACCCCGTCGTGGTCAGTGCTCTATCAGCAATCGGAGATAGCAAGAAGCCCAGAGCATCACCTCTAGGAGGTGACTGACCCTGGGCTCCTGGATCGTCTGGCGCCTGGTTCCAGGCCGACGCCAACCCTGGCATCACGGCCTGCAGGTTACAGGCAGATACGCTTTGAATGGTCTGAACACGTAGTCCCGGTAGGCTTCGCCAAAGATGGTCATCTGGCTCGGGTCGTCCCACTCAAACAGCGAGCCGTTGAACCCGGTGTCAGGATCCTCGTCATACCACACGCCATTGAGGCTGTACCAGAGCCAGCGCTGCACCAACCGGCCCTCATCGCTGGCCAGCCCTGACTCGCTATCCTGCTCTGACAGCAGGAAGTCGAATGACTCGGTCATGAAATCGATGACCATCTGGTTGCCGACGGCGGCGTCTCCACCCCCTAGCATATCCGACGGGAACAGGACTCCGTACTCCGAGATGATCAACTCCTTGTCTCTCTCCCCCTGCTCCACCATCCAATCGCAGAAGTCGCGAACCAGTCGCTTGAAGATAGTCACATCGGCGTTGGGCGCGAAGTTACCATCCGCCATGCCGAAGGTCTCCCCCACGTCGTCGCTAAGCCCCACCGGAATCTTTGCGCCCCAGGACCCTCTACGCTCGGGCGTGATCTGCACGTGGATGGTCCACGCGTCTATGTGAGAGCTCATGTCGACGCCGAACTGGGCGCTGTACGAGGCGAGCACCCGCTCCAGCCATTCCAGCCGCAGAGGAGTGGGCTCGGTGACACCACCCACGGCGATTCTGGCACTAGGATCGGCTCCCTTGATCAGCGTGTACGCCTCATTGTAGGCCGCAGCGTACGCCTCGGGGCTGCTGTTCCCTCGATGCTCGTTCTCCGGCTCGTTGCCGATCATCCACAGCGCGCCTGGGTTGGCGCTTGCGGCAGAGACAATGACAGCTTGACTGCCAAGGAGATTGCCCTCGTAGACGTCGACCAGTTGCGCGTACACGATCCCGTCCGGACAGTCTGGTGCTGTGGCGAAGCGCCAGTCCGAGTACCACCCCAGCGCAAACCCAGAGAGGTCGTATTCGCTGATGGAGTGGCCGACGTAGGGACTCACGCCGACGCCGAAGCGCTCCGGCACCGTGTACAAGGGTCCGTCGCCCTGAGCAGTCGCGGCAAGCACCAGCAAGGCAAGCAGGGCCAGCACCAAGGACATGAGCAGAACGCGTGTGATGGGTCTCTGTGACATGAGTTGCCTCCTCGGGCATAGGTAGTGTAGGTGTATCCGTGCCCTCTGGCAGGATTCCCTGCCAAAGGGAGTAGTAGATGAGAATCCTTGCGGATGAACTCTGCGAGGACTGGCATCGAATCGCCGGGGAGATCGCTCGCTGGCTATACTCTCGGTCATTCTTGCCTTTCCGGCGCGCATGTTACCACAGACAGCCCTTCTGGTCAAACCGTCTGGCTATGGAAGCCTCACCCGCCGATCCTTGAATGGGCCTCGCCCTGCAGCCCCCAGTCGAAGCTCCTTCCCGTCGGAGCCCGCCCCTCCCCGACCCCAGTAAGGGACCCGTAGCGTGAACCGGTTGGGCCGATCAGCACGTAAGTCCCTATCCATCTGACGTCCAAGCCGGCTTTCGGATACTGACGACTCTCACATGTGCGCAGTCCAGGTCCACCCCACGGCCCGCCAACTCCACCGACCCCAATCACCGTCTGGCCCAGCTCTCCATCAAGTTGTCCGGACCCCACACAGCGCCGGTTTGTGAGGAGAGGTCAAGACAAGTATACTCGTGACAGACAGCATTAGGACCCATTAGGTAGAAAGGAGCTCCGAACTGATCATCCTTGCCTCAGCATCACCCCGGCGGAACGAACTGCTAGCCGGACTTGGCGTTCCCTTCGAAGTACGTGTCCCCAATGTGAATGAGGCGGACGAGGGCGGCAATGGTGACCCGCCCGATTTGGTGCGACGGCTCAGTCTCAAGAAGGCCACGGTAGCAGTTCGCCCTGGGCGCAATGACCTCGTGATCTCCGCGGACACCATCGTAAGCCTGAACGGCGAAGTGTTGGGCAAGCCCGATGATTCGGATCATGCCATCACGATGCTGACTCGGCTTCGCGGCCGTGAACACGCCGTCTTCAGCGGCCTAACGATCTTGGACCTTGAGCGTCACTGCATCGTCACCGAGACGGTGCGAACCCCCGTTGTGATGCGCGAATACTCCGACGAAGAGATTGCACACTATGTAGCCAGCGGTGATCCCCTGGACAAAGCCGGAGCTTATGCCATCCAGCACGCTTCCTTCGACCCCGTCGAGCGGATCGAGGGATGCTATGCCAACGTAATGGGTCTGCCGTTGTGCCACGTCTATCGCGCTCTGATTGCCCTCGGCGTCAGGCCCCCCGTGCATGTCTTGGAGAGCTGCCCCTACTCGGTTGCGCACGGCTGCGAGTGGGCTCCTGGCATACTGGGCTGCCAACCTGTCGTGTCCGAAGCGCCAACCTTTTAGCAGAGCGACTTGCGGCAAGCGTAGTCTCGAAAGAGGGACACGCACAGCGCAGGCTGCTGATCCGTCGCGCCTCAACGTACGCCATGCGGCCACGGTTCGCAAGCTTCCCAGCGACTGGCCACAAACCACGATGTGCCGCTGAATACCGCCGCTCTCCTTCGCCGCCGAACACGCGAGATACGCAGGGCAGTCCATTCCCATCCTCTCTGCGGTCTCAGCGAACTCTGCGGTGAGATTCCAGTGATCGCCACCCAGCCTGCATTTGACAGGGTTCCTTGAAAGTTATACAATCCGGTCGCAAATGATGAGAACATTCCACCAAAGGCTATGACGGAGAAGAGTACGCGGGAGACGTGCCCCCAGGGAGAGAAGGTCAGTGACTGAAAGCCTTCTCGGGAACAGCCCCGCCGAAGTTCGCTCCCAAGCCGACGGCTGAACTACGGTCATCATAGACCGGCACAGTAGGCCGCTCCGGAATCCCACCGTTATCGGGGCGACCGGTGACCCTTCAGAACGAACTGGCTTCTGGGGTACCGGTGACGAGCGGGCCCGTCCTGCGAGCGGGCCAAGCGGGGTGGTACCGCGGAGTACGCTAGGCTGTTACTTCGTCCCTGACGAAGTGGCGGCCTTTTTGCTACTCACCGCCGACAATCGTGGTGCAGGCTGTGCCCTTCCGAACTCTCATACCGACGCAGACGGCCGAATAGATGGCAACTGGGGGAGTGTATCGCAATGAAAATCAGATCGATCACCGCGGGGCTTCGGATCAGCCTGCCCCCTGACATCGCACACCTGAGGCACACTGCGGCCTTCTTGCAAGCCGCGAGAGAGACTTGCCAAGAGGCCGGCATCGAAGTCGAGACCGTACGGCTCGCCACCCAGCCCATCACGGAGAGCGTGCCTTCGGGCTCGCCTGCGCAGGCGTTGACGCTGGCTCGCGAGCTGCAAGACCGGTGCGAGCAGCTAGGCATAGACTACTGTTCTCTCGGCCCCGTGCTGGCCGATCATCCCCAAGCGTCGCTCGACCTGGTGGAGGCATTGCCCCAGATCATCCAGAAGACCACTACCGTGTTCACGTCGGTGCTGGTAGCATCAAGGCAGAGGGGGATCAATCTCCGCGCCATCGACGCTGCCGCCCGGGTGATCAAACGTGCCTCCCGGGTGACCCAAGATGGTTTCGCCAATCTACGATTCGCGGCCCTGGCCAACTGCCCACCTCACTCCCCCTTCTTCCCTACAGCGTACCATGCAGGCCAGGATGACGCCTTCTCCGTCGCCCTTGAGTCAGCAGACCTCGCCGTGACGGCGTTCGCAGATGCCCATACGCTGGACGAGGCCAGGAATGGACTACGCAAGCGAGTGGAAGAAGCCGCCGGCCGGGTCCAGAGATTGCTGGTGCCGGTCGCTGCGAATCACGATTTTGCCTTCATGGGTACCGATCTCTCGTTGGCGCCCTTTCCGGCAGATGATCGAAGCATCGGAAACGCCGTTGAGCGACTGGGCATCTCGCACTTCGGGAGCAACGGCACGCTCTTCGCCTCTGCCCTGATAGCCGATGTGCTCAGAAGCGCGCAGGCTGCGAAGTGCGGATTCTCCGGCCTGATGTATCCGCTACTGGAGGACTCTGCCATGGCACGCAGAGCTACCCAGGGGATGTACACGCTGGATAGCTTGTTGCTCTACTCTGCCGTCTGTGGCACCGGCCTCGACACCATACCGTTGCCCGGAGAGATCACGACGGAACAACTGGCGTCCATACTGTTGGATGTGGCGGCTCTGGCCACTGTGCTCGACAAGCCACTTACTGCCCGCCTGCTGCCCATCCCGGGCAAGAGAGCCGGAGAGATGACCAGCTTCAGCTTTCCGTACTTCGCGGATGCTCGCATACTGGATCCAAAGGGTGACGGCGCCGCGGCACTGCTGAGCAGGGGCGACTTCATCGCTTTCTCTCCCCTGCACCGGCCGCCCGAAGCGTAGTCCGCCAGATTGGACTGAGATGCGGCTCGGCACGCGCTTGAGCCATTCCACAGGCCGGCCCGCGCGAGCCACAAGACGCGTCCGAAGGAGATAACCATGTTGACACACTTCAGCGATCTGAAGCAAGAAGCACTCAATCGATTGGAAGCGACCGATAGCCTCGCCGATCTGGAGCAGTGGCGCATTGCCTACCTCGGCAAGAAGGGGGAGGTCACTGCCGCGCTGCGCGGCCTCGGCCAACTCCCAAAGGATCAGCGGCCCGCGGCGGGTCAGGCAGCCAATCAGCTCAAGGGCCTTCTGGAGCAGGCCTACGCCTCGCGAGAGCAGGCTCTCAAGTCTGCCGAGCTGGCCAGCAGCATCACGCGGGAGGCTCTGGACGTGACTCTCCCCGGTCGACCCATCGCACAGGGTCGCCTGCACCCAAGCACCCGGACTCTCCGCGAGATCTACAGCATCTTCGCGAACATGGGATTCCAGATCGTGCGCAGCCGGGAGGTGGAGAGTGACCTGTTCAACTTCCAGCTTCTGAACATCCCACCACACCACCCAGCTCGCGACATGTGGAGCACGTTCCACACTACCCGAGAGGGCGTGCTCCTGCGGACCCACACCTCGCCGGGACAGATCCATACCATGCGTCGCTTCTGCCCCGAGCCCATCAGGGTGCTCCTGCCCGGCAAGGTCTATCGCTACGAGCAGGTAACAGCTCGTGCAGAGTCCATGTTCATCAACGTCGAAGGGCTGGCCGTCGGGAAGCATATCACCATAGCCGACCTGAAGGGGACTCTGGTGAACTTCGCCCGTCGCATGTTCGGCCCGGACCGGGAACTACGATTCCGGGCCAACTACTTCCCGTTCACCGAGCCCAGCGCTGAAGCAGACATGGATTGCATTCTCTGCGGAGGCAAGGGTTGCCGTGTCTGCAAATACACCGGCTGGGTAGAGATCCTCGGCTCGGGCATGGTGCATCCGAAGGTGCTTGCGAACGGGGGGTACGATCCCGAGGTGTACAGTGGCTTTGCCTTTGGCATGGGACTCGAACGCATCGCCATGCTCAAGCATCGCATCGACGACATTCGCCACTTCTACAGCAACGATCTGCGCTTCCTGAATCAATTCAGCTAGGCGACCGCTGACAACGATCGCATCTGGCATGTGAAGGAGTCTGGCAATGAACGTACCGTTGAGTTGGCTGAAGGAATATGTGGACGTCGAGTTCTCCGACGAGTTGGCCGAGCGCATCACACTGGCCGGCCTGGAAGTCGTCTCGGTTCAGGAGATCGGCGCTCGCTGGGACCGGGACCGGGTCCTCGTCGCGGAGGTGCTGGAAGTTCGTCCCCATCCCAACGCCGACCGCCTCACCATCGCGGTGGTGAACTACGGTGCCGAGGAGCCCCAGGCAGTTGTCACCGGAGCCCCCAATGTCAAAGTCGGAGACAGTGGAGCGAAGGTCGCCTTCGCGACCGTTGGAGCGACACTCCTGGACGGCCACTCGGAAGAGCCCAAGTATGTGACGCTGAAACCCACTAAGATCCGCGGCGTCATGTCGGCTGGCATGGTCTGCTCCGAGAAGGAACTTGGCCTATCCGACGAGCACACCGGCATCCTGCTTCTGCCCGATGATGCCCCGGTTGGCGTGCCCTTGCGCGACTATCTGGGAGATGTGGTCATTGGACTGGATCTCACAAACGACATGGCCTACTGCTCCAACGTGGTCGGTGTCGCTCGAGAAGTAGCGGCGTTGACCGGAGCAAAGCTTGCCTATGCGGAATCGAAGGTCACTGCTGAGGGCGCTCCCATAGCCGGCCAGGTGAGCGTGGAGATCGAGGATCAGGAACTCTGCAAACGATATTCTGCAGCCCTGATCAAGAACGTCAAGATCGGGGATTCGCCCTTCTGGATGCAGCAGCGATTGATCAGGTCAGACGTCAGGCCCATCAACGTCATCGTCGACATCACCAATTACGTCATGCTAGAGCTGGGACAACCTCTCCACGCCTTCGACTACCGCAAACTGCACTCACGAACACCGGAAGGGCCGCCCGCCATCATCGTGCGCCGGGCTGGCCAAGGGGAAAAGATGGCAACCCTGGACGGCGTGGAACGGGACCTCACCGACGAGATGCTCCTCATCACCGACGGTGAGGGACCGGTAGCCATAGCCGGCGTGATGGGTGGTCTCGACAGCGAGGTCACCGAGAACACCACGGACATCCTGCTGGAGGCGGCCAACTTCGACAACATCAGCGTCCGCAGGACTTCACAGACGCTCAAGCTCCTCTCCGAGGCCGCTTCGCGCTTCGGCAAGGGAATCGATCCCGAACTCACCACGATCGCGCTACATCGGGCTTGCGAGCTGATGCGCGAGCTGGCCGGGGGCGAAGTTGCTCGAGGGTTCGCCGACGCCTACCCTGTACGTCCCCCTGTTCGCGCGATAGAGTTCAAGCTATCGGAGGTGGACCGCCTGGCGGGCATACATCTCGAGGCCGGCGAGGTTGCACTCATGCTTCAACGGCTAGGCTTCGAATGCACCCAGATGAAAGGGACGGAAGAACGACTCCTGGTAACGGTTCCCAGCTATCGTCTGGACGTCAGCCTTCCTGCCGATCTGGTGGAGGAAGTAGCGCGTGTGTACGGTTTCGAGCGCATCCCTCTGACTCTCCTGGAGGATGAACTTCCGCCACAGGCAGGCAACAGGCAACTCGAGATAGAGGAGCAGACCCGCGATATCCTCGTGGGGTGTGGCCTCAACGAGATCATCACCTACTCGCTGACCAATCTGCGGAGCGTGGCCAAGCTGTCTCCCGACTCCCAGCCTCCGGATCCTGACTCGTACGTCAGGATAGCCAACACCCTGACCAACGAACGCGAGTTCATGAGACAGACGCTCATGAACACGACTCTGGAGACCGTATGGGCCAATCTCCGCTACACCGATCGTGTGGCGCTCTTCGAGATCGGTAGCGTCTACCTGCCGGTCCCCGGGGAGAAGCTCCCCAATGAGCCCAGGCGACTATCTATCGCCATGACCGGCCCTCGCCAACGAGCATCTTGGAAGAGCGAGGGTGCCGACCTTGTCGAGTTCTTCGACCTCAAAGGCGTAGTGGAGACCCTGCTGCAGCACCTGAACCTGGGAGGAGCGTCCTTCGAGCCTCTCCAGCACGCTACTTTCCATCCTGGGCGCGCAGCGAGAGTCAAGATCGACAATCTCGAGCTGGGGGTCATGGGGGAACTCCACCCCCTCGTCAGGGAAGCGTTCGACCTCCCGGCCAACCCCATCTGCCTTCTCGAGCTCGACATGGACGCCCTCGTGGCAGCGGCAGGCGGGACACAGTTCATGGAACCGATCTCTCGGTATCCCGGAGTCGTGCAGGACCTGGCCATCATTGTGGATCACGACGTCCCCGCCGCCAGGGTCGAGGAGCTCGTGCGTGCGGCAGGGGGCAGGCTTCTGGTTGACGCTACACTGTTCGACGTCTACACGGGCGAGCAGATTCCTGAGGGCAAGAAGAGCCTGGCGTACTCTCTCACCTATCAGTCCCTGGATGGGACTCTCCGGGACAAGCAGGCCGCCAAGGTCCAGGCTCGCATCCTGAAGAGGCTTCGAAAGAAGATCGGGGCGGAACTGCGCGACTAGACACCCGGGCCTCAATCAAACACGGGGGGGCGGACGGTGCGTCGTCCGCCCCCCCCGTCGCTTCGACAGCTCACCGCCCACCGCCGGCCGCGAGGATCCTATCGTTCTCTATGCATTCGCAGACAGCGTTTCCCTGACTGGCCTCCGGCCGTGGCCGGACCGTGGGTCCCCACGATGCCTTGCTCCGCCACGGTACGCGTTCGCGCCTTGCCCCGACTCGCTCAGACGCCCAGCCACATGACCCTCTCGTGATCCCTTCGGAACCGGTCCAGGGATGACACATCCGGTGTCTGCCCGGCCGATTGGAGAGAGTGATACGTCGCTCGGTAATGCTAGAAGCCAGCCCCTAACGCTCCTCTAGGTTTCCTTCCTCTTATCCCCGACGCGACGCCGAAACCTCTCCAGATCCACGACGAAGCGTTTGTGGACGCCCGATCCGACCGGTTCCGTCTCGTCCCAGGCTGTCACCTCGAAGGTCAGCTCACGGCCGGCCACTGCCTTCAGCTCAGCCCGCGCGGAGACCCTCATTCCCACGGGCGTAGCCGCCAGATGCCGGACATCCAGGCCCACGCCGACAGTGGCGTGCCCCTCAGGGAGCTGAGCATCCACCGCCGCCACGGCCGCCCTCTCCATCAGGCGGACCATCTCGGGAGTGGCGAACACAGATACGTCTCCACTGCCCAAGTGCCTCGCAGTCATCTTCTCGCCCACCAAGACTTCGCTCTCACCTACCAGACCAGGAACGATCTCCTCGAACATCTCCACCTCACGATGCATGACAGAATCCCTCGATTCTCCACCAGGGAAAGGGCTATCGCCAGCACCCGCGTCTCAGTAGGACCTCACAGAACCGCAGGCTCGCACACAACGCGAAGAGGCCGACTCTCAAGAGCCGGCCTCCGATATGCTCCTCCGGTCAAGCCGGCAAGCCTACACGCCGGCGACCATGGCCTCAAGCTCAGGACCCTCAAGCGTCTCCTGCTCTATCAGCTTCCTGGCCATCTTCTCCAGCTTGTCTCGATGGTCCGTGAGGATCTTCTTGGCACGCCCATAGTTTCGCATGATGATGCCCTTGATCTCCTCGTCGATCTGCCGCGCCACCTCCTCACTGTAGTCGCGCTGCTCGGAGATCTCCCTGCCAAGAAAGACCAGTTCCTCCTTCTGCCCGAAGGTCCGAGGCCCCAGCTCATCACTCATGCCGTACTGCATGACCATGGCGCGAGCTACCTTGGTTGCCTCCTGCATATCCTGGCTGGCCCCCGTGGTGAAGTCCCCAAATACGATCTCCTCCGCAGCGCGCCCGCCGAGGCTTGCAGCGATGTCGTCCTCGAACTTGGCTCGACTCACCAGATAGTGGTCATCCTCTGGCAGATGCAGAGTATAACCCAGTGCCATCCCCCTGGCAACGACCGATATCTTCTGCACCGGGTCGCACTTGGGCAGGTTGAGCATCACCAACGCGTGACCGGCCTCATGATGAGCAATGATCTCCTTCTCCTCATCGCTGATGAGCCGACTCTTTCGCTCTGGACCGGCGACGACCCTCTCCACGGACTCCAGGAGTTCTTCCATCCCTATCGCCGTCTTGTTCCTTCGAGCGGCAAGAAGAGCGGCCTCATTGACCAGGTTCTCGATGTCCGCGCCCGTGAATCCAGGAGTGGTCTTGGCTACAGTCAGCAGATCCACTCCTTCCTCCACAGGCTTGCCACGCACGTGCACTTCCAGGATCGCCTTGCGGCCATTCATGTCCGGGCGGTCCAGAACCACACGGCGATCGAAACGTCCCGGCCGCAGCAGCGCCGGATCGAGAATGTCCGGGCGATTGGTGGCCGCGATCACGATCACCTTGGTATCAGTGTCGAAACCATCCATCTCCACCAGAATCTGGTTGAGCGTCTGCTCTCGTTCGTCGTGACTCCCACCCAGCCCCGCGCCCCGATGGCGCCCCACAGCATCGATCTCATCCACGAATACGATGCACGGACTGTTGCGCTTGGCCTGATCGAACAGATCCCGCACTCGGCTGGCCCCCACGCCGACAAACATCTCCACGAACTCGGACCCGCTGATGTTGAAGAAAGGCACACCGGCCTCACCGGCCACGGCCCGCGCCATCAGCGTCTTGCCGGTGCCAGGAGCCCCCACCAGTAGCACACCTTTCGGAATCCGGGCCCCCAGCGCCGTGTACTTCTCTGGCTCGCGCAGAAAGTCGACGATCTCAGAGAGCTCTTCTTTGGCCTCGTCCACGCCGGCCACGTCCTCGAAGCTGACTTCAGGCTTGTCTCCGGTCACCAGACGGGCCCGGCTCTTGCCGAAAGAGAGGGCTTGGTTGTTTCCCGATTGGGCCTGCCGCAGCATGAACACCAACAGCAACCCAAACCCCACCAACGGCAGATAGGAAAGCAACAGCGAGACCCAGTCCCCGGTCCGGCT